>Ga0209127_100765_pt1 | contig 10902 bp, 10 predicted proteins | sample LakSupMetagenome_FD_187469 | JGI IMG/M metagenome (GOLD analysis project Ga0209127, IMG submission 187469) | Freshwater microbial communities from Lake Superior, Canada - Sta WM archaea (SPAdes) (version 2) | ecosystem: Environmental > Aquatic > Freshwater > Lake | place: Lake Superior, Canada...
TAGTCAAGCTCACCAACAACCACAAGGTCGACCACTCTAAGGCTCTTCTTGCGCGGCAAGAACCTGGGCTACGGCGGCATGACTCCTGTGATCACATGATCCTCGTGCTGATCGGGCTGAACAGATCATCAAGCTGAGCCGCGAGTATGGCGCATTTTGGCTGCAGGACGATTTGGCTGCCAAGCTTGACTTCAGTGATGGCGTACATGAACGGCTGGCTCAGTCGCTGAAGGATCACCTGCATCCAGCTTGGGTGCTGTCGCCTGGAAAGTTGGGGACCTGGAACTCGAGGGCTGATAGTCGTGCGTAGTAGCCTTTCATTGAAGTTCTGATCTTCACTAACGCTTCCCAGGGAGGCGGTGAGTACTTCTCGTGCTCCGAGATCTCCACGGGACAAGATGTTGGTCGGGGCGTTAGACTGACAGCCACACGCTCGAAAATATAGCACCCCCAGAGCGACTGATGTTCGCCTCGACTTCGGCATATGACCCGCACACTCACGATAACTTACGTTGGGTTATTTACTTCGTCCGAAGCGTAGGCAGCGAGGCCATCCAGTGTCTGATCGACCCAGGCGGAGCCGGTAGACCAGCTCGGTGTGGCGGACGCATGAATAATCCATCGAATGACGCATTCCGAGCGCCATATAAAGAGGTTTCCTTCAGCTAACCGCAGAGACGTCGCGTAGTGCCTCAGAGCAGTCTCTTGTCCTGAGCTAGGTCACGCTTTTGTGATCGACCACAGCGGATGACATCGGCTGACATAGCCTAGCAACCACGGGACGAGAAGTAGGGTAGCAAGGCCCTCAAGTAGACGCGGCCAATAAGGAAATCCTGTAAACGGTCAGTCGTTGTGCCCAACTCCAAGTCACGGTTGTGTTAGCCGGTGGGTGAACCGACTGGGAAAAAGAGAGGAAACGAAAAAAGACTTGCCCCCATCAAAAATTGAACACTGGCCTCGCAGCAGTCCACCTTGTCAGGATCATGGTCATGAAGGAAACCACATTTTGCGGTTGACCGACTTGCCCACTTGACCACTTCCGGGAACATCGTTGTTCATTGGCTGGTAGACTGGACTGGTAATAGAGTTTATATCCCACCGATGGAGGATGAAAGTCACCTTCCAGTCACCACCACAGGTCCCTGCTTTGCAAGCTACCAACCCAGCCAGCGGCATAGAGATTTCCAGGGAGTTTGACCCCAGAGCTCTCAGGTCGTGGATAGCGCCATCGTGCCCAGGGACGTGACTCCAGGGCGCAGGTCTTACTGCCAGCAAGCGGTTCCTCAAATGTGAATCCCAGTCCAACCGTGACAACATTCCTCCCACACCCTCCATTCTCGATTTTCCCGTCAACCTGCAACCCCGACTATCCTCTCATTAAGCACAAGGCACCCTCACCCCAGACCACCTTAAGGCATTGAGTATACGATCATCTCTTCCGGGCGACTGTCCACGTGGGATGAGAGAGAGGCTGAGCACTGGCGGCGGTGGGATGAGGAGCCCATCGTTTGGTTGTCTTCACCCGCGTGCCCTGACTCAAGGGAAGAGGTAATGCAAAGGCACAGGGACTAGCAAGAGAGAGTAGATATTGATCCCCGTATTCGGGCACCTCGATCTGAAACGAAGAAGGTAGCAACACACAGATTGATCTCTCGAAGACGTCCAGAGCGTAGTGCAGACACACTCCCTCGCAGGAGCTCAGCCCATGAGCGCATTCTCTGTGTAGCTGCCATAGCGACAAGCCACAGGGGAGGTTCAAAGCCGGTACGTATGGCATGTTGGCGGGCGAATTCGCGCTCAGCGTGACGTTGGACAACGCTTATTGACGCCTAGACGCAGATGTTGTCAAGGGACGCAACTGGCAATCCTCGCTTGAGGTTGGCGTAGACACCATGAAAAGTCTGCAAGAACCATTACCCAAGTTGACGGCAGTTTGATTCCTTCCGAGAGCGAGGAAGCAACCATATGAACGATTCACGGTGAAGCTCGGACGTCGGAAATGCCAAGACGAAGACGTGTATTGCACCTGCAGCTGCCCTGAAAATACCCCACAAGGGACCCTTCGGCAGGGGCACTAACACAGTACGAAGAAGTTCCTCCCGAGCGAAGGTGCCGAGCCAGGGTCGCAAATGGAAATTCCGCAATAGCCGGGGACCAAGGCCGAGATCGCGCGACACATTGTCGCGCATTCCACTTTGGTCTTCCTCTTGCAGCCTTGTCTCAGTTCGAGCTGCCTCGCGACTTTGCGGCCATCACACGGGTTCACCAGAAACAATGGGCATAATAAAAAAGACAATCTACACGGGCGTCTTCACCGGCCTCGGCGTGGTCGGCTACCTCGGCGCCTCGACGACGCTCGCCCGCCCCTTACCTCGCGACGATCCTCTCTTCTCGTCCAAGGTCTACGCGCAGTACAATCAGTATCGCAATGGCTCGGCGCAGGACATGGTCGTCAAGCGCATCCCGCTGAGCAAGATCCGCCCCGAGCTGTTGCAAAATGAAGGCGACCTGACGGTCGAGTTCTGCCGCGGCGTCTGGAGCGGTCTTGGTATGTGTCCCCCCCCCACCTTTGGTCCGCAGTCTTCTGCATAGTTCCCCTGGCAGCTAACGTTTTTCTCCCGTCTGCCCCTAGGCTACCGCCTCCAACGCGCCGTCCTAGCGCGCAAGTACCAAGGGCCCGAGACGGCGGGCCAGCTCTGGACGGTGCCGCAGCTGGAGCAGTCGACGTACGAGGTGGGCACGCAGATCACGGACCACTTCGAGGTGGTGGACAAGACGCCGACCGAGATCACGGTGCGGTGCGGCGACACGCCGCGCAACCCGGCCCCGCGGGAGTCGGATGGGCTGTTCGTCATCAGCGCCGAGATAGACCGCGAGCGGCAGGAGGCCGTGCTGGGGCTCAAGAGCTGCTTCTTCGTCAGCGCGAGGCGCATCGAGGGCATCCACGGGCCGATGCCGGACTGGATCGAGGTGCTGCATTGTTGGTATTCGCGGCTCTGGTTGGAGACGGGTTCGTGGAGGGTTACGAGGTAGGGAGTTCTGGGGGAAAAGGGGGTTCTGTCGGACGGGCTAGGACGGACGGCGATATGATGCTCGACAGCGACACCACGGGGTGACGGCGTCTTGTGGTTGAGGATATCGACCTGGCCCCTTTTCCGAACAACGGCAGCCTAGATACCGGTGTCTTGCGCAGGTCGTGTACGATATCTCTCGGAGGCAGATGTGGGATGATGGGAGTGTCAGATTGTGTAGTGTGTTCGTGACAGGCTACTTCAGATAAGGAAGACTCAACTCGTTACTTCAACGGAAAGTACAGCCGAAGCTGCAAGCAATCCTCTGATGGGCTTACGCCAATACTGTGTAAGCGGAAGGAGGCATGATAGCGGGATAAGGCGGGGTTGGGGATACTAACACTAGTCTCGATTTGGCATGTCTACGCGGTACGTTGATCCTCGCAACCACTTGTTGCAGTTGGGACAGGAGCGTCTCGAGTGTTTGCCCCGCGATATCGATGGCGGGGCTCAAACCATCTTGAAGGTCTTGTTTTGCTTGCCTCGAGATAAGGGGAAAGTCTGGTCTCCGGATAGCTTACCTGTATTTATCGAATTGGGTCTTTCAAGGTGCTGTCAGACGGCCGTTCCCGCTATCTGGCCCGAGTCATAGGGAAAGAGCCGGTCATTGAATCATGTCGGTCGGTATCCACGGCATTTCTGACATGGGCTTTTATGTTCTGAGAGCCATCTCCGTCAGACACCTCAGTAGAATGTCTCCGCCTCTGCTCTCTGCCCAGTTACACTAGCCAAGACTCCAGAGATAAAACACTTGCATCGACATCTCCACTCGCCATTGCTGTAGTCTCTTATCAATCCCTCAGCTAGCGTACCCTACTGAGGAGAAGCAGACCTTCGGCATCTCCATCGCCGCCGGGGTCTTCGGAGCACGCCTGCAGAAGTAACCTATATATCCATCTCGTCCTCTCTTGTTAGCCGGTGCGAGGCCTGTTGTACAGTACATACTACTCTTCACTTGCTCTTTCAAACCATCGCCCAGGACCCCTTCCACAGCAGCACACCATGGGTATCAGCCAGGACGCTCCGGCCAAGACCAACGGCGTCAACGGCGTCAACGGTGTTCAGAAGTCCAAGCTCCCAACGCATCCCCTCGGACCACTCACACCCGATGAGATCAGGCGGACGTCGAGCGTGATAGCCCAGTCCTGGCCCCAGGGCACCCAGTTTCGGTTTAAGAGCATCAAGCTGCGGGAGCCGACCAAGGCGGAGCTCATCCCCTACCTCGAGGCCGAAAGGGCAGGCAAGGAGCTTCCCGTCATCGAGCGGTTCAGCGACGTGGTGTACTACCTTAAGAATACAGTAAGCCCCCTCACCAGACCTTCTGCTCACCTCGTACTTATCTGACTGCAAAAAAGGACAAACTCCACGAAGCCATCGTGAGCTTGACCAAGGAGACAGTCACCAGCAACAAGCTACTGGGTCCCTTCATCCATGGCAGTGGCGATGTCGAAGAGATCCTGGCCGTCGAAAAGGCCGTGCTAGCCGACGCGGGCGTGCAGGCCGAGATCGCCAAGCTGAAGCTGCCCGAGGGCACCGTCATTGTGCCCGACCCGTGGATCTACGGATCCGACGGCGTCAAGACCGAGGACGGCAAGTTCTACGACGACAAGCGCGTCATGCAGTGCTACCTGTACATGCGCGACCCCAACAACTCGTCCGAGCCCGACAGCTGCCACTACGCCTTCCCGCTGCCCATCTCCCCCGTCGTCGACACCGTCAACATGAAGGTGGTCCGCATCGACGTCGTCGCCACGGGGCTCGACGAGAAGGTGAAGCCGCTGGAGCCCTGGCAGCCGGTGCCGCCGAACGAGTACATCCCGGAAGCCCAGACCCTCAGGACCGACCTCAAGCCCCTGCGCGTCGTGCAGCCCGAGGGCGCCTCGTTCACTGTCGAGAAGTACTCCGAGATGGGCGACCGCCTCAAGTGGCAGAAGTGGGACTTCAAAGTCAGCTTCAACCAGCGCGAGGGCATGGTGCTATACGACGTGACCTACGACGGCCGGCCGCTCTTCTACCGGCTGTCGCTCTCCGACATGGCCATCCCCTACGGCGACCCGCGCCACCCCTTCCACCGCAAGCAGGCCTTCGACCTCGGCGACGTCGGCGCGGGCCTCACGGCCAACAACTTGAAGCTGGGATGCGACTGCCTGGGATCCATCTACTACATGTCGGGCGTGGTGAGCAACCCGGACGGGCAGCCGGTCAACATGCCCAACGTCATCTGCGTGCACGAGCAGGACAACGGGCTCCTGTGGAAGCACACCAACTACCGCACCGACCGGGCGTGCGTCGTGCGCAACCGCGAGCTCGTGCTGCAGACCATCCTCACCGTGTCTAACTACGAGTATATCCTCATGTTCATCTTCAACACGGCGGGCGACGTGACGTACGAGGTGCGCGCCACCGGCATCCTCTCCACCCAGCCCGTCGACGTGTCCCTCACCAAGACCCCGCACCCGTTTGGCACCGTCGTGCACCCGGGCGTGCTGGCCACGTACCACCAGCACTTCTTCTCGCTGCGCGTGGACCCCATGATCGACGGCCGCGGCAACCAGATCGTCTACGACGACGCCGTCGCCATCCCGCGGGATCCGTCCCTCAACCCGCACGGCACGGGCTACATCGTCGAGCGCACGCCCATCACCCGGTCGGGCGGCTACGAGCTCGACTCGTCGCGCGGCCGCACGTTCAAGATCATCAACCCCTCGGTGCGCAACCCGGTCAACGGCGCGGCGGTGGGCTACAAGGTGCACGTGCCGCCCATGCAGCCCATGCTGGCCGACAAGGACTCGTACCACTTCAAGCGCGCCGAGTTCGCCGACAAGTCCATCTACGTGACGGCGCACCGCGACGGCGAGCTGTTCGCGGGCGGCGAGTACACGAACCAGAGCCGCGGCGGCACCGGCGTGCGCAGCTGGGCGAACCGCGGGGACGAGCTGGGCGAGAAGGGCGACCCCGTGCTGTGGGTGCAGTTCGGCATCAACCACATCCCGCGCATCGAGGACTTCCCCGTCATGCCCATGGAGATGATCAAGGTCATCTTCCGGCCCAACAACTTCTTCGACAAGAACCCGGCGCTGGACGTGCCGCCTTCGACGCAGGAGTTCAACGGGAGTGTCGGGTTGAACGAGGCTATGAGCGGGTGTAACCTGGGAGGACAGACTGGTGAACTGCGCGGGTGTGGCGCGGCGCACAATTGAAGCCTGGTCGGGTCTTGTTGCTTTGAAAGCTATTCCGAATTCCGTGATTATACCTTAGCGGTCGCGAATACTACCTTCTGAGAGAACGCGTTACACTTTTCAACGTCATCCTTTTGATATGTTGCATCGCGTGTTTGTTCATCACCGTCCACTGCCGAGGAGATTATCGGCTCGTGCATTTCACATGAATCCATCTTCATTGTCACGGCAGATTTTTAGGTGGCTGGGGTTAGCCCGCATCGAGCCTAATCAGACGTCGTCCGCTTCTGATGGCCCATTGTGATTGGCGCGATGTCTCTCAACGGTTTGGGCGTTGGTGCAGTTCGAGCTGCAGGTCTGATTGCTCCATCACAATCTCTGCTTCCCGTGACTCAGTGGTGCATCTTGTCCTGCTGGTCAAGACTCAAGCATCTGCCAGACTCTTGGAGGTACGCAGAAGAGGCCTCGCGCCGTCGCTTCAGACTTCTTCTACGTAGATACATATCCTGACGGGAATTTCCCTGTTGCAAACGAGGAGGCAGCCCAAGCTGAACACACATGCTCGAACGCCACGACGGAATCCGGCAAGACATCTCCGTTTAGCGGCCAAGCGAGGCTTTTCCTCAGGGCTGTTAACCGCAAGCACATGCATGCGCCCCCCCCCAAGAAATCTTTTTGCGGCAGCCGAGCTCCCCTGTACTGTGGTTAGCTCCTGCAAACAGCCATTGGTCGGTGGCTCGCTACTGACGGCATGGCCCCGCATTCTTGGACCGGGGTTGTCTCAGAGCACATGCCATGACACCACCCACCTTTCGACTGACACCTTGCTGGCGATCCCTTCACACTGCCCGTAAGATTTGCATGAGCTGAACAGTAGGAATCTCTGGGCGCGCCAATCGTAGCGCTCGCTAGCGGCATGGGGTTGCTGGAACGCTCCCAAATCTTCCCGTAGCTCGACGCGAAACCGGCCATGGGTGCTGGGATCAGCCAGGGTTCCAGGGAAACTAGACTCTGGCCGAGCCGTGGCTTTGCTTTTCTTTGTTTGGGGCGAGCCATTCATAAAGCTCCATCATGTCCTGACTGGATTCCTGCAATTCAGCGTCTCCCCTCTTCTGCACGTCAGCCACCGGCACATCATCAGATCCAATCTCAGATCAGATTGTCATACTCTTCAGCTTCACCCCACCAGACAGAGCTCCCCTCAGCATTGAAGTCAACAATAACAACAACAACAACAACACAGTAAACATGGTCAACTGGACCGCCAACATCTGGGACGTGCGGGCCCACGACGGCCGCAGCCGCGAGCATGTCCCCGCTCAGCCAGTATGGTCAGCCATCGGGATGCGCATCGTCCAGCTGCTCCTGGCCCTTATCATCCTCATCATGACAGCCTATGCGGCCGGCCAGTTCGGTACGGGCAACCTCGCCGGCTTCGGGCTGGCGTGGTTCACCTTCATCCTGACCTTCGGCTACATCATCTACCTCGGCGTCTCGTTGTTCAACGCGCCGCACGTCTACAACTACTGGGCTCAGCTGTACGTTAACCTTCCCGCCCTTCCTTGAGCCCTTGGGAAATACTAACGCTCAACGCAGCGTCCTCGAGTCGCTCCTCGTCATCTTCTGGCTCTGCACCTGGGCCGTCCTCGCCAGCGAGGCCTCGTCGCTCAGCCCCTTCGACGACTACTGGGGCTACTACTACGGCAGCAACTACAGGTCCGCCGTCAACTGCATGAAGGCCTCTGCCGCGCTCGGAGCCCTGCTGTGGGTGACCTTCATCATTACCCTCGTCTTCTTCGGTATGTCACTCCCACTTTTTTCCCCTCTAAGAACCATCGCCGTGCAGACAATAAGACTAACAAAACTATCCCCCAGTCCTGGCCCTCCTCAGCCACCGCAAGACAACGGCAGGCCACACCACCGGCGGTCCCATCACCAGCGACAAGCCGGTGTTCGACGGCCCCGCAGACGCCCCCGTCGAGATGCAGAACCAGCAGCCCGCCTACCCGCAGCAGGCCTACCAGGCGCCGCACCAGGACTCGCCCTACCAGACGCAGCCGACCTATGGTGCCGAGCAGCCGCAGCAGCAGACTTATTACGCCGGCGAGCAGCAGCAGCAGCAGCCGCAGGCGCCGTACCCTGCCGACCACACCCAGCAAGCGCCGTACCCAGTTGAGCAGCCGCAGCAGGCTTATGCTGTGCCCGAGCAGCAGCAGCAGTATGCCATTCCCGACAACAGGGGTCCTCATCAGCAGGTGTAGGTAGCTGGTTTCCATGGTGCCAGCAGCAAGTGACGAGCTAGTCGAGGAGGAATGTGGACGTTGGGTTGTTGAGCTACGGTTGTCGGCGTTGTGTTTCCGTTGTCCCTTGAGATACCCTGCCAGACTGCGACGGATGCAGTTGGCTACGGATGTTGGAAAATTTGTCCTTGCTTCCCGGGGCGGTCGTTCACTCGCGAGATCTATGTGTCTCTGATCTAATACCATATCTCTCTAATATCATATCACGCCGTTACAACACATATCTGAAGTACGGGTTCTCCTTGTCCGTCAGGTCTTGGAAGGCGAGCTTCGCCTTCTCGTCCTCGTCCACCGGTCCCAGGGCCTCCTTGGCCTTGTTTGCTCGCCACAGGACGATGTAGAGCGCCACAGAGGAGGCGATGGTAATACAATAGCTGCTTGCTGTTAGCTTGCACTCTTAACGCTGCACCACAGGGGCCGCCGCTCACCAGATGATCAGCCCCGTCCACAGCTCAGGGTAATGCTGCGCCTTGGTCTGACTCCGAATCAGCTGCGGGCCGATGATATTGCCCACGCAGTACGCCACGAAGATGGTGGCCGCCATGAAGCTCTTCTTGGTGTTGCCGGCCACGTTGGACATGCCCACCGTGATGATCAGGCTGACGACGCCGCCAAACGTGCCGGTGATGGAGTACCCCACCACGGGGGCGGCCGCGTGGTGCGACCACTCGCTCTTCCAGATGACGGCGCACCCGGCGATGACGGGCAGGCAGCAGAGCACCAGCATGAGGATGCGGATGTTGGGTATCCAGCTGCCCAGGAACCCCGTGGCCAGGATGACGATCAGGCACAGTCCCCCGAGCGGGAACTGGAATAGTATGCTCTCCAGCGTGGACCACCCGAATGTCGAGACGATAAGGGGGCCAAACCCGGACACGGCGCCGTTGACCGTGTACCTGCTTTCAGTCAGCATGACTTGAACACCCAAACCCTCACCATCACCAGAGTATGTATACAACTTACGCAGAAGCCATCATAACAGCAACCAGCCAAACCTTCATATCCAGCAGCGCCTCCTTCACCTGCGCCCCCTTAAATCTCACACACCTCACTCCCGTCTGTCCCGCCCTCAACCTCTCGACAGCAGCAACCCTCTCCTCCGGCGTCAAAAACCAGGCATTGACCGGACTATCTGGCAGCAGCACAAAACACGCCAGCCCAAACAGAAACGTCAGACTGCCAGCCAGCAAATAGATATACTGCCACCTCTTCAACCCGCCCCCCTCGACCTGCGCGAATCCGTAGTTCAACCCCCCGCCGATGATGGTGAACCAACCGGTACTACTGAACCACCAGCTCTGCCGCAGGCTCTGCTCCTCCTGCGTGTAGGACCCCGAGATGATCGTCATGAAGGCCGTGGGGATCACGCTCTCGACGAACCCGAGCGCGAAGCGCTGGGCGTAGAGGCCCCGCCACGACGTCACCGCCGCGGTGAGCATGCACACGCCGCTCCAGAGCACCACCACGCCGCCCAGCACCAGCCGGGGCCGGTCGACGCGCTGCAGCAGGAAGGCGAGGGGGTACAGGCCCGCCAGCATGCCGAAGTAGAAGAGGGAGGTGGCCCAGGAGAGGCGCGAGGTGTCGACCTTGCCCGAGGGCTGGAGGACGACGGAGAGGTGCAGGTCCGAGGTCATGCCGAAGAGGGCGGCGGACCCGAGGATGGCCTTGTCGTAGTAGACGAGGCCGTAGCCTAGGCACATGAAGGGGATGAGGAGGCGGTCTGTCTTGCGGATTGCGCGGCGGGTGGTGGAGGGGGCGACGGCGGTGGGTTGGAGGCCGACTAGGGAGATGGCTATGTCTTGGTCTTTGGAGGGGATGCCATTGGGATTGGTTGAGGGGGTGGGTGAGGTGATGGGGAGGGGGGGTTTGGGTTCTTGGAGGACGGTCATTTTTGTTAACCCTCGGTGGTTTTAGGCGAGATAACGGGCAGGTTATCGTGCGGTGACGAGGGAGAAGGGGATGGTCAAGTAATGTCTAGACATAAGATGAGAGATATATCGCCATCACAGCCTTTTAGTTTAACTGTACCGATAACCCTCCTGGTTGCAACCAGAACTCAATGGATCCCACACTGGAAAATAATGCCATGACGCCAAGACCCGCGGGTAACCAGCGACAGCCGCATGGGAGCTGCGATGTCGCAATTCAATAGCGCGCTGTGTTTTTTTTTTTTTTGGTCGTGGGATGCTGGACGTTTGTTGGGGTTGCGTTACGTAAGTCCAGAATGCTGTGAATCTTGATTCCAGAAACAAACAAATGTCAATTTATAGTGCCTTTTCCCCAACAAATGGTTTCGTGGTGTAGCTGGTTATCACGTCAGTCTAACACACTGAAGGTCCCCGGTTCGAGCCC
>Ga0209127_100766_pt1 | contig 10895 bp, 3 predicted proteins | sample LakSupMetagenome_FD_187469 | JGI IMG/M metagenome (GOLD analysis project Ga0209127, IMG submission 187469) | Freshwater microbial communities from Lake Superior, Canada - Sta WM archaea (SPAdes) (version 2) | ecosystem: Environmental > Aquatic > Freshwater > Lake | place: Lake Superior, Canada...
GGACTTATCGACAGGTCCTTTTACTTTTGGGGAGGTTCCCTAAACAGGCTATGCGTCTTGTCCATCTCGCCCAGCGACCGCATCATGCGAACTCAACGTGAAGCGGTAAAATTGCAATCAGAAATGTGTTTCCATTGCCGTCGTGCCGATCGCAGATTGACGCCTCGTGTTGCGGGACGGGATTCTTCACCAAGTCCGCTCTTCCGCCTCGTATTTTGGTAGCCTTCCCTGCTCTTCGCCTCGATCGTCTATCCGGCTCTGGTGAATGCAGGTGACATGGTCGCGCGGATGTTCTTGGAGCCTTGTTCGTCATGGCCATGAGAGAGTGGCTGTGGGGACACCGCAGGACGGAAGAGGTAGTGTAACGGCTCGAAAGGGGATAACTGGAACTTGCATGTACCCTCCGGCTGGGAGAGCAGGCAGATATCGAGCTGAACACACCGCTCAGGCTCCGAAAGCCCTCGTGTCTCTCTGCTGCAAGTGAAGAGGCGATGCCGATGGCTTCCCTGTCTATGTCATTTGTCCAGAACTTCCTTCGACACTCAAGGGATCATGACCCGGATCCTTGTGCGCTCAGTTCGGCCGTATGTGGCTGGAAAGCATCAGAGAGCGTAGTGTATACCTCCCTGTGACCTACGGCTGCGTGCAGTCTCGCGTAGATCGCGGTCCACTTCCACGTCCATCATAACAGGGTTTCCCCTTCGTGTCCCTGCTACTCTGTCAATCAGCACGACAAGGAACATGGTGGTACCTTGCGTATGGAAGCCATCTGGAAAGCTTCGGAATGTGCATCGCACGTAGGCTTGCCTTAGACCCCTGCCATCTGTCTGCGGCCCAAGATCCCCGTCGAGGAATACGACGCAGAGAATGTTCCGATACGCTGCTGGTGATCGTTACACTACATTTGAGTCTCCTCCCAGGAAGGCCCTCACTTCCAGCTCTCCCCGGGGGACCTCTACCACGCATACTGAGGGGCGCTGGCCCCGGGCTGAAGAGGTGCCGGCAAAGAGGCGCAGAGCCTGCTCGATCCGCTGCAGATGTTGAGTGACGTTAAGACGAAAAGGCTGGACGCCCGGTGGTAGAGCCAGACTCCTGCAAAAGCAGCTGCACGCCGCTGACCATTGGAGTTCTGCGGAATTCGATCCGTCTCGGGCGTCTGTACCACCAAAAAACAACGATAAATAGGGTCGGGATGGGGTCATCGACACGAGCGTTCCACGGCACGGGGGCGCTTTTTGTACGCATCATCGTTCTGTTGAATACCAATATTATGTGCATGGGTGCTGCTGTGACTCGAGAGCTCGATTGTCGCGATGTCTGGTCACGCTGCAGGGTCAACATCATCTGCTCGTCGGAGAAAGCACTCCTATCTGACGTCGTCGAGGCCTGGAGCGGCCAGTGTTGTACGAGGAGCCTTTAGCTTCTAGTCACGACATCCGACTGGTTGGCGCCGTAACGAACGGAGATATCCATGCTGATTGGATGCTGACAGGTAGAGTATCATCGAAGCACAGAGGGCACACCGAGTCCCCTTTCACAGATCATTGACAGCTCAGGCGAGGTCGTGATTAGAACGCAGGACCACTGCAGCACGACACATGATTTACGAGAGCCTGATGAGGAAGCGTGATGACTTGCACACCACCTTGGACCTGGGGCTGGAGCAGCTCAGGTGCGGTCAGCTTGCTGTCCCTACGGTCATACAGCCAGTGCCCAGTAGAGGCGCTAAACCATGCAGTGTCGGGCATAAAGGTACGTACGTGTTCACAGAAGCTTTCAGTACGTGGGAATCAAAGAAGATACGCAGCAAGTCTATAAGCTTGATGCGATACAAATTCCCTATCTATCCTACTCACTGATGAGGTATATGAAACAAAAGGAGTGACAGGAGACACGAAGAAGCGATCAAGCCCCGATACCTCGGTTACAATACCATTAAACCCGCTGTGGAAAAGAGAGTTGTGCCCTCCTCCATGCTAAACATGCTGAGATGAAATCATGTACCAATTTGGTGCGTCTTTGGACAGTCTATAAAGTAAATGCTTTTTACAAGAGTGCCTCACGCAGGAAGCTACCAAGCTGCTTAGCCTATAACGAGCCGTTAGTCATTGCCGGCAGACTGATGGGGGGAAAAGGATGGGTAAGGGAAAACTCACCAACTCGCCATGCATCATGGAGAAATGATTACCTGGCATGTGCCTCATCGTCATCTTGTTGACATCGAGATACTCGTCCCACCGGTTGGGGCCAAAGTCGGTCCTGTTGTCGAGCAGGAACAGGGCGTGGCCCTTGGGGTACGGCTCCGGCCGAGGGTCTGTCGGCAGGTGGCACACGCCGTCCTCGCACCAGATGGCCGTGACCCTGGGGCAGCGGTCCTTAGGGATGGGCTCGGCCGTGTAGTTGCTCAGCGCCGACACGGAGGCGGCAAAGTGGGGCAGGAGCCAGGGCGGGATCTTGGACGAGTCGCCGTCGCCCAGGAGGCCGATCGAGGCGAACCAGGCGTGGAGTCCCTTGGGCAGGGCTTCGATGGTGATGGGGCAGGGGGCGTCAATGATGACGAGGTGCTCGACCTGCTCGCCGGCCTTGACGAGCTGGTTAACGATCTCGAAGGCGATGACGCCGCCCGCGGACCAGCCAGAGAGGCTGTAGGGCCCGACGGGCTGGCGCCGCTTCATCTCCTCGATGAACTTGGTTGCCATCCCGTAGACGCCGCAGTGGTACTCCTCTGGAGTCTTCATGAAGGGCGAGAAGAGCCCCCAGACGACCCAGTTGCCGCCGACGTCTGCGATCTCGGTGTACGAGGTGGCACAGCCGCTGCCGTCTGGGATCATGAACAGGTGCTTCGTGGCGGTTTTGTGGTTGCCCGAGAGGATCACGGAGGATGCCTTGCGGTGAGGGTAGGCGTCGACAATGTGGGCTGGCCTGGGAGGCTTTGGTGTAGGAGCCTCTTCAGGCTCGATCCTCGGGTGGATAGATGGTGCAGAAACAGGTGCTGGGGCAGCAGGTTTTGGTGCTTTATTGGGCGCCGGAACGGCTTTTGGTGCTGGAGCGATGCCGAGGGAGCGCTCCACAGCCTTCAGCGAGGGGTTAGAGACAAACAGGTCAGACGGGATGTTGAGGCCCGTCTTCTCGCGGAGGGTCCCAAGGATGGAGAGGCTCATGAGGGAGTCCATGCCGAGGTTGGCAAGGTCAGGAGCTGCTAAAATCTCGTCGACGTCGACACCCATCTCGTTGGCTATTGTCTCTCGGACAATGCTTCGCATGTCCTCGGAGTGATCTCCGGTAGGCAGCTCGCCCTTAACGGATCCAGTGTCGCTCTCAGCCAGGGGCGTTGTGACGTTGGAGTCAGATTCAAGATCGGGGGTCTCCGAGGCGGAGCTTGACGATTCGCCGGAGTCGCCGCCCGAGGAGATGATGCTCTCCTTGCGGCCCGGTGTCTCGAACTGAGTCAAGTAGCCCTTGAACGCGCCAATGGTCGGGTAGTCCACGAAGGCATTTGAGCTAAGATCCAGTTCCAGGTCTTCACGGATCCTGCCGCTCACAGTCAAGGACATGAGAGAGTCGACGCCGAGGTCGGTGAAGGCGATGTTGTCGGCTAGCTCGTCATGCGTGACACCCACCTCTTTTGCCAGGATGTCCAAGATCTCCGATGTAACGCTGAGCTTCACGTTCACCTTGGAGATGTTCGTCTTGGTGACGATCTTGGTCTCCTTCTTGGGAGACGTCTTCGCGGGCGTTACGGCCTTTACCGTGGGAGCAGGTCTCGGAGAGCCGCTCAAATTGGCAGCGGCAGCTCCCCGCGGGGGCAACATCATGTTGAGGACCTTGCGAGGGATGGCCTGGAACTTGATATCGCCTGTCATGCCGATGATCTTGTCGCCATCGAAGATGTAAGCATCGCCGGCCATCACCTTGCTGCCCTTGACGGGCTGCATCCTGATGTAGCTGCGGTACTCCTTCGCGGGGTCGGGTATCTCGGTGAACCTCAGCGATCCCCATCCGTGAGAGATGTAGACCGTCTCACGAGAGTCGACAGCATCGGTACCATTGATTATGAAACCAGAGATGTGACACAGGCTGTCGATGTGGTACGGGCTCAGGAAGAAATTGCCGTCCTTCTCCGAGGTCTGGAAGCGAATCCTGGCAGTGGCTTCGCAGGTGCTGCTGTCAAGGATGACCTCCTCCATGCCACGATAGCGGCTGTCGTAGTCGACAAGAGCAGCGAAGAGCTTGTATGCGAGACCGCGGCCGATCTTAGATGCTTGACCAGTCTTCTCAGCGGCCATCAGAGAGTCAATGCGCGACTTGATGAGGTAAGAGACGCGATCAAACTCAGCCTGCCACACATCGCGCTCGCCGAAGAAGACCTTGCAGATGGCGTGCTCAGTCCTCTTGGCCCCTTCACCAGTGTGGAAGACGAGGTCGGCTTGATTCGTCTTGGCGTTGGCAGTAACAGTGAGCCTGAGGATGTGGCTCTTGCCAGAGTCGTCAAAGATGAGTGTCTTCGGCACCTCCATGTGCGCAACGTTGATGCCGATGTTCTTTGACTCTGGGCGCAGAAGCTTGTAGGCGTAGTCGCACACTGTCATGGCCATGTCACCGTACAGAGACGAAGGGCAGAGAGGGGCGCCATTGACCAGGTGGCCAGAAACAACGTTTCTCAGCTGTTCCTGACATAGATCGGACTCAATCTCGACAATAGCAACGTCGTCCTTGACTACCTCCTGGATAATCTTCTGGACCGTGGTAGTCGACAGCTTCGGCTTGGACGGCTCGATAGACTTCGGCGCAGCACTGGCGACACGGTTCTTGGTGAGACACCAGTCGCCCTCGTACTGCAGCCAGTAGTCTTTCTCGTCAAAAGAATAACTGGGGAGGTCGAGCAGGCGGACAGACTTGCTGAAGTCCTTGTGGAACTCGTTGAAGTCAATGTTGAGGCCAGCCGTGTGCAGAGTGCAAAGACTGCTAGTCAGGGTCTTGTAGCACTCCTCCCTACGGCGGAGGGTGGGCACCGCAATGGTAGTCGCACCGAACGCAGCCTTGACCATGCCAGCGCAGATTGGATGAGGCCCAACCTCGATGAACACGGTCTTGTCGTCGATGGCTCCATCTCTCTGAGCGGAAGCAAGGCCGCCAAGGAAGTTGACGGGTTCCCGTGCATGCTTGGTGAGGTACTTGGTGTTGACCTTGTCCCCGGTGATGAGTTCTCCCAGAAGGGGCGAGATGACGGGTATCTTGGGGGTTCCGAACTTGACTGCGCGCGCAAGCTTCTCGAAGTCGGCCAGTATGGGGTCCACTTGGTCTGAGTGAAAAGCGAAGGGCACCTTGAGCTGGGTTGACTTGAAACCGGCATCGCCCAGGTACTTGGCAACCTCAGTCATCAGAGGACCCTCGCCGCTCAAGACGGTCTCCCGCGGTCCGTTGATACAAGCGATATTCACAGCCCGATACCTGTCACCCAGCGCTTCCTTGACGGTCTCCACTGAGCCCTGGATTGCGAGCATGGCATGCGTGCCAGAGGTGCAGTTGTCAATCAGGAGCTTAGCGCGAGCGCCGACGAGGAAGATCGTGTCGCTGTCAGACAGAACGCCGGCGGCATTGAGAGCAGCATATTCGCCGAGACTGTGGCCGAGAACGACAGACGGCTTGATGCCCCACGAAGCCCAAAGACGGACAAGAGCCATCTCGAAGCAAGCCAACCCGAGCTGGATGACGAGAGGTGATAGCTTGGTGCAGTCAGGCTCACTCTCGTCAATCAAGGGCAGGAAAGATGGGAAGCCGTGGATGTGGGCGATGTAGTTGAACTCGTCGATGGCTTTGCGGAAAACGGAGTAATGGGCGTAAAACTCCTTGCCCAACCCAGCATAATGAGAACCCTGTCCGGTGAACATGAAAGCGACCTTTGGCTGCTCTGGAAGAACAGGCACGAAGTTCTCCTTCAGCCGCTCGTTGATGGCTCTGCTTGCTTCGGCGAGGTCTGAGGCGACCACGTTCATGCGCCAGTAGTGCTGAATGTGGCGCGCCGTCATGGAGTACGCCACATGAGACACAGGCGCCTCGGGGTTCTCCCGCATCCAAGAGACGAGCCTCTGGGCGTTCCGAATCATGGCGGACTTCGACTTGGCTGTAACAGTGATCATATGGACGGGACGAGGGTCTTCGAGTGCTGGCTCCACCCTCGGTGCATCCTCGATGAGGAGACCGGTGTTGCCGCCAGCCGCTGAGAAGTTGTTGATGAAGACCCGTCTTGGCTTGCCATCGCTTCTGCGGAAAGGAGTCATGTGGAAGGCGATGTTTACGTTGCGCTCGGACAGGTCGGCCGGGAACCCCTTGTTCATCACGGACCCCGCCTTGATGCCAACGTGAGGCGGGATGGCGTTCTTCCTCAGCATCATGAGGACTTTGATGAGAGCTGTGACGCCCGAAGCAGCCTCACCGTGTCCGACGTTCGCTTTGACTGCACCGATGTACAGGGGCCTGTCGCGAGGCCGTTTCCTCTGGTCTTTGGTCTCCCGAGGAGCGAACACACTGGTGACGCTTTCCATCTCGGTGCCATCACCCGCCTGGGTGCCGGTGCCGTGCATCTCGACGTAGTCAACATCAATTGGGTCAACGCCAGCCTCGTCGAGAATTGACCTCGACAAGGTAGACTGTGTCGGACCGTGAGGGTGGGTGATGGAGATGGCATCCGCAGAGTGGTTGGTGGCTGTGCCAAGGACCACAGCAAGGACGTTGTCGCCATCAGCAACGGCATCTTCGTAGCGCTTGACAATGACAGATGCACAGCCATCACCTCGGCAATAGCCATCCGCTTCATTGTCGAAGGTAGCGCAGGGACCCTTCTTCGATAAGAATTGCCCTCGGCTCAGCCCCGAGAAAATATCGGGGTTCGTCATGCATGACAACCCGCCGACGATGGCAGTATCGCAATCCCGCGCCCAGAGAGCAGTGCATGCTACCTGCATGGCAGCAGCACTTGACGAGCAGGCGGTATCGATGTTTAGACTTGGCCCAGAGAACCCGAAGTGGTAGTTGATTCTGCCAGGACCAAACGCGCGGACACCTCCAGTGATGAAGTAGGTGTCGACCTGCTGTGCGGCGTTGATCTCACGCCAGTCGTCCGACGTCTGCCCGTAGAATGTTCCAATGCGGTCCAGGCGCGTCGACGGGGTCCGGTTGGGGACGTAGCCCGACATTTCAAGCGCCTCGTAAGCAGTCGTCAAGGCCATCCGTTGCATAGGGTCTGTCTGGAAAGCCTCTCGGGGCGACATGTTGAAGAACCGCGGGTCGAAGAAACCCGGATTGTCGATCCAGCAACCGTATGGGGTATGGCTTGTGTTGATCGCCTTGCCGGTAGGGTCGTAGTGCGTCTTGACGTTGAATCGGTTCGCCGGTACAACGCGGTGGACGTCGAGGCCCTTGGCGAGCAGATCCCAAAGCGCCTCGTGGCTGGCAGCATCTGGGAAGCGACCGGCCATGCCGACGATGGCAAGTTTGCACTTGCCGCTGGAGCCATGGTTGCCGATAGTGGAAGCAGTGGCCAGCGGGTTGATCTGAGGCGGTTTCCTCACGGTGACGTTGAGCTCTGTCTGGGACTTGATGAGGTTGGCGAGCGTGTTGGCATTCTGCGTAGGGCCAAGGGCGAGGATGAGGCACTCCCGGCCGGCGAATTCCCGTGCAGCTCTGAGACAGCCATCAAGGACATTGTGGAACATGAGTGTCTCGTTCAGGATCTCGAACACCACCGCTTTGAGCAGCGCCACGGTTTCGGTCTCTCGAAACCAGGTGCCGGAGCTGCATGACATGACGCCTGATCGCGGTTTGGTGCCCACGAAAACGTCCAGGACTCTCGGATCATCCAGGTGAAGGACCCTCTCCACATCCGTTTCGGAGTGAAGGTGGGCAGCATGGTACGGGCCGTATACCGGAATGGCCGTAGGCTTGGAGGCGAACATCCCACTGTTGGCCAACGCCTTTAGGGTCGTTGGCGGACCAGAAATGGCAATGCTACTCGCCGAGGTAGCACTGATGTAGGCGCGCTGCGCGTTGGCGTATCCCTGCGGACATTAGCTGAGTAAAGCGTACGAGGGCTAGCTTGTGACCCATCATTACTTACTTCGGACTCATGGAACTCAGCCAGCACCGTAGAGGCTTGAAGCTCCTTCACACCGGGGTAGATGTGGGTCCAGCTCTCCGAAGCCTCGGGCGTCGGACTTAGCTTCTCGGCAAGGCTGTGAACATGCGTGCCGACTCTGAAGGCCATCAATACCACCTCAACGGCTACAGGAACCAAAGCCGAGAGCGATGGCGTAGCTGCAACAGCCGTAGCTGCGAAAAGTCCGGAACAGAGGCCGACATTGAATGTCTTCCGGTTCGACACATCCTCCCAGTTCTTCTCAGCGTGGCTGAGGATATGGTTAGCGATTGATAGTGAGATCGGACGCGAAGAATGATGAGCCTGCTCTGCACATACTCGATATAGTGAGCTAACTGTGAGACACACAGAAGTGCTCCATCGACACCCGGATGCTTGGTAGTCTGGGCATGATACCTCTCGTTCAACTGCGAGAGGGATCGGAATATCGGCAACCGTCCCCTGTCTAGGGCGGTCAAGCCCTCAACCTCCTTCACTAGGGCTCTGGCGGACTGCTCAAGGAAAGTTCGCGCTAGGATGCCCTGATCGCCCCGTCGCATAAAATCAGCCAGAAAGCCATGCGTGTCAAGAGACTGATCGCCGAAAAGGAGGAATGCGAGTCGGTCAGTCATCTTGACGAACGGACAATCGGCATCAAAAGTCGGTAGATGGTATCCCACAAAGAGGGCGAAATGTATGGACGACGTTCAGAGACTTATATAAAGGAAGGGATGAGAACATCTCGACAGGGGGCCCCAAAATAACACCGGATGCCGTTATCTCTCATGCAACGATTACAGACTCGAGGCCCGGTTCCAAGGATAGAACGTGACAGGGTTTACCTTCGTAAATCCACGCCCCCTCCATCCAGGTATGCCCAATATCCCTTCTGCCGATGGGGTTCTGTGGCCGGGGTGCCGATTTTCTTCGGTCACCGAAGCTTATAGAGATAATCCAGGGATTACCTCATTGGGGGATTCCCAGGAAGGGCCAACGTAGCGGGCCGCCTTAGAGCAGTCGGGTCTCGCGGGCTCTTCCCAATGTAACTCGAAGGTCCATACAGGGGTCGCCAGGTGTAGCCAGCACCACCAGGGCACAAGGCGACTACCTCAGGGCCATATCATGACGGTGGGACTCCAAGCCTCGGTGCTATGCACCACACCACGGAACTGGAGAAGGAAACAACATACTGACGCACCGACACGAGAGGCATACCAGAATGGGGCGCCGAGAGGCGGAATGAGCGCGCGCCATCGGGCGGGTGAGCAAGGACCGTTGGGAATCCGCTTCGAAAATCCTGGCTGGCGGCCCTTCTGAATGGGCACAGAACGACCAGGAGAGAAAGACTCGGGCGATACGAGCGGCGCACTTCCTGCCGACTCCAACGCCTGATCCCATACTGTTCATCTGAGTTCGAGGTGGTGGCTGTGGGGTCGCGCTGGAGTTCGTGCACTCTGTGTGAATATCGGACCTCCGGACATTCCCCAGTGGGCGCCAAATGAGCAACCGCAACACATTCGAAATCACCTCATCACGGTCTCCCCATTCTCCGGTCACTTGGATGGATTTAGCCGCGATGTTCAAGAAGTATCCTGCCTGGCCGCTTGACCAGACGTTTCTTTGAGGTGTCGCGAGAATGGAATCGCGGGCTGGAATAGCACAAAATGTAGTCGGATGTCGTCGACAGCCACAGCTATTAGTGAAAGAGCCGCATCCGATGGATGGAAGCAGGCAAGGAACAACAAACTTCAGTTCAGGCCAATCATTAGATGCCAAGCAAAGGTCCCAAAACTTCCGATGACGTTCTGCTACTGGTACACCCAGATGCATCCCAACATGCTAGGATCAACCCAGACGCGCATCAGACGGGATCGATTGGACAAGCTTTAAGCTAAACCACTAGCTGCAAGGGGGCCAAAGTTTAATCGCCCATTACCAAAGCACCAACTTAGCCTTGTGGTAAGTGTGGAAGTTTTATGTGCCTGGTCGTAGCGGTTAGCAATGCCAGGAGCTGCAAATCGCACCGAAGAGATCGGCAAACAGCAGATGGAGAAAGACTCCGCCGTCCGGGCGTCGTCGTTGGCCTCGATTTGGCAGATATCATCCGGCATATATTGGCGGCCCGGTCAATATCAAGGTACCACGGGAGGCATCACCTGCATCGGCCCAAGCTTTTGAGTCCGGTATACCGTAACACCAGCAGGCCAAGCAATGGCTAGAAAGCCAGGAACAACAGGGCGACGCGCTTGCCAGTGGCATGATACCGGCCGTAGCCAGCGCGAAGATAGCACCGCGTTTCCGTAGCCAATTTGCAGTCGAGCAATGCTTGCCAGTCCATCGAGATACGGCAGGCAGGCGACTCGGCTGCGGCATTCCAGATGACTCTCGACACGCAAACCACAGCTTGGAACATGATCACATCTGGGCTACACAGTGCGCTAGCACCCGCTCCTTGCCCCAGGGTTCCCTGACCGGGACATAGAGGACTACTCTACATAGTATCCAGGTCATGGAGTTTACCTTGTCCGGTAATGAAGCCCCTGTGCCTCGTGCCAGCAAGTGGGACGGTTGGAATACGGATTGCCAGGTACGGAGTGCCAATCCAGCCCCGTTCAACCTAGGTCCGTTGTACAGCGTTGAAGAGTCTTGCCTTATGACCAGCTTGTGTGCCATGAGCATAGCCAAGGCTGAGGAAAGTGAGTTAGTTGACTCGCAGCTCTGGCGGCTAATGAAATCTCGTAGCTCGGCCACATACGCAAAG
>Ga0209127_100767_pt1 | contig 10886 bp, 9 predicted proteins | sample LakSupMetagenome_FD_187469 | JGI IMG/M metagenome (GOLD analysis project Ga0209127, IMG submission 187469) | Freshwater microbial communities from Lake Superior, Canada - Sta WM archaea (SPAdes) (version 2) | ecosystem: Environmental > Aquatic > Freshwater > Lake | place: Lake Superior, Canada...
GCATGAAATACCTGCATGACGACCAGATAGGTACGCAAACGCCACTTGCTGTCAGTTGAAGAGTAGATTGGTGTCTAGATATGTTTCCACAAGGGCAGCATCAACGCTCATCCATGTGCCCCCTTCAACAAGTGCCCCTATCCCAAACGCTACCAAATTTCCTTGAACGCCTTGCTCCCGCTCCTCACCGCTCGCAAGAGTATATGCCGGGAGATAGACCCATATCACGAACAAAGAAGAACACCACTGTTGCCACGCCATTCATACGTCATCCGTCATCAACATCACTCCCTTCCAGGTTCTCCCTAAACCCACCGCTCCTCCCCATCCTCAAGATCCTCGTGGATCCTAAACTCCACCCCACTATCCCCCTGCCCATCTCCCCCCATCCGCTGTCCTTCCCCGACATCGTCGGGCGTTACACACCAAGCCCTCTGTGTACTGGGGTATTCACTCGGACAACTACTCCCCTCCCTCTCCCTCTCCCCACCACCACCCTCCTCTCCCTCCTCTTCCCCTCCCTTATTCCCCTCCCCAATCTCCACCCCCACGTCCCCTACCCCCCCATCCTCATCCCCCGACATCATCCCATCAGGATCCACATTCTCCCCATCCCCATCAGAACTCATATCCTCGATCCCCGGCCAAGGCTCATCCTCCGGCGCCGTCACCACCATCACCTGGCCGTGCGCGTGGTCCTGCTCGGCCAAGTGGCGGGTAGCCGTGTTACTCCGCCTACTACTCTGCTGGCCCCGCCACCCTCCTCCCCGAGACCCGGACCCGGACCCGGATAGATCATCCGACAACTCGTCTTCATAGACGTCTATATCCATCCCTCCCTCCTCTCCGTCCCCCCCTCCCCCCAACCGAAGAAGGTGGTGCTCCCGCGACGGGGAGAACTCGTTCGTCGCCTCCGAGTCGTAGGGGTCCGTCTCGCTCCCGATGTCGCCGGCGCCCATGTCTTCGTCTTCTCCTTCGTCTCCCTCGTCTTCCTCGTCGTCATCGGCATAGTAAGGGTTGGCAGTGGGCGCAACAGGACCCCGGCTGGTGGCGCGGGCCGAGGCGGGGGCGTTGGAGTAAGGGGTAGCGTAGCAGAAGGGCGTGGTGCGCCGCTCGCCCCGGTGCTCGTCGAAGGGCCCCTGGGCGAAGGGCGCCAGGCTCGGGGAGCGGGAGAGGCGGGCCTGCGACCAGCGCGGGGTGGTCGTTGTGCGGGGGATGAAGAATGAGGGGGAGCGGGTGCTGCTGCGGCGCTTGAAGAAGCTTGTTGTTGTTGTGGTGGTGTGGTGGGCGGGGCGGGGAGAGGAGCGCTGGATTAGGGGGGAGGGACGGCGGTCGTAGGGGTTGATGGTGGATGAGACGCGGCGTTTGGGGAGGGAAGGAGAGGCGTTCCCGGTTGCTGTTGCGGCCGGAGGGAGGCTGTTGGTCCGGATGTGCTCCGGTCGGGTTGCTCTTCGGTCTTTGAGGGTGAGGGGAGATTTGGCGCGGGTGGCGGCTGGGCTGTTCGAAAGGAGTGGCGATTGGATGCCTGTAAAGTATTGCTGGGATGGAGACGTGGATGAGCGGCGCGCCCAGGATCTGTTCGGTTGGGCTGGGCGAGAGAAAGATGGAGGCTCGTCCAGTCGGTCATTCCAGGTCCAGCATGTCTCCTTGGCATCAGCTTCCGGCACTTCGCCGTTGCTGCTGCTCTGCGAGTCGGGATACACCCTCGTCAGAGTGCGCAGCTTCTGCCAGGTCCAGCATGACTCCCAGGCCTGGTAGCCGATGGGATGGTCCTGGAGGTATGCCTCGCGCTGCGTGATATACAGGCGCTGCAGGCCGCTGGCTCTCATGACCACGCTCGACGTTAGGAAAGTGTAATCCCACAGACTTGGTGTTACCAGCTCGGCGGGAGCCAGAAACCGTAGGCGCGAGTCCTTGTGTATTTTGCGCAGCGGCACCCAAGCCTGTTGCAGGCCGAGCGGTGGCGGCTTGTCGATTTGTGCCACACGGTGAACCAGGACCCTGGAGGCCACGTCCGAGGCACCCACGCGCAAGACGTCCGCAAATGCTGTGTTGATGGCGACTTGGACGCTACGAGCATCCGGTCCTCTGACGGCGACAGTCTTCACCAGGCCCCGGCTGCGGAGGCGCTTGTCGACCATTCCGCCTGGTGCACAGGCTCGAGGCAGCAGCCAGTCCGGACCATGGAAGTCCCCGTAGGCAGGCCCCACACTGGTGGACAGAGGCTCTGGTGCGGCCCGGCTGCCAGTGTTAGGCATCTGCGTCCACTCGCCGCTGGTCCTGGCCGTGGCTCCTGCCTGGGTCGCGGCCTGAATGTCACGTGCCTCTATCCATATGCCTTTGAGGGGGAACGGAAGGAAAACCACCTCCAGCTCCCACGGGTTGTTGTATGATGGCGCCGAAGCCGACTGCAGATGGTTGACCTGTGCTTGCAGCGCCTGCAGCTGACTGTACATCTGCGACGCACCGGCCGCAGTCGTCGACACAGACGCCACGCTGGCAGTGGCACTGTCAGACACCTCCAGCCCGAGACGTCGACGCGCACTGCCGATGCTGCTGCTTCCGTCATTGTTCAGGATCTTCTCTACTTCTTCAACCCGGGACTCCAGTTCCGTTACGCGGAGGTCCGTGTGGTCGTGCTTTTCCTGGCACTCCTCATGTCCAGCAACCGAGAACGAAGTATTCTCCAGCCTGTCCAGTCGGTGCTCGTGACCTTGAACAGTCTTGGAGATATGCAGGAAGGCATCCCTGCTGATGCCTGTTATAGTGGCCGATGAGCGCGCATCCTCAGCTACCTGTGAGGCATGCACAGTATCCGATCCAGACGGCGCGGCGGCCTCTGGAGAAACAAAAGCCTCCGTAATACGATCCAGCAACGGTTCACGCGACTTGGCTGCAGAGCCACCACTAAGTGTCTGCAAGCCCTTGCCGGCGAAGGGCCGGAGATACCTCACCTGGCTGGACGAGGCAGTCGATGGAGGCCCTATAGGCATCAGGCACTGCGGCGGAATGGGTGGAAAGCTGCCGTCCTGTCCGGGCTGCGAGGCAAGGAAGGTGCCCCAGTTCAAGGTATCGGGCAACGAGCTGTCCTGTCCATGGCTGTGACTGATGACACCGGGTGGCTCGGCGACGTTCTGGTTGGTGAAAGCAAAGGAACCCGGGATGTTCAGGAGGTCCAGATCCATCGACCCGGGTACATTGGTTGGCATCTGGAAGGAAGCGATGTCCTGCATGGGGCTCAGAGGTTCCCTGTTTGTCCTGGGCCGCGCATTCTCCTGTTCGGGGAAGACATCCACCGCGGATATCGGCGCCTGTCCCGGCGCAAAGTCATCATGATAGCAGGCATGGTGAGAGCACATGCACCACCCAGCCTGGTCCGAGTTGGCAGTGTCCGCGAATGCACCCCTCGCGGCGCCCTGTCGGCTCCAGAAGCGGCGGCAGCCGCACTTGTTCCCATTAGCACCGGGGGTCGCGTCGGCAAAGTTGCATGGCCCGCTGGGGAGTTTCGGCTGGATGGGGGCAGCCTGGCCATCGGCATATATATCGAAGAGAAAGGAATTGCTCGGGAGCGCAGGGTCGAACGGTGCAGCGGCCATTGGAAATCACGGCGCATTTCACATCACATCAGGGAGGGATTTGTCGCAGGCATCCAGCGTTGGTGTGGGTGATGTAGGGCGTGCACCTGGATGTTCGACGGAAGGAGTTGCGAAAGCGAGCGGGCGCGGTGTACGATTCGATCGCAATGCAGCCCAAGCATGCGGACCAGGTGCGCATCAGGATCGCGTCTCCCTAGTACATGATTGCTGCTATGCTTTTAGCTCCGTCAATTCATCAATAGCCCGAGGCCACGACAGCAGCTTGCGACACAAGGGAAGCCTCAGGCACACATATGCGAAAGAGCACCGACAGTCGAAAAGCACCAGGGAGCGGGGACGAGGTTGGTGGGAGGTGCGCCCTTAAATAAAAGCTGACGAACCGGTAATTGAGGCTTGCGCAAGCTGTTTCTAGACCGCTATGCGATGACGATATTCTTCGACAAAAAAGGCGACCGATGACAGCAGCCTGAACGAGAAGTCATGGAGTGAAGTTGGGATGGAGTGTCGTGCAGGCACAAAAGTGAGGCGTAGTGCTCTGGATGTCGATCCAGGTGGGAGCGCGACCTGGGCAACCCTCTTTTGGGTGGAGGGGGGAGCAGGCTTGAAGCACGCACACTGTCGAGCCACTCGATCCCTGCAATTGCAAGGCCAGCGGCGGACGGGAAGCCGGGAGTGTGGAGCCGTGATGTGTGAGTTCCTAGGTATCCCTATCAGAGATGGATCGTGCAGATATCTGACCGCCGACTGTACGAAAGATAGAGACGATGCGATCTGGCTGATGCCGAAGACCATAACACTGTGGAGCTAACCCGACCAGAATTGATTGCTTGGAACCCTTGCGATGACTCGACGCTGCAGCACAATTCGTCCGAGGCGGCAGGCAAGGGCGTGATCTAATGCTTCCGGGAAGGCAACTTTACGCTTCCTCAGGCAGGCCTGCAGCGTCCTGTGCAACGCTGGAACAACAGACCGATGAACATGGAGTTTCGAAAACGGGTTTAACGCGTGGTTACTGGTGGTCCGCGGGACGGACCCCTGTCTGTTGTAGTCCGCCAAGAGGAGCGGCCGCCATCTGATTGGGGAGGCAGCACTTAAGATCCTTGCAAGAGACCGCGACGCGGCGTTGTCTCGCGTTACTGGATGTCTCCTCTGGATGTACACGTGTATGTGGGGTGTACATACTGTACATCGAGTGAGCCTCATATGCCCGCCCTATCGCATATTCCGCTGGTTCCTAGTCAGGTTTATCAAGCTGTACGAAGCAATGTAGGCCAGGAGAGAAGCGCCGAGTGAGGATGATGCTTTGCATGTTCGGCGAAACTCTTGTATGAGCCCAGGGCGAAAGTTCAGCAGGCCATAACCAAACCAGGCTGACTTGCTTCGAATGCCCAAGTCCGGCCGAGGAGATGCCAGTGAGGCCGAAGAACTGCTGAAGAGAGGAACGCTCGTGCGGAAGGTAACCCGTCAACTAGGTAACGCAGTGTCTCCTCGCCATCTTCGCCCGAGGCAATGATAGTCGGCAATATATAGAGGGAATGCGAGTGCTAGATAGAAGAGCGTGGTTCTTAAAACAGATCCAGAATTAGACATAGATAGCGAGTATGGTGGTAATGCCGATACCAACGTGTCAAGTAAATGCACCGTCATGCTCCGGCAAATGCCACGATGCCATACATGGTAAAATGCTGGGGTATGCAAGGCCATATAATACAATAGTTGAAACCGTGGGACCCGAAGAACACGGTCCTACACCTCTCCCCAAGTGCCCATCGGGCCGGTACTAGCAATCATGCTCCCAGTACCCATCGAGCCCCCGATATCCCAGTAGTGGCGCGAGGAATGCCTCGAGGAGATGGAGCTCCGCCTCGCCGATCGTCTGGTGCTCTGGCTCGCGCAGCTACCGGGAGCATGTCTCAGCGCAACGGGACTGGACGGCACTGTTGCCTTAAAGGTCCGTCGGTCCGCCGCCCTGATGCCACGCTGGTGCGCGTGCGATACGAGAGGGTGGTGCTGCCGGACCCGTGCTGCCTTGGCTGCTGCATCCGGGGTGCTCGACGTTGCCAGGTGCGAGGTACCGGACGTGAAGGATGCCGATGACGGCCGGTCGGATGTGAAGCGGGAACGGAGATACCGGAAGACCAGTCTGATATCTAGGTCTTGCTCCCATTCCTGCTGTGTGAAGGTTTGGGCGGAGCTGCCGCCGCCATCGACAAGGATGGACTGGACCGGGTCGAGAGCTAAGGCTGCCGAGCGTGCACCGGCTATAGCTATTGGCTGTGCAGGGCGCGGGATGGAGGGCTGAAATTGCGGCATGGACGGCACACTCTCGTCCGCCTTCGTTTCTGCAGCCTCGTTTATGTCGACCGCCATCTCCGGGATGACTGGCAGCCCCGCATACGGAATCGGCATTTGTTGCATCTGCGCGTATGTCGAAAAGGCGCCCGGATGGCTCGACAGATGGTTGACTAGCAAGCCTAGTTCTCTCGCCACCCTTTCCAAAAGATGCACTTGCCAGGTCGAGTCATCGGATGACTCGGACTGGTAGGGCGCGCCCGCGGGGTTACCAGTCATGGCCGATGCCTTAGGCGTTGACGAGAGGTCGGCCTCGTCCGGGACTGCCTCGCCGAAAAGGATAGATAGGAGCCGGTCGTCGATGCCCATGAGATCCTGAATCACCTTGCGTGTAATGCGACTCCAGAAACCCTGCTGCCCGTTACTCGCCTCTTCAATGTCATGGTCGTGCCAAGCATTGCCCCCGGCCGGAATGTCTTGCGACGCTCCGTTCACTGTGCTCATGGAGGCGATATCCTCGATGGTATTCTTCTCAGCCCGCAGCTTGTGCATCGATGCCTCGGACTGCCTCCTCCGTCTCGTCTCTTTTCTTATCTCTTCCAGCAAGTACTGGCTGTGCTCCAACCGCCAGGCCTCTATTCTCCGGTTGCGGTCCGCGTCTTGTGCATCCTCTTGCTCGAGAACTACTTGGGCCAGGTCAAGGCTCTCTCGTCTCCGCTTGACACGTCGGGGATTGAAGCGCTCGAAGGCATATAGCTGTTCCTGGATCTCGGATGACATGGGTTGTGAGTCTATCCGGAAAGAACCCAGCCCGTCGTGTCCAGGTAGGACCGGTATCGTATGCGACAAGGCTTGTTGTTGGTTGGACAGCTGGCTGTACGGACTAGGCAGGGATCGAAAGTCGGGCAGGTGGCTGTCTAGGCTGTCGAGCTCGGCATCCTCCTCTGCTAGACTCTCCTCGAATACCGAATGTGCACCGATATGATATTGCCCTGAGACGATGTCGGAACGGCCGGCGGTTTGGACACTTCCGCCATCACTGAGCCTCGACCGCCCGGGCGTCGGCTGTGATTCTTGGGCAGAGCTGAGGTACGACGCTGTCGTGCCAGCATCTGTGGCCGGGGAGAAGAGGACCCATGTTTGTGACGCCTCGATGTCCCGGTAGGTATGCTGTGCGAGGTCTTCCGAGTTTCCGGTAGCTACCTCGATCCGGGATGGCCTTTGAAGGGCAGGTCGTGTGGGTTGGTGGAATGCCATCTCGTCCAGGGAACGGCCGAGAGGCTGGTTGGTTGACTTATGGACTGGTTTCGGACAGGCCTAAGACCGTGTGTAAATCGGGGAGAGATCCAAATGTTAAGACGTTCGCAAATCGCGTTCTGAGAGGTCGCTGTCACCAGGTCAAGGTGTGTAGGCGAGGCACGACAGTGCTGTCCTGCCGTGACTAGAACCCTCGTCGCAATGACAAACGCAGTTACTGACGGGCGGGGTATCGGAGAGACTTCTAGCTTCGGCGCACGTGGCTCTCCGTCCAAATGACACGTCTTCGTGAGCCTCGTAGCGCAAGGAGCAAGAGACAAAACCGATGGGGTTATATGGTTACGAGTATCGTTGCAGCATTTCCGAAAGTGGTCAGTTCGAGAGGAAGCGTCAGTCAATCGGAGGCCCAGGGTCCAGATAAGATAGGAACAAGCGATAAGAACTCGGGGGATGCAAGCATAGGAAAGTAAATGCAATGTCGCAAGACAAGAAGAGGGGACAGAAAGAGCTGGGAGTAGTCGTATTGGCAACGAAACGAGATGAGGCGACGGTAATGGGACGATGGACTCTTGAAGCTCTCCTCGGACTTGCAGGTGCAGTTGTTGGGGCGGGAAAGGGAAAGGGAAGGGGCGGCTGGGAAGCAGCCAAGTACCGCAGTACTGCCGTGTTGTTGGGCTCTTACAGTGACGATCGTGTGCCACAAAGCTTAGACTCAGATGGATCCCCGTCCAATCCGGCGTTGAGAGTCCAGTCATCAGCACGACATCATGCTCTGTCCTGGTGCGATGCCATGTCAGCCGCTAGAGTTCGCAAGATTACGGTACGAGGATTCATCTTCACGGCCTCTCCGGCCATGACTACCTGGTTTTCTTCCGACAATGTAAACCAGCTTGGTTAAGGTACTGGCCTATTCTCTCGCTGTTACGGCCCGTACTTACGGTGGTATTCGATGATCCATATATGACGATGATGCGCCTAGCATCCAGCTGATAAGCACCCCCACCATCTAATCACTAAGGTAGGTGGGGTCAATTTTATGGCCGGATTCATCACGGACCAAAGCACGCTATCCGGCGAAACACAGTAGTTCTCACGCTGGATGATGATACCGAGGCCCATGAGGACGAGAGAGTCCGAAGAGGCTGTAAAGGTAGGCGGCTAGAATCCATCTAGTCAGCAGAGACGATGAATATCACCGGCCATCCAACCACCGTTGATCCTCCGTAACTCTGCCAGAGGCAACCAGAGAGTGTACGCCGCCTAATCGGTACCTTAGCCATGTGGTATCTGGAAAGACTTGCGTTGTTGGGTGCTGGGGGCAGAACGCTTGAATATAGCCTTGCGTCATACGCAAGTCTCAGCACATATACTTACTTGTTACGAATGTTAATGTAGCCGCCTTAGCATGCACCGCCGCCGCCGCCGCCGCCGCAGCAGCACGACGACGCCAGTGACGGGGAATCACACGAGAGACACAGCTCGCAGATCGACCGTTGGGGATCATAGGTTTGTATTGACTGTGCAAAAGACGGACCATGCCTACTAACAAGCCCTTGACCACAGTCCTGAATAGAGAACCGTTTTGCGCCACCCAGAAACCGGAATACCATCACGCGCAGCCCAACACAACATCCACAACCGCTTAAGCCTCCTGGGCGAAAGCCTCGGGGAAGCGCTTCATGTTGCGCTCGAGCGAACCGTGGTTGGTGAGGAACTGGACATAGGCACCGTCCAGAAGGAGGGCACCGGCGGCCTTCTTCTCCAGGTACTCGTCGCGGCGGAGGGGAGTGAAGCCCCAGTTCTTGGAGATGATGATCTTTTGCCTGCCGGGGAACTTGTACTGGGAGCGGCGGAGGGCCTCGAGAGCGGTGGCCTTGTCTGTTCGCTGTTGTTAGCATTTCCCAAGCCAGAGTTTTATGGATGAGAAGGATAGGCAAGCTGCACGTACTGGAGTCGCGAGTGCGGACGCTCATGATGATCTGGCCGATGTTGACACGGGCAACCGAGCCGTTGGGCTTGCCCCAGGCACCACGCATACCCGTCTGCAGTCTATCGGCACCGGCGCAAGACAACATCTTGTTGATACGGACGACATGGAAGGGGTGGACGCGCACGCGGAGATGGAAACCCTCCTTGCCGGCAACCTTGACGAGGTACTTGTTGGCGCAGATGCGGGCGGCCTCGAGAGCCTCGGAGCTCAGCTGCTCGTACTCGTTGGACACCAGGTGGATGCAGAGAGGGAAGTCATCGACGGTAGCGCGCTTGCGGCCGAGATCGAAGATGCGGATCTTGGGGTCGGGGACACCACGGTTGAACCGCGACTTGGGGTAGGGCTGTGAAGGTGATATGTTAGCATCATCTTCCACCACTTTTTTTTCTTGTTGTTGCTCGTCCGCCCAACGAGTCGTCCAGCATTTCAAGTCGTTGCCCAACCCATCTCTCGGTATATCGAGTCCTGCTGCGTTCCTGTGTCCGTGTCGTTCCGTTCCTTGATCCTTTTCCCTGGTTCCTTCGTCATGGAGGGTTGCGGCGTTGCTTCCTTTTGCCTCCTCTTGAAATGCCGGACAGTTTCCCTGATCAGTCGTGCTAGACGAAAAGTGCTCACCTTGTTCTTGCAGTAGCGGTAGCACCGAGCCGGACGACGAGCCATCTTGACTGATTTCCGATGATATCACGTCGAAAATAAGTGTCTGATGTTGTTGGATGGAGATGTCGAAAGTGGGCAGGACTGGGTGCGAGAGTGGCCGGCCTACTCAAAAGTAGTTTTGCTCTTTCGCCCTTGATTTCAAAGCACGGAACATCACCTCAGCGAAGTGGCCAAAGCGCCACGCCGCGTGAGTCGACACCAAGTGGGCCCTTTAGGGTTTGGGCCGAGTTTTGCCCACTGGAGAGCACTGCCTTCGACCAGCCAATAGAATTAACGCAATGGCTTTTGGCGGGGAATTGCAGACTGGGTTTTGCGATTTTGCTGGTTGACCAAAACTACACTCGAACTTCCATCTCTGTCTCCCGACGACTTCGACGACAACCACGACCGCCGCCCAGCACAGCCAACGACGCCGGTATTCCGTTACTAACATCACAATGGCCCCCAAGAAGTAGGTCTCCTCTGGCCGCCTGGCTTGGTTCCTGGACCGTCAACTCGTTCATCCCAGACAGCGACTGACAAGCATGCGCTCCCTTTAGGTCCAAGACCGATGCCCACAGCATCAACTCCAAGCTTGCCTTGGTGATGAAGTCCGGCAAGGTTGTTCTGGGATACAAGAGCACCCTCAAGTCCCTCCGTTCGGGCAAGGCCAAGCGTGAGTGCGCCCTTCCTGGCAATGCCCTGACGAGACATTATGTTAACGACGATGTGCAGTGATCCTGATTGCTGGCAAGTAAGTGACAGCCATCTCCCTCGAAAGCCACGATGCTCGTCCGTTCCTAACATCGACCGTTCAGCACCCCTCCTCTTCGCAAGTCGGAACTGGAGTACTACAGCATGCTCGCCAAGACCTCTGTCCACCACTTCAACGGCAACAACGTAAGTTGCGATCCCCCCCCCCTTCGACTGCGAAGCTGTTAGGAGAATGATTCTTGTGTGTTTCGGTCAGAGGACGCTCCCATGTCTTCTGACCCGCCCAGAGAAGAAGTCTTGGCAGACTTTGGAGGGTACCCGTCCATGTTACTTACCAATGCCTCCCATGTAGATCGAGCTCGGCACTGCTCTTGGAAAGCTCTTCAGGTGGTAAGTAGTAT
>Ga0209127_100768_pt1 | contig 10878 bp, 8 predicted proteins | sample LakSupMetagenome_FD_187469 | JGI IMG/M metagenome (GOLD analysis project Ga0209127, IMG submission 187469) | Freshwater microbial communities from Lake Superior, Canada - Sta WM archaea (SPAdes) (version 2) | ecosystem: Environmental > Aquatic > Freshwater > Lake | place: Lake Superior, Canada...
AGTTCAAGACTGACCGTACTGCCAGCCCGCCGTATCAGACGGATATAAGCGGCCGTGAGTCATCCCGCGATCGGGTCCGGTCCCGGCCCGGGAAGCCTCTTAAAGGTGAATGTTGCCCAGCTTCTAGTTGGGTTTCAGAAACTCTCGGCTTACCCTATGCATTTCCCATTGATTCTGACGTATCGAGTAGCCAAAAGTAAAAATCATGATGACCGTCTCGAAGGGACCGTCCAAACTGGATCTCGTCCCATGGGACTTCAACTCCGAGGAGCACACGCAGCGCGCCTTTCTGCAGCGCGTCGCGTGCGGCTGGAGATGGGACGAGATCCCCGACTGGGTAGAGAAGTGTAAAAAGGGCAAGATGATGGTGTATTGGCTCGTGAGTCTGGCACATGGCATCCCAATTGGCCACAATGAGCTGTTACCAACAAACCTCCCGTCCAAAGGTCATCTCAGACAGCGTCCCAGACCGCGAAGCCCAAATAGCAACCCACGTCTCGAAATACCCCAAGGTCAGGAATCCTACCTATCCCATGCCTCCTCCATCCTCACCCTTAACAAGATACCCAGGAATCCGCCCCCCTAACCGACACAGCCCCCCTCTCCTGGCTCTCCCGCCCGCGCACCCCCTCCAACAAGCCCATCCACCCCGTCGGCCACGCAGCCCTCATCCTCCTCCCCCCTTCCGAGCTAGAGCGCCTCTCCCTCGCCCCCGACGCGGCCGTGGCCTACCTGGGTAAGCTCTACGTCTCCTACGCCCTGCAGGGCCACGGCTACGGCGGCGAGGCGATGCGCCTCCTCGAGGGCGCCGCGCGCCACGGGCTGGGCGCGCAGATGTGCGTGCTCGATACCGTGCAGCACGAGTTCCAGATGCGGGGGGACGTGCTGGATGTCTTTTATGTTAGGCAGGGGAATCCGGTTCCAAAGGTGAGTTGAGACGCTCGTGTTGGCTTGAAGGCGGGGAAAAGAGGACTGATGAGGGAGAGCAGATGTCGAACGAGCAGTGGTTCACGAAGATGGGATATGAGGCCTTCCACCGGGACGACGAGGGGTACTTGCACACGCATTTCGATACGAAGAAGCAGGAGTACTTGCCTGTCACTTACTTCAAGAAGATGCTCAGATGAGAGGAGATAGGACACGGGAAGCGATCAAGGGCTGGAACGGGCCGGTAGATAGAACGGTGAAGGATGTGCGCCGATGACGGCTTCAGCTACCTGAGTAGATGCGTATGACGGGATCTGGCCATCAAACCGCCTCTAGTACTGGTCCCCCGCTGTGTCACTCTCGATAATCCCACCGATGGCGTCGTCCTTGGGTCTACGCCGTATGGTGTATTCTATGCTGTCTTCAGCTTCAGTTCCTCCGCTGTCGGGTCCTTGGACCGACGACTATTCCTAGTGGTGTCTCATTCCAAAATCACGGCATAAGAATATGCTTTTCAAGCCGGTCCTCCCAACCGATCCTAAAGTCCAGGCGCGCCCGCTACTCCAACACGCAACCCGTCCTCGCCTTGTGCCTTCAGGGCCGCGTGCCAGTACCCGGTCGGCTCTCCCGGTACCATGGTCCGCGGTCCCACGAAGATCTACCCTAATCCCGCAGAAACTCATTCCTGTGCGGGTCGGCAACCCAGTATCTCGAGGGAACACCACTAGCCCTCGAAATGGAACCGGGTCGCCTCCAGGTGTCCCAGCCCGTCCCTGGGCGCGACGTAGCGCCGCCGGTACGTATTCGTAAAGTCTTGAAGCAGGGCCCTGACCTGCCTAATACCCCCCGCGTCCGAACCGCCGAGCCTCTCCTTGATCTTGGCCATGAGCCGGTTGGCCTCGGTCGGCGTGATGGTGCCCGGAGGGAGCAGCCTGATGGTGTGGTCCACCCACTGCGTCGTCTGCTGGGGCAGCAGCTCGAACATGCCGAGGAGCACTCCGCTGCCGTCGGCGAAGCAGTCGCGCGGGAAGGTGATCATCATGCCGGCCATGATCCGGTTGATCAGCGTCTCGCCGTGGTCGAGCAGGAGTTGCTTGACTTGCTGCTGGTGGCCCGCCCCGAGGCCGACGGATGAGGCGGGGTTGTTGCCGCCGTAACTGATCACATCCCGGATGTAGTGGAGAGTCGCGGATAAGGGGTCTTGCTGCTCCAGAGCCAGGGCTGATATGGCAGCTTGGAAGATGGGAACGAACAGCGGCGAGACGATGAGCTTGTGCGGGTAGTATAGCAGCGCGTCGATCAGCAGGCGGAAGAAGTCTTCAATGACGTCGGGTAGCTCGTATGGGGGCAGGGAACTCATGACCCGGAGAACGCTCGTGGCTTGTGCCTCGAAGAAGACGTAGATGTTGTCCGCCACCGTGTCGTCTGTATGCTCCCGGTCCTCCGAGAACTCGCGCAGCACAGCACCGGTTACCCACAGGAAGCAGCCCTGGTTGGACTTGGTGAAGCCCTCGGCCAGCTTCTCTGCCATCGGTCCGAGAAGTGGTGTCATCGCCGTGCGGTACGAGGTCAGCATGGTCCGCCAGCATCTGCAGATCCTCTCGCAGATGGGAACGAAGTCGATAAAGCTGTCCAACACCTTGGTCATAACCGGGAAGACCTCTTGCCAGTACTTGACGGCAGGGTTCTCATGGTCGTAGTCAACATAAGGTACGACGTATTGAGCGAAGATCTTGAGCAGCTGGATGTGATCTGCAGCAGTGTGAGTTAGCTATGTATTATAACGAGCTTTTAGTTTATTTGATACGTACCGGCAACCTCAATCTTGCCCTCCTCCGTCGTTGCATTGTTGGCCTTGACCATGAGCCGTGACACGAGGGGATCGCAGTACAGCTTGAGGAGCTTGTAGAGATCAGCAACCTTCTGCACTCCGACGACATTTGCGACGCCCTCGGTAATCTCCTCTTGAGAGCTTGGCGGGAGCTTGTCGAGGATCTGGTCGTAGAACGACTGCAGCTGGATGACCTGATCGCCGAGCAGATGCTTGCAGTCGGTACAGAAGAACTTGATGGCTTGAGCAGCGGCCCGGACAATCTCTTTGGAATCCGCCTGGAAGGACGAGACAATGTAGGTGAACTGCGACTCTAGGAACTCTGGGTGCTTTGCCGTCCACTCAGTATAGCGGCCAAACACCATGATGGCGGCGAATCGCAGTTTCTCGTGGCTGGGGATTTGGACAAGCAGGGGCATCAGCTGCGGCAGCACGACACTCTCCTCCGTATCCACCATCCGGCCCATTGCTCGCATGGAGAACAAGGGCGACTCGAGCTCTTGCCAGTGGGGGACCGAAGTCTGCGTGGCTTGGCTGCCGTACTTCTGCATCCAGAGCTTGATAGCATCGAGCACCTTGGCCAGACACTCGGGGGTTCCCATGACCTCGCAGCAGTCCTTCAGTGTATCGCCCATGTGGTGGCGGAATTCCCGGAACTTCTCTTCCTGCTCGCGGTCGCCGTCGAACAGGTCGAGTTCGTTGCCGGTTTCGGACTCTGGGTACTCGAGGAGCTTCATAAGCACGTCGACCAGTTTCGAGTAGACCTCGGCCATCTGCGCCCTTGACTGTGCATAGCGGTCCAGGACTACAAGCTGCTTCAGCTCGTACCAGAAAGCGAATGTGTACTCGATCACATCGCGATCTTTGTCTCTCGCAGCGCACTCCAGGATGGCATCGACGAGCGGTCGGAAGTGCTGTGGCTCCCTTGCGATGAGGACCACCCACGAGTCACCGGCGTCGGCAAACAGTCGCGTGAGTGCCTTGAACGCCTCGATATCCTCGTCGTCCACAGCCTTCTGGATCCGGGGTCGTTGCTGCACCACGAGAGGCAGCAGGACCTGGATGGCCTCGAGATTGTCATCCACGTCTCTTGTCTCGCGGCAAATGTTACCCAGGCACTCGGCGGCCGCCTGGAGCGACTGGTCGTGTGATAGACCGGCTACGACGACATTAAGCAGGGGCGAGTTGACAATCGCTGATATGGGAACCTCCCGGAGCCAGGATGTAATACACTCGAATAGTTGCGAGTTTGTCGCAGCGGCAACTAAGATTCCGGGTTAGCGGTGTCCTTCACTTATAAGGGAGAAGTAATCAGGGCACACCTGAAGATTGTGCGTAGCTGATCAGAAGCTGGACCACCTGCTCCGCGTTGTCTGACAGCAGTTCTGCCGTTCTCTGTGTGAGTTCTTCTTCCTATAGTGACCGCATTAGATTCTGATCGTTGGTCCCTGCGCTTGAGGCCGTAAAGATATAGCGAGGACGTCGTGATGTTCCGTGATCCACGTACAGATAAGTTGATCTTCCGGCCTTCGGTAACCTCTTCGGGTAGGACGCGGAGGAAGTCCAGTATGCAGGCGTGACTCTCGACGTCGTTTCCGAGCGACGAAACGACCATGGGGAGCACGTCGTTCCATTCTCGCATCTGGATGGCCAATATGGCCAGGCACACGCACAGCTGTACTCGGACAGGCTTCGGTCCGGGCGCGTACCGCTTCAGGAGGACCAGGAGCTGGCTTCGGAGAGCGGGCAGCTCCGACTCTGACACTTGAGTTGCAAGGTCGTATGTAATCTGTTGCCAGGGAATGGTATCAGCCTCCCATCGATATCGATACTGCCGGTTACCCCAATCTTCCCGCTAGCATACCTTTCCCTTCAGTGTGGTGGCGGCAAAGAGCTGCGCTTCAGCTTCGGAGGAGGACTGGAGGATTCCGATGGTTTTGGCCCAAGCATCTTTCTGTTATCCCTTGTGTCAGCGTATGCCGCGAGAGCAAGTGCCACTGCGGACGTGGCCCTGGGATTTGACATACCGATTTCTGGAACGTCGACAGGTAGTCCATGGCGGCCTTCTTGCGGTTCGCATCCCCACCTCGCATCGTCGCCATGGCGGCCAGCACCGTGTCCGGCGACATGGCGTCGGCTGCGCCTTGGGAGGCCATGACGGGGGTCTGGGCAGGTGATTCGGATAGTAGGCAACAAGTCGGTCTGCGTGGCTTGATGTGGTTGTCGGTGGGGAGGAGCTTAAGCTTCTAGAAGCACGGCTGCAGCCCCTCAGCGACGTTGCGAAACTCGCTTGTCGCAGTGCAAAGTAATGGAGATTATTTTAAACCCACAAGATGCAGGTACCTGGGAGGCGCTGTTTGCTGGGAGTTTGTCAAGGGAGCGGAGGGATCGTCGGTGATGGTTGGGTTGCTCTTTGCGCAGTCAAGTGAATGATTATCACACCGTTCGTCAAAGAGGCAGCAAGCTGGCCAAAGAAAATATCACAGTAAAACGTCAGATGCCGCTGTCGCGGTTGCTCTGTGGCTTGACTGGCGCTCAATTCCATGACCCCGCCTATGAAGGCCCCACTTGTGACTGTGGGGCTGATAATTTCTCGCGCCTCTGCGCCTTCCCGTGAAGTCAGGGCATTGATAAAAGCGAGAGCTACCCTATAACGCACCTCTTGTTCACCAAGGTGCTCAGCATGTCAAAGGATTCTTCAGCTGTCTGCGTTGATTCCACGGGCTCGCCTGACAACGCTCCACGATCATGTACTCAAGCTCCGCTCTCCAGGGTATCATTGTTTCTCTCTCAAGCTTTGCCACTAACGGTAGGTAGATAGCATTCCCAAAATATCATGACACTATGCCTCGACACCGTTACCCTCTTTTACCGACGCCGGCGTTATTATCTCTCCATTCCCCAGAATCAAACCATCAAGACGCTGATCAAACGGTCCAACTGGCACAGAGCCCTCGTCAGGTGACCTTAGAAGCTGTTCAGACAGGGCCAAGGCGTAGAGCATCACTTGAGACTGGCCCATGCCTAAGGACTCTGCCTTAGCCTTGAGCCTGTTGATGAAGTAGTCGTAGAAGCCCTTGCCATGGCCTAGCCGTCGAATAGCCCCTGTTTCCGGGCTGATATCGAATGCCACACCGGGCACGAGGATGAGGTCCAGCAGCGCCTCGCCGGAGTGGTGCACGTCTGGACCTCCGAGGATCCTCTGTCGTTCGTGGACCGTGGCCGGATCTATGCTAGGGATGCCCCATCTGTCTGGCTTGAGAGACTGATAGTCGGCGAGGTCTCTCAGTCGGACCATGTCCATAACCCGCGCCGGAAGGTCTGGGGACGGGAGCGGATTCCGGTGCAGATACGGCACAAAGACCTCCTTGCCGGAGTTGATGGCATGGCGCACGATGGCATCGGTCTGGACTTCGCCCGTAGGCATCGACAGGAAGACGCTCACTCGACGAGCTTCTACATAAGGCTTGAAGTCTCTCAACATGTTGAAGACAGTGGAGCCTAGGGAAAGATATTTATTCAGCAAAGGTCTGGTAAGCAGCAGCTCAATAGAGCCAGGGTCTAGGACGACTAGGCTCCGGGCCGAGACGGGACCTCCGGATATATGCATTGAGTTTCTGTACTGGGGATAGGGGTAATGATGGGCAGGGGGCGTACTCTGTGACATTGCCGAGTCGTGCGAGATGGCACCCAGCCTCTGTTTCATTGCAGATCTAAGCTGCTGCTTAGCGGCGTTCAACGAGGCCATTGCAAAGTCATCCTTGACCATGCCCATCGCACCGGATTGCTCTTGATGACCGTCCAACTTGCCGTGTAGAAGCCGGCTAGACGCCCCGGAAGCGAAACAAGTAATGGCCGGAACGTATTTCCCTTGAAGCAGCTTGATGGACAATATGCGCGGGACAAAGAAGGCTCCGCACCGGCGGTTGAAGGATTGCATCCCAGGGGTAAGCCCGGGTTCATCCGTCATGCGCTGATCAGACACGTACGTACCACACAGTAAGGACAAGGTAGCCATCACGACCCCACGTCAAGTCCACTTTTTACCCGGCCCAATGTCCAATTTTATCTGATGAATCTTATCAATCTCATCAGTTCAGCACCATCGACATCAGCCAATCAAGCTACGGACTGGCCTGGTAAACACAAGAAGTGTACGTTGCAGAAAGTTATCCTATGTCACTCGAGATGACCTGTCGGATCGTGCGGCTGCATGCGTTCTCAATTTCCCGGGTAGCGTGCGTATAGCCCCAGCAATTCAGATTCTGTTCCACAGCGGTGTGTTCCCTTCTGCGTGGCGTCCCTGAACAGCTAGCTTTCTTCAGTGATCGGGAGTGCCTCGGAGAGCATCTCACCACGGGAGATTCCAGTTTACATATGACTGTGAGCAATACATATATACACGCGTACTTGCCTGATTCAGCAGGTCATACAGACAAGAAACGCGCGACGGCGGCCTAAAGCTGTGCCGCTGATTATCGGCGTGGGGCAACCTTGGAAGATCTTTGGTCTTCCTGGTTCTGTTGGAGGCTTGGAGCTTGGATGACGGGTGGATGATACCCCACCCCGCGATACTCTCGCGCCCCACCTAGATCAGCTCAGTTGCGCGAAATCATCCAACCAGACTTCTTCCTCGGCCACGAACCTTGGCGCTTTGGACAAACAGGTCACCGTCTCCTACAGTACTAGTCTCCTCGTCTTGGGCCACACACGCCCACACCACATATTGCAAGGGGCTTTTATGACGCTGTCCCGCAGTAACAGAACCAATTCGGGCACCACCGACTCCTCTTCCTCCCATGAACCGCAGGCCTACCCACTCGACGAGCTGGAGCAGCCACCAACAAGTGCGACGCTGCCCGCGCCGACCCTGACGCCCGCTCTTCTGGCCCATACTCCCGAGTCCGACACCGCCATTACCATTGATCCCTCAAATTCCTTCCAAGGTCCACCCCAGCCTCCCACCGAGCTCGTCGAGATCTACAGACATACCTCTCATGGCCCAGGTCTGGAGTCCAGCTCGGAGTCGGTTGATGACGAGAGAAGCTCCCAAGCCGACCCCAACGAGCTTCCCGACCGACTCATGAAGAAGTCCAAACAACCTCCCTTCCTGCGGTCGGCACCCGGGTTTGCGAGTCCTTCCTATGGAGCCATATCGCCTACTTTCGCCGGCGATGGAGGCTCGCCGTCGACCGGGCGCTCGAGCGCGGACGAGCCTCTTCCGAGGAGTATAAGGTTGCGGAAGAGTCGGACCGATCTTTCGGGAAATAGTAAACGGTCGGCGTCGGTGCTGCGCCAGCCGGAAGAGCTCGGTGGTTCCACGACCATAGGGGGGCTGGAAGGTCGCTTTGGCATGGCCGACTCGGCCGTGCCGACCGATATCTTGTCCGACGCGAAGGATGACAGCTCCGAGGGCACCGCGACTGGCTTCCTGGAGGACAGCGACGACGACGAGGACGAGTTCCTGGAGGATGATCCGCCCGACAACTCGCCGTACCCCCAAGTTCGCGCCTCCGTCTCGCCGACGGATAATACGTCCCTTTCCATAAACACGCCACGGATGTGGTTTTTGTCGACTCTTTTCTCCTTTCTCGGGTCCTCGACCAATCTTTTCTTTTCCCTGAGATACCCCAGCGTGTCCATCACACCTGTTATTGCATTGTTGCTTGTGCACCCCATGGGGCTAATGTGGGATTACTTTCTGAAAAGACCGGACGACCCACCGGAGGAATATAACGACGGCTTCCGGACAGTCGGCGAGCCGGAACCCGCTGGCGGACGACGGTCGAGACTCGGCCGGCTCCGACTGTGGCTGGCCCAGGGGCGTTGGAACGAGAAGGAGCACAGCTGCGTGTACGTCAGCAGTAATGTGTCGTTTGGCTTCGCCTTTGCAACCGATGTCATCGTGGAACAGACGCAGTTCTACAAGCAAGACGTGGGCATAGTCTACCAGCTCTTGCTCACCCTCTCGACCCAGATTCTGGGCTACACTTTTGCCGGACTCAGCAGGCGCTTCCTCGTCAGACCGAGCGGGATGATCTGGCCCGGCACCCTGATGTCCGTCGCCATGTTCACCACCCTGCACAAGGAGGAGAACAAGGAGGCGGACGGCTGGAAGATCAGCCGGTGGCGGTTCTTCTACATCATATGGCTGGGAGGCTTCCTGTTCTACTTCCTACCCGGCCTCCTCATGCCCGCCCTGAGCTACTTCAACGTGATAACGTGGTTCGCCCCCGACAGCGTCGTTGTTGCCAACCTCTTTGGTGTCGTCTCTGGCTTGGGGCTCTTCCCGCTGACCTTCGACTGGGCGCAGATAGCCTACATTGGGTCGCCGCTCTTGACGCCGTTCTGGGCCGCCATGAACGTTGTGGGAGGCTTGGTGATCGTCATGTGGATCATTGCCCCTATTGCCTATTATGGCAATTGGCTGTATGCTTCCTACATGCCTATCCTGTCGGCAGCCGTCTTCGACAACAAGGGCCACGTCTACGATGTCAGCAAAATCTTGACCAAAGACTTCCTCTTCGACAGAGAGGCCTACCAGAACTACAGCAGAGTATTTCTTCCGATAACCTACGTCCTGAGTTACGCCGTGCAATTTGCGGGTCTCGCCTCCCTGCTCACCCATACAGCCTGTTGGCACGGCGAGGACATCTGGAGGCAATGGACGAGGTCGTTGAAGGAGGTCAAGGGCGAACCAACGCTGCAGTATCAGCCAGTGTCTCGGAGAAGAAGCAGCGACCATCGGCCTAGTTCGTCTGCGAGCCGAACGGAGCGCTTCATGTCGCAATCAATGGCGAGTATGGAGGGCCTGATGAGCCGGGAGGACGTCCATAACAGACTGATGAAGAGGTACAAGGATGCCCCGATGACGTGGTATTTGCTTACCTTTGTCTCGATGACAGCCGTCGGCATCTTTGTCGTGGAGTAGTAAGCATAATTCATCTTGCTGCATGCCAGGGCTTTGCACTGACCTGCTCTCGTAGCTATCCCATCCATCTGCCGTGGTACGGCCTGCTCCTGGCTCTGGGGATCTGCAGCATCCTCTTCATCCCCATCGGCATCATCATGGCCGTCACAAATCAGCACAGCAGCATTTATCTGATCTGCCAGCTGATCTGCGGTGCCGTCTTTCCCGGACGACCGGTGGCGAACATGGTCTTCGTTACCTACGGCTACATATCGTCCTCGCAGGGGATCAAGTTCGCCGCCGACCTCAAGCTCGGCCACTACATGAAGATCCCCCCGCGCATCCTGTTCTCGGTGCAGATGGTAGCCACCATCGTCTCGTCGGTCACGCAGATCGGCGTCCTCAACTGGATGTTCCGCAACGTGCCGGGCATCTGCACGCCCGAGGCCATCAACGGCTTCACCTGCCCCATCGCGCGGGTGCACTTCAACGGCTCCATCCTCTGGGGCGTCGTCGGCCCTTCGGAGTTCTTCGGCCCCGGCGCCACGTACCGGCTGCTCGTGTGGGCCTTCCTCGTCGGCGCCCTGCTGCCCATCCCGCTTTGGCTATACGGGCGCCACCGCCGCGACAGCATCGTGCGCAAGATCAACCTGCCCGTGCTCTTCGGCTCGCTCTCGTGGATCCCGCCCGCCACGGGGCTCAACTTCTCCGTCTGGGCCGTCGTGTGCTTCTTCTTCAACTACCTGGTCAAGAACCGCGCCGCGGCGTGGTGGGCCAAGTACACCATGACGCTCAGCGCGGCGCTGGACTCGGGCCTCGCGTTCGGCATCGTCGTCGTGTTCTTTGGGTTTATATACCCCGGCTGGATGAAGGGGTTTTCGTGGTGGGGGACAGAGGTGTACAAAGCCGGCTGCGACTGGCAGGCTTGTGCTTACAAGAGCGTACCCGAGGGCGGCCATTTTGGGCCTGATACTTGGTAGGGAGCCAGATCTCTGAAGAACAAGATACTAGTTTGTGCTTTGGTTTGGCTTTTGGCATTGGGGGTGTCTAGCGGCATTGCATGATTACGAGGGGACCTGGGTTGTCTAGACCAACAGGCATGAGGTGCACATAGATGTTATGAAGGTATGAGCATATCACCAGCTTTAGTCTTGCATTTGTACTTGAAATTAATTTGAAGTATTATTCACGAACCGGACTCATGAGACAA
>Ga0209127_100769_pt1 | contig 10873 bp, 10 predicted proteins | sample LakSupMetagenome_FD_187469 | JGI IMG/M metagenome (GOLD analysis project Ga0209127, IMG submission 187469) | Freshwater microbial communities from Lake Superior, Canada - Sta WM archaea (SPAdes) (version 2) | ecosystem: Environmental > Aquatic > Freshwater > Lake | place: Lake Superior, Canada...
GGGGGAGCCACAGGGCGGCGCCGACGGCGAGCGCCTGCACGGCCGGGACCGAGGCGACGCCCGTGAGGGTGTGCAACCTCATCGGCGGGGATCGGGTGAAGGGTTCGCGGTGAGACACATGCGAGGCGAGGCAGTTCCAGTACATGAGCCGAATGTTGAACTCGGGACGAAGCGTCTGTTTAACTTTGTCCGAGTCCAAGCTGAGCTTACGGGAGCGGGTCCTCGGAAGGAATCTCTCAGCGGCCTCTGATTGGGCAGCGACAGGATAGGAGACCAGCGCGCAGGGGCACCAGATCGTGAACAACGACATCCGACGCCAGTTCTGGGACTCTCTCTCGATGGCTCTTCGACTACTACCTAATGCTGCCTGGTTATCAGTCAACGTGTAGCGTTCCTATACTGGTCTACCATATTCGATTCTTCCGGCTTTCGCTGCCCATTCTTCCATAGCCCGTCGACCAGAACATTCGAGGGGCTGTTACCGCGCCATGGGCCTCACTCACGTGCATTCAAGCGATTGACTTCCCGGTCCTTCGTCCAGTGAATAATAGTGTGGTGGCAGCAAAACTCCCCTTTAGGAGCAAGACGTCCCAAGTTGAAGGAAGACTACCAAAACGGCACAGTATCTTCCAAGAATCAGCGCATAATTCTGTCCAACGATGCAAGGGAGAGGAGGACACTCACCCAGCAGTAGCCGCCAATATCTCAAACGGCCGCGCCAGAGTCCCCCAGTTCATCACAGCCAAGAATACCATTACCCAGCCAGTGATGACCGCCAGTTTCTGGGAAATCGTGCCGAGAGCCGCGAGGGTCCATAACGGTGCGATGAGCATAACAGCTGCAGCCAGGAAGATGGATATGGTTGCGCTGATATCCACCTGGCGGTCGTCTCCGCGCACCGTCGTCTTCAGTCCGGACTCCGGATTGCTAGTCTCGCTTGAGTCCGTGGAAAACATGCCGAAGAGACCTCGCGAAGGGGCAAGGATGTGCTGCTCGAAGAAACGCCGCAGCGGCGACTTCTCACCCTTGGACGCTGTAATGAGATCCTTCGAATGCAGGAATCGTGTCTCGCTCTCGTGTATGGGTCCATTCCGATTAGACAGCCATCTCTGTACATTCCTAACGTTGGTCCTGGGGGCGTCCGGCCTTGCCTTGAGCTGGAGATAACGGTCCAGCAACATGTCTTCCACGTCGGTTAGCGATCAGCTGGCTGATGCTCGTGTATGCCACCGGAGAAAACCGCACCATAGCTATTGAGCTTTGCCTCGATGGCCTCTAATATCGCCCGTCTCTCAGCCTGGTCACTCCTGAAAGAGCCATTGTCAGCATCAGCCGCTTGTTTTGCGCTTAATGCTGAGTCGACGGCGTCGAGTCTCTCCTCGAGCACTGCAAGGCTGTCTTGGAGCCTAAGCAGGACCCGTGAGTGCAGATTGTCAAACCGTCGCAGCACAAAGAAGTCATCGTCTGAAGAGACATGGGCGACGAATCCAGGATATCCGATATACTTCCTATTGTTGTCATGTTAGCATGTTGGCGGCCTGAGTTTGTACTCGGGTGCTGAGTTGCTCACCAAGGTTTGTGGTCGAGCTCATCTTGGGTAGGAGGTTGGGCGACGGCTGCTGGAGCCGATGAATTGTTCATGGTCGAGTGGAGGCAGAGATTGCATGGCAAGAGCCATGACATGTCAAGGAAATGGCATGCTGCCATATGCATTGCCAGCAGGCTCTGGGTAATTGAGCCTCTCGCACTGCACTCAGCCTTGGCCGCTTCGGTGTGGCTTTGATGGCATGCAGCCCTACTTTCCTTCGCCACTGTTGCATTTACCAATCATTTCAAGAAGGCTGGCACACCTTCATGCAAGCCAGCACACGCGCCTAATGCGGCTCACAGTCAAGTTGAGGCGGACACTGATCGCCCAGTAGCTATTTGAAGCGGGTGTTTCCAAGCACAAGATCTGTCAGATCGATGTTCGAATTTCCGCAGCTTCATACCAGCGACTGGACGATCTACGGCACCTCATAGTCCCTGTCATTCAAGGATACCATCTCTTCCGTCGATCCACTCCGCTCAAGGGACGTAATGTCCAGCCGTGCTACTCTAGAGCATGGAGACGAAGCTCGGCGACGCAGGGGCGATCGACGACCTCGCCGGCGCCAGACCAGAAGAACGGTATGATCTCCTGTTTTCATCAGATAAGGTAAGGACATTCAAAGCCTAACGCATGGGAACAGGAGCGAAATCCGACTCATCCAGATCCTGCGCACCCAGACCTGGAGGACCCAGGTGGCGACGACGACGCAGGGTCCCAAGATCCCTTTGGAGCTCCTCCCCCAGATCCGGACGAATATTGGGGCAGAGAAAACATACGACGACCAAGGGACACAGACCCAGCCCCGAGGCCAGGACCTCCGGCTCCCGAAACGCCCGAGAGTCCCTCGACACTGTCCCAGTATCCCGACGTCCAGTGTTTCTTTTGCGGACACTGGCCGTGCATCTGCGGAGCCGAGCGTTCCGATGGACAGGATCCTTACTCGGGGCCGTGGGCCCCTCAAGGAACAGAGCGCTCACCATATTATGAGCCTTATCCACCGTATGACGTGGTAGACACAGAGTCATATACTGAGGATCATGTTTCCAATATCGGGGGATGGAGCGCGTCGGGCTTCCCCAACTACTCCCAGCCGTCCAATGTTGCCGAATGGACTGCAACACGCGGTTTCAGCTATGTGCGCAGAACCCTCGACGCCTCTAATGCCCAGGGCAATGCCTCCAGCGCAGCAAGGGCCCAGTCCCCGGAGTACAGCCATGACATGCTGCAACACGTCGGGGCGGAGACGACGTCAGAGAGTCAGGGACAGGCGAACTCCTATGTCGGAGGTTCTGGACAGGGCCAGTGACGCGAAGTATGGCGAAGAACTTGGCACTGAAGAACATGATACTGCTTGGTCCTCGCCAGAAGCACGCAGCCGACGTGCATAATACCAGTCATTTGCTATGTGCTTGGGAATGGATACGATCATCCGGGGCTTTCATACATGTTCTGGAGGGCCAGATAGGTATGTCTGGTGTGTTATTCTTCTCCAATCATCTTGCGCGTGGGCCACAGACCTCAACTCCAGCCTACCTACTCAAGGAGTTTCCCGAAGATGACCAGCAGGATTGGGAGCAATGTGGCAAGTTAGATGAACGCTCTACGATGCCACAGTGTTATACAATAGCCTCCCCTTGCTTATCACGCCATTTCGTGGGAATAACAGTCCTATATTATGCTTCTTCTCCAGGGACCGGAAGGGAGAAGAAAGATGACTGGGAAAAAGGGGGGGGTTGGTAATGAGAGCGGCTTGCCAAGTGCAAGGCGCCAGGCAACCGTGTGTTGGGACAGAGATATTCGCTGTCAATCTCCTCAATGTCAGAATGCAATCATCATTAAGGTGCGCAAGGCACTCCCGCCGTATTAAGCTTTAGTTTGCTGAAGTCTACGGTTCTACGGTTCCTGTCGACCGCCTCGTTTGATGAGCAAGTTGGGTTGTGTCGCAACTGCGTGGAAAGCTGTCCATGTTACCGCAGGTAGCAGCTGATTCGCGGCACCATAGCTTTCGCGAACCCCTCAATCAGGTACTTCTGATCATCTACTTCTGCCTTGTGGCACGATTGTCGCAACGTTCTTGGACACGAACGGCTTGCTTGCGTTTCTCCTGTCGCCCTTTGTCTCGATCATTGTAAGCACCATGGAATCAGTCTCTTTTGCACCGCCTCCAGCCGCAGCCGTGCCTTCGGGGGCAGCGCCGCTCCCAGTTGGCCCTATCCCCGCGCCGTATCTGCCGGCCCAAAGTGACGGTCCGGCGTTGAAGCCGTTGCCGCTGGCAGAGCAAGACATCCGAGACAGGAGATCTAGTGTTGAGTTCGGCCTTCAGGAATACCTGAGTCTGCAGAGGCGACGGTACAGAACCGACGAAGTTGGCATCGACGAGCGCCTGCGGGTTCAGGCCGCGCATGTTCTGTCCGACCTCCAGACGCTGAGGGACCACGTCGCCACCATGATCAAAATAGCCGAGTCTCACCGCTGGCGACGTTGGATAACTGGCACCGTCGTGTAAGCTGCGCTGCTTCTAGTCGTCTGTTGGCATCATGACAAAGCTAGCTTGCTTGTTTGCATTTGCGTACTGTCGAGACTCTTGTCGTGTTCTGCAATTATTCTATTCTCGTTTGGCAATCTGTCCTCATCAACACTGTGATTTCAACCGCATACTTAACTATTCTCTAGTGCTTCCTGCATTCCCGCTATCAGAGCCATATTCAGGAGGCCTACCGAAGACTCGGAGACGTCCAACGACACCGAATACGCCTTCCGCAAGAGCAAATCCCTGATCGCCCGTATCAGGAACTCCTTGCCCGGCAAAGGGCGACTTGCTTCCATCGCATTCTTTGTCTTTGCGGTTCTGTATGTCTTCTCCAATGAAGTGTCGCTCAGAGTGGCCAGGACCGTCTCCAAGCGGCTGAAGCGACTCAGCGCCAAGATCGAGGCAGGCCAAGACGACATTGATGAACAGGACTTGAAGGTGTTGGGCGGCTGGAGGTGGAGGGTCCTTCTCTGGAATTACTAAACCGTGGTCGAGCCTGTACCGACAAAGTGTTCTTGCTCGTCCGAGACATCCAGATGTGCACCGGTACTCGATTTCCACTTTGGCTAGGAAGGTGCCAAAAATAACCGACGGCTCGGGACGTCCGAGTATCGGCCGCATCTGAATTGACCAAGCAACACCAGTCAGTTCGTACGACGATCAATATCCGGCATTGTATTACGAGCAGCCCATCCCGCGCGGGAGCTACTTAACGGCTGCGCGGTGCATTGCTTTTGGGGTATTCTATCGCGGCTGAATCTGGTAATTCCCCTTCCGTCGCTCCCCACAATGTGCTCCGAAGATATCAACGTGATACCATCCGGCCCAGGACACATATATTACACCCGCAATTGCTGCCCCCCTTGGCCCGAGGCTGCATACATCCCATACTACTTCTGTGCGGTGTTGGCCACATGGATCCTTGGCGCCGGGAACGGTCTCAGCTTCTGAGCCATGCTTACCACTTCCATCTCCGGACGGCGTTACCTCAAAACTAATACAGTCGGTCACATAGGAGTCTTCAGGAATGGTCTTTGTCGTGCATTTCAGGATTCAGCATGCTCTTTTCTTTGATCGTGGCCCTGCTGGGGTGGGCGATTGTGGCCAGAACTGCGGCAACGGTGGCGCTGGAAGAGGTTGCCAGACTCCCAAGAGGATGGAACTTGAATAGCACCGCCAAAGACAACGACTCGATCACGGTCTTCCTCGCCGTGAAGCAGCCGAAACTGGTCGAGCTGAAGACGCAGCTGGTCCGGAGCGGGGCCCTAAGACACCGGAGTACAGCCAGCCATTACTCTCGACAGCAGATCCGAGAGTATAGAAGACCGGAAGGTACAGCAATGGATTCCATCCTGCGGTGGCTCGACTCGCAGGGTATCAGCGATAGAAGGACGTTCGATGGTTGGATCAGCTTCAACATCACAGCGCAGGCAGCAAGGTCTCTGTTCGATGCTGAGCTCGGGTGGTACACCTACAACACCTTTGCTCCGGTTCTTCGGACTCGTCGTTATACCGTCCCGTCACGGCTCAAGGCCTACATCGACTTCGTATACCCGCTCGCGCACTTCATGCCGCCTCGTCGTCCTCAACTCCAATTAAAGCCTCCGCAGCAAGATCCGCAGTCGACCCAGCCTAGTCGACCAAGCGGCATGCTCGACCTCCCCTGCGCGACGGCGACCTTCCCCGAATGCATACGCAAGCTCTATAATATCACCTACAACGCCACATCTCCCTCCCCATCACGATTCGGCGTTGCGGGGTTTCTTGAGCAATACATAAACTACGAAGACGTTTATAACTTCCTGGAGATTTACGCTCCCGAGCTGACCGGACTGGACCCGCCGTATAACTTTACCGTCGAGCTCCTCAACAACGGCTCAAACCCCCAGGACCCGATCTGGATGGCCGGGCTCGAGGCCTCGCTCGACATCCAGTACGCCATGACCATCGGCTATCCGGCGGAGGTCATATACTACAGCACCGGCGGACGCGGCGTCAAGCTCGACGGCAGCGGCGCCGAGATCCCCATGACAGGCAGCGACAACGAGCCATACCTCGAATTCCTGCAGAATTTGGTCATCAAGCCGGACAGCGAGCTCCCCCAAGTGCTTAGCATCAGCTACGCCGACGACGAGCAGTCCGTTCCGCAGGCTTATGCCGCGCGCGTGTGCGACCTCTTCGCCCAGCTCGCCGCGCGGGGCGTATCCGTCCTCTCCGCCTCGGGCGACGGCGGCGCGGCGGGTACCAACCAGAATCTATGCTACTCGAACGACGGCAGCGGGCGGAGGGCGCTGATCCCCACCTTCCCCGCCAGCTGCCCGTGGGTGACGGCCGTCGGCGGCACCGAGAACGAAGGTCCGCCCGTGACGGCGGCTGAGTTCTCCGCCGGCGGCTTCAGCAACTACTTCGACCGGCCCACCTGGCAGGATGCGGTTGTGCTCCCGTATTTGAAGAAGCTCACGAGCGCCAACGACACTAAGATCGGGCTCTTCAACACCTCCGGCCGCGCCATGCCGGACGTCAGCGCGATAGCATCGGGGTTTCAGATCCAGTACGGGGGCGGCGGGTCGGTGGTGCAGGGTACAAGCGCCAGCACGCCAGTTGTTGCCGCCATGATCGCGCTGATCAACGATTCGCGGCTGAGGGCGGGGAAGCCGAGCCTAGGATGGCTGAACCCGATGCTGTATTCTGCCCAGGTCCGCAAAGTGCTGAGTGATATCACCATTGGCGAGGGGATGGGTTGTAGTTTCGGTGATGGCGGAGGTCCTGAGGAGGGCTGGGCTGCAGTTGAGGGTTATGACTGCGTGACTGGACTAGGGGTGCCGAGTGACTTTTCGAGGTTGCTGGAGGTGCTCGGATAGAGGAATGCTGCTGTTCGATACACAAGTACATAATACTACAAGGGCTCCATTACCAGAATGCTCCCGTCCTGGCTTATCACTGAACCCTTTTGCGCCAACTGAAATGCCCCCTCGGATCCCTCCTCAGCGCTTCCATCTCCCTCACATCGCCGGCCTCAGGCCCATTCTCAACCCGCCCAGCCTCCACCGCTAATCTGGCATACTCCACCGCCATCACCTCCTCCCCAAGCATATTACAGTTCAACGCAGCCAGCGTATAAGCCCCGGCAACGGAAAACTCCAGCCTCTCCTCCCTAAACAATTCGACATACTTCGCCACAATCTCCTTCGTCACCCCAGCAGTCTGCCAATCCCCGAGCAGTCCCTCAATCCTCCGTATTTCCTTCAGCCTAGCATCCGACTCCCGCCCCTCTTCACCAGTCAGCCTACACTGCTCACAGCCGCACTCAAACCCCCAAGCATGCAGCGCCCTCTCCCTCCTCGCCGCCCTCGGCTCGAAGCTATCCAGGTAGGTGATCCCCAGCTCCTCTCCCGCCACCACGTCCCTCACAGCCGCAGTCCAGTGCACCAATCCTCGATCAACGCGAAAGGCCACGTTGGGCCGACAGTCGTGATTGAACCTCGATACCTCGGGATAGTTGGCGTAATGATGCCCTCCTCCTTCATCCCCTCCTATGTCCGTCTGGAAGGAGTTGGTGGCCAGTATATCCGTGACCCGGTGCCGCCCGCCGAAATGCCCCAGCTGCGAGAGGAACAGGGATCTGGTGGGGTCCGGCAGGGCGTCCACGGCGGAGTCGAGGAGGCGTTGCGAGAAGTGGTGGTCCGATGGAGCGGGAGACTCCAGGAAGGCGCGATGGACTAGTAGGACGGGGGTTTGGGACATTATGGGATCGCCGCGGTGGAGGTGGCGGCTGGCGAGGAGGCCGAGACCTTTACCCGGGATTGCGGAGACGTGGAAGGGTGGTGGACTGGGGGTTTGGTTGTGGGAGGGGATGTTGGGGAGGAGAGACTTGAGTTTCTGCATGTTGGATGGGGTTGTGATGACTGATATCCCTCGGTTGTTGTTGAAGGATGGGCTGGTGTAGAGGCAGTAGGACTGTACGCAGAGACCTGTGTCGTGCCAGGCTGGCTTCACCGTGTTTCCATTGGCAGAATTATCCGGGTTCCGTGGTGTGCGTGTCCTGGAGACATTTTCATGGTAGCCGGCATCACATGTGGGCTCCAAAATGTGCGCGGTCAAGTTCGAAGGGCAGGTGTCTGCTGAATGATGCCGAGCTTCGACATAGTAACCCAGAATTGCAGATGCACAGGAAATAGCTGAGGGCAACCGCATCTCCAGAACTGTAGCAAGTCCCTTCAGTTCAATCAACCGGATTGAGGGAGAGATCAATTGTACTTTCCAGGCGAGATTCGACATCGCAACGGAGATGCCTGGGTCGTGGGACGTGGTCCTGATCGCCGCTAGGTGTGTTTCGTGGGGTCGACTGATGAAACAAACCAAGAGTCTCGGTGTGCCTGGGCGCCTTATTGCCACAGAATCTCGGTGCAAGGGTCACCCTACGTATTATTTTGCTGATTACTGTATCGACAGCCATCCATTTGCAATTTTGATGGGGGTTTATATACAGGAAGGAAGTGATGGCCGATGTATGTACGTCCGGATGCCACACCAACTATATACACCTCCGACTCCCTTCCACTTACGACACCGTAATGGTCCCCGTCAGCCTCACGTCTCTTGAGCTGGCGCCCACACTAACCGCAAAATCCCCAGCAGGCACGATCCAGTTCTGCTTGGCGATGTCCCAGTAGCTCAGGTCCTTCCTGCGTAAGTTGAACGTAGCCGTACCACTCGCTCCGGGAGCGAGACTGAGCTTCGTGAACCCGCGCAGCTGCTTGGGCGGAGCAGCCGGCGCCGAAGACGGCAGGCCGATGTACAGCTGGGCTACCTCGGCACCGGCCACGCCGCCCGAGTTGGTGACCTTCGCAGTCACGGTGGCGACGGTGTCGAAGAGGTCGGCGCGACCGCCGGATATGACGGTGCCGGTGGCTGCGCCGGACTTGGCTGTTGATGTGACGGTTACGTCGGAGTAGGTGAAGTTTGTGTAGGCTGAGAGCATTGTTAGTTTTGTTACGATGCAACCAGAAAAGAGGGTGAACTTACAAAGACCGAACCCAAACTCATACCGCGGCGAAATGTTCGCCTTGTCAAAATGGCGGTAGTCGATGTACAACCCCTCGGAAAAGTTGTCGTCGCCTCTCACTACCGAGGTGCCGTAGTCGTTGGCCGTCTTGGCGATCGTGTACGGTAGCTTTCCAGACGGCGATGTCGAGCCGTAGAGGATATCGACGAGCGCATTACCGCTCTCCGAGCTGGGGAGTCCGGCCCAAACCACGGCCTGCACATTGGGTAGCGACAGGATGGTCTCTAGAATAACAGGGCCGACGCTGTGCACCACGACAATGACGTTCTTGTTGGCGTTCGCGACGGCTTGGACGAGCTGATTGCCCGAGTGCCAGGGGTCTAGGTTGTTGCGGTCACCGGCGACTCCTTCGACGGTAATGTAACCTTCTCCCGAGTCGGAAGTGATAAACACCAGCGCTGCATCGGCTCCAGACGCTGTGCCAGAGACGGAGCCTGTGTTGTCGTTGTCTTGCAGGCTGACTGTAGTTCCGTCCGTCTGTGCGCGCGCCTTGATGGCGTCGTATGGAGCGACGAAGTACGGATAGGGAGCAGTTCCCGAACCCCAGCCCATGCCGAGCGCGCCGGTATTGCAGCCTTGGTCAGTGCATGAGTTGATGCCCTTTGGGTTGTTGACTGCGGCGGAACCAATGACGGCGAGCTTGCTCGGCTTCTTCAGAGGTAGAATGCCGCTGTTCTTGAGGAGCACGATGCCGTCCCGTGCCACAGCTCGAACGTTCTCCTTGTGGTTTCCTTGGACATTGGCCTTGATGTTGATCGAAGGGAAGCCCGAGTTCTGGCCCGTCAGGTACCACGCAGCCAGAATGCGGCGCGCCATGTCGTCTAGTCGGGTCTTCGAGACCTGTCCGCCATTGACAGCGTTGTTGAGCTGCGGGCCCCACAGGATCGTCTTGCCGTTGTAGTCGCTGCCCGGCATGGTCATGTCCATGCCGCCGTTTGCCGCGCCGTTGGTGGTGTGCTGCGCGTTCCAGTCGCTCATAACGTACCCCTGGAATCCGAGCTCCTGCTTCAAGAGGCCGTTCATGATCTTGTCGTTTTCGCAGGCCCAGGTGCTGTTGAGCTTGTTGTAGCTGCACATGACCGAGGCCACGTTGGAGTGGACCGCATCAGCAAACGGCCACAGGTATAGCTCGTGCATGGTCCGATCGTCGATGTTGCTGCTCATCGTCTCGCGATTCAGCTCCTGCTCGTTGCCAATGTAGTGCTTTGCCGTCGCCTGGATACCGGCAGCCTGCATCCCCTCCGTCGTGACCGCCATCGAAATGCCAGTCAGGTAAGGATCCGGGCCGAATCCCTCCCAGTTCCGTCCACCTTGCGCCAGCTTCCCAAGCGGTCCGCCAACAGGGCCCAGTAGGACGTGAATGCCGCAACCCTTGGCCTCGGCACCCATGTACTGCCCGCGCTGCCGCATCAGGTCCACGTCCCAAGTCGCCGCGGCCATGATACCCGGCGTGAAGGCCGTGGCACCGGTGCCGAAGCGCACTCCAAGAGGCCCATCCTGGAGACACAGCTGCGGATATCCGATCGAGCCGACAGGACTGGTATTTCCGACGCAGGGACCCTTGTTCCACCCAACGCCAGTGACGAGGTTGATCTTGTCCTGCTGGGAGATCTTGGCCAAGGCAGCATTTGCCTGCGAGTATGCTGCCGCCCAGGCTCCCGTAGCGGTAGGGTCGACTGCGAGTGTA
>Ga0209127_100770_pt1 | contig 10860 bp, 9 predicted proteins | sample LakSupMetagenome_FD_187469 | JGI IMG/M metagenome (GOLD analysis project Ga0209127, IMG submission 187469) | Freshwater microbial communities from Lake Superior, Canada - Sta WM archaea (SPAdes) (version 2) | ecosystem: Environmental > Aquatic > Freshwater > Lake | place: Lake Superior, Canada...
CACGCAAGCTGTCTGGTAATAGCAAATAGCAAAAGGGGGTCATCTTGCTTGTACTTGGGCTTCTCGGTCTGATTTCTCAAACAGTCGAACAAACAGTAGGACTTACATCCATTAAAGCGGCATCCAGGAAAGTTCAAATACCTCGAAACGTACTTGTCTTATTATGCGCAGGCGAACTCCAAGATGTGACGAATGTATTCACAAAAGGCAGTCACGCTTGAGCTGTTGGACTCTTGCTTTCCTATGTAGAAGGAGATGTGCGCCGCGGTACTACTATCCAGGGAACACCATACTATTGAGGATAGCTTCTCGGCTTCACCTAATATACACTAGCCATATATATCTTCGGCATTCATCCTAAAATGGACAGCTACGGTAGCCGGGTAGTCCTTAGAGAACGAAGCATCAACCACAATTGTGCTGCTACGGCTTGCAAGGCGGAGTGAACTACCTATTGATATATATATTCTCCGTCACTTCACTCGTGCTCATACATGTCAATAATTCACTTGACGAGCAGGCGCAAATAATCGAGAGATAAAGCCGGGACCGTCGTACCCGTCGACCCTCGTTCGTAGAGTCTTTCCTTATCCGTCCTCGGATTCCAACCTGACATCAATCCTCGACTCACTTTAGTCAGGACGTCTGCTGTTCTTACCTCAACCTGAGAACTGCAATTTATCATCCTGAATAAGAGCCATGTCATACTTTCTGGGCTTAGGGCAGCGTGCTCTTCAGCTGACTGCAACATTCAGGTTGGCGCCTCCATTGTTCCCACTCCTTATACCTGCATCGAGGTCTCATTATCTGACCTATCATACCTATCTTAGTTCATTCGAAATATCGTATTCGCCGCCATCGGGCAAGGGAACGGCCACGAAAGCACAACCAACGACCAAGCACCTGTATCGACGATTACGAAGAGAGGAATCGAAGACAGCCAGCTCATCTTTGACGGCAATGGCGACCTCACACTGGAAATTGGCAAAGACAGGATCCCCTATCTGGTGTCATCGTGGGCCGTGGCAGACGCATCTGCCGTCTTTAACGCCATACTCTTCGGTGGATATCTCGAGTCAAGGCCGTCCCAGGGCGGTTGGGTTGTTCAGCTGCCCGAAGATGACGTGGAAGGCTTCAAGATTATCCTCCACATCATACACGATCAGTGGCAAGAACTCCCCTCAGCATTTTATCATCTTCGGACCCACGGGTCCACGGGAGAGGACTGGTCGTGCTTCATGCGTCTCGTCTTCCGTGTGGCTATCGTTGCAGACAAGTACGACCTCGTCTACATGTTGCAACCAGTGGCCGATTCATGGCTCCGTGACGTCTACTGGGGCTGTTTGGACGCGGACACGTCGTCAGGGTATAGTGCTGGCATTCTCTGGGCTGGCTGGGTCTTCGGAGACAAGCAAATGATCGACCGGGAGTTCGGCCTTGTCTGTCTCGACGCTTGTACTGACGAGGATTGGCTACTCGCCGGCGGCATTGCCGGGGATTGCTATGATGACGAGGAGAGCGACACCATCGCCGAGAGCTGCGGCGCGTTGATCATTTGCGAACGAATGGGGCCAGCTCTCTTGAGCCCAAGGTTATATCGCTGTGGTTCGTCAGAGGAGGTATATGATATCCTGGGCCTCTTGAGTATCTCAGGAACGTTAGGTGTATCTCGGACGGTCTATCAAAGGAAATGACGGCTAATGTCTATATGAATAGACCAGGTTAGACCGATCCGATCCGCTTGTCTGCGTTGACCGAGATTCTGGATGTCGCCCAATGCTACCTCGAGGACACATTGCCTCGCGATGGCTGCGTCACCTTTGACGGCCAGAGCTGCCTTTGGCACCGAGGTCAGTCGAAGTTACTGCTGGAGTCAATATGCAAGGGGCGGGATGTTACACTCCCGCGGCCGGAATTCTACCGGCACAGTATTGAATGGCTCCGGGGCCGCACTCAAGGACTCTGGAAGAGAGCTTTGCTAAAGACACCCATCGAGGCCTCAAGGTGTCGGCATCACTACTACTCTCACCACCAGATGTTGCAGGAAGTCGAGAACACCTACTCCTTCACATTACGCAGACAATCGTGCAGCATCGGTGAGTCACAGAACGCTCATCTCTGGCGCCAACGGAGGGAGGTCAACGAGGATGGGCCCGATTGGTCATACCCACAGCTGTATGGGAATGGTGATATGCCAAGCGTTGAGTTTGACGAGACGCTGTGGTGAGTATGGTAGCTATAAAGGGGGCCATGGTCTTAGATAGTCCAAAACGACAGCGCGAAACGACTCCTCTGCATCTTTGCGAGGGTTAAACGTATAAAAGGCCATTAGATTTACTTAGTAACTAATTGACCCTTAACTATCAAAATATCGCGCCTATTTAGGCATTGCGTCGGCTGAGACAATCGTACTCGAGTCTGACGGTTTCTGGGTGAGGTATGAGTATGAATGTCCGACTATGACATTTATTCACTTGGTAGGTAGTAGCTCCGTCGTGAATGGGAGCAAAACGAGCTCAAACATCTAACTTATCTTGACCCTGATCTCAAAAAGTCTTCACCTCGGTACTCCGCCTTTTCAGCCCGGCGTGCACCAAACCATCGCCATCATTTTACTTCTGGCGTCAACTGATCCTCTTCCCATCTCTAATCATCCTTAGCATCAACAACCATGTCGTTGTCGTGGCATAACAACAAACAAATCCTCTCGTTCGACGATACCGGCGAGCTGATGCTGGAAATCGGCACCACGCGAGCCACGCTCTGCCGCGTCTGCCCGCGGGCTCTGGCTCGCGTGTCGCCCGTCTTCAAGACCATGTTGTACGGCGGGTTTGCCGAGTCAAAGCCAGAAGAGGGCGACTGGGTCGTGCGCTTCCCGGAGGACAAGATTACCGGCTTTGCCCTCATGCTCGACATCATCCACGGCCACGTCCACAAGGTCCCCCGAGTAGCCGAGGACTTTGACGAGTACTTCGAGTCGGGCGAGGCTCGCATGTACAGCTCCCTGGCTTTGGATATGGTGTACCACGCCGCCAGAGTGGCCGACAAGTACGATCTCGTGCACCTCCTGTGGCCTTGGGCAGCGTCGTGGATCGAGCTTGTCGCAAAGAGCGGGTCGGAGGATTTCGAGATCGCCACAAATAAGGGCTATTGGCGCGGCCAGCTTCTCTGGATAGCGTGGATTTTCGGCGACATGATGTTGATGAATGATCAGCTTGATTCGGTGTTGCTCTCGGCCTACATCAACAACGGTGATGTCCCTGCGGACAGCAGCTCGGGAGGTGCTGTGGAAGAGACTGTGAAGCCCGACGAAGAACAGGCTGGCGGCCTGAATATCTACGACGGCAATTTGAAGGACATGCCACTCTCTTCCCCTCCCGGAGAGGAAAACGAGATCCTCTGGTTTCTGGACATGCCAGGTAAGATTTATCAACGTTCTTCATTCCGCCGCAACCAAATTCACCATAACCTGCCTGGTCGACATTCACAAGGCATTCTATCAAAGCAGCCGCACATAAGCTGACGCGACTCTGGCAACAGACAAAATCAAGAAGAAGCGACTCTCCCTTATCAGAGCGATGCTCGACCCGATCAAGACATACATGGAGGACCCGAGGCCCGGTCAAGGCGCCATGTGCGCCGCTCACAAGACGGATAACCACAAGCTAATCGACGTCTTGACCAAGTTCTCGGTGGTGAAGATGAAAGAGGTCCTGGAGGAAGCCCAACTCTACCCGTTACCGGCGGCCGAGGCCTGCGAGCACGGCCTCGCGACGCTGTTCGGGCTCCTGGAGTTCGTGGGGTGGAGGTACCGCAACGCCTGGCGCTTGTGGATGCAGCTCGCGCTCGAGCAGCAGGATACCTGCCGTGACTGCGACCCGATCAAGGACACGATGAAGCTGGTTCAGGAGGCCTTCGAGCAGCGTCCCTTCATCACGCTGAGCCAGGAGCAGAAGAACCATATCGAAAACCAGGGGAAGAGGTCCGGTCTCGTTAGGGCCCGAGAGGAACGGCAGGAGGCAAGAGAGGGTCTTCTTGGCAGTGATTTCGGGGTATAAAGATAACATGACGTCTCTTGCATGTAAGATCACGGATTGCGCCTGGTGGCTTCGAGGCGCGTCAGGTTGGACGGCTAAGGGCATGCTTGACACTGAGCTAAGTCGCGTGGATGTTGGCTGAATTCGGCGAGTGTTTGTTACTAGCGATAAAAGGGAGCAGTTAGCTTGCAAATACAAGAGAGAATCCTATCGAGCCTGTCGTTAAATTTCCCAGCTAAAGGACAGCTTCGGATGAGTGCTCTGCGTGTAGCCTGTAGGTGTATGACCCCATGCCCCTTCTCCTTCCTACGAATATTCGGCTCCAGGTTACTCAACTCCTCGACTCATCGTTGGGCTGGTTCCTCGGCCAGTTTTGTGTCTTGAAAATGACTTCGAGTCATCGACGTAATGGACCATTTGCCCAGGGCACAGTCATCCACTGCCTGACACCAGAGATATATCGGTTCACGAAGATATCGAAGCTAAATCATTCAGTTGCCGGTAGCGAGCATGATGAAGCCGAAAGTTCTCATCAGTAGATATGTAGTATAACGAGTCAGGGTTTCAAGAGGCAGAGGCCACCGATTCGGAGCGTAATGCAGCGAGATAGATAGCTGGGTTTGAAGACTGAGATCAGTATCTCAGCAGCAAAACTCGTGTCTTTCGGGCCTGGGCAGCGCCCTTACATGCATGAGTCTTGTCCGAGGGTCGCGCAGTGATATATGCGAGGAAGGTAGGCGTAGACGGGATATTTCGTGTGACGACGCCATATCATCGGCCTATCGTAAAATACCTAGCAATGCACTAGGTGGATTCCATTGATTCGCTTGGCTTCTGCTCTGACCTCATTGCCGCCCTCAAGAGTTGGATCAAGGAGGCAAGGGCGAGCTGCAATCCAGGGTGGCCGATGCACCGAAGATGTGGAGACCCTCGTTAGTGTCTCGCTGTTGGTGTGACGGGAAGGGGAAACATCTGCGCTTGTTTCAACCTTCCCCCGTCCACATTCGGCAATTCCATGATACTCCATCACAACCACACACATTCGAGTTAGCTAAGGTACCTTGCTTACCGGTACAGCAAGACCATAATCTCTCCATCTGCCTTGCAAGCCCTTTTGCCAAGTTTGCTGTTGTCTTGTCATGGAGATTAAGCTTTCCAACGCAAGAAACAAGAGTTTCTCAATGCCGGCCTTGGTTGTCAGGACCCCGCCCGCCTTGGCCACTCACGAATTCGTGAGGCATATCGAATGGAAGCCTCATTGACACTGTTCAATGGCAAGCATGGTAGAGTGGAAAAGATTGGAATATCTCACTTCCCTGCACGGGGTTTATTCCTCGATCTGTGTTTGTCTGATCTTCTCAAGATTTCACGCACGTCTCCCAGCTGAGGCGTCTCCAACCACTTTCCGTCAGCTTGGCACTTGGCAGTCTCCGACCCTGGGACCTACCAACGCTGAACCTACCTTATTAGTGTAGGTTTGCTATCTACTGTGGTATGACACACCTCCTACGGGTGGGTTCTAGTGGAGGTGGATCTGCCGGCACTTCTTCAGCGGGCTTCACCTCGTGCTCTTGGCGCGCTTTGAGGCTCTTGGCAAGGTCTCAAGTCTGACTGACCCACCATAGACACAACGTCTTGTCGTTGAAAGGAAGCAACAAGCATTGGAACCGAGATCTAGCAGCCGTCTTGACCGTCTTGGCTCCCCTCAGCCAAGCCTCTATCTACACGTTCTTCTGCCTCAGCATTGCAGGCCCCTTGGCGCTGCTGTTTCTCTCTTGAGCTCGACGCCCTGCGCTTCTCGATGCTTCTCCACCTCAATGGAACTGTGATATGCACTGAAGACTCCCCGTACAGAGCATTTTCGCCGCCGACTAGTGTCAACCGTGTTTCATGAACAACTGGCATTTCTTTGCTCTCTCTTGGCAGAAGGACGCTTTTGGGCTCCCTTACTGGTCGATTGCATGTTTCCCCCGGTCGAATGGCTGAACCGGCGGACCGCTTGGCGATGCTTGAAGTCTAGTGGCAATACCCACTTGCCTCCCAGTGAAGCACGAGCCAGACCGTAGCCGTCGCTGATGCTTGAAATTCAGAGACTTGACTCTATCTTGGCTTTTCTTGGCTCTTGGCAAGTCTGCCTCAAGATGCACCAACCCCTGGAATGCTGAGAGCACCCAAGCAAACGCCAGGGCATGGCAGGTATATGAATCGTGCCATGCACCTCGTCTCGTACCACTTCTTCTTGTTCTAGCCAGCTGCGCTCATTGTACACATCTGTCTCTTCTTCGACACTTGATTGGTCTTTCTCGTTCTCTTCTTCGCTTCTACCGCTGGACGTCGCTGGTCGCCTTTTGAATAAACACGCCCTTCTTTTTTGCATTATCTCCGAAGAGATCAGAACAGCCAATCATCCCCGCATCAGCTCCTCACCCACCGACATCATCAGACAGCCAAGATGGTCAGCTATAGATTCGCGGTCTTTGCCGGCTTGGCCGCTGCTCTGCCCCTTAATATCAACCTTGGCGCCTACTCGCCTGCCCTGGTAGTTGGTAAGGACGCCCCCCACACCCGCAGTGGATAGCCAAGACTCAGGTCGAATACTTACTGGGCGACAGGTGATGGTGAAATCAGCTTCGGAGGTAGGACAGATGTGTCGAACTTGATGAACGCTCTGGAAGGTGCAGCGGTTAATGCGGCCGCAGGAGCCACAGCCGGTGCTGCCGCCGCTCCTGCAGCCGCTGCACCTGCCGCGGCCGAGGCGGCCGCAGCTGCACCCGCAGCACAGCCCGAGCAAGCCGTTGCCGCCGCGGCCCCTGATCCAGCTCTCTCTGAACAGGTTCGTCTACACCTTACCCCCTAGCGAGACACGCACGTTGCTGACCCACCTTGTTCACACGACAGGCGAGCCAGATCTCCGCTCTCCAAGGCATGGGCAAGGAGATCGCCCCGCGCGAGAACGAGGTCGAGGCCCCGGCAGTGGGCAAGCGAGACCTGGCCGGCTTCGACCGTGCGCTGACATTCGCCGAGGCCGCCCTCGTCAAGGGACCCAAGGTCCAGCTCGGAACCGGTGCTGAGGGCTCGGGCGTCGGCATCATCGTCGACAACAACCCCACTGCGGCTGCTCGTGCCGGCAAGGGAGCCGAGGCCGGCGCTGGCGAAGGGGCCGCTGCTGGTGCTGCCGAGGGCGCCGCTCGTGCTGCTAAGCGGGACGTCGACGAGGCTTCTGCTCCCCGCCGTCGGGCCAAGGTTACTACTATGTACGTTCGTCGGGGTGTCCCTGCCTGTGAGTACCGAAGAGACCTGTTTTTGCCCTAGTGTAGTTTCTCCCGTCGGATCATTTCGTCTGCTGTGATGCATCTCGAATCTAGCCACGGTGCTAATGTTTGTCCAGCACTCCAAGCCTCGAGTGAAGCGCTTGCTGCCCGCGCTCCTGCCCCTGCCGTTCCAGCCTCGACCAAGGTCTCGAAGCGCAGCGACACCCTCGACTCGGTCAACCTTAACGTCGATGGTGATGCAGGTGTCACACTGACCTTCGTGGAGGAGGTTGACGATGCTGAGGATGACGACTGAGGGAAGGCAACAGCCAAGCATGAATAAACACATTTCCTTTACCTCTTTTGTATTCAAGGTCATCAAATGGGACAGGTATCGGCACGGCGTATGTACACGGTAGTCTTGCTGGCAGGGGCGCGGGGACAGTCGTTGAACCAGACATAGAATGATCATATTCGAAGAGCCTTGACAATGGAGGCGTTCATCTTCCAGCTGACATTTGGCCATGAACTAAGAAATGGACGCCTTTCCATCCACCCGCACACTGAACGCTCACTTAGTCCGTGGCAACGAGTTACATCCGGCAGTCTCCGCCATCGAATAATCCCCTTCCGCATGAGAACCATCGCTACACCGGGCAGTTACCTCAAGACTTCGAAACATCTTGGCTCAAACCGGGCTTGGCTGTTGCTTTCTCGAACCGATCCTTGCTGCCGACCACTCGCCGCAGATCCCGCTCACACCTCTTTGTTGAGCCTCCATGCGGTTTCATCCGTCGGATCGACAGTGCATGAGCAATCTTGGCGGGTCTGGCCACTCACGGAAAGTCGCGATGTCGGAAACTCTCCGGCCGGAGAGTTCTAGTTCCAGTGCCCGTTTTATCAATTCCAGATACCTTGCTCGTGGTGCTCATACATGTCGTCCGTTGCTTCTCGTCAATGGACGAAAGCAGACAAATATTCATACCATTACGCCACGCTCTTCGTGATCTGAACGTTAATTGTACTACCGTGGTCTTTAGTCGTCCCACAGCATTTGGATTCTCCATTGCCGCATCCCTATGATCACCTCTAGGACACTTCGTGCTTTATCGATCTTTAGCGCCCAACGCAAGACTACGCATCCCACTCCTTGAAAGCCTTCTGCTTCTGCCTCGTATTCCACCCCAGCTTCCCGCTGATGCTATTGATCCACTCCTCGCTCCTCCTGCCCGGCGCCTGGACGCTCGCAAAGGGATACCTGCTCGCGCTGATGGTCACGTAGTCGCCGGGCATGAGCTCGGTCCTCTCGCGGCCGTCGAAGCTGGCCCAGCTGCTCGTGCGCGCGTCGTACGGCACGCCGATGCGCAGCACGATGGTGTCGGGCAGGATGATGGGCCGGAAGGACAGCGTGTGCGCGCAGATGGAGGTGACCAGCATGACCGGGTTCTCCGGGTGGCAGAGCGAGCCGCCGGCGGCCAGGTTGTAGGCCGTCGACCCCGTGGGCGTCGAGACGCAGACGCCGTCGGCGAGAACCGAGGTGAAGTGCTCGTCGTCGCCGAAGATCTCGGTGTAGGACATTGCTGTGACAGCAGCGTTAGCAATCCGGGATTCTGTTATGCCGAGAGATGTGGACAAACACCTACTCGGATTCGGTCCCCGATCGACCACGACCTCGTTGATGATCTCGTATGTCCCATCCGGGCGATGTGTATGCTCGTCATCCTGCTCCTCTCCCACCAGCTCCTCGACTAGATCCCGCCTCTTTTGCCTCTCCGCCGCCTCCTCCTCGTCTATCTCGACCCCGTTTGCCACCTTCCTCCTCTTACTCCGCATAACGGTCCCCTCAAACCGCAGCCTCAAGCTCACCGTAACCCCCTTATCGAACGCCGTGGTCAGCGTAGACTGGTACTCGTCAAAGTCAAACTTGGTCAGAAACCCCAGACTCCCCAGCGAGAAGCTCAGCACCGGCGGCACGATGCGCTGAAACAGCCAGCTGGCGTAGAGCACCGTGCCGTCGCCGCCGAGGGTAATGACGAAGTCGAACGTATGCGGCCGCGTGCGACACATCTCCTCGGTCCAGCATCGCAACCTTCTACCCACGTCCTCCCCGCCTTCCTCCCCGGCCTCGGCATACCTCTTCTTCATCTCCTCCACCAACCCCATGGTGTCAAACTTCTTATTCTCCCTCAGATCCCTCTCAACATAGACCACATACCTCACGTTTCGCTCGGGAGAGAGCAACCAAGCCGCCAGCTCCCTCGCCTTGGGTATCAGGTCCTGGTCGTAGATCTTGGTAAGCAAGAAGATGTTCCTCGCCCTGAACTTGAGCCGCACGCTGCCGAGCCGGCGGCTCAGCTCCCGCACGCCCCACGCCATCTCGCTCAGCTGCTTCTTGGTCAGCAGCCGGCTGCGCAGCTCGTCCGCCTCGCTCTGCGGCGGCGGGGTCCCGGAGGGCGGCAGCTCGTCCCTCTTCTCCTTCTGCCTCTGCCACACGATGTCGCTCGTCCAGTGCTTCTCGTCCACCTGCCCTATCTCCCCCTCCGTCTCCGAGTCCTCGTCTCCGGTTGCTGTCGTCGTCGTCGTCGTCGTCATCGTCCCGTCCTTGTTGTCAACCACCGACTCGGACAGCTCTGAGTGCACCCCGGGGGGCCCGCCGCTCCTCTGCTCCTCGGGAGCGGCTATGGTCTTCGCCTTGTGCGCGTCTCGGCTGCTCCCGCCGCCCCTCGACAGCGATCGCGGGGAGGACTCGTCGCTCCCCTTCGGGTCGGAGATCTTGTCGAGCCCCAGCTCGTTCGTGGCGTCGATGGCCTCCGCTTTGGCACCCGTGGGACGGACGGGCTGGGACTTGTTCCGCCGCACCGCCGCGGCGGCGGCGTCGAAGTCGTCCGTCGCCCGGGAGCGGTGGTGGTCGTCTTGGTCTTGGTCCTCCTGCTCGTCGATGACGGCCGGGTGGTTCCGGTGGTGGTGCTGATGGCGCGCCTGGCGCACCCGCCGCTGGGACTCGAGGAATTGGTGGACGAGGCACTGGGTCTTGTTCGTCTGGGAGCGGCGCATCATGGGCGTCGCCTCGGAGGTGACGAGGGAGGACTTGCGGCGGTAGGGGGAGGAGGGGTCGAACATCACCTGGGAAGAGGCGGAAGGACCGGTTAGTGGTGGGAAGACGAGGTCTAGCGCGAGAGATGGGTAATGGGAAGGGGCTGGAAGGGAGGTAGGAGGGTATTTACCTCGACTGGGTTGGCATCCTCGTCGCTGGCGCTAGAGTGGCCGTCGCCGCCGTAGGACGGGCTCTCGTGTGACGTGACGCGCTCCATGTCGTGGGTTCGGAGGTGCAGGTTCGACATGGTGAGGGGAGAATAGGTAGGAACGGATGGTTGCGAAAAGCTCGTCCTGTCAGGTTCCGGCTCCCAGCGTCACAGTTGGATCATCTAGACATAGACATAGAAGATCGATCAAGCAGCTACTCGAAATGCCATTGGGTGCTGATTCACAGCGTGCAATTGTTCTTTGCGGGGTGGAGGGACAATCGATCAATTGCTTAAATGAGTGCAAAGACGTCATAACTGCATAGGTAA
>Ga0209127_100771_pt1 | contig 10855 bp, 15 predicted proteins | sample LakSupMetagenome_FD_187469 | JGI IMG/M metagenome (GOLD analysis project Ga0209127, IMG submission 187469) | Freshwater microbial communities from Lake Superior, Canada - Sta WM archaea (SPAdes) (version 2) | ecosystem: Environmental > Aquatic > Freshwater > Lake | place: Lake Superior, Canada...
TACCTTGTTAGTGCGGTCTGCAGGACGGGTTTGTTTCATTGGTGCGTGCCCCGAAAGTAGAGATCAGCGCTTCAGGGTGGAAGGGGGAAGAAGTGCAAATATCTGGCTGTCAGCATACGTTATCGTCGGTTTGTCTTCCCTTCGGATGGTCAGACTAGCCGGTAGGCCTGTAAAAAGAGGCTCTAAATGACATGAAGCTTAGGCTTCTTCCAAACTCCCAATTGAATGTCATGCCGGGAAAGGTTTATTGATCAATGCATTCCCTAATCGGCAAACAAAATGTAACCCAGGGCGCTGCTCTAGAATATTTCATCTCGCGGCCAGCAAATTCCTAACCCATTTCAAACTATGCTCTACTCAAGATGGCCACGCAGATACCTGAAACTGGCCGTTCCATTGGTCATTCGAAGCCAAATCCCTCCAGCTGTGCCCCTTCAACACGCCCATTGTGCCATCAGTCTGGACTGCCATCCTTGTCCCTCCGCTAGCGTGCTAGCGAGGATGTGCTAGACGACTAACAATTCCGGGAACTAGTCAATACATCGTACCCGGTCCTTGAACCACACGCAATTAACAAGCGAAACATTACGCAGTGTCTCGTCCGCCGCACAATCTGGCCCCTCAACACCATGGCCCCTTCAGCGCCATCCCACGCCGTCACCGACCACTTTGGCAATCCATCGGTGAGGAAGATCAGGTCCGAGCCGGCCCGACGTGCCGGCGGCGGACATTCCTAGCCCCCAGTAATAGAATGCGCACATGCGCTTTGGTGCGGTGGCCAAGGCCTAATACCCCTACAGCCTAGCCTGCCACTCGAGGAAAGACGCCTGCGGCTTTGCCATTTTCACACCGCCTCGATGAATAGCATCGAGTAGGTCGCACAAAAGGAGAAACTCACGATGGTCGTCTGGCGCGAGATTCCCATTAATCTCGAGTACCTAGGCATGCTGGTCCGCAAGATCATGCCTAAGCTTGAGCAGCTGTTCGTCTCACCGCTTACTACGATGGTGGCGGCAAGATTAGAGCTAGCATTGCCCTCAACTACTACATTCTGTTGGCACGGGTACGGCGAGTGTTAGCTGGGCTCGGACCTGCCATCGTCGATGATCCGCTAGTACAGCCATTCCGCGTGTTCTCAACATGGGATAGGGCAACCGCAAATGAATGCGCCTCGGCCATAGCCAGCTCGAGGGTGAAAACCCTCCTATGCGTAAGCACTTCCTTGACTTTTCGGAAGGTGCGACTGAGTTGGTCTCGTCCGACGAGATTGTTAAGCTGCTGACGCTCGCGGGATGCAGCCTTCCGTACGCCATCATTGATGATGCCCGAGCCGTGGAAGAGCATGTTGAAATCAACCCGATAAGCAAGGCGCCAGCTATACAATTTACCCTCGCCACTTATGGAGTGTGGCATGCTTCTATTACCCTTGTTTGCCCCGACGATTCGCTTATCGGGATGATGTTTGACCGCAACGGTCTGCGACCCGGACCATTCGTCGCGACCGAGGACCGCCTCGTGGTTCTCGGCCTCTAAGATTGTCATGCTCAACTTCTCGGCAAACCGCGTCATGTGTAAAGGCCGTCTGTGCCTCGGCCGCATGTTCCTCATCGAGGAACGCCACACCGAGGGCGATGAGATCGAATCTCAGCTGGTGTTGGCCGAGGCGTACGCCGAGTGGATTGAGCAGAACATTATGGAGCTCGAGCATCTTTTGTGGCGCGAGCACATCATATATACCCGGTCCTCGGTCGGACGTCTTCGAAACGTCTTTGGGTTTGGGTACACAGAAAACGAGGTGAAGGTCCAGATTGTGCCGAACGGTGGTAAGCCTCACGGTCCCGATCGCAATGCTGTCGGACTGCCCGCAAACTCCTCTACGATAGGTTTACGTAGACATTTGCGCAAGCCAACAACCCGCTGCTTAACTCGACTAGACAGGAGGCTATGACTAACGGGTAAAGCAAGCTACGAGACCATCAATGCCGGCGCCCAGTTTGTCGTGTTATCGGACCGAAACTCCAGTCAAGACCTTCCTCCAAGTCCATCGCTGCTTATGCCCGTAGCGGTGTACCAACACACACTCAATCTGCTAGGAGCCCCGGATCCAGGTCTGGATCATTGTGATGACGAATGACGCCTGCGAAGTGCACCGTCTCCAATCTCATATTGCTCTCCTTCGTCTTCAACCTCGGATTGCTCTCCTCACTTCGGCCAGTTTACGCTAGACGCTAGCGTCTACTCTGGGCTGCTATGCCTAGAAAACCAGCAAATGCGGGACTGTTTCTAGGAGCACCTACTGTCGAATCTCGTGTGCGAGGATTGAGAGAGTGTTCTTTAGTGATCTTTTTGCTCGTGAGAGGGAACTGCCGTCTCGTCTGGTAGAGGTCCTAAAATACCGTGTTTCGGAAGGAAGATGAAAGGCGGGAAGCGATCAAGTGGGAGAGCTTGAGTTTCAAGACATCTGGGAATGGATACCCAAAGGGAAGAGCTTTGGTTCACTTGATCCTCCCCTCAATTGCCTGTTACTGCCGCTCATTCTTACAAATAAATATACTTCGATTGAGACCTTAGGAAACTGATATTCAACGTCAAGCACATTAACCGGAGACTGGTGTCTACATGAAGCTTCGACGTCGTGAGCCAGTCGGGTATGGCCTTGGGCGGTTGCCCCCACGGAAGTGGTCCTGGTCCTAGGCCGCGATGTTAGACCGGCGCATCGCTGCCTAGCGCACGCGGGCACCCACTGGGAGATCGACTTCGCCGAGACACAGCAGATACTAATGCTCAACGGCGTGCGTGACTTTGTGATCGTGCAAGTGGACGATAAGATGGAGACTGGTCATGAAGTCATCACCGTGGTGCTGCTCAGCGCCGAGGAGTACTCCCTTGCGATGGCTCCGCTATTGGTCTCAAGCTGCATCATGATGTGCGTCTGGCACCTCCACAACTGCATCGTCGGCGTCGCCACAGGACCCGGAGCTACGTGGCCGCCTCACCTGCAATCCGGTAACCGCCGCCAGTAGGATCATGACTTGGATGGCACTTCGACCTCCAGCTGATCCGGTTGGCTGCCGACAAGCTCAAAAACGGCACTAAGATGCAGCTCAAGCTTGAAATCCGGAACAGCGAACGCGTCGTGGGCACCCATGAGGTTCCAAGCAAAACCCAGTTCAGCCGGCAGGGTAAGGAGTTGAACTTATGATTTTGCACCCCGACTATCCCCATGCGCGACTCCACCATCGCCAAGATTCGACTTCTGACCTTCAATTGAGCGCGCCTGCACCCGTCCACACCCAAGGCGAGAAATATAGCAGACGAGTCCCCGTCAGAGCGTAGCGCGACCCCGAGCCGTCGTAGTGGACGAAATGCCGAAAAGTACGGCGGGACAAGCAAGGTTCGTTCTACTAAGTATCTCTCTAGTCGGGTCAGGCTTCTCTAAAAACTACTACTCCACGACCTTAGACCTATCTCTCTAATATATCCCTTTTACGTCTCTATATCTAGAAAAAGTAATTAGTTTACCGCTTAGCTCGTCTCTTATAGTAGGCTTTCCGATAACCCGACTATTAAGCCGAATAATCCCTAGAAGAAAGCACTGCCGACATAGCGATCTACAATCGGGAACTCCATCAACCAGAAGCCATCAGGTGACCGTCAACTATCATCATCTATCCTCAGTCATCCGAAGCTTCTCCTGACAATTGTGGATTTAACGGTGAGATTTGAGCTATAAGCTATTAACGATTGATCCTCCCGAATAGTTGCGGCTAGGAAAACTATGGTCAACATCGCGCTGCGAATGAGTGTGGCCGCCAGTGTCGGCAAGTACACCCAAGTCTAATCGTCCGTGTGCTGCGAGCCTGATTGAGCTCGCTGCGGCTCGTGACCTGTGAGTCTAACGGGTTACAAGATGGCTGCTGGCTTGGGAGGCCAGCTGTGCTGTAACCACTCAGTGGCTAAGAGAGCACGAGCCCAGAGTCGCGCGCACAGTAGCGTATGGCTACGACCACCGGAGCCGGGACGTCGCATCCGGCAGCTGCCGGGCTATGATGTCGATCGCGTCGCCGGTGACGCGTCCGTCGTAGACCCATTCGGGAGCGTCAAGTCCCGGGGCGCACTGCTGATGGCTCGCCATAGCATCCAAAATGTCAATGACGTGCTGGTGTTGCTCCGCGAATGCGCGGTACGCGACCTATTAGGTGTCGAACGTGCATATGAACGCGCGTCCGTCCTGGATCAGCAGATGCTGCCCGCGGGCACTAGTCTTTGGACGCGGACGAACATCGTTGTCTTAGGGTTCGTTCCGAAAACTGTTCCACCTGAACACGAAGCGCAGATTGTAATACTTACCTTCATGCCGCTCAAACAAGAGCCCGCCGACGACGTGAGGGATATACCACCGGGTGTGCCCATTGTCGGTCATGATCTTCCTGATGTCGATGCTAGTCTTCGCTCCGAAGGCCAGGCACTTGCTGTAGTCGCACTACTCCCGCTCGGTTAGCTTGCTAAAGTTGACCATTGAAGGACCGTGGTGTCGGACAATTGCCCTGTTTATGGATGCGAGCTGTCCGGGTCTTGGTTTTGCGCTATGCGCGAGAAGTTAAAGCAAGGTTTGGGTTGGCACATGTAAGCAATGTAAGTGCCTCGTATTCGGTGCTCTTTCCAACAATGGCACCATGGAGGATACGTTAAACCACTTTAACTATAACACTCTCCATAAGGGAGGCGTCGGAGTTTGATCGCGCGCGAGTCCCCCACTCGCCGCGGTTTCCTGGCTTCCTGATCTGTGATTTACAGGCACCTGTGTCAATTATACCTTGAAGGGTGCGACTCACATGGTAGGGTTTGTCTGCTGCATCTTCTTCCACAACGTTCCGTGAATGATCAGCCATGACTCAATCGCGGCAACAGTCTGCTCACCCGATGCCGGCACCCTGCGTTGACGGCTTGCGGTTATGACAGGTATTACTCTTGTGGGCACTAGGGCGGTCGGCAGAGTGTAGAATGCGCCGATCAGACAAGGGTTGGCTTCGCCCTCGCCGATGATGTTCAGGTGAGAGACGCCCTGTTTGCGTTGGCGTTCGTGGTCATAATCTCGATAATACGGCCTCCCTGTTTGATTGCAGCTGGTAGGTTGCAGAGTCTGACACCCAGAATCAGGAGCATCGCGCGTGTGAGCCGTTTTCGCGCTCTGCACAGGTCATGAGGTTGTAGTCAGTTTTGCGAGGCAGAGGGAGCACGATCCCATCCGCGCACAGTTGAGAGTTGTGGAACGGCTCGAGGACGCGCTCGTAGCCCGGGGAGCAGGTGCAGCAATGCTATCTCGGTTATAGGGTAGCTCTGTTTGCGGGGTCTGAGTCGTTGATCTTCAAACTTGCGCATATGGATGTGGATGAAGCGAGCCGCTCGGATGCGGCGGGAATCACAGCACCGGAGACCAGCCTAGGGTTATCATATACAGACCATCTTCTGGTCTCAGCCCTCACGACTACCGGATGACGATACTACCTTAGTACTTCAGAATCGAGCCGTGAAGGCCCATCAGGTCGCCGGCGTCGGCAGCGGAATAAACGGTAGTGCTAACACGAACGCGCACCATCCGTTCACCGTTTCTGGGAACTGACTGGCTAGCTTGCCAGTGTGGCAAATCAATTGAGATTGACTCGGAAGAAGAAAATCGCTCCCCGGAGTGTAGTTGTCATCCAGATGCCAACACGGTTCTGGGGACTCACTGGTCTAGCTGTTACTGCAACGGTAGGAGAACAGCTCAACGGTGAGAACATGAGTTCCGTGGCAAAGGCAATCCACAGCAACGAGAAGATCATCCGCCAGCCGAACCCAAAGGTGAACTCACAGATCAACAAGACGATGTTCCAACAAGCGACTTTGATCAAGAGGGCGAGCATACTGACTACCAGGCCAATGAACGGCCCATCGAATGAGCGCCACCAGTACAAGACAATGTTGTAGGCCTCGAGCTTGACATCTCCCACGTCACTCCCTTTTATCCTAGCCAGGATTTAGGAGCGAGTCGCTGTCATCCGGCCCCTATCGCCCCTACTGATGACGTGCTCGCCCGAGTCCAGGGTGGGATAACCAGGCCGAAGTCTCTGCACGCTTGTAAAAGGGACCGAGGCTAACATTCTTGGCGTAGTGTACGCGAGGTAGACGACAGTGATGGCGTTCACAGTCAGCAGCTCGTGCCTGCACAATTATCACGCTCAGGGCAATGTTCCCTTCCGCCCAACCGGAAACAGTTGCAATAGGTGGCGCCCTCGCCGGTGTGAAGGCCATGGTTCCTACCGCGGCGAGAACCATTGGCAGTCACTCTGGCTCGTTGCAGTGATGAGGGCGAAAGCGCTCAGCGAGAGGTCTTCGTCATCGACGACGACCTTTATCGGCGTATCTGGCTTCTGCTTCAGGTGGTCAAGGAAGGTAAGCTTGACGTTCGCCTTTGTATCGTGGCCTGGGCCGAGTCACGACTCCTGTACCGGCAACCTCAATTGCCGGGTACCAGTTGCTGGTGACATATGGACGGTCGTCTTGCCGTCGAGGTTGTCAACGGAGGTGATGGCTATCTCGTCTTCCAATGCAATGATTGCGCTGGGAGATACGGTGTACCGGTCCCTCGGTGTGTACACTTCATAGGCGTTGAGGACTGATTGGCACGTGCTTGGGGATGATGGGAATTGTTCCGGCTTTGAGGCCGGCGAAAGTGCTGTCCCACTGTGCTTCTTTGCACTCCACACCCGGGCAAGCTTGTCAGCCACAACGGTCACAACGCCACTGTCGCATCCGGTGAGGTCTCCAGATCCTCTTGATGCCTCGACGGCGCTCCCAATCCTGCCCACTGCTGCTGATGCTAGTGCTGAGATGGTACTGTTGCTTCCGAGCTTATTCTGTGCCGGCTCGTGTGACTGGTGGGTCACCGACTTCTCCCCGACCCCTTCACCGCGGGGTCTATCCACTCAGACGGGCCCGCAGGTGGCACCAGCTAGAGAGGCTGCAGAGGCGGCGTCCCGCATCCGGTGAATTCCGGCGAAGTAGAGTCGTTCTTCAGAAGAAGACTAGAAGTCCATCGCTCGTGTGTGGGAACGTCGATAGGTAATCAACTGCCTTTGCGCAGTCGGAGAGTCCGCGACGATTGGGTCGAGGAAGAGACGCAAATCTCCAATTTGCCAGCCATCCTTCCCGTCCATCTTGCCATCGATTCCCAGCCAGAACAACAATTCCTCACCACACCTCGGTCATCTCCCCGCGGAGGATGGTGGCGAGGTCGAGACGGTAGCATGCCCGTTGTTTGAGAGAGTCAGGAGGGTCTCGAGGTCGTAGATGGACGGGCTGCAAGTGTGACGGAAACATGGCCACGCGCAGGGGAGGCAGGGAGTTGGCAGGACGACTCTGCATCTTGTTAACCCAGAGGGGAGCAGAGATGGAGCGTAACGGGATAAGCCGGTCAAGACGGGATGCCGAGATGGACACCACGTTGGGGATGGCGGGGAGTGAAACCCCGGCTGGCATAAGGTTGACGAGCGGCATCCTGTCCTCGTCGTCCCTGTGTTCACACCTTTCCTTGGCTCCTCTCGTGGTCGCTTGTCGGAGTCTGAGGAGATGTTGCTCTTGACGGGCTTGCGGACAACGGTCATATTGAAGTTGTGGTTGGCAGGCAGAAGCACAAAGCCGCTTGACGGAGAGATGCAAGAAAGCAGGGGAGGACCTAAGTAGAAGACTATATTATGGCTTTGAGGTCGCGACGGCGGAAGGTTGGCAGCCCGAAAAGACCTTCCTGGACCAGGTTGCCCTTTACCGGCAGGCGATGGCACCACATGGGGATAGGGAGCCGGGGAAGTTGTGCCATGGCGGGCACCATCTCCCACTTTCTAGCCCGGATCGCCACAAGCGACAGGATACGGCGTCATCGACCTGCAGCTGAACACCAGTGACGGCGACATCAGGGTCAGAGCTAAGCTCCCAACACTTCCGCATTTCTGTTCCCTTAAATCAGGAGCTAATGTGGGCACATGCAGAGCTATCTCTTCTGCGGCCAATGATCACCGAGACATTGGCGCTTCAGAGATATAGGCAGAGCTCGGCATGAAGCAGGAGTCGCAGTAGGGTCTAGAGGGCTGGAGGATGCGGAAGGAGAAGAAATCGCGGTTGGTGGACTCGACCGATGTTGGGTTGAATGCTGTACGAGAAAGGTATTTGAGGTTGTTCGGGCTTGTAATAATAGATCATTAAGGGATTGATACAGATCTTGTCGCTCATGAAAAAGATTGATTGGCGTCACGGGATGGAGACTTCTCACATTTGGTCGCCCCGTCGTTCGTTTCATCATCCATCCCATTGTTTATCAGAATATCGTTCCGTCACTCGTTCCAACGGCTGTCATATCATTTGCACATCGTTGATTCCACGCTCTCATCAACGATATGCCGTAGCGCACTCATCGTCGACCCCTCCTTACTCTTATCCAGCAGACTATGAGCCCTAAACTCCCAATAATATATGAAATCTTGACAAGGTAATAGTGAACATCTCTCTCTTACCATACAATTCTCTGATGTGTTTAGGTTTGAGTGGCCTGGTCACCGCTACACAGTTAGGGCGCCCACTGACCCACATCCGGGTTCCGCCTCAATATCAACCTACTATGCACGCCAACTACGCAAAGGACACCTTAACACGCCGTGTTTCGCCAGAAAAGAACACCGCCGGCATCGCAAAATAAATCTCTACCAGGCGCTACAGAGCATTGGAAAAGCGCCGCCCTCTACGACCGCGGCTGTAGTTGAACGGGTGATGTGTATATTGCTACAAAGACTTTGCGCCAAGACTCCGGCCACACCCTAGCTCTACACAAGGTATGCACACACATTAAGGCCTACCGGGCAGCGATTGCACACTTGCAAGATGCGTCATAAAATACAGACTGTGGCACATTGCCCGATACTTCAAAACAGGGGTTTCACGTCTTAAGGTGATAGCTCGGACGACCTATGTCGCTATCATCTTGAGCCGCGCGACCAGCGCGCCTTTGATTGGCTGACTTGCCCGCGGTCGCGCGGCTGACGCTGGCGCGGTTCGTGCCACTGATTGACAGCTCAGAGTGGACACATGTGCCGCCAAGCGCCGTCACAATTGCTAACCTGCGACGTACGACCAAAAAGCCGCCGAAGGAAACGTGCAAATAGCATGCATGGAGTTGAGGCGTGTGCAGAAGTACTAGGACAATGAGAGTAGGTAGTCAGAATTGAACGTACCCCAGCATCGATGCTGTGTTGTGGATGCGGCATGAGGTCAATGTGCTTGGCGCCCCTGAACCGGACCCAGCTCGATCGAACGGGGGAGCCAGGATGGCTCCAACCACCTTGGCCACCAAATACCACCAAAAAAAAGTGCGGTGCTTCGCGTGCACACAGTCGAGAAGTGTACAGTAATCATAGGACAACTAGAATATGCAGTCAAAATCGAAAACATCACCCGGCATGGATGTGCTATCGTAGATGTGCTGAGGTGGATATGCCTAGCGACTCTTAACCGGACCCACCGATATCGAATGGTGAGCCAGGACGATACCAGCCAACCGCCATGTCCAGCAAATACCACCACAGAAGGGTGGTGCTTCACGTGCACTCGGTTGAAGAGTGTACTGGGATACCGGGCCAATCAGAATACGCGTTCAGAATACAAAATACCACCCGGCATTGATGTGATGTCGTAGGTGCGGCGTAAGATCGATGTTTTGGGCGGACCCTGCTTGGACGTGATTTCGTATGTGTAAGAGCCAGGATGACACAGCGCACTAAGGTCGGGCGGCTCGGGCAAATCTTTGGCTCCGTGTCCTCATGAGCTCTGACTACCACGGTGCTGTATGCTGTTACTAGCGGACCTAGTGAGAATTGGCGTGCCACCACTCGGAGATTCTTTCGTCCTTAATAATCATCCTATCGACGACCGCGTCTTCTAAGCACCGTTTCCGCGACCAACTGGAACACGCCACGAATCTGATTGACCAATTTCGTTGCACACCGCCCGCGTACAATAGTAGTACTCCCATAGCTACAATCCTGCCTTGACTCCTAGCTTGAGACAAATACTTCCTTGTGGGCTTGCACTTCACGTCTTCACGCTCCCATAACCACTGTGGCAGGCCAGGACGCGAAACTACAACCAGGGCAAGATGTCCAACCGTAGCCCGGCCCGGGGGTTGAGACCACGAGGTGGAGATGCAATGGTTATGGGTTGAGTTCAAGTCACTGTGCACTACGGTCGGTAGCCACTAAAGCCTCCAACCACCCCCCCCCAGAGACCCACTAAACACGTGCCGCATCACGTGATTTCACGACCCGATAGAGAAAGGGGGCCGCGGACACTTGCATGCCCGTGGCCCCACAAAGGGATCACCCACAAAACAACCCGCTACGTGGCCACACGTAGAGGGACCGTTGCCTTCCTTTTGTTAGTGTACCTGAACACGGATGTCGAGCCCTAACTCGCCACCCATACCCGGTTGCACCCTGAGAAACCCCCCCAGTCTGACACTCCCCCGATGGGCTGCGGACACAGCCACAGCCTCACCACACACCCCGATTTGTAGAATATCCACACCATGTACCTAGGTAGATAGATAGGATAGCTCTACCCGTCCCATACCCCTGCAGGGAGTAGGCGGGTCCTGCTCGCAAGACCGGTCGACCCCACGGACGTTAATGGAACACACACACACACGCACACGCCACTAAAGCCTCTCCAATCTAGATCAAGTATCTCCACATACATATTTGGCTCCGGGGTACACCTAATATAACTACGCATTCCGGTTACAGAACCCTACCACTTATACCAAAAGAAA
>Ga0209127_100772_pt1 | contig 10850 bp, 5 predicted proteins | sample LakSupMetagenome_FD_187469 | JGI IMG/M metagenome (GOLD analysis project Ga0209127, IMG submission 187469) | Freshwater microbial communities from Lake Superior, Canada - Sta WM archaea (SPAdes) (version 2) | ecosystem: Environmental > Aquatic > Freshwater > Lake | place: Lake Superior, Canada...
TTCGGTGTTGGAGTACATGATGAAGCGGTCTTTGGTTGCCTTGAAGTACACGGCCACCATGTTTGTGCCCGGGCTCGGGGTGCTGGCCGAGTACTGGATGTTGGGCGTCGTGTTGTTGCCATCGACCAGGAACTCGGTGACCTGGTACGCCGATCCGCCGCTGTCGCAACATTAAGCACACTTCCGCGTCCCCGTGGAAAAGGTGGGGGAGAAAAGAAACTTACGTTGGGAGCTGGAGATAATACACCCAGTCATTTCCGTCCTCGTCGGAACAGGCGGCTAGGCCGGGCTTATCGGTCAGGGCGCCGGGGCCGCTGGCGATTGGGTTGAACACGGGGCTGACGGTCGATACATACTTGGCCTGGTCACTCACGCCGGGCTGGGTGATGCCGTAGACGGTGGGCTTTCGGCGGCGATGCGGTCAGTCGGGAACATTCCTGCGATCGACCACGACGGGAAGACTTACCACGCCCTTCTTGTATACGGCCACCAACGACGACGGGTTGGCAATGACGCCCTGGTTGACGCCGTTGTTCACGAAGGGCGTGTACTGCTGCGGCGCGATGACGGGTCGCACCTCCATGGCCAGCTGCTGCTTGGTGCCATTGAGAAAAAACAGCAGGTGGCTGTTGGGGTCGGTCGGGTGGTTGATGACGGTGACGGGGGCTGCCATGGTGTGGATAATGTTCGTGTCGGGGGTCTAGCACTTACAGATGAGGCCAACGAGGTTGGAGTTGTCACGCAGTTGAGGACGCAGCCAGCATCCACACTCTGCTTAAATGATTACGACAAATACTTATACTCAATTCCGCCACTAGAGCTCCTAGAAAAGATGGCAGTGGAAGTGGAACAGCTTGTCGTTTGAGGCCGATGGGAGCGGTGAGCGTGGAGATTCGCTGAGTGGACGGGTGGGCGTCCCCTGGAGCTGCCCGTCGACTGTGCGACCAAACGTCAAAGGTACATCGACTTACAAGTTAGCAGGTACCTTATGTCTTACCGTCTAACGGCCGGCATAAGGCTAAGCTCACTAGGGACGGGTTGCTGTGTCCGCCCGCAGCTCAGCTCGCCACCAAATATCATTCCAGGCCGGACCTGGCATAGCCCAACACGTCGAGCCAAGTGACGCTGATGCGTCCTGCGAGCATGTGCTATCCCTTCCTGCCGATCGCAGAGGAGCGTGGAAACGATGTCGGAGTTGGGACTGTGGCTGCCAGCGCTCTCATCTTGTCAGGGTCTACAGCCTGGCCCGGCATCGAGTCCAGTGAGAATGGCTTGAAACTCTCGTCAGCGTCCGGTGCGGCTTCGTCACTCCAGAAATCATATCCTGCTGGAGCACCACCTTGACTCGAACTGCCCATCATGTCTCCCACGATCGATCTCAGACGGCCTGGCTGGAAGAAGATCTCGCCATCCTCGCGACATCTCGTCCACCGCCATGGCCGCCGTCAGCTGCGCGACCTGCACCACGCCGCCGCAGCCGACTCCGACCCAGCGCCGCCGGGCCCGCGCATCAACCCCGGCGAGGAACGGCTCTTCTCCTCCTACGTCCCCGGGCTCGAGACGGGGCCGCACAGCGTCGTCGTCGCCCAGGACATCACGGCCGGCAGCGAACCGACCAAGGAGGTCCAGACGACGCACATCTTCAACGTCATCGGCCCTCGCTTCGCCCTCCCTGACAACGCCATCGACTCCTTTTACCCGCCGCCGGGCCACGCCGACCGCGCCGAGGTGGTGCCGCACATGGTCTTCAACGACCCGACTCTGCCGTGGGAGCGCATCGCCAGCTGGGCGTCGGAGAAGAAGCAGCCCGACGACTACAGCACCAATCGCGTGCCGTGGCTGGCCGTGCTGCTGTTCACGCAGGATGAGCTGCGGCTCGACGCGGCGACCCTGTCGACTATCTTCACCCCGACGAGCCTCGGCACGGCCGCGACACAGAGCCCCACACTGACGGTGAACTTGCCCGTCGCCGACGTGCCCAAGGTGCTGAAGACGGCCTCGTCGGTGCTCTACGACCCGGACTCGGACGGCGCCGACACCAAAGCCGACTTTATCCTCGTGCAGTCGAGGCTCTTCAACGCGCTCTTCGCCAAGTACGGCAGCGACGGCCAGCCCGATTTGAACCAGACGACGGGTTGGGTGCAGCCGCACCGCTTCCTCGCTCACCTCCGCCACATCCATCTTGACGGCACGGCGGCGGCGGCAACGACCGACGACGACGACCACGCATACTCGGTCGTCATCGGCAATCGCATCGGCCCGCTCGACATCACGCAGCCGACGACGGTGGTGGCCCACCTCGTCAATATCGAGGGCGTCGAGGCCATGTCGCTGCCGGTGAAGAGCGCAGACTTCGTCGCTATGACGTCGCTCTATTCGTGGTCCTACACCTGCCTGCCGCCCAAGTCGCTCGACATAGGCGACGCCTTCGAGCAGCTCGGCGACTCGCGCGAGTTCCTGCGCCCGGTGCTCACCGAAGCCGACCAGACGGCCCTCGCGGCCAAGGGCAGCATCGGCGCCCGCGTGTCGAGCCGTCTGCACGACGGCTTCTCCATGGTGCGCTACCGCCTGCAGACGGGCGAGATCTCGGCCGCCTTCTTCCGGGGGCCCTTCACGCCGACGGTGGTCAACTTCCCGGCGGCCGAAAAGCCAGCGTGGCCGGCGACGTCAACGACAGGCACCAAGCTGCAGGTGCTCGACGACCAGCTCAACATCATGGACCTGACCTACTCGGCCGCCTGGACGCTCGGCAAGACGCTCGCCCTGGCCGACCAAGCGTTTGCCAACGCGCTTGCGCGGGTGCGCAAGCAGATCTTTGACGTCGCTCTCAACAAGGCGCAGCTCGCCGCCGTCAAGGCATGGGCCGCCGACCTAGGCATTCCCGCGCCGTACCGAACGCGCGAGGAGGTCATCAGCACCATCGCAGACACGGTCAAGAAGGTCGGCGCCCTCCCTAAGAGCCGGCTGCTGCCCAAGCACCCACAGGGAATGCTCCATCGCTGGCACCGGCCCGAGCCGCCCATGCTCGACCTCAAGTACAAGGGCGGCCAAATCGACCCCATCATCGACCCGTACCTTGAGGCCGCGGCGGCCGCTGTCGCGGCCAGCAGCGACGGCACGGGGCCCTACAACGAGTTCAACGTTCCCGCGTCGCCCGAGTGGGCCGTGGTGCTCAAGTGGGTCATGGACCGGTACTTCCTCGTCGACGTGCCGCCGCACTACCTCATCCCCGACGCCGGCCACTTGCCGCGCGAGCGCCTGCGCTTCTTCTACGTCGACCTGGCTTGGGTGCACGCCATGGTCGACGGCGGCCTCAGCCTCGCCAACCACCTCGACCAGGAAGACGACCGGCTACGCGACGCTATCAAGGGCGCCATAAACACCTACCTGACCACGGTCATCCCCGGGCTCGGCTACGAGCCGCCACTGCCCGTCTATGGCTTTCTTATGCGGTCGGCGCTGGTGACCAAATTCCCCGACATGGTCGTCGACCTCAAGGGCACCGAGAAGCCCGGCCCCGCCATGACAGGCCCGCCCGTCATCCTGCGCCACGAGGTCATCGGCCCGGACACGCTGCTGGGCCTGCTGCGCGAGACGCCCGTCGACAAGCGCTTCACGTCGTTACTGATCCGCGAGCCGCCCCACCAGCAGTACTACTCGGCCGGCAAGGACATCAACCCCAAGACAGCCGACATCGAGTACCAGCGCGTCTACACCGTTCCCGGCCCCGGCGACGAGGACAGCGACCACCCCATCCCATATACCGACACGCGCGGCGCCTCGCCGGTCAACCCGCGCGGCGCCAACTTCCTCTGGAGCATCGACCCGGGCGACACGGCCAGCGACCTGCGTCTCGTCAACGTGGAGAACTTTGCCCTCGACGCGCACACGCAGCTGATCTATTTGTTCAAGAGCCTCGGGCACCCGGACTGGTACACGGAGCCGCACCCGTCGGCGGCGCTCATGGGCATCCAGCTCAATGAGCCGTGCTGGCAGCTGGAGGTGCAGCTGCCGTACCAGGAGCTTCCGCCGGACGCCGGTGGCCTAGGCGAAAAGCATCCCACCCACGGCCATGGAGGCGCAGAGCAGTCGAAGAGCTCGGAACAGGCGCCGGCGAGGATGCTTCCCCTGCCGCCGAGACGAAAGCCGGGGTCGCGCAAGAAAGCCTGCTGGCCGGCACGACCGCCCGTCGCCTGCGCGCCGCACCCAGCCTTTGGCGACCGCGCGCGCGCCGTGCCCATGCCTCGCACCCACCCGGCACCGCACTCCCGCATCCCGCGCGTCCTCCGCACGCCGCTGCCCGCGCCTCCGCCCCGCAACCCCACCACGTCCGTCTCCGGGGCGCCCGTCTTCACCTACCTGCTCTACCCGGTCGGGGCGGCGGACCGGTCGCAGTCGCAGGTGCCCATGCTGCCGGGCAAGCAGGACCTCATCTTCTCCATCGTCATGCAGCCGGACTCGGGCCAGACGTTTGACATGTTGTACATGTCCTTCACGGTACCGCTGAGTCGGCCGGCCCCACTGGTCGACGCCTACGGCGCCGTCACCATGCTGTCCAACTTGCGCTTCAATGTCATCGCGCAGCCGACCGCCGACGGAGACTCGTTGCTCATCACGCTCAAGCCGCGCGGCAGCAGCGTGCTGGCCGCGCGCATCACCGAGATGAGCTTCCTCCTCAGCGGCGTCATCGTGCACCCTTTCGCCGCGCCGACCACCATCAGTATCCCCGTTGCAGAGGCGTACGTCGACAGGGATCCATTCCCCAATAGCTTGAACGTGCTGCTGGTGCCGTCGTCATGAAGATAGAGGGTGAGCAACAGAGAACTGTCGGCTTCAGCTCTCAATTGACGTGGAAATTCTATTGAAAAACGACAGGATGCCTGTGAACTGACGCGACGCTGCTTGTATGAGGTGTATAGCAATTAACATATTCAGTTGCAGGTCTAAGCTGTGCATCCCGATTCTTTACAGACGCGACCTTGGCTCGGAGATTGTGATGTCGCGGTTGTTCTGTTTGCTGGTCTGCTTGAGTCTGGGTTTTGAGAGTTCGGGTCGATGCAATGTCCCCATGTATTGGCCTGTCACGTGCCAAGATAGCGGTCCGAGTGTCAGTAGACAAGCAACAGCGCCAAGTTTGGCCGAGGCGGACGACACGTTTCGTGATATCTATGGAAGTGGCAAGCCATTTAGGAACAGACTTGGTCTAAGCTGTTGACCGGAAGAGAGCAAGTTCATTAGTACCTGCCAGAAATACAGCAATGTCTCGGGTCCTGGTGAAATACAATACATATAGCGTCTGGGTGCATCCCGATTAGAGTTAGCTAGCGGCTTGGCATCTTTGCACCCCACACTGGTAGCTGCATGGAAGTTGAACGCCCCGCGACGCTTAACACAATACCGTATCTGACTTCACGATCTCGACACTGAAGAGGCGATCCCGAACTGTCCTACAACATCTACCGAGACAGATTCGCTGGCATTGGCCCAGGCAGCTCGCATCCTGGGAGATCTCGATTTACCTGTGCCAGACAGGGAACGTGCAAGCCCATAGACGAGGCGGTTCTTTGCGCATTTCTTCGACGCGCTCCCACTCCTCACGATGGCGGACCAGCCCGTCAACGAGCTGCTTTCAACGCAGAAATCCTCCGATGGGCTCCAGATCTCCCTTCACCCACTTCCACTTCTAGAGATATCCGACCACATCACCCGCTCTTACCAGCGAGGCTACAAAGGAGCGGTTGCCGGAGCTCTTCTTGGCCAACAGAGTGGCCGCCAGATCACCATCGAGCACAGCTTCACCATTGGAGTCACAAAGGGGGAGGATGGACAGTATCACACAGATCCAGAATCATTCATAGCTCGTCTCGACCAGAGTAAGCTGTGATGTCGTCCTACCTACCTTGTCAGCTCCACGTCACTAACCACTCTCTCCCTTTGCCCAGTGCGAGACGTCCACAAAGCCCCTCCTCTAGACATTATCGGCTGGTACACACTAGTCCCCAAGACTGGCCCCAATGCAGACCACCTGCCAATACACACAGAGATCCTGCAGCGCTACAACGAGTCCGCCATCCTCCTGGGATTCCACATCCAAGAAGTCCTGGACCAGGTGCCCGGCAACCCACTACCCATCACCATCTACGAGAGCAACATCGAAGCAGAGGACACCGGCAAGGATGTCCAACCCCAGGGCGAGGACGAGCGGATGAGAGACTCGGACGCTCCCTCCAAGATGGTCATCCGCTTCCGCGAGCTGCCCTACAGCACCGAGACTGGCGAAGCAGAGATGATCGCCATGCAGTTCATCCGAGAAGGCGTGGCCCACGCCGCCCGAGAAGACAACCCCGACAAGAAACCCACCGCAGCGGCAGACAAGAAGGGCAAAGGGAAGCTCCCGGCGAGTTCCCAGCAAGAGCAGGCCCCGACCCCGCCGCAAGACGAGGACGCCAACCTGAGCCGAGACGAGCTAGAGCAGATCTCGGCCCTGCAGACCAAAGCCAACGCGGTCAAGATGATGCACGACCGCATCGGCCTGCTGATAGCCTACCTCGAGCGTCTCGACCCGAGCAGCTCCTCCACCAACTCGTCGCAGCCCCCACTGCCACCCGGCACAGCAATGAATGGCCGCGACTACCTCCCGCCTTCGGCCAAGATCTTGCGGCGGATCCAGGCGCTGGTGACCAACATCGAGCTCGTGACGCCTGCCCAGCAGGACGAGCTGGAGAGGGAGATGCTGCAGGAGACCAACGACGTGCGCCTGGTCGGCATGATCAGGGATATGTTCGCGACCGTCGGCGAGCTCCGCGACGTGGGTAAGAAGTTCGCCGTCGTGGAGTCAAACCGGGCGCAGAAGACCCGGCAGGCGGAGAGCCGGCTTGGTGAGCTCGGCGGTGGTGGAGGTGGCGGCCACCACCAGGCTAGCATGGGCGGCGTGGGCGATCTCCTCCTGCATTAGATGGGCCTCGGGACTCATTGATGGGGCGCATGAAGCCGTTTGTGTTGGTTGGATTCGCAAGAGGCCCCCGGCCCTACTTAGTCGGCGGTCAAAGGGTTATCTCTGAAGTGGGCAAAAGGGGAGCAGTACCCGGTTGCATTATTAGCATGGGAATTATTTGTCAGGCGTTGATGTGGTTTTCTCTCGTTTTGCCCGCAGTCGATGACAGTGGGCTTCGCTACGAGACTTAGAACGCCTAAAGGTTAGACGCAGGCTTTATGAACGGCATGAGATATGGACACAGGCCCATGTTTCGTATCCAACCTGTAGGGTGATAACGAATTCATGGAAAAAGGAGTCTACATGAACTGCTGGACGGCAGCGCTCATCTCCACCTACAACGTGTTGTAGGCTCTTGTTGACGAGAAATGCAACTTGTATTAATCCAACACAGTCCTTGCCTTTCGATGGATAGTGTTCTTCCCTTTTTAAACGTCTTTCGATCTTAACGAGCACGGCGACCCCCCCCATTTCCCAGGGCAGTCTCACTTTCATATCGAACTCAAGTACGCGGTATGAACGGCACAGAACACCCGCCGGACCGGATACACTGTCGCGCCGCCCCCCAAACCAGGGAGCGGGTGGGAAGGAAATCTGACCCTCCCCCCCACGATGATCTGCGAACTTGCATGTCTTTGCATTGATGAGACCTGAAACTGCCATGCTCGGCGGAGCGAGACTAAGGCATCTAGAAAGAAAGAAAGGAAGCAAAATCTAAGGGTCCGGCGGCAAGCTCGTCCCGCGGTGGGGACGGGTGTCGAGCCTTGCTAGGTGGGGGATATGGTCTCATGCAAGTCACCATTTGGGTAGGGCGGCGTCCGCGGAACAGGTCCGTTGTATCACGGCATATAGGTACTTTTGGAGGCGATCCGAGGTTCGTCTCGCTCTGGTTCTACCGCGCCCACGGACCGGCTATCTGTCGGTAGGGTATCCGAGAGTGCGTTTGGAGTGTGGCTATCTGTAGCTCTCGGACTACGCTGTGGTAAATGTGGCCAGATATTCCCGAGAACAACGTCTCGGACAACAGAATGGATTGCAGATAGGCGTCCATAGGTGGCAAGGGTATGTCTAGACTTGACTATACGGGAAAGAGTTGATATACATTGCATATATTACAGCTGGACAACCTCCTCATCGGGCGGTGCCATAGGCCGCGTAAGATTGCGTCCGCCCAAAGAAGAAGGCCTTTCTAGAGCCCCATATTCTCCAAGGCCTTCTCCCTCGGCCCCGTAACCCGCTCCCACGTGTCCAGCTCGAGGTGGATCGAGTGCCTCCCCTGCGTCATCCCCCTCAGCACCTCGTCGTAAGCCAGCATCTCCTTGAACGGCGCCCGCGCCACGACCTGCAGCATGCGGATGCTGCCCTTCTTGCGGTCCTGCAGCGAGTGCACCATCTCGTACGGGTCGGGCGGCACGTACACCCGGCTGACATCGATCATCGCCGCCCCGTCACCGTTCTGGGCCGGCCCGCCGTCCCCGTCGTTGTTGTTCGCGTCGCTGATCTCCAGCACCACTCCGCCTCTGGCCGACTGCAGGTCGTGCTGGACGTTGCCCCACGCGTCCTCCGGGCAGAAGATGTCGACCTTCATGACCGGCTCGAGGATGCCGACCGCCTGCTGGCCGTTGGCCTGCTTGAGGGCGTCACGCACCGCGTGGATGGCGGCGTTGACGACGTGCGCGCCCGACACCTCGCCGAAGAAGTCGGTTTCCGAGTTGTAGGTTATCGTCACGAGGGTGTTGCTGACGGCGTAGCCCCGTCGTGGGCCGCGCGCGAGGGCCGCCACGGCGCCGTTGAAGAGCTGCTGTCGCTTCTCCTCTGGGTCGAAGGGCAGGGGCTCGCCGCTTGCCGGGAGCGGGATGGAAACGTGGATGATGTTGCCGTCTCGCTCTATGCAGGATTCATGGAGGTTGTCGCGGTGATGGTCCTCGAGAGGCTCGAGCGTCACCGAGCAGGCGGCTTTGCCGGATTTGTTGGCTACCGTTCGCTCGTATTCGGCTCGGTAAGGGCCGATGGGGGAGACGAGACACTCCCGGTATTCGACCTGAACACCCTTGAACTCGACCGTCTGGGGAACTTTGTAATGTGTCCGAAGCCGGTGCTCAACGATCTCGAGGTGGAGCTTTCCCATGCCGTAGACGAGGTACTGGTCACTTTTGTCGTCCTTGCTCCACCTTACACTGGGATCCTCCCGGTGTAGTCGTGCCAACACCGATTCCAGGTGGCTGGCGTCCGTAACACTGAATGGCTCAATGGCCAGAACTGCCACTGCTGGAGGGATCTCTGGAGGCCGGATCTGTATGCTTCTCACAGATTCGGGAGCTTCGCGGCCCGGAAAGGTGATCAGCGTATCTCCTGTCCTGGCAGTCTTCAGCCCGGTGATGGCACCGATCTGTCCTGAGGACAGTTGGGGTATGTCATATGTCTTGCTGGCGGCAATCTGGAACATGTTGAGCGGCTTCTCAAAGTGGTGCATGTTGGTGTTCCACATTGAAGCCCTCCTTGGCAGAGTCCCGTAGTACACCCGCACGAAGCTGAGCGGTCCCCGATCTGGATCATCGACCACCTTGAAGACAGAGGCGAGAGAGCCGATGACTTGGTGGGCACCATGTCCCTTCTTCGTGTGTGCCGCCCTGTCAAGGATTTTGGACAAGGGGTACTCCTTCTTGTCTGATATGACCACAACCTCAGGTCTGTCCCGAGGACTTGGAAGATACTCGACCACGGCATCTAGCAGCGGCTGCACCCCCATATTCTTGCGACTGGCACCGGCGAAGATAGGAACAACGCTGCCTTCACCGTCGCTGATCAGCCGTCGGATTCCATCCTTGATATCCCTTACAGAGATCTCGTTTTCTTCAAGGAACTGCTCCATAAGCTTCTCGTCACGATCGCAAAGCTCCTCGACGAGTCTCTGACGGGCTTTCTCCACCTCCGAGAGAAGGCCAGGATTGCTCTCGCCAAGAGCCTTCGCAATCCCGACCTCGGTCAGCTCGCCAGTACTGGAGAACTTCAGACCGACCCGTTCGATGACATCAATGATACCGACAAACTCGTCCCCTTTCCACCAGGGGATCTGACATAGCAATGGCCGTGCCTGCAGTCGACTAGCCACCTCCAGAACGGAATTCTTGAACGATGCACCATCACGGTCAAGCTTGTTCACGAACAGGATCCTAGGAATCTTGAATCGATGTGCTGACCTCCACACGCGCTCAGTGTGCGTCTCGACGCCCTTGACAGCATCGAGGATACAGACAGCTCCATCGAGAATGGGCATACAGCGGTCGACTTCGAAGCGAAAGTCTCCGTGGCCAGGCGTATCGATGAGGTTGATGATCTTGGGTTCGAGTCCGGGAGGGCACTTGTCCTTGGGAGGCCACCTGAAACTGATGGCGGCGGACTGAATGGTGATCTTCCTCTGCGCTTCCAGTTCGAGGAAGTCTGTTGTGGTGTTGCGGTCGTCGACATCTGAACTAGGTTAGCTCAAGGTAAGTGAGCAAGTAGACGGGGTGGACCAACTCCCTAAGTGTCTTATCATGCCACTGTAGTAGAGCATTCGCTCTGTCGTCGTGGTTTTACCCTGGATGCGTGTTAGCAGCAGTCCATGGGATATTGATGAAAGGGGCCATGCATGCATACCGCATCGACATGAGCAATGATGCCAATGTTTCTTATGTTCTGGCTAATGGCATCGGGGTGTGAAGGTCCATGCGTGCTGTACAAGCGGACCCTAGCAACCTGGGTCAGAGAGCCAAACAACAGCTTGTGCCCGTGATGGCATCTTAGAGCAAGAACCGTAACAAGCATTTCAGATTTTTACACTGGAAAGGCAAGCTCAGTCCAGGGACATTATAGG
>Ga0209127_100773_pt1 | contig 10849 bp, 10 predicted proteins | sample LakSupMetagenome_FD_187469 | JGI IMG/M metagenome (GOLD analysis project Ga0209127, IMG submission 187469) | Freshwater microbial communities from Lake Superior, Canada - Sta WM archaea (SPAdes) (version 2) | ecosystem: Environmental > Aquatic > Freshwater > Lake | place: Lake Superior, Canada...
AGTATTTCCGCCGGCCCTTCTTCCTCTGGGGCTTCCCCAACGTCGTCATCGTACGTCCCCCTCCCACCCCCCCGCCCCCCGGCGCCCCTCATCCCTCCCTTCAACCCTACCTCGCCTCCCCCCGCTCCCAGTCGTCGAGAAACCCCCAAACAACTGACCTTCCCTTTTCCCCCAGGCCGGCTTCATCTTCGCCTTCGGCTGCACGGCCGGCATAGTATCCTTCAACACCATCTCCGAGATCCTCACCTCCCCGCCCTACAACTTCTCCACCACCGCGACGGGGCTCGTCTTCTTCGCCGCCCTGGTGGGCAACTGCGTCGGGTGGGCCACGGGCGCCCTCTCGGACCGGCTCGTGATCCGCCTCGCGCGCCGCAACGGCGGCGTCAAGGAGCCCGAGATGCGGCTGTGGGCGCTGGTCCCCTGCGCCGTCTACGCGTGCCTCGGGTACATGCTCTACGGCTGGGGCGCGCAGACGGGCGCGCACTGGATCACGGTCGCGATAGGGGTGGGCGGGATGATATCGCACCAGGTCGGGGCGTGCGCCATCGCGACGGCGTACGCGATGGAGTGTTTCCCCGGGATCAGCGGGGAGCTGGTGGTCGTGCTGGCCATGTGCTCGAGTCTGGTGAATTTCGCGATCAGCTACTCGGTGCAACCATTTATCAATGCCGCCGGGTACGGGTGGGCGTTTTTCTTCTTTGGCGTGTGCGTGCTGGCTAGTATGGCGGCTGCGGTGCCGCTTGTTGTGTATGGGAAGCGGTGGAGGGCGTGGAAGGCGCCGAGGTATTACAAGTTTCTTGAGGAGGTTGGGGGGCCGACGGATGTGGTGGCTTGATTACCGCGATGTGCATGCGAGTGGCTGCTGGTGGGGTTTTAACTTCTCGATGAGTTGTGTCAGTAAGGTAGCGAGTTGTTTCTGGGAGTTAGCATGCATTAACAACAATGTGTTAATGATATTTGGGGAGTCCTCCTCGTAGCTAACGCGCCAGCAGAATGGCTTCCAAGCCTTCCATTCGGGTACTCATGTTGGCGTGTGATTGGTGACGGAACACTTGTTCCACTGGTGTCGGAAATGCCGAGGTGGCTGCTCCAGCTACCCGGCCGCTAAACCCCACTTTCCGGAGGTCGCCCGGACGGGGTCCCGGTACATGCAATGCTATTTCTTCTGCTTCCCTTCCAGTGATTGACGTCGTCCATACTACTACTGCTCCATCCTTGAACCCCCCCCCTCACATCTAAAAATGACCATCCCCGTCCTGACAACACCGCCCGACGAGCGGACGAACTACATTATCGACCAGTTCGAGGGCGAGCGCATCACCATCCCGGGAAGCAAGGGCACCTTTCGCATCCTCGCCTCCGCCAAGCAGACCAACGGCGGGATAGCCGTCTTCCAGAGCGGTGCCGTGCTCTCGGACGCTCCCGGGTTCCACTGGCACGCCCAGGCCCACGATGTCTTCTACGTGGTCAAGGGCTTCCTGAAGCTGTGGAACGGCGACAAGTGCCGGATCATGGGGCCGGGGGACTTTGCTTACATTCCTCCCGTGAGTTTTTCCGATTCGGAAAAAGTGACAGGAACTGGCCAATCTGATAAACCGCCCAGAAAGTCATCCACAACCCGCAACTACTAGGCCCCCACACCGAGACGCTGGGCCTCATCGCCCCCGGCGACTGGGTCGACTTCTTCCGCTACATAAGCGAGGAGTACAAGGGCAACATCCTCCCGGAGTTCGACGGCCGGGACCTGGTCTCCATCCTCATACCCAAAGTCATGTCCGCCGCCAAGGACAAGTACGACGTCAACTTCGTGCGTCCTGGCCAGTATCAACCCCCCGAGGTCGGGGAGTGGCTCGACACGGAGAACGCCCTTCCGGGACCGCTGGAGCCGTATTTCCTCCGCGCGAACACGGGGCCGAGGTGGTTGCTGGGAGGGGTCATGTCGCGGCCGTTCATCAACGCGGCGCAGTGTGAGGGGAGGTTCGCCATCTCGAGTATCGAGGGGTCCGGGGCGTACCCGAAGGGGTCGTCGTCGCCGCTGGCCCGGTGGTCGCTCGTCTTTCCGACGGTTGACCACTGCTTTGTTGTGTCGGAGGGGTTGCTGAAGGTCAAACTGGAGGGGGAGGAGGGGTGGAGTTCCGTCAGGGAGGGCCAGACGCTCGTGGTTGCTGCCGGGCAGGAGTTTACGCTGGCTTTTGGGAGTCGGTATGTCAGGGCTATCTCGTTTACTAACGGGCCTGGGATTGAGGAGCTGATTCAGACTGCTGGGTCGCCGTTTGAGGGGTTTGTGCTGCCCGAGGAGCCGCCGACTTGGGATGAGGAGCGGTTCCGGGAGGCGGCTGCCAGACTGGGTGTGCGCGCAGGTGATAAGGCTGTAGATTGAGGATTTGTAACATGCAAGCTTGCCATTGAGAAGGAAGAGTCAGAGAGAGCCTCAGATTCCCGGAACATCAATTGGGCTGGCTGGTGTTGTGTCTTTGGGGCGACTGCATATACGCCAAAATATGAATTGGATCTATATCCATACCCCATTCAATCATCGATCTGAGACTGAGTTACTGCCTATGCTACTATGGTTGTAATAAGAGCGGTCAGCTCAACGAGCTGAGCCGTACCGAAGGCGGGCACGCCAATCATCTCCCGCTCTGTAGCGAGCCCACGGCCAGCACTAATGAGACGGTCATGAAGACCTGTATGCCGGCAGTTAAGGCAAGGCAATCCCTTTTTGGGGAGTTCGACATTCGGTTTCTCTACTTTGGCTTATGCAGACCAGTGATTACCAATACGTGGTTGCATTTCTAAGCGCTCCATGATTATTAAACACGAGACTTATTAAGGTAGATATTCGATTCTCAAGTGAGACTGAGATTCTTCGGAACTAGGTGGTATGTTCGCATATGTGAAATAGGTGATAGAGTCCATAGGTCTTTGTCATAAATAGACGCTGCAGCGGTTGCATGGTAGTCGGCACAATACGAAACCCAGCACTTTTAGTGCTCTTCGTGTTATTTTCACGGAAACCAGTTGTCTCCTCAATCAAATAGCTGAATATCAGAGCTATGGTTCACACCCCAACATTCGCGGTTGCAGGGGCTACCGGCGGTCTTGGTCCTGCAATTGTGAAGGAGCTCGTCGCCAACAACTTTCGCGTGACAGTCCTCACTCGCAAAGGAAGCAGTTCAGCACGGGATATTCAGAAATCAGAACTCTTACACTTCGCCGAGATTGACTACTCCGATGTCAAAGGCATGACCGATGTGTTGCGAGGCATTGATATTATCGTCAGCACCGTCGGCAACCCCGGGCTCGACAACCAGATCCCCCTCATCGACGCAGCCGTGGCCGCGGGCGTCAAGAGGTTCATCCCCAGCGAGTTTGGCGCGGATTCCGAGCAACCCCAGAACAAGCTGCTGCCCCTCTACGTCCGCAAGCGCCGCATCCTGGACCAACTGTAGAAGAAGGCGGCGGAGAACCCGGCCTTCTCCTACAACCGGGTCACTACGCACGCCTTTCTCGACTGGGGTATCACCCATGGGTTTCTGCTGGATCCCTGGGCGCACAACATCTCCGTCTACAATGGCGGCGACACGCTATTCTCCGTCACGACGCTCCGGACCATCGCCAGGGCAGTCATCGCTATAGCGAACAACCTCGACGCCACCAAGAACCGGCCCGTCTTCGTCCATGATGCGGCAATCACACAGAACCAACTCATCCGGTATGCGAAGGCGGCTGACGGCATCGACTGGACGATTGAGAATGTCGACACAAAGCAACTGCTACATGACAGCTTTGATGAGATGAAGAAGCCGAATTCCGACCTCGCCAAAGCTAGTAGAGGATTCACCTTGGTCGCCGTGTACGACAAGGACCACGGGCCGGATCTGAGTGACAGGCTAAGCAACGAATTGCTGGGGCTTCCTGTTATGACGGAAGAAGAAGTGGCCGAAGTCGTTAAGCAGGCGATGCTTGCGGCATGAGACTCAGAAGAGGAACCATATTCTAGACTCGGCATAGTGTATTAGTGTTTATATTGCTCGTGCGTCTTGCCCGGGTTAGGGTTGACTTGCCTTGCCCGGGGCCCCGTTACATTCTTGCTGAGATTGAGCTTTTTCCGAACGCTCGTGGATATTTCTTCTCTCCACCTCAACATCAACATGAGCAATCAGTCGAGCAACCCAAACCGTCATATGCACCATGCAAATAGTAGGTCTCCACTCAAGATTATCAGCGACCAGAGCCCCCGGCGTTGCCGCATTGTCCAACGGATCGATAGCGCCTTGGGGTAAGACTACTTAGCAGTGTAGTGAGTGCGGGGTACAGCATGGGGTATCGCTAGCGGAAAAGCAGCAAGCGGCTGTGGAAGTGGTTGGCATCCTCTTTAGTCGACATGGTTCCGTCTCATCGGCGGAGGCTGCTCTGCCATATATCTTCATAGGCAGGCTATGCAGGGCAGTACAGCATGTCCACCCCGACGGGCCGTGGACGTCAACGTGTGCAGCGCCCGCGCAACGGGCCTCGAGCGATGCAGGCGTGCCAAGCGTGCGCGACGTCCAAGACCAAGTGTGACAACGACCGAGAATGCAGGCGATGCCGCAGGAGGAACGTCCCCTGTGTCAGGCAGCTCAACCCTCACGGCCAGTCCCCTCCTGCGGACTCGTGTGCTGGTAGCGTGTCACCTTCTGTTACGGGCCTGATGGCTATCACCTCTAATCACGAAGGCCCTTCCGCCGGTGAGATTCACGAGCCGATATGCCTTGTGTGTGGCTAACTCCCACTGTCGCATATCAGAAACCTTGCCTCAGACGCTGGTACTTGACGCCGCCATGGGCCTCCAAGACGAGATCCAGAGAGCTATATCCTACGCCGACTGGGACCTCAACCTCGTGCAGAACCACTTCAACTTTGGCTTCGGCGGTGGCAGCGAAGGGGAGCACGCCAACCTCTTCTCACCACTCCCAGACTTTCTGGCTTTCGGCCAGGACATGGAACTCGGCCAGGTGGCTAAGCCCATGTCCATCAGCCCCGTGGTGGACGACAACAAGTCCCTGGTGGTCAGGGACGCCTTCAGGAAGGCCACGGGCCGTTGGATCCCCTCCGCGGCCGTCAACCTGCAGGCCGAGGAGGAGAAGAACCTTTCCGCCACGCACGGGACCGACATCACGATGGACCAGTCCGGGCACTGGGACTCGCGGCTGCTGCTCCCTGACGGATTCCCCCTCCCCGCACGTGATCGGCTCTTCGCCATGATGGCAAGCGCCTGCCAGCCGCTAGATGTCCCACGGGTGGCCGCTACCTTCCCCTCGTCTGAAAGGCTGGGCCGCTTGCTTCGCTCCTTCCTCGCGTGGCACATGAGCCAGGAGGACACCTGGATCCACGTCCCGACGTTCTCGATCAATGATGTAAGAGTCGAGTTGCTGGCTGCTATGGTTGCGGCGGGAGCGGTCAGGTCGCCCAGCCGAGCCGTGCAGAAGTTTGGGCTGGCTGTCCACGAGATTCTTCAGATGCAGCTTAGAAATCTGGTCAGCACGTGTAAACCCCCTGCCTTTGTCCGGGCACGAAGTCACCGCACTGCTAACAACCCCCGGACCAGGCCCAACGAGCCGGTACACTCACTAGGGATCTACAATACCTCCAGGCGTTCGCTATGGAGCACCTGACAGGGCTGTGGAGTGGCGATAAGCGGAAAATGGAGATTGCGGGAGGGAGCAGGGGCAATGCAGCTAACGTAGGTGCCCTCCGTAGCTGAAACGATGACGAGCTGCGCAAAGGATAGAGCGCTGACTACCGTACTAACTGGGTACCTCACTGCAGATGCTTCGAGCTGCCGGTCGCTTCCGTCAATCTTCATACACACTATGCTTTCCGTCATCAGACGATCAAGGGCCGGTGTTGGAAGATAAGTGGCGGCGATGGATCGAGCAGGAGTCGATGACGAGGTATGCTGCCTCCCGCACGTAACTTGACGTTCGTCTGGACCTCTGAGTTGCAACTGACACCAACATCTAGACTCGTGTATCACATGCATATCCACTGCAGCCAGGACTCGCTCGTGTCGTCTTCCCCGTCCCCCCTTCTGGCGACGGAGCTCTCTCTCTCCTTCCCTCAGTCGCGGCAATCATGGTTCGCCAAGTCTGCGACAGCGTGGAGGGATGCATACTTGGAAGCCCAAACGTCAGAACCTAGCCGCGGCCTGTCCGTAATAGACTGTCTCGCCGACTTGTCACAACTGCGTCGTCTACCCGATCTATACGACTCGAACATCGCGCAGTTGTCAGTTCTACACGCGATTGCCGCTATGGTTCAGGACAATCGTCGCTGCCGAGCAGCGTCAGCAGGCATCTTTGAGGGTGCTCACTCTCTGCTCCCTTCGTCAAGCGAGGGCGCCCTTGCCGGCGACATCCAACACTCCTGGCTGCTCAGGGTATTTGAAAGCTTGCATCAGACGTTTCGACTTTCCGAGACCAGCGCCCAGACGCCGGCTGGAATCCTCATGGTTCTAGAACTCCTACTTCTGCACTTCCACTGCTCCATTGAACAGATGGAGGTCCTCGCGGGGCGGGAAGGCTTCGAAGAGGCCCAGGTAACATACCCGGTTCTCCAGCGGTGGGCGGAGAGCCGGGAGGCCCGGTACGCGGTATGGCAAGCCGGCCAGATCCTGAAGCTGGTCAGGACCCTGCCTCCAGAGACGATGAACGATTTCCATTCCGTGGCTCTCTACCACGCCGCCCTGTGCCTGTGGGCGTACGGCACGATAGCAAGCAAGAGATGCGCCGCGCAGTCAGAGTGGGCGCCTACAGCAGGAGCACAGGACGTCATTATCGACGGCCAGGAGTCAGTCGAGACGCAGAGATGGGTTGCCTTTGCCACATGCAGACGTGCATTCAGGCTGTCAGGGCCAAGTATCCATCTCGCGTCATCCTCCCACCGTCCACCGAGAGCCTGTGCTATCTGATGCATGCTCTCGGCTTAACTACGCAGAAGGACCCGGAGTCGGTTTGAGTTTCGGTCTCGGACAACAAGACTTTCAAATGATACCCTCGGACCTGCGGTTGGCCCTCGAGTCCCGAAGCACGACTGGCACAATTTTCGAAGCCTAAAGATGTATCATTGTCCATTTGGAAGCCGGCTCTGACCTCAGATGTCAATAGAACATGGTATTCTGAGCTTTCACCATAAAGTACCTCCTCCGGTTACAGGAATAATCGCTCCATTCACCCAGCTTGCCCCCTCCTCACACAGCGCGGCGACCACCCAAGCAATCTCCTTGGGCGTCGCGTAGCGCGGCGCTACCGGCGTCTGCTCCTTCCGAGCCTGGAGCGTCCTCATAAACCCACCCTCACCCTCAGCTGCGAGGAGCGCCTCCGTACCGACGGGACCCGGCGCGACCGCATTCACGGTACATCCGTACGTGCGGGGCAGGTCCCTCGCCCAGCAGCGCGTGAAGCCCTCGATCATGCCCTTGGTCCCGGCGTAGATGCTCATGTGCGGGTCAGGGTCTCGGGAAGTGGAGCTGCCGACGTTGACGATCCGGGATCCCGACGGCGGCCCCGCCAGGATCGGGAGCACGGCATGTGTCAGCAGCAGGGTGCCCCGCCCGTTTAGGTTGACCGTCTTCGCCCACACCTGCTGGACCTCGGTGTCAGAGGACTGCGACAGGTCGCAGAACGAGCTGTGGCCGGCGTTGTTGACGAGGATGTCGACTCTGCCGAAGCGCTCGGATGCGGCGGTTGCCAGGCGCCTCGGTCCCTCGAGGGTGGCGAGATCGGCCTCGACGGTGATGGATTGGGAGCTCGTGGCGAGGCTCTGCAGGACGGCTCGCGCCGGGGCTTCTTCAGATGCGAAAGGGTAGTTGATGATGATGCTGGCGCCGCGGGAGGAGAGCTCGCGCGCTATGGCGGCGCCGATGCCAGATGAGGAGCCGCTCACCAGAGCGACCTTGCCAGCGAGGGTTTGGGCAACTGGCTGCTGAGATGCCATAGCGGATGAATGTCGAACCGTAACAACGGCCTTCTGAATTGTGTGACAGTATGAGCAACGCGTTTTATCAGGTACTATGCAGTGATTTCTTATAACGCGGACACGCACACATGTCCGTGGGCTAGAGTTCCACCGGCATCCCGTGTGGGGGGCGGTGCCGAACCCGAGCCTCAACTTTCGGATAGCTACCGATCCCGATGGCTGTGTTCAGCAGCTCCGGCCTTCTTCCATTACTTTGCGGCTGGATTCAACTCCTAAATACCTTCACTGATACTGGGCGCAGGGTGCATTCTGTACTGAGGTCACAACGTTGTGCAACCATGACGCGCTTGAACAAGAGCCAGGAACAAGCATCGCACCTGTGTCCCCCGGTCGGCGTGCAGCAAGCCGATGATCTGGAACACAACCCCCCGATTCCAGAAGACCACCCGACCGTCGGCTACCGACTGAACCACTGCATGCTGCGCATCCGCGATCCCGAGGCGACACTGCGCTTCTACATCGACCAGATGGGCATGCGGACCATCTTCACCACCAACACGGGGCCCTTCACCATCTCCTACCTGGGATACCCGCAGACAGCCGAGCAAGGCGCCGCCCCGGCCTCTTTCTCGCGGGACATGATGCCACAACCGGTCATGAGCCGCACCCAGGGTCTCCTGGAGCTCGTCCACTACCACGGGTCCGAGCTCCTGCCGGCGTCCCATATATCCAGCGGTACCGCCCCGCCGCACCTGGGGTTCAACCACCTCGGCTTCACGGTGCCGGACGTTGGGGCGACGGTCGAGAGGCTCCGGCGGGATGGAGTGAAGGTGGTGAAGGACGTCGGGGAAGGACCCGTCGAGGGCATCCCCACCACTACGTGGGAGAGGGAGGCGCTTGGCGTCGCTACCGGCGACTTGGATCCGATTTTCGGGAAGATCCTGCGCCAGATCGCTTTCTTCGAGGACCCGGTAAGCTTTTTTTGGTGCTTGGCATGCATGATGCGCGAGATGTGTGCATGTTGGGCTGACAGGACGTTTTGGCCGTAGAACGGGTACTTGATTGAACTCGTCCCGCAGGACATCAGCATTTGAATCGGCGTCCACAGCGGGCAGGTATAACGGACAGAGGCATTATGTGTTGCGTGCATAAAACAGCCCTTCTATGTTGTGAATCAAGGCGATCTGTTTGAAATTCTATCTATATATGGCTCCTTGCCAGTGCAGCGGCCAACCTCGCGTCGTGCCTGAGACTGGGCATATCAACGACCGGAATATGGACGTTCCTCCAGTGCTCCCGCTCCCTGGCAACCGTATGTAACCTCGGCCGCTCCGAGTCCAGCTGCACCTTGATATCATCGATGTGCTTCCACTTCCCCTTCAAAGTCATGCAGCTGACATCCGAATCCCTCTCCCACGACGGCCGGATATCCCCCTCCCCGTCGACCTGAAGCTGCCCCAGCGCACCGCACACGACGCATTGCACCCTGTTCCCCCCACGGAACTGGATCTTTAGCATGTGGCAGTACGGACAGCTGCCCTTCTCCTCCTCGCCCAGATACTCCGCCTCGTCGTAGGCCTTCCTCACCTGGCTCGCCACCCGCTCGCCGAGCAGTCTGGCCCGGTCCACCGTCCGCAAGGGTTCGAGCAGCACGGCGCCCGCGTTGGCGTTGCCGGGGAGGACGACCTGGTCGACGACCTTGGCGTGCAGCGGGTAGGTGAGGATGTGCATGGTGGGGAGGGCCATGGTCCACTGCTCCGGAAAGGGCGTGTTGGAGCCGCACACGGCGAGGAAGCCGGCGACGCGCGGCTTGACGTCGCGGGGATCGACGGGCGCGGCGTCGGCGTCGGCGCCGTCGAACTCCAGGTCGCCGGCCGCGTTCCGGGCTAGGCTCCGGAAGGAGCTTGAGTTGTCCGCGTAGGGGCCAAGGATGTAGTCAGAGAGTGCTTTGAGGGTCGCCGGCGGCTGGTGGCTGTATACCGGGGTGGCCACGATGAGGGCGTCGGCGTCCTTGATGGCCCCCAGGACGGCGCGGCGGTCGTCGAGCTCGGTGTCCTTGTGGATTGGCTGGTCGCGCTCGTCGGACTCCGGGATGATGGAGTTGTCGGCTTCGAGGGGCTTAGGGTTCCGCGGGATGGCTACCGAGGGCACGTGGATCCAGGAGGTGGTGATGGAGGGGTCTGAGGCTGCGGCGGCTGTCAGGGCGGCTTTGAGGAGGATCTCAGAGTTGCCGTGGATCGAGCCGTTGCACAGGCCTAGGATGTGCATCTTGCCGGTTTGAGGCGGTGAGGTATTGGGAGGGAGGACGGCCACGTGCGTTGACTGCGAGGTTCTGGTGTCTGACGGAGTCAAGACATAATAAAGGTACGTGCAACGGCAGCCGACATATGTCAACCACCCCGGGATATGAGAACACAGTGGTTGATTCGGAATTCCCGTCCGATCCTCGAATCCCCGCTCCGCCCACCCCATTCCTTAGCAACCCCGTGGGGACCCCGGACGATGCCCCACAGAGCCGTTCGGGAATTCCGACGTGCAGAATCTGGGGCTGATCTTCTCCATGTGCGTCGGAATTGGTCTGAGCCGTCTCAACACATCTCAACCACTCTTGGAATCTTTCTTCTATAGATAGAAATACCTCCTCGGTGTGCTGCAGGATGCTCCTTCGAATGTCACCTGGTCTCTCCTGATCACACCTGTAGAGGAAGAAGACTCCACACCTTCAACTCCGTGATCGTTAACCCTAAGCTTCTCAGTCGCCATGGATACTCAATCGGCATGATCATCGTCTTGTCGGTCGGCTACTCTTCCGCCTTCACCGAAATCTACGGTTCGCCCCCTGGCAGGCAGGGCTCACCTTCATCTCCAGCATCGTCGGCTCCCTCGTCGG
>Ga0209127_100774_pt1 | contig 10847 bp, 15 predicted proteins | sample LakSupMetagenome_FD_187469 | JGI IMG/M metagenome (GOLD analysis project Ga0209127, IMG submission 187469) | Freshwater microbial communities from Lake Superior, Canada - Sta WM archaea (SPAdes) (version 2) | ecosystem: Environmental > Aquatic > Freshwater > Lake | place: Lake Superior, Canada...
TATTCTGAGAAGCGTTGAACTTGATTACCAGTGTACCATCTTCAGAGATACACTCATGGCGGACTCCGTAGCTGTGACTGATTCGCCCTTCGCACACGACACAAGTCCGTGAAGTCCTAATTTGCTGCCTGAGCTGTCTCCCCGGTACAGATTGATCGTGTCATGGTCGTCCGCACTTGCACATCAGCATCCCTGCTTTTTCCATGGGGCCTACAGTTGCGACTCGACCTACCACAACTTCTGGCGCTCATGCCCTCCTTGGCCGCCGACTTTGAGGAGAAGGTTCATTGTGCTCGACTCGCCCTTGGAAGAGCAGCCATTGCCTCTTTCCCGACAGGGACATACTTCTCCAGATACATGTCACAGGCGGCTTGTGGGCGCTCGACGATGGCCGAGTCTCGGATGCTGCATGGTCTCACGGAATTCATGCCAACCAGCACCACGCCCCAAAACCAACCTTCATGTCCCTGCTTCAACTGCCTGCTACGAAAATGGTGTGTACTCTTGTGAAATCGGAGACGAGTCGGTATGTCTCACAACAGCATACATCAGAGCAACGACAAGGTAGCATCAAGCTTTCATCTTGATTCAGCGGTCGATTATGCAGGAACTATCGCAGAGAGAGTTTGATTCAGCTTCGAGATGCTCGGTACACCCTAGTCCGCCTCCCGCCGAGCATTGTTGTGTGAGGTCCGTATTATAAAGAAGCACTGTAGTCGTCCCTGCTTACAGAGTGTACCTAAGAACTTGGTATTAGCATTGTACAACGACTGTGCAAATTACAGATGATCAGTGAGATCACACAGCTTACCTAAAGTTAATATGCAGATCGTACAATTCCTCCAGGGACTTGCCGATATCTGCGTGAATTTCTCCTCTAGTCTCGTATTCTTCCAAGGTCCGATCCCGCTACTTGTTGGCGTAGTTGTACCACCATAAGAGGCAGGAAGCCGCGGTAATGCCTGCGACCATGAAGCCGACGTTGACCCAGTGACCTTTGGCGTATGTAGAGCCGGATGATTTATATACGTTTGTTCCCACGATGGAGAAGATTTGGGCGCCTATCTCTGCCATGGCTCAGGTGGTGACGCGCTTGGTGAAGCCGGCTGTGTTGATACCGAGCCAGACCGTTGAGAGAAGGACACCAGGATAGATCCCGCCAACCACGAAACAGGTGGCCACCATCTTGACGACTGTGGTCTTGGCAGTCAATAACATAATGTACCCGATAAGGGCCGACGTCAGGCCCACTATAATGAAACTGCCCTTCAGATTGATCCTGTCGCTAAAAACGGACAAGCTGAGGAGTGTCACAAAGGCAACAGCGTAGGGGATGACCGAGAATAACTGGGCGTCGATGTTGGTGTAGCCAAAAGCGGCAATGAAGGAGGGCAGGAACACGCTGACGGTAGAGGTGGCCTGGCCGAAGGCGCAATTCACCAAGAAGAAAACCCAGGCCTTGGGATCCTTGAGGGCAGCTAGGATTTGTCTCCATTCCATCTTGGCATCTCGCGTGTTGAAAGCTGCGGTCACCCAGAGTATTAACAGGTCTTTCTGTCGAGGTGCAACTAGTTTTCATAGAGGGAAGAACATATACTTACTGAGAGACCGTTGGATGGCAAGCTCTATTTTCTCCCGGCTGAACAGCCAATTTTTACCATTCTTCATTTTGTCTGGGAACGGGGGCAGCAGGACCAAAACGATGAGGCCGGAGCCAATGCCAATGACTCCTTTAATGATAAAGAGCCACCGCCACGGCGCCCTTCCCGTCTCCGCCGTAGTCAGGTTCTTGCCAACGGCGTAGGCGATGAGTCCGCTGAATGCACCAGCAAGCGTAGCTGTCGAATAGTACATGGCTTTAATCAGGGTCAGCAATCCCACCATGTCTATCAAGGGAGTTTTTAAACGGCCGACTTACAACCGCGGATGGCCAGCTCTCTCCGAGTGTATCAGAGGCTGGAATACATGCCAATACCCTGGACGAATGCTTGAGCAGTGCCAATGAAAATACGCGTCGCCAACAAGGCGCCGTATGTATTTGCTGCCGACATTCCGCATAAGAAGGTTCCAAAGCAGAGGATGGCACCACCGACAAGGTAATAAGGCCGGATCCAGCGGAGGAAGATGTTTGCAGGAAGCATGAAAAGCACGTAACCGACATCTAGAGAAGTGTCAGATGGAAATAACACATCGACATGGAAGATTCTCCCTTACAGAAGAGCTGAGCGCAGTTGCCATATTGATCATCCGTAAGCTTGAGTTGCTTCTGCAGGCCAAGAAGCCGGCCGTTGCCAAAGCTATTGCGATCCTGTGCCACGTATTAGCGTAACCCATATGCGGAGAGACGAGCCGGAAGAGCTTACTAGATAAGTCACAAAGTACGTCAAGGCTAGCAGCGGAACCAGTAGACAATCCTGTTTCATGACCAGTCTACGTTCGAGACCCGTTTTGGCCGGAGGTCTTCCGGTCGGCTGCAAGACGTAGGCCGTGTCGGTCTTCTCGTTTGAGGGATTCTCAATGATGGAGATATCGGGTTCCGTGATGGAGTCGTGTCCCTTGGTTTTGTGGGCGGCGGCCGTGTCGAATCTAATCGTTCTGCTTGCGTCTGTCCAAACGGCTACTCCCAACTGGTAAGGCCTCGTTGGCACGGGCTGTTTGGACTGTACTTTGTCTGGGTGGCCTGGAGGCTGTCGTCTGCTACCTCAGGCTCAGTGATTTAGGATGCTGCTCACGAATGCTTCATGGCATCCGAGGTGCGCAGCTGAGTCGTATCGCGACTCGCAATGCCTCGCAATTCAAATCGCTTGGCAAGGGGCTCCTGTGCTCAGTCCGTCCTGGTGTCTTGCAACGCCACTGCGGGGATGACTTGACATCCTGGGAAATTAGCGTCGGCGAGGGGGGATTGTAGGTTAAATGTTTCCCCATACTGACTAGTGCTACCCCAGACTTAGCGAAGATCCCCCAGACGGAACTCGGGCGGCTCTGCAGCATCTGCGTGCGTATGTCTCGGGGTTAAAACGCGTAAGTGTGCTGACATGTGCAACACCGACGTGCCGACATGGACGTTGACCCGCAGCCGGTGTTAGGCGATGGGTCGCTACTCAATAGGTGCTTCTGGCCATGCGGGATGGCGGAGGCTCGGAGCTACGAGGATGACTAGTCCAGCGGATGATGCATGTTCGAGAATGACGGGAATAACAAATGCCGACACAACGCATCGGGGCCTGGCTCAATGCGAGCTGCGGGCTCTTGGGCATTGGTTCCGGCCAGCGGTCTGTTGGTGATGCCAAAGCGAACGAATGTTATCGGATCACCCCAGAACTAGAGACGAATGGCCTAATAATTATGCTCCTGACACTGCACACCACAGCTTAGGGTGTTCTACAATGCAAGAACTTGAAATTCACTGTTGACTATCTTTCAAGTCACTCCTATTGACAAAACGCATACATAGATTTAACTAGATAGCTACGTAGCATATGCTACTGATCTCCCGGCACTCGAACACCCACGGAGCACGGGGACATCGTAATACATGGTCATCAGGCTCCACTTGTGTTCAGTCCCTGCCGAAAGGGAGGGTCAAATACATCAAAGGAATATGCTGCTGTGAGCCATGCGTATCTATCTCTCCGAAGCCTCCGGAAACAGCTGGCCTGGCGATGGTGGCCTTGTAAGCCATTGCCTGGTCGAAGAAGAGAGATGCAATGACATCCTTTCTAGGAACTGAATAGAGCTTAGATATGGTCTCCTCATGCAAGACCCCGGCTGACTTAACTCGGTCGTAGATCTCTTGGTTGGGGAACATCACGTCAAATGTCAATTCGTAAGGGCCCGAATTCTTGCTGCGGAGCACCGACGCAACGTCGGCAAGGTAGCATGTACCTGCGGCTGGCTCAGGGGTAAGCCAGTAGTTTCGAGGGGGCTGCAGAGTCTTGATCTTGGTCCCTCCAGCTTTGACCACCGCGAGCTTAGGCACGCCTGTGCACATGTTAGCGCGGATCAACACGGATGGGTCCGACTCTCAGCTTACGAGGTTGATGAACGTATGTGTTGTCACCGTGTGCGTCGATAACCGAGAATGGGAACAGGGCAATTGGGTCGACCTTGCGCATGATATGGTAGACGCAAAACTCAGGAAGCGGACCCATGGGGATTTCGCAGGGCGTGAACGGCCACGCGAAGTTACCAGCAGTGGCAAGTTGACCTGGGTAAGGTGCATGGGTGAAGGCAAACTTGGCCATGCCGGCCACCTGGTCAGCCTGGTCCTGTGTCGGGGCTCGAGCCTGGCCCGCAATGAAGACCTCCTTGCCTACACTGTGGTCCGGCTCTAGAGGCCCCATCACACCGTCCACTCCGTACCTATGGATCTTCAGATCATACTCGAAGCCGAGACCATCCATCCTTTCGTCGACATAAGCCCTAATCCTCTCGATCCAGGAGTCGAACTGCTGCAACAATATGGGATCACGCAGCGCTCCCAAGAATATGGTGTGGTAGCCGTTGACTTTGGCCCCCTCCAGCTTAACTGTGTACTCACCCTCGGGCTCGGGCACGAACTTGGCGTTGCGGACACGCACGGAACGGTCGTCGAGTTGTTCATAGGTTGTCTGGTCAAGATGAAGCGCTCCTCCCGGACCGTGCAGAATGTCTGGCCTAGTCTTCTCGTAGAGGAAGTGCGAGGCGACGGAGACGGTGGTGCACTTCGACTTTGGGTCGAGTGGGATCATGTCGAAGCTGTCCTTTCGGAGGATTGCCAAACCCTCCTTAGATTTGGGAATAGAGCACTGCGCTCCGCACTCCATGATTTTACCCATGGCATAGTTCACGCCTGATGAGGGGAAATCCCTTGTTAGCACTGGCAGTCCATCTTATGAGAGGTCTCAGATGGTCACAAACGCGGACACATACCGAGGTCTTCAAAGCCTTTGTAGACGCATAATGCAGCGTATGGTGCCGGATCGTATGATCGACCACCGATAATGATATCAAAGTCTGGATTCTCACGCATCGCCTTGAGATACGGTTCCAGGCCCATCTGAGCAACAATGCGGGTACTGGATGCGATGTCGTCCTCCGTGAGACCGGGTACACCTCCGCCGCAAGGGCCAATGAGTCCATTGTCGAGCTTCTGGCGGACAAGATCTTTGGGAATCTCGGCGTAGATCTTGATGATTTTTAAGGGTCGATAGCCGTTTTTCTTGACCGCCGCGGCAATGATCTCCGCAGCCGTGTCGACGTGAGCATTCTCACCGTCGCCGCCAATGGAGCCAATCAGCGCCGGGACATGGTATAAGTGAGCTGCTTTCACGAAAGTCTCGAGATCGCGGGCAAGGCGACTCCATGGAACGTTGGGTAGTCCTAGGCCGAGGCGCCCGGGTCCGCTGTCGGTCGAGCCTCCGTCGGCGATGATGGCATCGACACCAGATTCGACAGTTTCCCAGAAGATGTCGTCGTTAAATCCCTGACCCAGCTGGCCAATTGGAGTAAAGATCCTCAACTCCTCCTTAGACTTGGCAGAGCGCGACATATTGAACTGACTTGATCAGGGTGAAGAAGGAAAATAAACAATGACGGGTGCAATTAATGCTGACAGTGCTACAGCTGGACTCGAAGCAAACCCAGCTCCAGTGTTTTTATACTGAAACGGTTTTGTTCAATCCCGTAGTAACTGACAATGGAAGGCGAAGTTAATCTTGGCATCGGCTTCGAGAAAGCGGGCGACGTGCTGAGCATCAAGGTTCACTTCATCCCGATGTTTACGTGCGAGGTGCTCCTGCCCGTTCCTACTCCCTGCGCCGGAGTGCCATTGCGGTGGGCGCGCGGGTGCTTTGCGACCAAGGTCTCGCGTTGGGGTGGATATCGAGAACCGTAACATGCCGATTTGGGCAATAGTCACCCTTAGTACCCAATAAGAGCACAGCGGGCCTTGCCATTGCGAACCCGCCATCATTCAACCCGGCAAACCCGGCAAGGAGGTTGCAATGAGCCGACGCCGCCGTCAGCTGGATCACGTATGTGAAAGAAAGGTCAGCCGCATCAAGCGCCATCTCCGGAGTCTCACGTCACATCAGGCAGTGCTTCTGGGGGGGTGAAAGTTGCAGGCTCTTGAAGGATCAAGAAATTTGGGCATGGTCCCTGCTGCTCCACTTCCAGGACCTATCCTACCTGAACCCGTTAGGATATAGGTACAAGCTGATTCCGCCGTCGCCGGCAAATCCTCAAGTTGTAGCTTCTCCGTGATCCTGATCAGAGACAGAAGAAAGTAAGCTTCACTCATTAGCTGTCTCTCCTCTATGGCGGTGAACACGTGTCTACTGGCCCTCGCCGGTATCTCTGCCGCCACATGTACAGGTCCAGCCGACGCGCCTTATGTTGTCGCTTCGCCATCCTTCCGCTCCATACTCGGTCCGGATCCGCGCTTAACAGTCGTGGCTAATCAGTCCCTTCCGCTATTCCACGAAGGCTGCATCTATCATCCTCCTTCTGACTCACTGTTTGCTGTCAGCGAGTACTTCTCTGACCCCTCGGTCAATAACAACGTATCGGGCCAGTATATTGTACACATCACGAAGCTATCTTCGTCCAGTCCGCAGTACAACATTCTGGGGGATATCCCGTTGGCCAATCCTATATCGGGGACTCGCTATATCCACGGTGGAGCGGACAGAATTGTCCTCGCAGTAACTGGTAATAAGGCGCCGAATACAGGAGGACTCTTCTTCTTGGACCCTTTCCCGCCTTTTGATGTTGCTCCTCTGACGACATCGTACGGTGACTATCCGTACGACGGGCCTGATGACGCCACTGCCATGCCTGATGGCAGCATATATTTTACCGACGTGGTTTACGGATGGCTTAATGGTCGCAGACCTCAGTCTGTTCTGCCTAACATGGTGTACCGACACGACCCTAGAAACAACACAACGCGGGCGATGGCGGATTTGATCTCACGTCCTAACTGTATCACTCGCTCACCGGACGGAAGCGTGATCTATCTTGGAGACACTGGTGCTAACGTCGGCAACGGTACACTCGATTTCACTGCACAACGGTCCATCTATGCTCATACTGAGGGGAGCACTCCGTCCGGAACTGGTGGTAGCGCCGGGCCTTTTCTGAAAGACCGAAGGGTATTTGCACTCCCGTATGTCGGTGTGGCGGACGGGCTCAAGACTGATACCCAAGGCAATGTATGGGGACTGAGTACTGATGGAATACACGTTTGGGATTCGAGCGGAAACTTTCTGGGCAAGATACTTTTGGATGACGACCAACAAGGAGGCAACTTTGGGTTTGGGAAGCCCGGAGAGGTATACATAGTTGGGGGTACTGTGTTGTTCAAGCTGAGGGTATCTGACTCAGTGGTTGGGATAGGTGTGTATAGTGAGAAGTAAACTCGCAACATCATGGAGGCTATGTTGGAATTATGTCCCGGGCAGTTTAGAGATGTTAATGTATTATCTCAGACAGCTCAGTGCCTCGCCACAGCCTAAAGACGAAAACCGGAAACTGCTGCACAATCAGCTTTCACTACAGGAACGTGGTTGAATTCTGGTACATGTGCAAGGGACCTATCAACATGTGACTTCCGTCGTAGGAGAACCAACTTGCTCATCCATTCTAAGACAGGGAGGCATTGTCCCCGCTGGAGACGGGAAGGCGCTCGAGTCGGTCGTCAAAGCGCTATCTCGTGTGTATTGTGTATGCGCTTCCGCTAATAGACTGCGGCACTTGCGTGGCTTGAATGTCCGAAGACTCGGTCGAACAGCACTATCCTACAACGCCGAAGGATACAACAGTGCGAAGATTCACGAGCTCACACTCTCGATTGCGTCGGCATGTGGGGCGCTATTGCACCCGGGATCGGAATGGTAGGAACCCGCAGCGGCTGAATATTAGAGGATATTTCCGATTCCGAGATCTGAATGGATGCCGAGTCACCTTCGTGAGTACAGGAGCCTAGGCTGATAGCACAGTTTTAGACAGACTCGGTGAGCGACAAACCTCCGTACAGTAAGATAGAAATTCCAGGTATTGTTTGAGGTCTGCAAACCAGTAGACACACAACTCGACACTTGTCGCTGTTGTCATTATGGTTGTGCCAAAGCCAAGAATCCTCTTCTTCAACCCTGTGCGCCATGCCCTCGCTGCTTTCGAGGCCATTGGGAAGGTGGCCCAGGTAGAAGTGGTGGAGAGCAAATCACGGCAAGAGTTCTTCGAGGACATCGAAGAGAAATATCACGATATCAGAGCGATCTATCGGACATCTGCAAGTGGTGTTGTAAGTTCACGTCGGGTTTTGAAGGCTCCTATCAACGTCTGGCATTCACAGCGCCGTGACGACTGAGGACATACAGGTCGCTGGTAACTTCGATGAGGAGTTCATTGCAAGACTTCCTTCCATCCAAGAATTAAATCTGCCACAACGGTGCAGGCTACGACCAAATCGACGTGGAGGCTTGCAAGACGCGAAACATCATCGTCACATATGCTCCGGATCCTGTGACAAACCGACACGGCTGATCTGACCATATCCCCAAATACTTGGTGCACTCAGACAGCTCAACGCATCAATTTTCAGTCTTCGCCGAGGCAACTTCAAACAGAACCTTGACTTCGGTCACGACCCCCAAGGAAAGACGCTGGGGATCTTGGGTATGGGCCGCATCGGGAAAGCCGTGGCGAAACGTGCTACCCCGTTTGGGATGAAGTCGATATATCACAACAGAACACGAGTCCCAGACGAGCAAGCGGCAGGCGCCACGTACGTCTCCTTCGAGCAGTTACTGGCCGAGAGTGATATCCTATCTATACATGTGCCATTATCTAGAGCAACAAGACACCTGATTGGAAAAGACGAGATCTTAGCAATGAAGCCTGGTGCGGTAATCGTTAACACGGCTCGCGGAGCCATTATTGACGAAGCGGCGTTGGCGGCGGCACTCGACGAGGGTCATATTGCCTCGGTCGGACTGGACGTGTACGAGAGAGAGCCCGAGATCAACGAGAGACTGGTAAAGAACGAGCGCGCATTATTGATTCCACATCTGGGCACTCACACAACCGATTCTCTTGCCCGGATGGAGGAGCTTGCCATGGAAAATGATCGACGCGAAGTCCTTGGGGAGGAATTGCTTACAGTAGTTCCAGAGCTGCTCCAGACAAAAAGAGCATAGAGTCTAGTAGTTCGTGTTTGAGTACAGCTCCGGAGACGGAACGCCAATGGCATCAATGGGCACGGGACAGTCCTGCGTGGAATGCTGGCGGTGGGCGGAGGACTTACTAGTGGGCTGACGGGAAGCCGAGTGAGGCTGATTCGCCTGGACGCTGAGCTAGACATGTCATGACTAGATAAATATCATAACTGTTAAATATGAAGCTTCGATGATGGCTAGACAAGGGCCAAGGACGGCAATGGAACCATATTATGGGGACTCGTGTGCATATATACGCTATACAGCAGTCTTCACCTCGCAAACATGCTCACCACCTCTCTTTCCACCGCCTCTCCTAGTGTCCTGGTCGTGCCCTGTCCGCCCATGTCAGGTGTCACAACGCCAACCTCTGACAGTATATCGCCGAATAGGTTGCTGCCGACTACCACGTCGAAGATGTCTGGCCGCTGGACAAAGTGCGCCGTCAAGATATCAATGTGGTACTTGTCCACGCTCACGCCCGGGTATTTGGTCGCCATCTCGCGGACCCAGGAATCCCAGTAAGGCATTGTGATGCTGATACCGTTGCTTTTTGTTGCGCTCGTGGGCCGCTTCCTCGGCCGGCTCTGAGCCAGATCAAAGGCATATCCGAGAACCCGGTCGACGCCCGTTCTCGTCATAATGGTCTCTTGAACGACAGTCTCGCGGTCGGTGCCCTCGAATATCTTGCCGCCAATACTGCTGTATTCTCCTTCCGTGTTCTCGCGCACTATCCAAAAGTCAATGTCGCCGGGCTTCCCTCCCGACTAGCGGGCTAGGAACACCGGGCATCAAACGACAGGGTCTAAGGTTGATGTATTGGTCGAACTCTCGCCGGAACTTCAAGAGGCTGCCCCAAAGGGTGATGTCGTCAGGAATTAAGTTGGGCACTCCCACGGCGCCGAAGTAGATTGCGTCGAACTGCACCAAGGTTTCCTTCCAATTCGACAGCAGCATGTCGCCATGCTTCTGATAGTAATCGCAGCTAGCGAAATTGAAGGATTCGAACTGAATCGAGATGTCGAAAGCCCTGGCCACGGCTTCGAGGCAGCGGACGCCATGGGAAATCATCTCCGTACCGATCCCGTCGCCGGGCACAACGGCGATTTCCAGCGTTTCGAGTGTCATCCGAGCTCTAAAAAAGAAAAAGAAAAAGCAAACGAGAAGGTCATACCTTGAGCGCAAGAAGAGTTATTCAAGATACAGTAGGTAAAGGCGTCAAGTTGTAGGCTCTCGGGCGCAGGCCTGCGATGGTCGGCATCCGAATGCGGAGAGACTCGGCAAAAGAAACACCCGAGAGGGGCACTGCGATGACCAGACGAACATTGCGTGGAGGCAATGCTCGTAGATCGAGAGACGGGATGACTACCAAGCAAGTGGTTTGCACTGAGTGGGTTCGGCGAGCATACGCGGACAGCTCTGTGCTTCACCACCTTCTTCAAGCAAGTTTCTGGTGTTTTGTCTACGACTTGCAGAGAGCTGCCGTTTGCTTTGGATGCGGTATTTTGGTGATGCCGTTCGCCGCCGACAGCACGTTTCGTAGCTGCAGGCGATGTCCAATTGCGGCCATTGTCCTTGCACGTATGTGCACGCTGTCGCACCTCAGTCATGATTAGGAACGATGATGAACTCGGTTACCGCGTCCCATCC
>Ga0209127_100775_pt1 | contig 10836 bp, 10 predicted proteins | sample LakSupMetagenome_FD_187469 | JGI IMG/M metagenome (GOLD analysis project Ga0209127, IMG submission 187469) | Freshwater microbial communities from Lake Superior, Canada - Sta WM archaea (SPAdes) (version 2) | ecosystem: Environmental > Aquatic > Freshwater > Lake | place: Lake Superior, Canada...
ACGTGCGCTCGAGCACGAGCTGGATGTCGCGGATCTCGAGCACCTTGCTGCCCCGCTCCTTCGCGTTGCGGCACGCGCTGTGCAGCACATTGTCCACGAAGCTGTCGGCTAGGTTGAGGACCGACTATATCGTTTTTTTATACTATGTTAGCTATGTGTGACACGCGGTTGTAGATTATGATATTCGGGTGCGTGAAAAGGAGAAAAGGAGAACGTACCTCCTCAACATCAGGCGTCAACAAGCTGCTCTCGTCACCCTCCGCCGTACCGCCGCACACCTGACGCACGAGCTCGTCGAGCTTCTTCTTGTTAAGAACGCGATCGCCGTCGCCCTCGAGCTGGTACCCGGGCGTCTTGGCCAGCGCGGGCTGGCTCATGACGCCACCTCCAATACCGCTGCCGCCGCTGTACGTGGGGCGGCCGGTGCCGATGCCGCCCATGACGGGGACGGGCGCGGGCACCTGCGTCGCCTTCTCGGGCAGGACCTTGGGGATGGGCAGCTTGCTCTGCAGCGCCTGCTGGCCGGGCTGCGCGTGGCCCGGGTGCTGCTGCGGGAATTGGTGCGGGTGCTGCTGCTGCTGGGCCGCGCCGATGACGCCCGAGCCGGTGCCCGGGGTAGATTGCGTGGGCGTGCCGGTCTGGCCTCCTGGCTGTTGCTGGCCGGGTACGGCGATGCTGCCCGTGCGCTGGTTGGCGATGTTCAGGGCTGCTGAGTGCGTGAGCGGACGCGGCTGTCCGGCTGCGGTTGTTGATGTCGCGGTTTGGGGAGTCTGCAGCGCGCTGCGGGCTGAGTTTTGGGTTGGCGTGCCGGCCGATGGGAGACCGCTGGCTGCTGCTGCTGAGGCAAGGGCGGTGTTGAGCGGTGCGGGAAGATTGGGATGAGGATGGGTTCCCGGCTCAGGTTTTATATGTGGTTGTTGCTGTTGTTGTTGGTGAGTTTGGGATTGAGAAAGGTTTTGGTTTTGGTTCTGGTTTTGAGGTTGCGATGGTTGCTGCTGTTGCTGTCCAGGTTGGGCTTGGACCTGCGGTGTCTGGTGAGGGACTGGTGAAGGTTGGACCTGAGGTTGTGTCGAAGGTGGGACAATCTGGCTTTGTGGCAGTGACTGCTGTCCCTGTTGACCGGCCATTCTAGCTGCCGCGAGCTGCTGGTTCTTAGCTGCCTCAATCGCTGCATTCACCGTCGCTGCCGAATTCTGCATCGGATTCGCTCCCGCTCCGGCCGCCTGCCCACCGGGTTGCTGCATCCGCGGCGTCACCGGTGGCTGCTGCTGATTCGGACCCGGCTTCGGGCCCTGGTTGCCTCCGTTCTGCTGCTGCTGGGCGGCATTCTTGTTGATGCCCAACTGCTGGCGAGTTCGCTCGACAAAGTTATGGCCCTCCTGGTAAGACTTCTGCAGCTGTTCCTTCCTGGCGTTGTAGTTATTTTGCTCCTCGGGCGTGAAGGGATTCCCCTTGTCGTTCCTGTCCTTTATCATGTGTTCGAGGCGGGCCAGGTTCGCTCGGCTGCTCTCCATGGTGAGCAGAGCCCGTGTGTACTTAAGCTTCATCTCGCTCGCCCACTTGACCTTGTCCGGCTCGTTGGCAGGAGCCTGGAAGTTCATCTGGTTGACGTGCTGCATGATATGGTCGGGGATCTTGGGCTGCGGGACTCCGGGTCGGGGACCTTGAGGAGCGGATGTGCTGGATGCGCCTTGCTGTTGAGCGTTGCCAGCCGGTGCAGTTCCCGGGAGCTGCACTGGTTGCTGCTGCGGTGTCTGTTGATTGCCGGCATGTGGCTGGGCGTTGGCATTCTGTTGTGTTTGTTGAGGCGGTTGCTGGCCGGGTTGTTGGCCCTGTTGCTGCTGACCCTGACCCTGACCCTGCTGGGCCTGCTGAGCAGCCCGCTGTTGCTGCTGAAGCATCTGCTGGCGACGCCCCGTAAGCTTAGATTGTAGCATCTTCCCAAATTCAACGAGCTTCTTTTTGGCGTCCATGTTCTCGGGCGAGCCGGCGGGTTTCGAGTCGTGGAGGGTCCATAGCTGCTGCAGGCCGCGTTCGTACTTGACCTTCTCGTCTTCGGTGAGGAGGCCAATATTCCGCATCTGCTCGGCTCTGTACAGTGTGATCTGCGGCCCCGCGCGTTGAGCTGCCAGCTGCTGCGCCTGTTGCGAAGCCAGCTGCTGTGCCTGGGCTTGCGGGGTGCCCTGGGGCTGCTGTCCCTGGCCGCCTTGATTCATAGTCGCTGCAGCAGATGTCGCGGTGTCCGCTGTGCTTGCTGGATAGCCTTCCGTCGTCCGATGTAGTCGTGAAGGTCGAAGCGAAAAGACGGCAGGATGGGAGGGCGGCGTATCGGCAGCAAGGAAAGGTGGTGGGAGTCGTGTTAGGATCGATGTGACCAGGAACTAAAAAGCGTTTGAAGTGAAGAGGTAGTCACCGGCTTGGCCACTTGCTCTCAGAAGTTGGAGACAGTGCAGCGGAATCCCGTCTAAGTCTCTCGAGAGTTGCAGATTACCACGAGTTTCCAAGCTCGCGGGGGCTGTCGCTGTTGTTGGGGATCAATCAGTGTTATCCATCCCTGCGAGAAATGACCAGCCTTGTGTAGCGGAGCCTCTGATAGGCCGAGTCCGGGGTTTCGCCGGTTCCACTTCGCGGTACACCTCACCAGGCTCTCACCTGAAGTCTTTCCGGAAGTACCGTACCATGGTAAGGTAAGTCTTTACACCCAGACGTACCCTGTAAAGTAGGGCGTGAGAGTGTGGTTCCAGAAAGTATTGCACCGGCACGTATATATGATTCAAGCCTTATGGCAATTTCACCGCGTTTAATTTCGTTGAGAAACCATCCGGTAGGTCGCTGAATCATGAAATGGCGTCCATACTGATGTCTATAACGGTCTAGTTACGGTATGAAGTGCAGGTAACGAAGCCTTCTGAAACAGCGAGATCTTGCCCATAAATGCCGCCAATTGGCCCTGAAGTAACGAGATGCCCACCCTGGTCTATGAGTGTTAATGAAAATGGCCTGCATCGTATCCCAGCCTGGGAAAGCTGCCGTGTCATCCGCGTCTCCCTGCGTTGCTGCCATCTAACATGGCATGTCCCGACTTGTCGGCAGCCTCGTCTCCATACGAACTCGCGAGACCGCCTGACCGCATGGAAGCCCCTTCTTCGTCGATTAAAATGTGGAAATGTCTGTCAACTCCATGTTCCCGGTCGCTATGCGGTCCCCTCGTCAAATGCACCCTCAGTCATGACACTGGCGAGAGCTGTGTAGTCCGCCGAAAAGCATGGGCGGTAGAACATGCAACGTCAAGCGCAAGCAGCTCATGGTCATGATGGTCATCGTAATCGTCAGTGGTAAGCCGTGTGTAGAGATCCAACGCTCGCCGACATCGCCCAAGCGAGTGCATAAGCCTCCTGATGATGGCTTGAGGCATTACGGAGAGTCAATCTCCATAGTGATATAATCCAACGTATAGTAAGGGAGTTCCTTGAGCGCATCGTCATCGAGGAACTCATCGTCGCTCGTGTCAGGCTCGTCCGCCTGGTCGATCCTCGGCAGCGGAGGGTCCTGGAACTGCAGACTCTGGCGATTGCCCAGCTTTCTCCTCAGCCGACGCGCGCTCGACCCTGCTTGGGTCGCGTCGAGGTATTGCACCTTCAGATCCTCCATGTCCGTATCGCTGCCGATACTCTCGGTGATGCTCCGCTTGCCGATGCTGCCCGAGCTCATGCGCTTCCGCCGCTTCTCCAGACGCCGCTTGATGAGGAATTGTTGGTAGTCGTCGTTGTCCTCCAGGTCCGTCTCGTCCGACTCATCGCCGCAGTCTAGGTTGCGGAATTTGTACATGACTGTCTGGTCGATCTCGGGCGGGTTCCGTGACCTGGATCGGCTCCGGTCCGACTCCGGGTACTCGAAATGGTCCGGCCGCAGGGCGCCGTGGCGCTCCTCGTCGCCATCCTCGAAATTGCCCATTTCCTCCACGACAAAGGTTGCATTGTGCGATATGCGGGTGACCGGGGCAGGCCGCGGACTTGGAGGTGATGCTTCCGGCTGTTCAGAAGTGATGCTGTCGTTATCGGACGAGTCGGAGTCGGTTCCTGAGGCGGAGGAGCCGGTGGACTGCGGTGACAATTGATTTCGGGTTTGGCCACCGAAAGGGAAGACCGGACCGTCGGCCGCGGCCCGAGCGTTGGGTCGCTGTGACATGGGGACTGTACCGACTGGACTCCGGGCAGCACCCCGGGACTTTGGGTGACTCTGCCGGTGAAACACCGGCGATGCTCTCCTTGGAGTTTCTGGCGGCGAGCTTGGTACTGCCGGATGCGAGATGTTCAGCCGCGGCGTCGCAGGCCACATAACTGTCGGCAATCGTAGTACTTTTCTTTCTGTTTCTGGGTATCTCGAGAACAATGCGCTTCAGCGTCAGAGACACATATGATGTGGGGTAAAAGCGTTTATGATGATGGAGGGGCAAGTCAAGGCGTCAACACCCAAAGTCTGAACCTCCAGCGAGGAGAGGAATATAAGCTTCGAAAGGTTGTCATGATAGTACTGGTGCAGAGCGCAATTGCAGAATTTCCGGCAGGAGAGGCAGGTCCTTACGCAACGGGGCAGTCGGCGACGCAAATGCGCAAATGGAGTTTGATTGAGTGGCGGGCCAGAATAGCTGCGCAGGAGGGGGGGGGGAAGTGTCCGGTAAATAACTGGCTGCCCGGGTTGGCAGACAAATCGCGTACGGCGGTACCTTAAGCAGCGCCGCTGCAGAGGGAGGTACAGCTAGAAAGTTGCACTTCTGAGGAAGACGTGGCAAGAGAGATGCTCGGGCGAATGAGAAGCCCGTTGCGGTAGCCAGATGAGCTTAGTGAGTTCTGTGCAGGATACCTATCGAGGGTGTGTGTATCTTGAACAATAAAGCTGCCCGAGGTAGCTAGCAAGCCAGGTACCTCAGGAGACGGAACAATGGAAGGGAAGAGAAGAAGATTGTGGAAGGTGTTTAAAGATGGAAGCTCTGCAAGGGCGATATCAGATGATCCGTTTCAATAGAGGGAATAGAAGGATCTCTTAAGGGGAGAGCCGGAAGTATGCCTTTTGGCTGTCGAATATTCCTGCTGTCCGGGCTCTAGCACGAGCGGATGCAATGTCCATCAGAGCTTGGAGTAGGGAGTTAGGGCTGGGTACGTAAGTTATCTTATAACAATGTACCATTGTTCCTTCATGCTATAACAGCACAGGGAAACGGCTCATCGGGTAAGATAACCAGAAGCAGAGAGACACTTTGCGCTCATCAGCCTTTGCCGGCCGGAGTGGGTAGCGACAGCTTTTGGGCAGCAACGCTCCAAGGACAATCCCGGCTACCCCAAACCGACTTCGTGGGGTTCAGGGATAGAGATGGACAACTCAGCTCTCAAAAAGGCAAAACCACGGGCGATGTCGTGATATTTGGGCAGGGTTCAGAGATAAAGTCGAGAGCGGGAAGGTACCATGCCACTGTGACAGGGCGAACACTTCCCAGCTTCAGCTCCGTCACCAAGGTAGCCCAAGGTATGGCACGATTGGCGTCAGAGGACTCAGAATTTTGAGGCTCACCATTAGCACAGGGGTAATGATCCAGAATTAGGTCCCCGGCAGTAATAAGGTAGCATCGAAGTCGTGCCCGACGAGCCAGGGAGATTTTGCTTGCAGATGCTTTATTTTAGAGGGGATCAATAAGGGCAGGACGGCCGGATGTGTGGAGCGAACAGTTAAGATCGGCTGCGATGCTTGGATGGGGTGACGAGGATGCGCTGCACTTGCAGTTCCCTTTGCATCTCTGCCGCCGCATGTTCCGACCCAGCCATGAAAGAATCACCACATGGCGAACTTGTGAGTCAATCAATGTCGCAGTGTCACTCGCCTGACGCTTCACCGGTACTTCGCAGACTCCTCCACAATATCGCAGCGCAGTCAGCACCTGGCCGTAGCTTAGCGCAATACCGTTCTTTGAGACTGTACAGTGGCCGCCTAGCGATCAGTGCAGGAGCCAATTTTTTGATCGCAGTTCCGAGATATCGGAGGATAGCGAGACAGCGAGGGTTAGGGTCTTCGGCAATATCAAAAGGCAAAAGCGAAAAAAAGGAAAAAAGCAGTGCTGCCGGGGAATCGAACAAAAGCTCACCGGGCACCCCCCCTGAAGGGGACTGCCCGGCTACGAAACCCCGTACCGCAATTTCTACCTACGGAGTTTGCTTCGTTGCCCATTTACTAAGTCCGCTATGCGCCCGGGGCAGTTCCCCGGGCTGATGGGATAGAGACACCTTATCTTGAAATATAGGGCACTGACCTGCGCAGTTGAGCGGGAGGTGAATCCAGATCGAGCAGCACAACTTGCACAGCCATTGATTGGCTCGCCAAACTGCCCGGTGAAGAGAGAAGGGTGAAGATTGCATGAACTCCAACCAGACTTAAGCCCCTGAATCTGCCAGCCGACGATTGGTATTAGTAGCCCAGTTCGCTCGAATTCGGAAGCCCTGCCAGAATGGCCAGCAGTGGAAAGCGAAGTCGGCCAACGAGACAAGCGTGTACCACAGGCAGCTTCGATACCGAGTTTCGACCACGTCAAAGGCCAGCGGGAGAGACATGGCTGCCCCGCGCCCTGGAGGCAGTGGCCGTCCCAGCACCTTCTCTGTCCTGATGAGATAAATTTCTAGCTCGTACGCAAGAGAACCCACGTCCTCCGTAGTCTCGTCGTCTGGGGTATTGATGCTAGCATCTCGTAGGGGCTCCGCCTGGCTCTCATGGGGAACGAGTCCTCTGCCACGCTCGGGGACATGGTGGTGCTCATGCGCGGCCAAATCAACCCTCTCGACAGATTGTCAGTCAGAGCTCAAAAAAGCCCTTGGATTGAAGTCCCTGAAATTTCTCGCTTGATTTTTCCTGGACCTGCGCCGAGAAACCACTACCGGAGGTAGCGCTCGGGGTCAGGAACGCTAAAAGCAAAGGACAGGCATGAAGCCCAGAGGATAGAACCAGCCAGGCATGAATCCCCAATGGATATAACCTTGAACCACATCTTTTGCTCCACTCTGTCTCAAGTAGATCCGGCAAAACAAGTTCGAAAGAACTGTCCCTCTCAGTTTGCTGCTGATTTCAACGAGCGATACTTCCTGATCAGAGAGCACATGAACCGCGCAGAATAGCATGTCCGAAATGGAACAGGGCGTCAAGTCGTCGTCAAGTGAAAATGAACGGTATATCGTGGGTATTGCAAGCTCAAAGTGTTTTCGGGCTGGGTGAAACGAAGAGCTTCGACACTCCTCCGAATACGAGCATAAACTATTTTTCGCATTAGCCAAGGCTTCGAGGACACGGCTCGGGTCTGCATAGGCATCCTCTCACCAGCTGATCAATGATCTTGATATTGAAGGGGAGGGCGACGTAGGTATCCCAGTCATAGAAGGAGCGCACCAAATGCCAGAAGCCCGGGAACTTTTCGCCGGCCAACATGTCGTTGAAGAACCTACACGGAGCGACCACACGTCAGCACGATACGATATATCTCTCGTGGCGTCTTGAAAAGCTGGTGTTGTGTCCTCACAATGCCTTGAACATTCCACCCGGGATTGTCTCCTCCCGAACAACCAGCTTCTCGCCTTTGAAACCTCCCATACTGTGCTTGTGCCACCGGGGAATCAGGAAGCCTCCATCGTCGGCGGTGACGATGTGCTCCTTATTCTCCAGCGTGATTCTCAGTCGACCCTCATGCACGGTGATGATCTCGTCGTGATACTTGGCGGGATCAGCACTTCCCCTCAGAACATGCAGGCGTAGGGGCTTGGCCTCTAGCACACCTTATGCCAGTGTGGAGGCACAGAAAAGGTCATGGTGTCGGGGTTGTCATCCTGCCGGTTGACCATGAAGTAATGGCCGACGTCGTTTCCGGACTTGGAGCAGTCTTCGTGGATCTCCATGGTGAGCCCCTTTTCGCGCGCTGGTCAGATGCGTCCTTTGCATCTTTGCAGTGTTGGGCGGACAGAAACGGGACCTACCTTGCCCATGGTGAGGGTCTTGAGCAGTTTGGAGTTTGCGTCCGTCATCTCTTGTCCGTCTGTCGGCTCGTTTGGGGACTGAGACGATTATCGAATGAAATATTGAAAAGTAGAAAGGGAGCCGATGAGCTATGCAAATCAGCTCTGATGTAGGTAGGCTCGGGAGCTGGCCGGTGCCTTCGGTCATGCCAAATACCCCGATCTTCCGGCCCCCACCATGTTAACACCCAGTAAAACGGAAGCCAACTCATTCGTGGCTGAGCACCGAGACTCGCTCATAGGCGTCGATGATCTGCCTTTGAGCAAGACTTTTGATGGTGTAGCGAGAACTAAAGAAAGAGATTGAAAAGCAGAAAGTAGGAGCGCCAAGCACTTGCCGATTATCCCAATGTCTTGGATGGCCAGATTCTAGACTTACACAGTAGTGCTAGACATAGTACCCGCGCCTCTCTGGCGATTTCTACAACCCAGCGGCGCGTCCGGGTTAGGGTTCGATTGAATTAAGCCAACTTTCCTTCCTCCAGCGTCTTGACAACGATAGACTCAAAGCTTCTTCAGCATGATATGATCCGTCTGTACATCTCCCCCAATGACAAAGTCGTGGTCTCCGACGACCTTATACCCGAGCCTCTCGTACACCTTCTGCGCCTTGTGGTTGTCCTCCCACACGCCCAACCACATGTATGCGAACCCCTGACTCCTCGCCATATCCTCCAGCTCCATGGCCAGCCTCTTGCCAACGCCTTGTCCGTGGCAGTCTGGATGCACATAGAGCCGTTGCAGCTCTACCGTCGCGCTTCCGAGGTGGGCGACGCATGGCTCGCTCGACCCCCGGGTCAAGAGCGCAAAGCCGACTATGACGGTGACGCCGTCGCCTTCCTGCATAGCGGCCACAACCATGTCCTTGGAGGGATCGATAATGTCCTTGGCGACTGCTTTGATGCTGTAGGACTCGTCCAGGTAATCTTGAAGTTGTTGTGGCGTGACCGTGTGGCCGAAGGTGACGGAGAAGACATGGGCGCCGAGAGTGGCCACCTGGGCGGCGTCCTCGACGGTCGCCGGCCGAAGGACAACCGGTGGCCTGGAAGAGACAGTCATGATATGTTTTCTTGTTCTAAGTCGTTGTGGTGATGTGCAAGCCGGGCCGTTTTACCCCGTTGTATGGTAGACCACAACTCGGCTGCAAAATACGGACCTACAGCTTACCTTACATCAGTGAACTTAGGCGAGGTACATGTAGAACATTGTGGAGGTAGTCACTACGCCCTGTAGGGTGCGCGATTCAGTTGTTTTACGACATTGAAACATGATAGCATCGTTGTGTTCTGGCTACTGTGGACCGGATCACTCACAGGGCGTGGGCATCCGGCGTCGGCAGGCGAGCTAGGGCGCATTAGCTCCTCGTCGTTCACGCTCCCAGGCCATTAGCAATTGCTCCGTTAATCACCCGTGACTCAGTTGACGTTCGTCGACAGACCGATCTAAGGTACTGTAAATATCAAGGGAGCTCAGTCGGGACCGCCTACGCACGGGTTAAACGTCCGGACAGACGCAGAGCGTGGTCATCAAGTACCACTTTCTCGACCAGAGACGGTCAAAAATGTATCTTCGCGGCGTGCATGCGGACGCCACAATCGCAACGTTGCGGAAGCTCATCCACGACAACCCCTTGGGCATCCTAACGACAGCCATCCGATCTCCCACTGCTCCCTTCATCCAATCAAGCCACATCCCCTTTGTCCTCGACGTCGAGGATGAAGACAGCGAGACGGAGCTCGGCGTTCTACGAGGGCATGTCGCCAGGGCGAATCCCCAGAGCAAGGCCATGATCGAGGCGGTGCGGTCGCGGTCACCACCATCACCGGCAGACGTTGACGTGTTGGAGGAGGAGGTCCTCGTGCTCTTCAACTCGACGGCACAGCACTACGTCACGCCCAAGTTCTACGTCGAGACGAAGCCAGCGACAGGCAAGGTGGTGCCTACCTGGAACTATGCCGCCGCCCAAGTCTATGGCCGCGCGAGGATATACTGGGACCACAAGTCGCCCGACACCATCGCATTTCTGTCGAAGCAGATCAACGACCTGTCAGATTACGCCGAGGAGCGCATCATGGACCATGTCGGGACGGATGCTCGGCCGTGTCCCTGGAAGGTCTCGGACGCGCCGGAGACTTACGTCAACTTGCTGCAGAAAGCCATTGTGGGCATTGAAATCAAGATTGAGCGTCTGGAAGGCAAGTTCAAGATGAGCCAGGAGTTGTCGGCAGGGGACCGCGAAGGCGTCATCCAGGGCTTCAAAGCTCTGGGCACCGAAGCAGGCTGTCATGTTTCGTCGCTTGTGAAAGAGCGCGGCGAACTCAAAGATCAGAAAGCGCACCGTTGAAAGTCGCACGGCAGCAATTCAGAGCACGGCTTCCCCAGATTATCGCTACGTAGAGTTGAACCTCCTTATCGATAAGCGGCGCGTTTGGCGTGCCCCTCATTGTTTTGTTCCACATCGGACTGTACAACCACGGACTTAGAAACAGACCTCCTTATAGTCCTCACCGTAGACGGCTACAGTTTGCACCAGATTTTCTAGTTGATTGATGAGAAACGCAACTTTGTCTATGACTTGAACGTTCATCCTTCCACCTCGCTGCAGCTGTTAACGCGTCGTATGTCGTGTCGCTTCCCCAACCGCCCACCATGTCGCTCCTCGAAGCCCATCTCGAGCAAATATCCTTCTCCTGTCAAGGAATTGACAGCTTACCGTGTGTCTCCAGGAACAAACCCCCTCTGCTACCCAAACACTAACAGATTCCCCCAGCTTCCCCCCTCCCAAGATCTT
>Ga0209127_100776_pt1 | contig 10836 bp, 9 predicted proteins | sample LakSupMetagenome_FD_187469 | JGI IMG/M metagenome (GOLD analysis project Ga0209127, IMG submission 187469) | Freshwater microbial communities from Lake Superior, Canada - Sta WM archaea (SPAdes) (version 2) | ecosystem: Environmental > Aquatic > Freshwater > Lake | place: Lake Superior, Canada...
GTCCAATCGCCAACTTGCAAGCCGAGACATACTTGAGTCGTGCGCCGGAGGGCGGGCCCTAGCGTAGATATCGAATGCCAAAGTCGTCTACTGTGCCAACAGCTGGTCCCTTTGGCGTCTGTTTTTTTTTTGCCAGCAACCGCATAATTATGTACAGGTATGTTCTCTGGGTTAGTGCTTTCTCTTATGGAAACTGTGCCCCGCACCTGCAACAGTAAGGTAAGGCGGTACGTGATCTCATCTAAGGTATATCCAATGGCATCACCAAGGTCTAACGAACACAGGGCTGGGGGGGTAGGTAGGCTCAAAAGAGTCCAGACATTTATCGCCCAGTAGTGCTTATTCCAAAGATGATGTTGCCATCTCCCCTCGTCTATTATTTTCGGCTCCAAACCCTTATAACTTCCTTAGTCTTGCGAGTTGGGGTAAAGATTGTGTCCGTGTAGCTGCCCTGGAAAGATATGACACAAGCCATAGAATAGATGCTTGGGTTCGAGGATGCTAATTCCGTCTCACTCACTTTGCGAGGGCTTTCATTGCATGATATGCAAGCAACTCCTGTCGGTCGCAAAGTGGCTCCTCGTAACAATGGCTGTCTGAGTCTTGGCACGCTATTGAGTTTAGCGCGTCAGCCTTGCATTCACCTCCCTCGCTCTGAACCTCCACCCACTCCGTTCAACTGGGCCAGCTCCAGCCTCACGACTCTTTTATCTCCCGTCACCACTTCCGCGAGTTCCGACTCCGACTTTGAGGACCGCACTCTCTAGCTCCCCATTTACCACATCTTAATGACGAAGTTTTAATATTCTGCTCTGTGCTCTCCAGCTTTGCTGGCATCATGTCTCCGCCGCCGGTCGCCAATGCAGACACCGTCATGACAGACGCAGAGCACCCTAGGAAGCGCGCCGCTTCTTCTACCGGCGACCTATCTATCAGCAAACGACCAAGAACATTGTCTCTGCGCTCCTCGAATACCGCTGTGGCCGATCAGACGGCTCAGAAGCCTGGGCAGTTCCCGACTACGGCGGAGCTGGCTCGGGCTGGCCTGCGCCGGAGCATTACGCTGGTGCTAAAGCACGTTAACACCGGCTTCGACAGCGCATCCGAAGAGGCCATGGAGAGTTTCACAAGCATTGTAGAGACCTGTAAGACGGTCCGATGTGTTCGCTGTCACTTGACATCGTTGGACTGACATCTACCTCTCCGAAGACATGGATTCTTTCCTCGAGGACGTGAAGACGTTTGCCAATGCCTCGCGCCGCACGCATCCTATTCCCACCGACTTCGATACTACTCTCAAGCGGTTCAACCTGACGCCGCAACTACTAAAGAAGCACCTCAAGCCTCCCGTGTCGAAGCCAGAAATAATACCGACATTCGAACCCGTCGAGGTCGAGCAGCACATCGACGTATCTCTCCCTATCCTCGGCCCTGAGCTCAGCGGCGACGCGGAGAAGAGCGCGCTACATCACATACCACGAGCCTTCCCCTCGTTTCCGAGCATACACACGTACAAATCAACACCCGTCGTGCGCGAGTACAGCTCGCCCAAGGACGACTGGGCTCAAGTCCCGCAACCCGGCTCGCAGACCCAGACCCAGACATCCCATCGCCCACTTGCACCAGACGAGATCCCGCGCGGCGATCCTAAGAAAATGCGCGAGGCGGCCGCCAAAGAGGCGAAGCTTGGCGAGGAAGCGCTCAGGCGACTGCTGCGCGCATCCAAGATCGCGAAGCAGAAGGAGGTCTGGTCCACGGCGCAGAAGGAGCCGGCGAGGAGGACACGCTACGAGCTGTGGGAGTCGAGCATGCGGGATCTGATAGAGGAGGAGGCCAGGATGCAGGGCAAGGCGCTTGATCTCGCCGCGGGGCACGGGGCTACGGGCAGGTTTGAGATTGCGGACCACAGTACGATTGTCAATGCCGAAACGGCATATCATCGGAAGGAGGTTCAGAGGACCGGCACGCGCAAAGTTGTCGGGTCTGGAGATGGGACGGCCAAGGGTTGACCAGTGGCAGCACCTGATCGTGTCCAGTGGTCAGGGGATTAGGGGTGACAGGCGAGGACAGCACGCATGACGAGGTGTGCAGAGGACCATGCGCACCTTGAGGATCAGGGAACTTGTCATAGATACAGGCGGTCGGTTCAGGTAGCATTAGCATCGCGGGTTTCTGAAGGGACAGGCGTTCGGCGGCGCTGGGATTGCTTTGACGTTGCCGTTAGATACCCAGGCTGTAGTCAGTCATGCAGAGAAGTATCACTTGCGTTACTTCATACTGACATCAAACGATATCTTGAGCATCCATGCCCGAGATCCTGGGCATCTAATTCACTTTAACTCTTAAGCGATGAATTGCTTTGTTACTGCGAATCCGACCAAATAGCTAGGAGCCGAGCGCACCTGATGCTGCTTTTAGGCTCAAGTATCGAACAAGGAATGACAACCCCCCGCAATGACGCTCTCATCCCTCTCACTAGACTCGGAAAGATCGTCGACCCTCGCCTGCTCATCTCTCTTCGTACTTCGTGACTCAGTTACCCAAGCAGAGCTGGCAGCTGGCAGGTGAGAGGAAGCTCCTACGAAGTACGTACACACTAGACCAGAAACGAGCGCTGATTGGCTGGAGCCCCACGCTCACCTTCTAGCGGACCCTATTTTCTGCCGCACAAGAATTTTTGGCATTTCCGAGTGAACGAAGTTTGGGAAGCGGCCTGTACCTATTTTCCAACTCCGGCAGAGGCACATATCGAGAATCCGCTCATTCTTCGACCATTGATCCTCCCACCACACCCGGAACGGATACTTCAACATGGCTGAGCAGCTGATTCTCAAGGGCACCCTCGAGGGCCACGTAAGTCAAGCCCCGACTCCCGCCTCCGAGAGGCTCTGGCGAAGGGCGGTTGGCCTGCAACGACGCCTTCGACGACGATGTCCTTGGAGAGACGATATTTCAGAGTGTAGATGGCTGACGGAACCTTTGTTTAACAGAATGGCTGGGTCACCAGCTTGGCCACCTCCATGGAGAACCCCAACATGCTCCTGTCCGGCTCCCGCGACAAGACCCTGATCATCTGGAACCTCACCCGCGATGAGTCCCAGTACGGTTACCCCAAGCGGTCGCTGCACGGCCACTCGCACATCGTCTCCGACTGCGTATGTCTTCTCTCTCGCTGGAATAATGAACCAGGAAACGCCGAGTATTTGGGGGAGACAAGGTTGCTGATGCAGAAGCGCAGGTGATCTCTTCGGACGGCGCGTACGCTCTCTCTGCCTCTTGGGACAAGACTCTCCGCCTCTGGGAGCTTGCCACCGGCACCACCACCCGCCGCTTCGTCGGCCACACCAACGACGTCCTCTCCGTCTCATTCTCCGCCGACAACCGCCAGATCGTCTCGGGCTCGCGCGACCGGACAATCAAGCTGTGGAACACGCTCGGTGACTGCAAGTACACCATCACCGACAAGGGCCACACCGAGTGGGTGTCGTGCGTCCGCTTCTCGCCCAACCCCCAGAACCCCGTCATCGTCTCGGCCGGCTGGGACAAGCTCGTCAAGGTACGTTTACACCCCCGTTGGGCTCGGCAACCAAAGAAGCACCCCACCCCTTTCGCATGATGCTAGCACTTTTTCTCAAAAAGTATTTGCTACTTCAGAGCTTGTTCGGCAAGCAATGAGACAAAACACACAGCCCTGATATCCCCCTACCTATAACGATGCTCGTGACACAATGGAAACCAAAATTGGACTACATGTGCTGATTGCCTGCTTCATTAGGTCTGGGAGCTCTCCACCTGCAAGCTGCAGACCGACCACATCGGCCACACCGGCTACATCAACACCGTCACCATCTCCCCCGACGGCTCTCTCTGCGCCTCCGGCGGCAAGGACGGCACGACCATGCTGTGGGACCTCAACGAGAGCAAGCACCTCTACTCGCTCAACGCCAACGACGAGATCCACGCCCTGGTCTTCTCCCCCAACCGGTACTGGCTCTGCGCTGCCACCGCCAGCAGCATCATCATCTTCGACCTCGAGAAGAAGAGCAAGGTCGACGAGCTCAAGCCCGAGTTCCAGAGCACCGGCAAGAAGAGCCGCGACCCGGAGTGCGTCTCGCTCGCCTGGTCCGCCGACGGCCAGACCCTCTTCGCCGGCTACACCGACAACATCATCCGCGCGTGGGGCGTCATGTCCAGGGCATAGGAGACCGAGGGCACGAACGCCGCTGCGGATGATGATTGGTAGGCGGGCTGGTGGGTGCGGGCTCTGCGGCACCCGGCAGGGGTCACCACTCGACCTGCCGGGCTTGCATGTGGCCTGCGGTGAGAGAGGAAGAGAGGGAGCGATGATCATGGAACACTGTGTGTGGGTGGTGGATAGTGGTCGGCTGAGCATGGCAAGGGCAAACTATTCTCGTTGACGCGGATTCCATCGGTGGTTGGCGTACTTCGGATGCTTTGTCTTCGCTTTATGGTCTCTTTTTCATGGAATTGAAAATGGAAAGGGGGCTTCCCAAAACAGGAACTGCGCCATAGGAGGCAATCTGCACCTAGACCCAAGTGATAAAACGTGAAAATGGCTGAATGATTAACCGAACCGTCAGTATGCCCCCGAGACAGAAATGGACGTCGCCGCGTTTCCATGCCATGCGGATCGTTGTTCAACTCTTTTGTGAAGCTATCGAGCCCAATACAATGGCCGACCGTACCTCGCAATGTTCGGGGTGCCGATGTCAACCAGCAGGACCGCTGCCGCTGTGTGAGCAGAGCACCAGTACGTTAACATGGACAACTCCTGATAGTGCCGACCGGCCCAGTTGCCCATACGCCATGTTCGTAAGTTAAACCACGTCGTAACAGGCAGTCAACGCCCGAAGCTTCGTGCACTACAGAAATTTTGTCATACAAAATGTTAACACGGGGGGATTCTGTTGGCGGTTCGGCATGGACCTCACTCACGTAGCTGAGGTAGGTTAAGTACGTATCAGACGGAAACCGGGCAACCGAATACAAGGCAGGTCAAATCTGAGTCTAAGTCTACCTAGGTGCAAGCCCCAGAGATTTCGCCCTTATCTTGACCAACAATATAAAATATATATCCCAGTCAATCTCGAGGGAGAAGGGGGCGCTTGAAGTTGAAGCCGGTGGACTCGTACGCTTCGTCCCCGACGTTCTTCTGTTTGAGCATTACCTTAGGGATAGACCAAAAAAGGGGCGATGGTTTATTCTCACGGATTGTTCGTCTGACAGCATGAGGAACTGTGTCTTCTTAGGTTGGTGACTACGGTGGGTAGGCCATACGAAGGGAGCGCGGAGGATGGTTTGACTTTTGGGGGTGTATAGGGTAGGTAAGGTAGAATAAGGTAGGGTAAGAAATTCCTGGATCTATCTTGATTACGAGTACCCCGACAGAGAGAGAGAGAGAGAGATGTCCTGCTCTCCCACCTTAGAATTCGCTCTATGGGGTGAGATAGGTAGTGATTCTTGCCGGATGGACTCTGTCGTGCACAACGCAAGCACGGAGCAATGTGTGTGCAAAGATGGTTATCTGTGTCAGAGTCGTAGCGTGCAAGACGGCATCTCGAGATACACTTGGGGGGAAGCGAATGCGCCGCAGCATTTGCTAGCTGAGGATTTCTTTCCTTTTTTACGACCGGAGCAAGGGCATGGATGGCAGGGGAAATGGGCAGCCACGATGGTGTCCGGCACAAGGATGTGAACAGGAGTGATGGTGTCATCGGCACTGAACGCCAGAGGAGATGGGAGGCACCCGACGGTCCTAGACACGCAGCAAGTATTGCCTCGTAAGCGGAACAGATAAGCCGTGATCAATAGAGCATATCTAACCCCGTGATGCGGAACGAGCTGAAAAAGCAGGCGGACTCTCTAAGTGTTTGCAGCATCTGCTGCCGCCGGACTTTTGCAACAACCAAATTACAAAGTTAGACAAAGAGTTCAAGTCACCCTCAAACCGAGATGGACCGACGACCGAGACTCGTATAACTTTCCTGGCTGCCTGCCTGCTCTGCCTGCTTGCAAAATCGTAAAACAGACTTGTCACCCTATCCCGTCCCCTTTCGTCGTTCGCCCAAAGGATTTCCTTCTCTTAACTTTGCAAAAACGCGCAGACGTGCCAACTTGAGACCGATCCGGGTAACAGAAAAAGCGCAAGGGAGCAAGAAAGGAGAAAAAGATATCGCCCAAGAGTTCACAAAACCTGCCCCTCCACCAATAGAACGCCAGGACAATGCTCGCACTACCAATAGAGAGAATATGAAGATGCAACAGCCGCCAGAAAAATACCGAGTACAAGAGTTTGGATGTGAGCAAGAACACCGGGGGGAAAAGACAATTAGTCGACAGGGTTAGCCGGGAACCAGAGTCAGGAATTGTGTCATATTCCAGATCCGGGCTCCTGACCGAGTCCTTCGTGAAAAAGACTGGCACTTGTGTATTCGTTGGCCAGTGTGGGGAGAAGGGACGTCGGAGTTGGGACTCGAGGACAGCAGTGGGTGACTCGGGGTAGGTGACTCCAGAACAAACCGGCCCCATGGGATTTTCATCAGGCGGGAAACGCAGCCTCCTAGTCTGCGCCGATGCCGTCGTTCTCCATGTACGTGTTGGCGTTGAAGTCGAAGCTCGTACCGTCGTCACCGGCACCGTCGTGCAAGAAAGAGTCGAAGTCGAAGTCGTTGAGCACGTCGTTTGTGTTCAGAGGGTTGGCGGCAAAACTCATGTCGCCAAAGTCCTGGTTTGAGCGTTAGTAAATGGATCAAGGCGCGGTGATGATATGAAGAGTAGAGCTCCAAGCTTACCATTCCTGCGTTGGGGTCCATGCTGAAGGACTGAGATGGATCGGGCATCTGCAATGGTGCTGCTACAGGAGCCGGAGCCGGCGCTGGAGGTGCTGCCTGGCCGTTGGGAACTATCTGCGCTGGGGCAGCGTTCTGTCCCTTGTTGTTGAAAGGCTGAGGCGCAACAGGCGTGATGGGCGTCGCGGGCGTGGGAGCTTCCGGTTCAGGTGCTGGCTCCGCCGCTGGGGTTGCGGCGGTGTTCGCATTGGCATTAGCCTTCTTCTGCGCAGCGGCCTCGGCCAGTGTCAGCAGCTCTCCTTCGTCGGATATGTCAGTATATGGAGTGCGGGAACATACCTTGCTCTTGGCGTTCTTGGTGTCCTTCTTCTTCGGGGCGGCCTTGTTCGCCTGCGATGGCGTGGGCGGAGCTGCAGTACTCGTCTGGGGCGAGGATGTGGCATTCCTCGAGTTTCCAGCGTTGCCTGCGGCGACGGGCGCGGATGGCGGCGGCATCGACCGCTGTGGTCCGCCTGCCTGCCCTTGCGGCTGGGCGCCCTGAGGAGGCATCTGCTGGCCGTTCATGCCGGCTTGCCAGTTCATGGGCGCACCTCCCTGGCCGGCCTGTTGCTGTTGGCGCATCATCTGCGGATTCATCTGGCCGTTGAAGGGTTGGCCGGGGTGCGAGTTGGGCGGCCGCATGTTGCCGTTCATCTGTGCCGCAGCAGCAGCGGCAGCCATGTTGGCGTCCATGCCGTTCATGGGCTTGTAGAAGTGCGGTGCATTCATGGGATCCATCTGGTTCCCGCCGATGAAGTTGATGGGGTTGGGCGAGTTGTGCGAGTGAGCACCATCCGGCGCTGGCGAACCCATGTTGGCCGCGTTGTTGAGCTGCGGGTTGCCGCGCTTCATCTGGTCCGCAGGGTTGGGCGACGCTCCGCTCCGGCCGCCTTGCGGAGAGGTGCCCTGGAAGGCCTGAGCGTTGGGTCCCCCTGGGCCTCCTGGTCCACCTGGGCCGTCAGGTCTCGGTACGCCGCCTGTGAGGTCCTGCTCCTGTCGTGCCATCATGAGTCTTTTCTTGTTCTGCTGCTCCAGGAGCATCAGCTGCATCTGGTAGTCCTGCAGCGCGTGGTTGCTGCCGCCTCCGGCCTGGGCCCCGTTCTGTCCAGGTCTCATGCCGCCCGGAGCACCCATGTCCTGCGCGTTGTAGAAGTTGGCCATCTGGGTAGGGTCGTTGCCCTGGGGCACCATGGGCGAGCCTTGGTTCTGCGGGCCGGGCGCGTTCGGCATGGCCTTGTTCGGCATTTGGTTTCCATGATGCTGCTGAAGATTAGCAGCGTACGTGGCAATGGTTTTGGCCTGTACGTGAGGGTTTTGGATTGTGAAGGCCTGGAGTTGATCAGGATTCAGTGTTTCGGGATTAATTCCATGCGAGAGTAACAATTGCTGCGCGGAAGCATTTGAAGCATTTGAAGCATTACTAGGGCCGTTTCCTACCTGTTGGCCTGGCATTCCTTGTGCCGCCGGTCTTCCGTTGGGCATCATGATTCCCTGGTTGGGGTTGTTGAACGGGCCGCCGCCCTCCAACCGGGGCCGCTTGGACGGGGAGGGAGCGTTGTCGGTCGATCCGGGAGAGCCAGGTCTCGCGCGGTTTCCATCCATGTCAGAGGGGTCTCGCTGCATCTGGTTGCCTTTCTGCTGGAGCATGTGCATCGCTTGCGGGCTAGGTTAGGGGAGTTAGCAGTACGTTCCCGAGTTGTTAATCGACGTTCTCCCCTTGGGGGTACTCACTTATTCTGGCTGTTCGCCATTGCTGTCCGTGGAAGAGGGTTCTGCCCGGGCTTCATGGCCATGTTGAGGTTCATGCCACCGTTTGGCATGTTGCGAATGAGGTGGAAGTTCTGTTGATTCATGTCCGGCCGCATCTGACGCAGCATATCCTGCTGTTGCTGTTGGCGGTTCCTCGACACCTGTTGCTGGAGCTGAGGAGGCGATTAGTTTCGATCAGCGCAAACACCGGACAGTAAAATGAAACGAAACAATGCCTTACCTGGGCATTCTGCACATATTGGCTCACCGCTCCATTCTGTCCTTTGCCCTTCTGCGCGTTAAGCATGTCCCAGAACAGACAGAACCACTCGTAGAGGAAACAGCTCTCCGGTAGCGGCATCGGGATCTGAGGGGCAGGGAGGTCGTCGGGCCGTTTCTGATCCATGTCCTCTTTGGAATCCGTGTCCATGTGGTCGTCACCTAGGCCGTTCCCCAAAAGGTTCCCATTCTCATCGCGGCGACCACCCGGGCTGTCTTTTTGCACTTTGATTTGCGCATCGCTGTTGAGCAAGGCCCGCGCGCAGTCGAACATGCCGTACTTGAGGAAATATTCGTAGATGTATGTATTTAAAAGCAGGCGGTTGTCTTGGTGAGCCTGTAAGCCTTGCCTCTGGGCGCCGCCTTGTTGAGGACCGCCGACAGCGCCGTTATTCATCATCGGTGGTCCACCGACCGGTCCGCCCATGGGCCCCATGTTGGCCATATTGACGTTGTTCATGGTTCTTGCCGATGGAGGATGTCGAGCAAGGCGAAGCTAACTCGGAAGGAATAGATGCGTTGGGTGACACGGCGACCAAGGAGTGTTTATCGGGAGGTTCTGAAAAGCTTTCGTGGTCAGTCAGCCATCGGATGAAGAAGCGACATGTGTGTGTGCCACACGGAACGCTAAATTCCCGGGGACCGCGTTCGGAGGCGAGGAGCGATAGATACTTGAGTTGCGCCAAAGATCAAGCGACGCGATGAATAAGATATGGTGCTTGAAGACTTACATTCAAGGTAAATCGGGTGTAATCGACGCCGCGAGGATAATGAAGGGGTATCAAAAAGCGGATGGCGGATGGCGTATCGGGGTGTGTGTGGGATTGCGCGCGAGCGGTGTTGAGTTTTGCGATTGCGACCAAAGATGCAAGGGGTCAGGGTTGCGTTGGCGTGCTCGACAGGGGCGAGTAGCCGGAGGCAGCGTTCGGCTTGAGAAACCTTGTGATTGAGATGCGATGGATAACACGCCGACGTAGTCCTCTGGCCGAAGCAGTCGGTATGTGAGGTAGCGGGGGAGGTAGAGAGAGGCAGGTTGTCGATGGTGGATGCGGTGGGATGATGCCGTGGCAATCAATCTGCAGTGGTTGGAGCTTGAGGCGAGCTCGCAGCAGCGGCAGTAGCAGCAGCAGCAGCAGCAGCAGCAACAACTACACTCGGAAAATCGACCTGGCACCTCAAAGGGGTGGTGGTACGATGCAGCGATCCCTCTCTTTCCAACACGAGGCAACAGTGAGGGTGTCTTCGAATAAGGGCCTCCTGTTGTTCGCCTCGTCTGCCAGCGCGGGCTGGGCAGTGATGGGCACCCAGTCGCTCAGTCGCAACTCAGGGTCCTATCCCGATCCACGTCAGCTGTCCTCTCCGTCCTTGTTGCTCTCCTGCTTTTCCGGGGCGCGACACGGTGTAATCAATATGGCGATAAGGAACCGACCCTGTTAATTCGGCGACGGGTGGTGCGGCAACAAGTGAAACATTCAAATGGTCACCGTTTCTTGGGGGGGAAGAAGGCCGGATCATGAAAAGGGTCCAGGAGCGTATTAGGGTAAGTAGTAGCCGCCTATCGAAAAAGTGGCGGTGGATTTAAAGTAAAGGTGGGAAGGAAAAGAAGTGAGATGTAGAAATGGGGGTTGGGTATTTCCGGCTTCACCACCACACGCTGCCTCCATACAAAAGGGACGAATCGTGTCGCCTTTCCCAGAGTCCTGAATATGGATGGCAGTTCTGCTGGAAAACTCGCACGCCGGCCCAAGTACAGTCAGAAGAGGCTTCAATCAGAAATGGATTGGGGGGGGGGATGAGGAGCGCGAACGTCCATGGTTTCTGGGGGGAAGCCTGGCAGACCCTCAACCGGAGTGCAAGCTTCGTTTCCGTGATGCGCGCGCACTTTTGGGAACGGGCATCTGGGTGACTGCGGGCGTAGCTCTGAGACTGATGCCTGATAAATGGGGAATTCAGGCATCTT
>Ga0209127_100777_pt1 | contig 10832 bp, 7 predicted proteins | sample LakSupMetagenome_FD_187469 | JGI IMG/M metagenome (GOLD analysis project Ga0209127, IMG submission 187469) | Freshwater microbial communities from Lake Superior, Canada - Sta WM archaea (SPAdes) (version 2) | ecosystem: Environmental > Aquatic > Freshwater > Lake | place: Lake Superior, Canada...
GTTCATGGATCGTATTGTATACAAAAGGACCCTATTATGGCCTGTATATGTATCTCATCCATGCAATACTTATCTATCCGCGCGTCGATGCATAGGCCTTTCGAACGGTAGACTTACCCCCAACAATCTCAAGAGACATCAATAACTCCTCCCAAACGCCAGTGCTCCAGTAAATAATCATGGCCCTGACACGGGGCCATTTATAGCAGTCTCAATCAATGCTGTCCCCAGACGTGCTTGCCTCGTAGATCCTGGGACGCTCGATATCCTTCCCAGCCGCTGACATCCGCCGTAGCTTCACCTGGGGCGGCCGCTTCGCCTTGGGGCTACCATCAAGCTCCGGACATAGCGGGGGACAATCCGACATTTCAGAGTCGTCAATCTCAGGTATGGCCAACCGTTCTGGACGTCTGATGGCAACGTGCCCGACGACACCGCTGCTCTGCCCTTGGACGTCTTCGCCGTCTCTATATCGACCATCGCTGGCGGCACTCTCGGCTTCAAGGGTAAGTGTTGCGATCCCGTCAGCAGCGGGGAGGAGGTTGTCCTCTTCAAACTCGCCGTCGTCGTCTTCTTTGTCCTCGTCATCGTCGCTCTCGGGCGCCTTCCCGGAGGGGCCATCCCCCTCGACAATCCACCACGACGGTAGGGCACCGAGCAGCGCCATGGCAGCCAGCGACCACCAAGGGAAGATCATGTAGCCCTTCTGCACGCCAAGGCTGAAGATAGAGCCCGTCATGGCCGGGCCCAGGGCGCGGCCGAGCCCGCTAAAGCTGGTCGCGTAGCCGTTCAGCGTGCCCAGGATCCGCAGCGACGAGGCCGAGTTGGTGAGCAGGATGGTGGTGCAGGGGAAGCCGATGATGACCACGAAGCCCTTGACCAGCATGACGACCATGAACAAGGCGTAGCGCAACTTGTCGTCCTGGATCAGGGCCGTGTAAGGCGTGATCAGGTAGACGAGCGGGAACGTCAGCGCCGCCGCCCGGTAGCAGTTCAGCACGCCGAACCGGCTGCAGAGAGGAGGGAAGACGAAGAACTGGATGATGCCGCACGCGATGCCGTATACCGTAAAGATGGACCCGATGCGGTCGGAGCTCAGGCCGAAGCCGCCCGAGAACTTGAACGGCAGCCGCGTGTTACCCCCGTCGGGGACCTGGCGCGGGTAGTTGAGGAAGACGGGCAGGACCTGGTCGTAGGCGACCGAGTGCAGGGCGAGGAAGGTGTACGACAGCAGGTTGATGCACGTTTGCTTGGTGAAGATCTCGGCGTGGGTGGGCGGCTCGGCCTGCGCGGTCAGGCGCTCCGAGCTGGACATGTCGCGCTCCGAGAGCAGGGGTGCCTGTGCTTCGTCGTCGACGAAGGAGCGGCGGTGGCGCCGCTGGTGCTTCCTCTTCGAGGGCCGAAGGGAATCTGTCAGTTTCTCGCCCAGCTTCAGGCCCCAGTCGCGGTGGTTGCGCTTGCTCTCTAGGGTTTCCTGTGAGCAGGTTAGTGAGTTTTCCTGAGTCGTCCTGGCGGTGTGTCTTACCTTCAAGAAGAGAAACCCCGTCATACACGAGACGAAGAACACTGCGCAGGCGACGATGTTGGGGAGCGCGAAGGGGTACTTCTTTAGGAACCAGCTGTTGCCGAACAGCGCCGGATATTGCTCCGCTGGGCGAGCAAAAAAGCCGCCGAATGCAGGGCCGAAGACAGAACCAATACTCCATACGAGAGGCATAAGGGAGAATGCTCTGGGTTGTAGCTCTTTCTCAGGGACCATCTCGGCCACCATGGTTCTTATAATACCGACTGTACCCATAGTTAGTATTCCGTGTCGTGGATCCAGAGCCAACGAAAAAGGAGCACCCACCATTGCCGTTCGTAGCTCCTGATATCGCTCGCACAGTCAGGGCCATCCATAAGCTCGTCGACACACCCCATATCATGAAGCAGGTCATGGTGCTCATCAGCCCGATTAAGATGATTGGCTTCCTTCCGAACTTATCCGATGCTTTACCCCATGGTACGGCCGTGGCACTCTGCGATATAGAGAAGATGGCGCCAGTGATGCCGGCCCATCTTGCAATCTCGGTCTTTTCGACACCGAAGCTTGCGATCATCTCGGGGAGGTAGGGGAAGACGGATGTGAGAGCCAGGGGCTCAGCAAATCGAGCAACAGCTGCAACATACGTTAGCTCTACCACGACGTAGGGGGCCGGTACCTGTACAGGCTGTGTGTCCATGCCCGGTGAATATGGCTTCTTATCCAGCAAAATCCCAAGCGGTGCGGCATGCCCCTGCTATCAAGGGTGAGACAAGTCCAGCCTCTAGATCACTCATGCCGTGATCATCGCAGCATCTCGGCGAGCGCAGTCTTTACTGACTACAGCAGAGGAGAGCCGAGCTTTCACATTCCACGACATAGATACGGAGTTTGACTCGGGAGCCTTGACTTGAGAGACTACCAGGCTTACCTAGAATTGCCAGCTGCTTCACCGGCAGCTTCGGTGTGTACCCCCTTGACCTCGTCATTCTGTCCACCGCCGTCTATATGGACGACGTTCTATATGGAGGGCACTCGAAGACGAGGCAGGACAACAATGTTCGAATTCCACTTTACGCCAAGGTAACTAAATCTGGTGGAGCAGGAAAAATCGTGGAGAGAATAGCAAAAAGAGGCACGATGGGGTCAATGAACCCATCTGATCCCACTTGATGCCCACTTCTAATCAGTAAGATCTGATGCGGGTAAGTTAAGGAAGTCTGATCCAAATAAATGAACGAGGCAAACTGAAGTTGAAGAGACCGAGCTTTGAAGTGAAGGCTCTGCCAACAGAAATGGCGAAGAGTCATGCGGACACTGCGGAGAGGCTGACATAACAAGAGTCCCTTCGTCATTGCAACTTTGCAAAGTGTCCGGGGCTTAGGGCCGGCGCCGGGGCGGTACGGTCTCTAAGTGGTCAACCTCGAGGGAGCTAATGCGAGGTTGACTGGACCCTTGACCGTTGTGTGTGCGAGAACTGAGAACGCTCTGCTTTGCGTGCGCGACGCGGACCGGAGGTAAGGGTGGTCGGCGAGAAGAACTCCCAAGCGGATCAATAAGGCAGATCGTCCCTATGGAGCAGCCTCTCTAGGCGCACCGGCTCCGTTTCGTCACACTTACACTGAGCTGTGCCGTCACCTGCGATAGTGCAAACCATGCAGTTGGACTGCGGGAGGGTGTCCTCCCAGCGCCCTTCCCGTGGCGAAGACTCCGCAACCGGCCCCGAAGTGGGGCTGTCACCGGATCTCGCGTGCCGGAGCGATCCTGCCCCCGCGAAATAGGTGATGCGTGACACCAGGAAGAGACGCTACGTTGGAGCCTGGAAATGCTAAAAGCAAGTCTTTTACTCCATATGTTAGTAGCGCATCGAGAGAGGTTGTCTTCTCAGGCTACCAAGAGTCTGAGCCTGGACGAGGGAGGAATTCAAATTGACGAGAGAGATGGGACATTTGGCCCATGATAATGGCTAGTACCAATGAGCCGTGGTCGGTACAACGTCCGTGGGGTGTTGCGTTATGCCGAAACAGGCAGTCACCATCGTCTGCCGCATCGCGGGCTTCGTTCTCTTTTGACCTCTCCAAATGCTCCTGATCTCAGTCAGTAATGTTATCGTATTAAGCTTTAACAATTGTAAGGGAGACTTGGTGACTAAAGCACAGCCCTAGAAAATCTAACGGTTAACATCATCGCCAAAATCGAGGTGTCTGCCACCTGAGGCGTAGTACAAGTGGCTACACAATGGGCCTACGTGCGGGTTCACGAGGCAGTAGATAATTTCTTTTGTTCCTTTCATCAGTCTGCGGCCGAGGCTGACGGTGCAGTGCAGCCCGGACAACCTTTTGTTTGCATAATAGCTCTGGAACCCAGTCCTACCAGGCTCAGGACACCAACAAGGTCATTTTGTTAAACTGTGGCAGGACGACATACTCCCAGCTCGAGTCCTTCAGCGCCCTCGACGAAAGGCTGACATGTCGGATAATCTGGATTCCAGTACTCGTGAGTGCGGTGGCACGGCATTGGGACCAGGTAGTCATAGCAGCTCGGCATTGTCTGGACCGCCGTCGTCGTTTCCCTCGTACGAAGAGCGACAGCACCAAGAGCGCTCATACAGGAACGAGAACATGACCAGGATCAGCCCCGACGCCAGCCGCATCCGGTGGAGCCTCAATGGCCCGCTGGAGACCTCCATCTCCATCGTCCAAATCGGCAGGGAGTTTGACCCAGACGAGGTTCCCGAGCCTTACTACCTGGGAGACAAGGACGGCCACGAGGGCAACCCCACCTGGCATCCCTTCTCGCGGTCGCCGCTCAGCGAGCCGAAGGTGTCGTCCACCAAGCTATGGGTCAACCCGCTTGACGACTGGGACTACTTTTGGTGGGTGGTGCACGAGGGCCACACGGAACCCGACGCGACATATGATCCCGCCGAGGTCCTCTACGAGTCACCACCAGAGGGCGACCCATACCCGGAGGAAAAGAAGCTAGTGCGCTGCTGCGGGGAGGACGCGCCCCCTGGCAAGGGAACGGATCTCGTCGTCAGGGCAACGGGCGACGGCGGGTTCGTGACGGTCCACGACTTCCTCTCGGCTGTGCACCCGTACCTCATGTCCAGACGCGACGAGATCCTCGAGGCCATGGCCTTGGATGTCGGCCGGCCGGGAAAACGGCCTTTCGGACGCGAGACCAAGCTGATCGTGACGTGGATGAATCCCGGTCAGATTGACGTCCAAACAGCGGACGAATTCATGCGCTTCTGCAGCAAGGCGAGGCCCGACACTTCTGCCCCTCATGACCTGGACCTAGACCCAGCTTGCTAACCCGAGCCACAAAGAAGCGCGGCATGTTGAGGAGTATTGTGCCTGTTTCTGGCCCCGGCCATGTTATGGATGTGGACGGTGGCGGTGCGCAGGAGGGCCAAGCACAAGCTCCTGTGTCACTGTTCGAGGCTGCGCTGGTAGAAGCCGAAAAGGCAGGTCTCTTGCCACCGCACCTTAGAAGTCTCTTGCCACCACACCTTGGAAGGTAATAACCATATCCCCAACTAGGTAGCTTCCTCGCTGCAACTACCACCCTTTTAGTTGGCGCTTGGTTAACCGCTTGGCGGCATGGATTATCTACTATATATCGTCGAGGATATGTATTCCAGCTCGAGAGACCCTTACCCAGCAGGAGTCTTTAAGGTCCCTTGGGCGCCCTATCAGGAGTCCCTACGGGAGCATTCCTTACTGCGGTGGTACACCACGAACACTAGTTTGGATCAACGAAGCAAGAAGCCGAGGAGAGCAAGAGGACTTTCGCCGTTCTTCTAGACTAAAGGGTGTGTGGAAGAAGGACCTCCAGGGGGGTTACCGAGGAAGCGATCGGAGAGGAAACTGGCTTTCAAATGATAAACAAAGTCAAGTTGAAACTGCCGAGACCCCATGAGGCGACTAGAGCAACAATATTGGTGGCTCTGACCGCTCAGGAAGAGGCTCGCAGGGCATATAACGAAGGGCTGATTTGAGAGACCAGCTACTATGTCTAGACTATGGGGACATACCCTAAGCCCAAAGGAGATACGGCTGGACGCAACGCCCCGCTTTCCGGGGCGCCGTTGGCGCACCGTTTGTGGCCGGCAGCACGTAGAGAGGGGTAGCTGAGTCATCATTGGATGGCGTGCGTCATGGTCAATAACGGCCGAGACTCGATGAATGAGGTGGTCTCGAGACGTAAATGAGGGCTGGATATCTGACACGAGCACACAAGATTATTCATTATGTCGAGTGAGCATACGCCGCTGCTCACGACTGTGAGCCTTGGCCCTCCCAGGAGACAATACCCTCACAACGTGCTTCGCCGATTCTGTACCATTGCGCTGTCATCCACACTCATATGGTTCCTGCTTGTTTTCTTCGTGACACTCATCTTCAACCCGGACGCGGCACACCCTCGCCCTCGCCCTCCCCATCGCCATGACCCGGACCAGTGGATTTGGCCAGGCTGCCCGGGAAGGAAAATCACTTACGAGCAGCTGAAGCAGATCTTGCTCGACACTCCAGACGCAAAGAAGGCTGAGGAATGGAGCCGGTACTATACAGCTGGAGCCCATATGGCGGGCCAGAACTACTCGCAGGCGCTCTGGACCAAGGAGAAGTGGGAGGAGTTCGGGGTCAGGTCCGAGATCAACACCTACGATGTGTACCTGAACCGTCCGGTAGACCACCGCTTGGCCTTGCTCCATAAGACTGAGAAGAAGGGCGTGACCGGGTGGAAGGTTGCCTACGAAGCATCGTTGAAAGAGGATGTGCTCGAGGACGACCCTACGACAGGATCGGAGAACAGCATTCCCACGTTCCACGGCTACTCTGCCAGCGGAAACGTGACGGCACCCGTCGTCTATGTCAACTACGGCACGTACCAGGACTTTGAGGATCTGATCAAAGCTAATATCAGCCTGGAGGGCAAGATTGCCATTGCTCGTTATGGAGGCATCTTCCGCGGTCTCAAGGTGAAGCGCGCCCAGGAGCTGGGCATGGTGGGGACTATCCTCTACAGCGACCCGGGCGACGACGGCGAGATCACGGAGGAGAAAGGCCTGAAGAAGTACCCCGAGGGCCCCGCTCGACAAGCCAGCAGCGTACAGCGCGGTTCGGCCGAGTTTCTGAGCATCATGCCGGGAGATCCCACCACTCCGGGATATCCCTCGAAGCCAGGAGTTCCGCGCGAACCCACCGAAAGCGTCATCCCCGTCATCCCGTCCATCCCCATCTCTTATCAGGACGCCCTTCCCATTCTGAAGGCCCTCAACGGCCACGGCCCCAGGGCCAAGGACCTCAACAGGTACTGGACCCGCAACGCCGGGCTCGGCTACCGGGGCGTCGACTACAACATCGGCCCTACCCCCGACGACGTCGTCGTCAACCTATACAACGAGCAGGACTACATCACCACCCCGATCTGGAACGTAATCGGCGTCATCAACGGCACCATCCCCGACGAAGTGGTCGTCGTCGGGAACCACCGCGACGCGTGGATCGTCGGCGGGGCGGGCGACCCCAACAGCGGCAGCGCCGTCATGAACGAGGTCATCCGCTCGTTCGGCGAGGCCCTCAAGGCGGGCTGGAAGCCCCTGCGCACCATCGTCTTCGCCTCCTGGGACGGCGAGGAGTACGGCCTCCTCGGCAGCACCGAGTGGGTGGAGGAGTACCTCCCCTGGCTCACGAGGGCCAACGTGGCCTACGTCAACATCGACGTGGGCGTCCGGGGGAAGGAATTCCACGCCAGCGCCGCCCCTCTGCTCAACAACCTCATCCGCGAGGTGACCGCCCAGGTGCCCTCGGCCAACCAGACCGTGCCGGGCCAGACCGTCGCGGACCTCTGGGACGGCCGCGTCGGCACCATGGGCAGCGGGAGCGACTTCACCGCCTTCCAGGACTTCGCGGGGGTTCCCTCGCTGGACGTGGGCTTCAACGGCGGCGCGGGGGACGCAGTGTACCACTACCACAGCAACTACGACAGCTTCTGGTGGATGTCGAACTACGGCGACCCCGGGTTTGTGTACCACCGCGTCATGGCGCAGGTCCTAGGGCTGCTGACGGCCAGGCTGGCCGACTCGCTCCTCGTGCCGTTTGGAGCCGGGGACTACGCCGGGGCCCTGGGCGGGTACGTGAAAAAGGTCGAGGACGCGCTGGACTCGTCCGGTGATGATGATGATCCGGACTCCTCGGATTATTCGGAAGAAGAGATCTTCGCCCTCCGCTCCCGCGCCGGCGACGGCGGCACCATCTCGGCCGCCGCCGTCTTCGCCTCGGCGCCCGAGTCCTTCGCCCGCCTGTATGGAGCCGTGTGGAAACTCTCCAAGGCGGCCATGGCCCTCGATGCGCGGGCGGCCGAGTTGGAGGAGAGGGCCAAGGACGAGATCCCGTGGTGGAAGTGGCCGAAGAAGATCAGGCTGGGGTGGCAGATACGGAGGGTGAACACGAAGTATAAGCTGCTGGAGCGCAAGTTCTTGCACGCCGAGGGATTGGATGGGAGGAGCTGGTTTAAGCATGTTGTCTTTGCGCCGGGGTTGTGGACTGGGTATGCTGGTGGTGAGTATCCCCCCGTTTGATCTAGGAATTGTGGAAAGTGACTTGCTAATGACGGCATCAGCGGTTTTCCCTGGATTAATGGAGGCTATTGACCAGAAGGATGAAGAGAGATTTAAGAAGTGGGTTGATATCACGGAGAACGCGATTTTGACGGCGGCAGAGAGCCTTTGAGATGACGGCGTGCTCTGATGGGAGACTGAGCTTTGTTTGGCGACAGCAAGCGATGATGAGCGACATATCATAGCAGGCAGTATTTCAGGTGCAATATGACGTCAGTTTCAATTATAAAGGCAATCGTGTTGTCAAGGGAAGAATATCGTTTCTAGTAGTATCTCTTACTGCCTAGGGTCTGCAGGAATACCTGCGAAACATGGTAACAACGCAAGCAACAGTCCGTCTCAAACCCTTCCCAAATTTAGCGCCTTCACATAACCTGCCCATTGCGCAAGGTAAGTATCTCCCGCTCACGTCACCCCTGCCCACTTATCGTCTAAGCAGACTGATACTGCTGCTGGGGATAGTTGGCAGCTGGGACGGCATAAGCCTGCTGTTGAGGCACGGCGTACTGCTGGACCGGCGCAGTCGTGGTCGTCGACTGCTGCTTAAACTCGTTGCCGCCAGCGGCGTAGGAAGGTGCGACGCCGGGGGTGCAGTGCAGGCCGGCTTTGCGGTGGCGGTGAAGCATGACGCTGTGGGTGGCCAGGGAACCGGCGAAGAGTGCGCTGTTGATCCTCGTCAGTCTCGCTGGGGAATCAAAGTGTTTGGTCAGAGAGAAACAAGAAACTTACAATTCCACGCCGCCCAGAGCAGAGCAAGCAGCCAGGCATGCAGCCCAAGCCGAGGCGTCGACAACGGCGCTGCGCTTGGCAATGTCGCTCCTCTTGTAGTACGAGTCGTAGTAGTAGTAAGAGCTGCCCGAGTAGGAATAGACGGCGGCCACCTCGCTCGCCAGGAGGGCAAAGGAGGCGAGCCACATGATGACGAGGAAGATGTCGAGGGCCAGGACGGCCCAGTAGTTGTAGACCGCGGGGGAAGAGTACTCGGCGACGAGGTAGTAGATCGTCACGACCAGCGTCATCAGGCCGACGACCATGATGAAGATATCGCCGTCGAAGGCCAGGCCGGCCACGCCGTAGGCCGCGAGGCCGATGACGATGACGGCGAGGACGAGCTGCACGATGCGCAGGGCGATGAAGTTGTGGGGGTAAATGGGGATGTGCTCCCTGCCGGCGACGCGGGCGGAGGAGTACTTTGAGTTTTCCATTGTAAGTGAGTCGGGCTGGTGTGAGGGGTGTATGTTCGAGGACTAAGAGGGAAGACGGTTGAAGCTTTAACTACAACAGAAGCGAAATACGGAACGAGATATCACAGGGGACACAAAGGAGGAGGAGGGAAGGCGACCGGACTTATAGAACAGCAAGAGCAAGCTCCGGAACTCGCCAAGATATCTTTCACAGGTCCCTGCTCGCGCGGCTGAAGCCATAATGTCACAGTGCTCTGCCCGAAAGCCCATTCTCATCAAACGGCACTTGCATGCCAAGAGCCCATAGTGAAGTCTGCCTTACGCGCTCGACCGGCCGTGCATTGGTTCGACACGTCTAGACCCAAGGAAGTTAAGGCGGTGGCTGTGATTAGATGCCCGTCGTGAAGCGTCCATCCACCAGGGGTGCGTTGCAGGTCCTGGTTTAGGGCCCATATCAGTGTTGTCCGGCTAGCGGAGGGCCATTCAGAGCCTTGCCCTTCCCTGGTATCTTTCCTCGACGAGCTCTGTGATGGTCGACGTTCATCACGGCCCAACCAAGGGCTGACACGGGAGAGGGTGCGGGCACGGCCTTAGACACTGTGTTACTGGGTGGTGCGGCTGAGGAGGACCCTGGTCCGATAATGGAGATCCCTCGCATTGACTGTAACACCAGTCGAGGCTGCGGGCTGCATACCCAGTCGAGTAAGGTCGGAATTGCTAAAGAGCTCATGTCTCGTCAGTCAACCTCCAGCAATTATGACTTAAATCAAAAGGAATGGTGAAGGATCTTAAACTCAGGACTCATTCGACCTGTACGCGAGGCCTTTCGTAGACCAGCCCTCTTCTGTGCGTTCTGGCGTTCTGGCGTTCCAGGGACATCTTAAACGCGCCGATGCCAGGCATGAACGACCGACGCCACGAGATGCACACACCGACCAGCCACGGCGCGAGAGAGAGCAGGGTGGCGTCGAGTCACACCTCAGCTCCTGCTCAGCGGCCCCGAGCGGGAGTGGTCACGCTCGGCAGTCGCTGGCATGAATAAACGGTACGGTAGCGCCACGGAAAATCGACCTTGCAAAACTCTGAAGCGAGTCTAGCGGCTTTTGATTTCCGGTTTGCGGAGGGCGCCGTCAGTTGCAACTTGCGTTAGGCTTGGAAAAAGCTTCAACGCGAAGGAGTCGGAGGGAAAGAGAGCGGTGATTATGCAGGACACACAGTGCGAGTGCAACCAGCCTCCAATCTCCCCAACAAACGCCACAAGGGGGATTGCGTCGAGGCTGATTGGATGCGGGAAACTCAATATTGACACCCGCTTCGTCCAGTTCAGAGACAGAGCTTGCATTTTATCGATGCCCTAAAAATAACATATATGAGTCCCTGGCTTCTTGGCACGGGATGGCTCTGGCTGGCAAGTTCCATTTTGGGCTTTGGACAAGCGCAAGCGAGCAGCGTGAAAGTAGAAGGGGGTTGATGAAGTAGGAGAAAGTGCTTTCATCCC
>Ga0209127_100778_pt1 | contig 10829 bp, 11 predicted proteins | sample LakSupMetagenome_FD_187469 | JGI IMG/M metagenome (GOLD analysis project Ga0209127, IMG submission 187469) | Freshwater microbial communities from Lake Superior, Canada - Sta WM archaea (SPAdes) (version 2) | ecosystem: Environmental > Aquatic > Freshwater > Lake | place: Lake Superior, Canada...
TAGACACGTCCATCTTCACCCATCTGCAAGCTTATTGCGGACATCTCCTTGACCAGATCCGTCTCTAAGTCTAGATGGAGTACCGTTCCTTGTCGGGCACTGCGCCTTTCTGGTACTGTTCGCAGCCAGAGCGTCGGAGCGTCCGACCCTCGGAGCAAAATCTGCCTCGCGCCGCAATCTTGGTTAAGATGGTCGAGCTCAACGACGTCTATGTCAAGGTTCCGGGGGGCTTCCCTTGTCTGCCTTGATCTCGAGTGTAATCCTGCGCGTCGTCGATACTACGTATATGTGGAAGGTTATGTAGAAGGCCATGCTGGTCAATGCTCTTTCTGCAAACCTGCAATGTCGTCCACGCGGAACCGCGGTGGGAATCTCCACTAAAGGTTTTTGCGACCCAGAAGCATCAGGTACCGTCGAGGTTGCGACAGAGCGTCACTGGCGATACTGGCATATTCCCCGTTGGTCGTCTTCGCCCCGTCTTCCGCTACTATTAGGGTCCAGACCGCAGAGTATGGAGAGTAATTACATCCTGCCTTAGCGTGAATCTGTCCGCCCCATCTTCATCCTCCCGCACGGCAACGTGCTGTATGCTGTCAAACGCTTTCTCTTTCGACTTTCTATTCGATGTCGAAATTGTGCAGAGGATGAGCCCAGTCGGCCGTTCGTCAGCAACCATTGCCTCTCTCGGTTGCCAGTAAGCAGGAGTGACCGAAGAGGGGGGGAGGAAAGATCTACATCTTGTCTGTGCTAAGAGCCTGGATTTCATGCTCCTGTGGTTGGCACACAAGCTGATCCCCCTCAATGTTCCCCTTTCTCAGAGACGTTGGTTGGCTCACCCCACGTCTGGGGGGAAGAAGGAGACGGTAGTGGTCCAGAAGTGAGTGCTCTTTGCCACTTGTCTGGAGTGCGTCTGTGCCCATGTGTCTGCGGTGTGGGGGTCTCACCAGTGCTGCTTCGCCAGGCAGGGCAGGAGGATGATGTTCACCGGCTGATGCCAACTGAACAGAAGCTCCGACATTGTTCCCGGACTCTGCATTTTTTAGGAGTGGAGCGGTGGACTGCTCGAGGGGATTCGGTACCGTGGATCTGTTTTGTGGTGGACATGGCGACACGACTCTATTCCTGCTTAGGTTACGGCAGGTGAAGGCCCAGTAATCGCCCTTAGTCGGACGTTGGGAATGGAGCGCTTATTGCAAATCCAGTCTGACACTGGTAAATGTTTGCCCATATGATTTAACCTGGGTGGATGGGCGTTAGACACGCGCATCGGATGACAACATAACTGTCGTTAACAGGAGAGTTTATGGTATCCCGTAATCTGACTATCTACATACTTGCTGGGCATTGTCCAGAATAAACCAGAGCATTCCTGCTGGAAGGCGCTCGTCCTGAAGAACCCAATTCCTGTGCCCGCCCTGACCCGCTTCGCGATGTATATATCCGCCCAGGCCGTGATGTTCATAGAAAAGCACCGGGAGACATGCCCTGATAACCTAACCCCACGACGACATGCCTTCACCAGCATACTGATAACGCCTGTAAACCTGAAACAATTGGTATCTTTGATAAGTGTGTACAGCCCACCCGCCTTATTGCACGACGAAATAGGCTCGAAGAGAACGCTGTCCACCTAAATTGCAAAAGAGTCGCACCCGGAGCAGGTACCATGTTCACTGGTTTGACTGTGTCATTCACATCCCGTGTCAACTAGCAGTTTTCCAACTACTGGCTAGAAGTGCTGTTCCGCTTCTGCTTGCACTTGTCGTGCAGCAGATGGCCGTTTCGGGCTGTCGTCCTGGTGAACTCGGCGCCGCAGTTGGGGCAGCTGGCCTTGGCCGCGTGTCCCGACTTTTCGCGTTGGTGGCGCAACAGGTTGCTGAACGTGCTGAACTGTCGGCCATTGCACCCATGCTCCCAGCATTGCGGCTTGGGCCGGCTCTGTACCACCCTGACGTGTGTGGCATCTTGGCCCCCTTGGCCGCCACCCGTCATCATCACCGACGGTACTTGATACATCATGTTTGGGTCTCCCATGCTTGGTCTAGGACAGTGCCGCGGTCAGCTGTGTATTTCTCTCAGACAGCTCTCAATGACGGTACCCACCCGTAATGCGACGGTAAACTTGACGATGTCGTACTTGGATAACCGGTGGAGTATGCCATTGGTAGGTATTGCTGCGGAGAGTATTCGTTTGCGAACATGTTGGGCTGAGTCTCCAACGGGGGAGTGTATGAAGGCATGTATGGCTGAGCGCCAACAGAAGATACTGGCTCTGAGAGTGCCGAGATTTGCGGTGGCGCACTTGTATAGATAGGCAGGCTGGAAGCGCCAGTGGTCATGTCGGTTATGCTGGCAGGGGGCGAGTGGACGTAAGAGGAAGAGCTGCTATCGGTTCTCCTCTGGCGCTGTGATATCTTGGAGTCGCGGCGCGCCTGGTCTCTCTGGCGTTTCAGTTCCCGCTGCTCAGCGGTGAGCATCCCCCTTGGTGGGCTCGCCGTGATTGATCTTGAACCGGTTGGGGGTGACAAGCTAATATCTGATCCGTAAGGGCCGAGGTCATGGCCCAGCAGATTGGCGTTCTCCATGACTGGCCACGTAAAAGATGATCGGCCGGCCATGTTGAACGTGGGATCGTACTGGAGGGCAACAGTACTGGAGTCATTGTTAGTTATCCATATCCACCTCGGGGATTTATGCCATCTCGAACGGACCTCATGCTTGCGGGTTGGCTGGTCCTTGGGGACGGGGTTTGAGACGTCGTATGTGCAGAGGCGCCTTGCGAAGACTCTATGCGTAGTGACGGCGCGCTCAGTGATGCTAGTGACGCTGCGTGCGATGTACCAAACCAATCGACATCCGGGACGGAGTCAGATATTTGAGGGAAAGGCGGGTGAAGATGGGAGGATGTTGTGGGCAGGAATGCTGGAGTAGTGGGGAGGGCGGAGGAGAGATATAATGGAGAGCCGGCCTCTTGAAGTCTGCTACCGGGATACGCCGCTGGTGTGGATATATCTGCCGGTGCCTCTACCAGCTTTAGAGACTGGAAAAGGCCTCCAGTTGTTGATACACCACTACTTGTCCGTGATCTGTGGGCTTGTGAGTGACTCTGCTCGTCATTGTACTCCCGGTACGTCGAATCCATTGCGTTGAAAAGGGCTGAAGAAGACAAGAGAACTGAAGACGCTGGAGAGACTATGCAGCACATACGTTGCCTGTGGTGCGGGATCTTCTGGAGTCGTCGATGGGATCAGTAGCTTAGATCCACGGGAGCGGTAGGATGGTACAATGGGACCGGTGGCCGACTTCGACTTATAAGCGTTGAGACGAGAAGCTGTCCTCACGACCAGCTTTTCGTTAAGATCAGGTAGAAAGATTCTTGAATCAGATATAGCTATTTTCGTCTGATCGATGAAGGTTAGATGCCCAGCCTCAGTCCTTGTCGAGGTAGGGTTCATCGACCTTTTAATCCACAGAAGAGGCGGTACATGTGTGAGATGTACGTACCTTGGCCCACGCTTGCAGCGCCCTGGCGCATGACAGAGGGGGCTTCCCAGCACTAGTTAACAACAAGGACCCTGGGTGGGGGAGGGTTTGGCCTGTCACTGGCTAGAGCGCTGTATATACGTACAAGCACATGCTCCCGGGTACAAGGGTATCTAAACCCTGGACAGGAGTATTCGTAGGGCTCTGAAAGCAGCAAGGAGAAGGGCCGGCGCCATGGGGAAAGAACGTGAATGCTAGCTAGGACCAGGCTTTGGGTGTGTTCTCTCAGTTGGGGTCCAAAGGGGTGTGTATACAACAGAACAGACGACCGTTCGGGTGTTCTGATGGTCAACCGGGCTTGTCCATACAAGGGGGGTGGAGAGATGTTTTCTAGGGTGGATCTTAAGAAAAGACAGCTATGGTGAGCAACCAAGACCAGGGCCAGGGGGATCCAAGAAAACGGCGGAAAGATCTCAACCTAGGGGAAGGGACCGTAACAGCTCCCAAAAAGGGTCCGTTTAGGAAGTTGCAGGGGTGCATCAGTCCACCGAGTTAGGTCAAATGAGGTACATGTACTTGCTACCAACTACTCAAGGTGGTAACGTGGGAAGCGGGCAGTCCCCCAGGTCTTCCTCTCCCGTAAATGTGGACGCCTAGACGTGGGATACTGATAAGTTGCATCGTGGCGCGGGAGGTCATCAGAGGAGTTGGTAGAGAGATACCTTAGGCTCCAGCATTTCGAACGTTTGTACTGTGCCGTTCTGGGGGTTACAGATGAATTGACATAAAGAAAGACTTGCATGGCCCAGCAAGTTCGGCCACACAAAGCCAGCACATGGGGGATGCACCTGTTTGTGGCTTGGGGTCCAGGTATGTAGTGCACTTGTGCCGCTGCCACGGAAGTCGCCATAGAACATCCGTAGAACAACAGTCAACCACAGCTTGACAGCTCCCGGTCCTCCTATGACAGGGGTGCACTTCTCCATGGCATTTGCTACTCCTGAGCTCAAAAGCACGCTGAGGAGAGTGGGAGAGTGGGAGTGCTGATGAAGCAGGAAGGTGATCAGAGAAACTCGGCGCCCTGGCAAAATCAAGAAGCATGAAGACATTTGCACTCGCAATTCGGGTCCCAAAGGTGATGCCGATAGCTTTTCTGCCCTGCACATCTGAGACATCGGGACCGACTGTGCGAGAGGTAAGCATGCAGGGTCATGGTCGTTGGGGCAGCGGATAGACAAATCTGAAATCAATGGAGCGACGCTGCTGAACTGGCGCTGCTGGTGATGACAAAAAAACGTTGTGATTTATTAAACAGTCGAGTGATGGAGGACCATCGACGAAAGGAAGTGGAACTGTGGAGAGGGATCTGCAGTCTGGATCTGCTGTTACAGCTGTTCTTATTATTACTGCTGTACCTTTGGTATTTGGAACGGGCAAGGACTTGCACCAAGTTACTCGCAAGATGATGGAGATTCCCCAGCGAACAAGGTACGCTAATAAGATAGCTATCTTATAAGTGTCCCATGTGGTGGAGTTAGGCGCGATCTGCCTGTCGAACCCGATGAGCCGATGCACAATCGGAATCATCAAAGCGAAGCAGTACAACATCACTTCGTAGCCCCTGGGATTCGACTGTCAGCTGCAGGGTCACACACAGCTTACTTGATATTGCTGTGTGTACCACAATATGTTCTCAGTCGATTGACAAGACGAGAGGACCGAAACATGCGCAGTGACATCCATTGTACATACATCCATACATACAGTGCCAACAGCTTGCGACCGCGCAATGGAGGAGAAAAGGACAACCGGAGCGGACAGAGAGACAGTGAGGGGGTTCAGAGATGAAGAGTCTCCCGGAGGATTCGGATCCTTGTCGAGGGGGTGAAGTCGGGATTTTACGCTCGACAGCCGACGACATTCAAGAATTCACTACACGTAAGAAGTACGAAGTACGCGGGCGGCACTGGAAAGCGCGCTCCGGTGGCGCCTTGCCGTTTTCGACCGTCGGCTGGAAGTAGCAGGTTAGACGAGGGCTGGTGGTGCTACGGAGCCGAACTTATCACACGTGTAATCGTGAGGCTGTTCCCAAGGCTTTTTCCTACTATTCTGGTAGTACGGCTAAGACACAAAGTCCTCGCAGCCAGACCACCATTGAAAAGTAAAGTTTAGTCCAGCCTGCCGTGCCCACATGGCGGGATGCAACGGGAAAGGAAGAGGTTCCTAGCATTCGCACACCAAGATCTCGGCAGACGGGCGGACGGGACATTTTGGTTTGATGGCTCACCTTGACAAGCTCACAGCTTGGTTTTGTCTTCCAGCGAGTATTCAGGGGATGAGAGACACTTCGCCTCCCCCCGGCCAGTCTGAACTACATCTTGAAGCACCTTGACCTTGAAGCACATTACCAAATGGACCAACCACACAGGCTCCCCGCAATGCGGCAATGGCGCCATTTCTCGAGACCAGACCCGCGCAAGTGGAGAACAAGTTGCTGTCCTGGACAGTTACACAGTAACTTACTCCAACAACAAGCATGTCGGCTAGTGGGCTGGTTTCTCCAATTTCCCCGCCCAATGCGCAACTTTGCTGGACCCAACTTCCAAGCCCTACGAGGCCCGCCCAAAGGGCGCTCTTGACAAAATCCACGCGGCTAGTTTGGATGTGGAAGGTGAGTTTTGCATTGTTTCACAGGTTTTTCGGCCGACATTTGTGTTGAGATGCGCAAGAAGGCGGGCTGATCACCGCTGGGACAGGTAACTAAACGGAGGCAAGACCCGTCGGAGCATGAAGAACCTACCTTACCCACCCTGGCAACTGCACTCAATCGCAGATAACCGCGCTGTTGCTGCAGAGCGCGGCTGATTCAGGGCTGGCCGCAATGTAGGCATCAGGCAGCTAATTAAGCAAGCATACATGTTTGCAGAGAAGTGAGCGCGGCTATGGAGAAGTGGTGGCGGCTCTTGAATGCGGCCTGTTCCTTCACCTGCCTCGCTGATTGAAGCTCAAAACGGTGCCGTTTTGTTGGTCAATCCCCTCCACAATCCCAGTCCTGGTTAGCGAGGCTGGCGTCGAGACCCTTAATCTGGCCCATGAACAGGCTTACTAGCACCGATTTATTCTGCTGCCTGTTGACAAAAACCAGAAGGCCATTTTCAAGCAGCAATCTACATTCGGAGTGGCTTGCCATCTTGGCCCATGGTGCTTTCGGGTGCCGCGCCCGCCATTCGGCATTCGGGACCGATATTGAGATCCCAGCTCCAGAGTGCAGGTTTCATGCTCTGCACAAGTTGACGACCTGAAGACACAGGGGCCGTCAAAGGTGCTCTGACAAGCCAGCCAAGCCAGGACGCAGTCTCCAATCGCTCTCTGGGCCGACGCACCCTCCCCCGTTAGATGGTAAACTCCTGCAGGCATGGCGGCGATTATCCCACGCAATTGGGCCACGTTAGCGTGAAGAACCAACTCGAGGGGTGTGTGGGCAGAGGTGATAAGCGCCGGCGCTTGTCGTGTGGGTATCAATGGCATGCTGTGGCGCTGGCCCTTGTTACTCCTTCGCCCAATGCCGTGCTAGACGCGGGCTCACACATAGCGTTTGTCCCTTCTGCCGCCGACATCTGCAAGAGAGTTTGCTGGCATATGCGGCTGACGCAAAGCTCGGTCGTCTCATTGATTCCAAGACACCTTCCGAGCACTTGGCGCAGGCGAAGACCAAGCGCTGCGACCATAGGCGTGTACGGCGTCCGATGCTGTGCGACAGAACATAGACAAGCGCGATGGTGGTACAAATCACAAGTGCTCTGCATGGGCCCAGGAAACAGGCCTCTTCGCACAATTGGTAAAGCATCATCGAACCACGAGGACCGAGCCGCCGGGGGAGGGTTAGTGCATCCAACATCATAATGAGTCAAAGCGCCATGTCTCTGGCAAGATGATGAAGTTCACCTCTGGGCCAATACCGAGACTATGCAGTCGTGCCCAGCTCGATCATTTTTGTCCTTTGCATTCCCGGCTTATCTCTAAGCTGAGGCGGGGATCGCCGGCTGTCACACGAAGAAGTTGCATCGAGGAGCAGCAGGCCCAAAAACTACGCGACAGACTGCCCCATTGACCTTCACAGTTGCTGCTCCGAGCAGTCAATCTGGAATTGGTATTTCGGAACCGACATCACTGTTCGGGCTTCCCGCGCCCAACACCATGGCCGATCCCTCACTTGGAAGCGAGGAACTTATGTTATGCTTCTGTGAGGCAGAGCAGATACCACGACATGGTAGTATATGCTTAAAAGCTCCAGCGATCATCTCCCGGAACCTGAACGTTACAGTGGCCCGACCCGGGAAATTGCCGCCCAGCTACCGCGCCTGTCACTCGGTTCTCCTGGTCAGCTTTCCTCATCGGTGAATGGGAAGTGGTTGCAGCGAATCTGCGGCGCGGACTGACGGTATTCTGACAAATACTGGATACCTTTACTCTGGACTCCTCTACTCTGGAGTCTGCAGGACTAAGTAGGAAATTGCAGTTGTCAAAGCATCCGCAAATGCCTCCCGGGTCCCCCGCGTCTGCGACTCAGACCCTCGACTGCAGGCGTGTGCGCACTGTGTTGCATGCAAAAACGCACGAAGTACGTACCGGATTAAGGGGCTGGGACTAAGGTACCTAGCCTCATTAGCAGCTCCAACTGTCTGTGATTTTGCTTCCGTTTCAATGGCAGAAACCCCACCGGGACAAACTGTTAAGCTCACCGACACTTGTTGCAGTATCGCTGTCGTGACTTTCATACAGCGATGAGCATAGTTCCAAAAGCCTTCACTGACTAGCAGTTACGGTATTGTTTCGTCGAGGTAAAGTTACCTTAGGTCAATGAGGTGCACCCTCCGCGTCAGCTGTGACGTTGTGCAACAGCGAACAAACAGGCCAATGATATTCGCGGACCCGGACATCGTCAGCCGCACATTGTGAGACCACCCCTACATCTGATGGTACATGACGAAGCGAAGGCGAAATACCCCAGATTCAGGACGAATACAGTCCGACGACCAAGAAAGTTCCCGACTACAACCCAATCGAGGCTGTCGGAAGCCATTGGATGTCCCCTTCAGAGCTCCCCAGGGTTCCAACGGACTCACGGACGAACTCACTGGCGGGCGGCTGCTTATGGCAGAGTATGTCGCCGAGTTGAGAAGGTCATCCGATCTCCCACGTCGATGCTTTCCTCATGGCCGTCAGAAGTTTAATAACAGCCCTGTATCTCCCGGGAGCAGTGGCGTCTTTCCAGTTACGGCAAATCAAACCTTGATGCCTCTTAACCCCGAGATCCCAACCGGACCTCGGGGGTGAGGACATTCAAGCCGAGCCAAGGCATAAGCCACTTGCAGAAAGCAGACATATCCTTTCGATTCGCTCCGGCCGGAGCACCATTCAGTCCGATCGACATCAAGATCCATGACTGCGACTGGCTGGTCTACGACGGCGAATTGTTAACGGCATTACGAAGTAGTCCTGAGCTCAACCGCAACCTGGATTGGCCCCGGGTATCCATGCACTTGCAGGGGCGCACGCATTTCGGTCCATCGGAGAGAGCTGGTATAACTCGCTCATCAACCGATCTACTACGTGCGCCGTTGTGGCGCCGTTGTCTTCATATCCGTGCGTACCTTTGGGTATGTACATCGCCTTCCGCACAGGTTACGACACCCCTCCTCCTCTAGTCCCACACCATGTGATGTGGGGGAATGGGAAACGTATAGTCGAGGGGATTGTTGACAGCGTTATACTGAAACATGGAGAATTGACGGACTTGCTGTTATGCTCCCGGCTATGTTGCGATGCGATTTTCTTGTCGATGATCTTTTGTTCCTAAGTGAGTATTCGAGGTGAAAGCGCGGTGTCACTGCCCGCGCATAGAACGGCACACGTCAGCACGGTGTGCCGCACAATGAGCCTGACGGTGCCGTCACCTCCCCGTTTTGCGTCTAGAGCCAGGCCTAGCGCTTCGATATTCGGGACTTATTTCGACCCCATTCCCGATGGTACAGAGCTTCGAACAGCGCGCACAACAATACCGCACATCGGATCGGCAGACACTCACTGTTCCGTACTGCATTCATTCTTCCCCTTTGCCAAGCAAGCACGGAACACTCGGAACCCTGCGTCGTCATGTCTTCAGCCTGCCTCCAACCGTACCAGATAATACCTGCTTAAGGAACAGCCGCACACCGAAGGAAAGCGAACAGGTGACGTATCACGGTGCGTACTTGCCTTTGGTCTGAAGCTCAAAAGGCTGACCGGGGCAAAATACGAACTCACTTTGATCATCTTTGGGGTCGCACGTATTCCGTCGAACAACAATCGAGCGTTATCCGAGTTCGGAAAAAGGTCCGAGGCGATCGCGGGCCCGGTGTTAGGGGCTCACCTTTGGACCCGGCGGGAAGGTTTAACGGCTTCCTGCCACAAACGAAATGACACTTTAAACCCTCCTCTCAGCCTTATGGACGGGCGAGTGGGTGTGATCGCGGCTCTTGCTTGTTTGGGTCCCGAATCAGATCCCTTTTCTGTTTCCTGGGGACGGTGGAGGACGCGGATGTTTGCCGTGCTGCTGACAAACCTGACGGCTACTTCGGACCCTTTCTAAGTAAACGCGGCTACAGAGCGCCTGCGAGCCCACTCGGACGCTGTGGATGGTGGTTCCATCAGAACCTGCAGCTTTAGAGCGGCCATCACCATGCACATACGGATGCCAAGGCGACGAAAGGCCCAAGGTGGTGCCGCTAAGCGTAGAATAGTCGGTGACTGTTGGCCGTCCTTTGTCTTCGCGAGATGGATTAGGACGCAACGACCGAAGCAACGACGCCCGTCTACATTCGGGTCCGGCGCCCGTCTGAGACATTACGGCTTTGAGACCATCTCAAAGCAGTGCCAAGGACGACTATGACAGGACTTTAAGAGCGCGGGCGTTCTCCTCCGTCTTATTCCCCACGGCCAAGACTGATACATCCAATCGCTCGGGGCGCCTGACCCCTCGGCGTCGCAATGCAGCTGACCGCTTGCCCGCATGCCGCAGACATCAACCAGAGCCGTCAACAAGAACGGGCGCGTATTGTATGCAGTTGATGCGTGGAGCATTATCGAATGAACCTGCAGTAGCTTGAGCAATATTCTGTAACCCGCGGAGTTTGCCGGCTGCCACATTCGATGCACGTTTGTGCGAGCTGACACCCCTGGCGTCGCTCAATACGCACGGCGTCTCATCCTTCGTGGGGTCCAAACCTGCGACGAGAGTCCATACCTCGTCACCGAGGTGGCAGACAGGAACCAGTCAGTCCGTTGACTGGACGAGTAGGCAGAGC
>Ga0209127_100779_pt1 | contig 10827 bp, 8 predicted proteins | sample LakSupMetagenome_FD_187469 | JGI IMG/M metagenome (GOLD analysis project Ga0209127, IMG submission 187469) | Freshwater microbial communities from Lake Superior, Canada - Sta WM archaea (SPAdes) (version 2) | ecosystem: Environmental > Aquatic > Freshwater > Lake | place: Lake Superior, Canada...
TTACCGAGGAGCAGCGCGAAAGCCGCTTCCAGAAGAACATTGAGCTCATCAACAAGCGCATCTCGTCGACGAGCTTCAAGGACGTCGCGGACCGGCACCTCAAGGACAAGACGGACGCCATCGCCCACATCATCCGCAATATCGCGGAGCAGTGCTCAGCAGCGGTCGAAAGCCTCCAGCTCGCCCAGGATGCCGAGCTCGGTGACCGCGACCACGTCTCCACCCCGACTCTCAAGGGTCGTCGGACCAGCAACCTCTCGGCAGCGCCAAGCGACGACGGGCACTCGGCCGCGACCTCGGACATTGGCGATGACAGCCACCTGCGGCCCAGTAGCGGGCGCACCTCCAGCATCCCCCCGACGCCGGACCTCATCCCCAACCGCAGCAGCACGAGCATGTCGATCGCCAGCACGGCCACCACGCCCGAGCGCATCTCTCAGCAGTATGTCATCGGACACGACATCCCGACCAAGATCGTCGAGGACGACGAGGATGATCTGGAGGACGACTCCCGCAGCGAAAACGACCCCAACCCCATCCCCCAGGAGCCGGGCCACGTCGTGGGCAAGCATGCCGAGAGCCTGATTCACAGGCCGTCTGGCGCGCGTATCAGTGCTCTCGGGGGCACTCGATAAAGAACGCAAAGGTGATTGGTGATATTCTTGCAAGCTTCTTCGTTTATTCTGTATACCATTTTGCGTGGCGATCTGCAACCAAGGACCGTTTCTAGGCGTTAGTGATCTGGGCTTTACACTATTCTTTGTCGTTATTTCCCATTTTATTCCCATTTCTCTGCTGGTGTCGAGGCCAGAGTTTCGACAAGAGGATGCTTGTTGTTACAGAGTGGAAGCGAGAGCCGGAAAAGGAGCAAGCGCCGTTAGTGAGGCACATATCGTTGAGGGGGGCTGACAGGAAGTCAGAGTCTACGCTTGTATCTTACAGCATTTTATTATCATTTCAAGGAGATGGAACCTGGTTTGGCGGTCTTGTCGTCCCCGTGTATTTCGATTCCGGCACTCCTTAGTTAGCATCTCGGAGAAATAGTAAACCATGGAATCTCCCCAGTATCAGATTGGTACCTCTGCCAGAGGGATTATGTTATAAGTCTCCCGCTCTTCTCTGTGTTTTCACATTGGCTGTGAACCCCCTGGGAAGCCCGGAACACCGAATATCGGATGCGTAGGATTCAGGGTCCGAGGTATGACGTAGTGAGGCGACAGGCTGAAGTTTAGAGTGCTATTCCATTGCATCCGTGTAGCTGGGGATCATGACTCTTTCAATCCTGCAATAATAGCGGAACGTAAACTGTCTTTGGACCCCGATCGACAAAGCTGCCTTCCTTACCTTGGCAGCTCAGCTCTATGAACCAACCTTGTTTGCGGGCCAGCCGCTCACTTTACTGCTTTGCAGGCATGGAATGGGCTAGATACAATCAACCCCGGAGTTCGGCTGGACAGTATTTGGGACAGAGGCGGATCAAAGTTCGGCGCTGCAAATAACGAGGAAGGATGCGAGGAATAAGCGGAAGCCTTTGTTGTTGGTCACGCTCATCGAGTCATCCATAGTTGTCGCGTGTGTGGTACCACCTCAGACCTCGCCCGGCGCCGCTACGTAATCAGGCCATTGAATTTTAGCTTCATCCGCTGCGCCGTCCGCAAAATCCGGTGCTAACGGAAAGCATGAAATATTGTCCACCACCACCGAAATGCCCCGACCGCTGCCAAAATGTGCCAATCCACAAACCTAAACCACTTCATGAAACACGTCGCTCACGCACGAACAGTCAACTTGGACGGGGTGTAACCTGCTCCGAGAGACCTGATCCCCACCAGGTACTGTGTCGCCGTTCGCCAGTCTGGACTCGGAAACCTTTTCTTGGTCAACGACAGGCCGTCAAATCGCATCACCCATCCTGCCCCTCTACAGCCATATTTGCTCCCCAGCTTCTCTTCCCGAGGCTCGCTCTACCTCTGCTCTCAACGCGAAACCACCCCTCTAACAGCCGTCAAGATGGGTAACAATCGCATAGCAATGCAGAACTCCTCCAGCTCACAGTAGCCTCCGGAGTTCCGGAAGTGCTCGCCTGCTTCTCCTTCTACACCCCCAGCAAGACAACCTCACCGTCTCCATCCACTCATTCTTCGTTGCGAACCGCCCACGCAACAATAAGGTAGCCACTACCCAGCCGGATCACCTCCATCGACACACTCCTCTCGCCTACCTAGCGACCCTGACGACGAACCCCTACCAAACTATCAGCACCCCCACTGCCTCGATAGTATTCTCGTCAGCTCTCGAGTACAGACAGTCGGAGGGACAAGCAAACCCGCAGATGAAGACAGCAGACGCAGAGCTTGAGGACATGGCAGTTGCGGGGAATGTGGTGCTGAAGCGGACGGCAAGAGTAGCAGTCGAATACGAAACAGAGAACGAAGTGTTGGAGCACAGCGGAAAGAAGGCCACCAACAACACCAAGCCAGACGAACCTACCTCACAGAAGGCCGAGGGCAAGGCTTCCAGGTCAAGTGTCATTTCAGCTGCAGCAACAGCCATGAACGGGGCATCGAGGCCCTACAGCCGACGGGGATCCATTGTCGAACACGCCTCCGCGGACCTGGCGGACACCAATGGCAGCCAGCATAGAAGTAGCTATTTGACGAACGGCGGTGCCGATAGCAACAGGGTTGCTGACAGACCGCAAGAACTCCCTAACCACATCAAGTCGAGCTTGAAGTCACACAAGCTCGATAGTCTCGGTCAAGATGGCCGACCTCTCAACTTCGGTGAAGTCTTGCCTGGTATCTACCGGAGTAGCTTTCCAAAGGCTGAGGACTACCCTTTCTACAAGAGGCTGGGACTGAAGACAGTTGTGTGAGTCATCCTCCTCATGTTGACCTGGGTCAAGGTCTGCCGTACAAGTATAAGGAGCTAACAGTCCCCTAGAACCCTCGTGCAGAAGGACTTCCCTGCCGAGTACAAGCCTTTCCTGGCCGACAACGGCATACAGCATTTCGTCTTCGACATGGAGGGCACCAAGAAGCAGTCGATCCCCATCCACATCATGACTGCCATCCTCCGCCTCGTCCTCGACCCGCGAAACTACCCCCTCCTGCTCCACTGCAACCACGGCAGGGTAAGCTTTATCCATCACCTCTGTACCATGGGAACCGAAATACTGACCTTTGTCCTTGCAGCACCGCACAGGATGCGTCGTAGCCGCCATCCGCAAGTACTACCGCTGGAATCTCGACTGCGTCCTGGACGAGTACCGGACCTACGCCGAGCCCAAGATCCGCGACTGCGACATCGAGTACATCTCGTCCTTCAACCACAAGCACCTCGCGGACCTGTGGGAGAAAGAGGACCTCCACCACCGTCACCACGACGGAGTCATCATGGACGCTATCCGTCGACCCCTTACGCGCCGGGACGAGCGGCCCGTCTTCCAGCACCGCTTCCGGCGCTTCTTCCGGACCGCCGCCTTCTCCTTCGCCATGCTTGTCATCTGGTTCTACTCCGGGAACAACATGATGACGGCGGCGAATGGCGCGCCGAGGCCGCAGCCTACGGGTTGAACCTTTGATCGCGGGTTGATGCAATGTGCGATTTAAGTCATGCCACGACTCGAGCAAGCTTTGTGTTGTATTAAATCCTTTCTTTTGTCTTTTGTCTGCATTTCAGGAGTATGGGCCTAGATTCAGGCAAGGGGTACCGGTTTGGCCTCACCCCTGGGAAACTGGGAGGCCGGAAGGCAAGATTTGTGAGCGGTTTTGGCGCCAACAGAGGGAACGGAGAACAGGAGGGAGAGAAAAAAAGAAGCAGCGGAGAATAGGATGAATGGCGTTGACCCCTGGACAGTACAGCGGGAGACTGGGTCAGCGATGCGATTCTTGTTGAGGAGAGCCTAAAAACTGTCTGGATAGACCTGGGACGCGAGACATTCAAGTGCTGAGACGTCTCGAGGGGTCTTGGGTGCCATAGAGAGCTTTTGGTTCATTTGCCAGTTCTCCATTCGCGTGTTCTGTATTATTGCACTTCTCCTACTACTGGCTTGCTGCTGTCGAGCTTAGGGGCAACGAGGAGGCAGCTCTCCCTCGTAAGCATCTGCACTATATTGTATAAAATGCTGCACAACCTTAACGCCTGTGACTCGACGTGTGACTCGACGTGTGCCAATTGGGTTATTCCTCCTCGCTCGGCCTCTTCAAGGGCGAACCCCTACCCATCAGGGGCTCTCGCCTCTATTCCCCCCTGCGGCGCGAAGTGCCGTTCCCCCCCCCCGGTCTTCCCGGCACCTGACAATGCGCACCCCTCCTCACGCTTAACCGCCTGGTTGTTGTCCCCCATCCCTACTCTCCTCACTCCTTATAAATCCCCCACCGGTTCCTCTCCCTCCTCTCCTCCTCCTCGGCCCTCCTGTCCCCCGTAGCGTACGCCAGCCCGCCGGCCAATGTATTAACCGCCCCCAACCCCATCGCCGCGCCCCTCACCACCCCCCTCGCCGAGACTTTATTCCTCAGCGACGCCGGCCTGCGCCGCGCGGCCAGCAGCACGTAGAGCCCGCTCCAGGCGGCCGTCATGCCCGCGCTGTCGATCTTGAAGCCCGCCACGTTGAGGTAAGAGGAGAACAGCAGCAAGGGGACGAATGTCATGGGCAGTTTCTGGAGGGGGCGGAAGTGCAGCGCCGTTATGAGGGTTGCGAGGGTCATGGGGGGAAAGGCGGATGCTTGGGGGGAGTAGTTAGTGAGGAGTGCTGGGAACGGGAAGAAGGGGGAGAGACGTACTGCCCCAGCCATTGAGGTAGTGGAGGAGTGATTTTGAGGGCTTCGAGTCGGACATGGTCGGGATCGTGTAGGCGCAAAGCGGCGCGCGCGAATACTCCCGATTATATGGTTGTGGTGGCTTCGGTATCGCGGGAAGTCGGTTGTTGAACATGCACTCCGAATTTTTGGAGCTTCAAAGCTGTGACGTCGCGAGTCGCGGAGAAGTCCTGCTGATTCAGCATAGTACGTACCCGCTGTGACTGGTGGGGCGGGGAGGATGCGCCGCATGGAGCCCGTCTTTTTTCCTGGGTCCCGGGTTGGAGCACAGGAGTTCGTACGTATGTCGGCAAGGAGATAGACGAGGGCATCCGCATTCTACTCGATTCTTCATTGTTTATTGTGGCCGCCATAACCATACATCCTCATTCTTTGTGCATTCACGCCTCTTGTCCCGTGCCGATAGGACTGTGCATGTCCACTCGCTCCGTCAGAACAAACCGGTACCTTGCGTCGCCCGAACGTAGAAGCCACGCTACCATTTGAGCCGCATCTAAGTCTTCCTGACATCGCGCAACCTGCCCGTGGGCACCCTACCGCTGTGGACGCATGATAGTCGAGTAGGGTATGTTACACTCTCTACACACACACACACACATAGGGGTCAGTCCCTTATGTGAGACATTCGCTGACCCCCGACCATAGCTCCGTCTGAGATAAACCCCTTCCGCATCCAATCCCACCGAGGATCCACCACGATCACCAACCCCTTATCCCGGACGTCAAACCCTATTATCTCCCAGCTTACACGAAACGGGCCGACACCGCGACATGCCCGACGCAAAAGCCTCCGGGGCCTCGGCTTCGTCGGGCTCGGGCCCGCACAACCGCGCGCACAACCAGGGCAACCAGGAGCGCAAGTACACGGTGGAGCAGAAGGCCGCCGTGCTGCGCATCCGCGCCTGCAAGCCGACGGCCTTCTACGAGATCCTGGCGGTCGAGAAGTCGTGCTCCGACGCCGACGTCAAGAAGGCGTACCGCAAGCAGTCCCTCCTGACTCACCCGGACAAGAACGGCCACGAGCACGCCGACGAGGCCTTCAAGATGGTGTCGCGCGCGTTCTCGGTGCTGGGGGACAAGGAGAAGAGGGAGAAGTACGACCGGTTCGGGACGGATCCCGACAGCCGGTTCGAGAGCGCGAGACAGCAGAACCCGTTTGCCGGCGGGGGGTTTGGGGGAGGAGGGCGGGCGGCGAGAGGGGGCGGTGGGTGGGAGGATGAGATCAGCCCCGAGGAGATGTTTGCGAGGTTCTTCGGAGGTGGTGGGTTCGGAGGGCCATTTGGGGGCGGAGGTAAGTGTCAAACATTCACGCCGGGAGAACAACGGGACGCAAAGCTAACGGTGACCATCTAGCATTCGACACGGGGCCACAGTTCGTCTTCAACTTTGGCGGCGGCCCAGGCGTGCGGGTGCACCAGTTCGGCGGCGCACGGCCGAGGCGACGACCGCGCGACCCCAACCAGCCGCAGCCGGAAACGAGCCTCACGAGCACCATCATGGGCCTGCTGCCGATCCTTCTGCTCTTCATCTTCCCGCTCCTCAGCTCCATCTTCGGCGGCGACTCGACACCCGCGGTGCCCAACATGGCCTTCGACTTCCCGCAGCCGCCCGTCTACACGGCGGAGCGGACGATGCCGAACCTGCACGTCAAGTACTTCGTGGACCCGCGGGACATCTCGGGCTACAGCAACTACAAGCTCGCCCAGCTGGACAAGACGGCCGAGGTCAACTTTGTGCGGCGGCTCAAGATGGAGTGCGACAACGAGGTGCTGATGCAGAGACGGCTGGAGCAGGAGGCGCGGGGCTGGATCTACCAGGATCCCGTCAAGATGGAGGTGGCGAGGAATATGGACATGCCCGCTTGCAGGCGGATACAGTCGTTGGGCATTGTGTTTTAGCTCCCTTTCTGGCTTTCAATAGATGCGGGCTTGGTTGTCCCTAGGGGATGGCGTTCTGGGTGCGTTGAGCGGTTCGTTCCATCATAGCATCGTGCATGTTCCGTTCTTTCTCGTCCTCACATCGTTCTATACGCGCTGTTACGCGGTTTACTGTACATGTTGGCATTTAGGTTTGGACTGCAGGCCTGTGCGTATCTGGCTGAAGAAGCGCTTTCTGGCAGATCATTCGGAATTGTCCTGAGCGTGTCTAATGTCCGATCAGAAATAACTCGGAAGGAGGACTCAGCAACATCATAGAGATGACTGTTGAACCTCTTGCTGACAATCTACCGTCTATGGCATGGTGGATAAGGTGATGCTAACTCCGAAATTTGTGTATAGTTGACTTGGACCTCCATAGATAATCCCCGATGGCATCGAACGGACTTGTCCCGCTCTCGCTATCATCGACCTATCGTCGACATCGATGGCCCAAATGACCTCATGTCTAGCAGTCTAGTGGCCGCTGCAACCCCACCCCATAGCGACTGTTGTACTGTGTATGTCGTCTTCGGGTTGAGTTATGTATAAATGCCGAGGGCGGCATGTATTTTAGTCCTGGCCTTCAGTTTCAGATAAGTAGTTCACTCTGTACTTGAGCCAAGATATCGACAGCCTTTGAAGCGTGCATGATATCTCGCCTTCTGTCCGTAGCTTCGAAACCACAGTTTCAACCATATACCACCAGCAACATGACGAAAGTACTGCTCACAGGTACGTCTCCTAACACAGCCCTTGAGACAGTCCGATATCGCTAACAAGACGATAGGAGGTTCTGGCTTCATTGCCGGTAAGTGAGAAGAGTTCAAGGCGTCCAGCCGTCAAAGAGCCACCACTTACTGACTGAACCCTAGCCCACATCCTCGAACAACTCCTCAAAAAGGGCCATGACGTCGTGACCACCGTGCGCTCAGAGGAGAAGGCCTCCAAGATCCGGGAGAACTACCCCCAATACAAGGACAAGCTCAACGTCCAGATCGTGCCCGACATCGCCAAGCTCGATGCCTTTGACGAAGTCGTCAAGATCCCGGGTATCGAAGTCGTCCTGCACACGGCTTCCCCCTTCCACTTCAACTTCAGTACGCCATCCCCTGCCCGCTTTCCGTCCCTCCCCCTTTTCATTGTCGACTGACACCCACCCCAGAGGACCCCAAGGAGCTCCTCGAGCCAGCCATAAACGGCACGACGGGCATCCTCAAGGCCATCGCCCGCTCGGCGCCGTCCGTCCGCCGGGTGGTAGTGACGTCTTCGTTCGCCGCTCTCCTGGACGAGGCTAAGCTGACTGACCCCAACACTGTCTTCTCCGAGAAGACGTGGAACCCCGTCACGGCCGAGGACGCGCACAAGAGCCAGGCTACTGCATACCGTGCCTCCAAGACTCTCGCCGAGAAGGCCGCTTGGGACTTTGTGAAGGATCCCGCCAACGGGGCGAAATTTGTAGGTTGCCCTCGACATGTCATTCCCATTTCTCTCTTATTCCCCTTCGTCCATTCTCATGGGCGATGCACACCGCCCTCACTCTTCGACAAAAACACTGACCACGAACCTACCAGGACCTCGCAACCGTAAACCCACCCATGGTCTACGGCCCCCCCGCTCCCTGGATGGCTAGCCTCGAGGCCATCAACACCTCCAACGAGCGCATCGTCGCCGCCGTCCAGGGCAAGTGGAAGGAGGCGGGTGGCGTGCCTGCCACGGGCGCGGCCTATAACTGGGTCGACGTCCGCGACGTGGCGACGGCCCACGTCAAGGCCGGGCTCGAGAACCCCCAGGCCGGCGGCCACAGGCTGTTCACCACGGCCGGGCGGTTCAGCAACCGTCAGATCCTAGACCTCATCAGGAAGAACTTCCCCGAGTACGCCGACCGGCTGCCCGGCGAGGAGGTCAAGGGAGGGGAGTACCCGGGAGACGACAAGGTGTATGGGTTTGATAACTCCGAGACTAACAGCTTGTTGGGGATTAACTGGATTAGCTTGGAGCAGAGTATTGTTGATACGGTTAAGAGTATTCAGTCGTTTGGTGTTTAGGGGGTGTCGCCCTGGGGACCTCTGTAGGGTTGTACGCAGGGATATCGGGATGAAAAGCATCGGATTGGCATCACCATGAACACATGCATCCCACTGCATATCGCGCTCTCTGCATGTCGCATGAGGAAATATGCGAATCTGGGTTATTGAAAAGAGTCGCACCATCCGGGGGCCGATCCACCAGATGTTTCTACGACATTTATAGCGCGCTGCGTCTAATGTTCGCGGCGAACACGGTAAAACTCTACAGGATACCCGGAAAACGGTATCATGTCCGCTCGTTCAATCCACGTAACATTGGCATTCCTGACGCCCACTTAACCCAGCTCCAGCTTGAGCTCCAAGCAACCCTCTCACCACCGACGGTCGCACGTTCAAGATCCAAGACGTCGACATCGCCCTTGCCGCGACTACGTTTCCGGCGCGACCATGGTGTGATCATACGCACACCTCCCTTACTGCGTCGAGGTATGTTTGGGCCCCGCGCCTTTGCGCGGGGGTGATCGTGAGTTTTGACGCCGACGACGGCCGCGCGAGCAGGGATCTCCATCCCATCACGGGTTCAGGCTCATCGCTTCATAGCCTCATGATCCGGCAGGCCGTATCAAAGTGCTCAAACTCCCAACATCGCCTCCTCCCTCTCTTTCTGCCTTTCCAACCTCGTAATCTCCTTTATTATCCTTTTCTTCCAAACAGCATACTCCTTCCTCCTCTTGCCACACAAGTAGTCGTACCTGTCCTGCAACATGGTATCTGTCCTCCTAAGGGGACCTATCGGCCCTTTAATCCCTTTCCTTGCAGCCTTTTCCGCCGCATGATCTTCCTCCCTCTGGATAAGATCATGGATGCCTTTCGCCCAATCACTCTCCAGCCACCCATGCCGGTTAATCGTCAGCGCCGCGTCGTCAATATCAGCAACCTGAACATCCTGCCACCCCTCCCAGGCCTCTTCCTCTTCGGCATCCTTAATCGTGATCGTCTGCCTGGCCCGCTCCAGCGCCTCGACGACCCCCTTTCTCGCAGCCACATACCTCTTCTCGTCCACCCCGTCCGGCATGCTGACCGTGTTCCAGACGTACAGAAAAAGCGACCCCAGTAGGCCCGTCAGGTGGTTGAGAACCCACTCGTCCTTCGTCCTCCTCCCGTGGGGGCACACAATGGCCTCCATACCGGCAATAACCGTCGGGCCGATCTTGACAGCATCAAGTTCCTTGCAGAGATACCTCAGCGTCGGCCGCACCCAGGCGGGAAGGCTGCCATCTTCTACCACTTTCCTGGCGGACGCCCGGCCGGTTCTGGACGGAGTGCCGCCCGCCTGGCTTTTGGCTGTCGGGGTGCGGAAGTCGGACAGCGACCGCTCCTTGCCGGGCGTGGTGCGCAAGAAGGAGGCCTTGGATCTGCTGCCTAGGAAGTCGTCTTGGTCTCGCAGCTTGGCGCTTGGTGTGCGCGTGCGCGGAGTGCGACCGCCGCTGGGGGCGTTGTGGGGGAGGATGTGGTCCAGGTGGTTATAGAGGCGCTTGTAGATTCGCGGCGGTACGGGGGGGCGGGGATCCAGGGGTGGGAGGTTGAGTGAGATTTTCAGGCGGTCGCATGCCAGGTGAGCGCAGGCATACGGCCGCGCGATCTCTTCATCCTGTTTGAGAGTGCTGGCTTTGTGCTGAGACTGGGCGAGCAGAGAGGTGGCTAGGTCGAGGAGTGGTTGTGGAAGGTCCGTGTTGTGAGTCGGAATCAGAGATATTAGCGCTTGCTCTATGGACTTGTTTGACATGGTTACTGTAGTTCAGCTTCAGAGAGGCTGATTGTTCAGATAAGATTCTCGTCTGTTGTTGAGTCGCGTCCGAGCATAAAGTGAGACGCGGTTAGAGCCGAGGCGAAGACGCCAGCGCACGCGCCAGGCCACGTGACTGGTCCAAGCCTAGAATCGGAAGGAACCTGGAAGCTGACAATGTCCCGACGTACCTCCGGTATGGCCGGTCGGCTCCACCTTCATTTTCGCGTGATGTGATTCCGTCAACGTCAACCGTTTCTCAGCCTGCCGCCCCC
>Ga0209127_100780_pt1 | contig 10813 bp, 17 predicted proteins | sample LakSupMetagenome_FD_187469 | JGI IMG/M metagenome (GOLD analysis project Ga0209127, IMG submission 187469) | Freshwater microbial communities from Lake Superior, Canada - Sta WM archaea (SPAdes) (version 2) | ecosystem: Environmental > Aquatic > Freshwater > Lake | place: Lake Superior, Canada...
AGAACCTCTAACGATGTTTCAGCCAGGCCTGGTGGACAAACCAACAGCGCGATCAACGTTAATGGTGTGAATACGGCCTGGCACCTTGGAGTCCACAACAACTAACTTCTCGACATCGGCCCCCTGGGGCCCCTGGGCGCTCTCACAAGTCTTCTAGCAGGCATTTGCCAAACATGGTTGCGCTTCCTTATCGTCTCATATCAACAACACCACGATATTGTTACGGCACTAATACATTCCCGATACTTCAAGGACCTCAGGTGACGCTGACATTTTCTGCCCCCTAAGTTAAGTTACTAGTAATAGTCAAGAATCTAGTGATCTCGGAACAACTAGGGATTTGTTTACTTACCCCTGAGTCGCCCCACAATTATAGTGACCAAGTCTGAACGCGGAGGACTGTGGAGAAAACCCTTGCGCCTATCATTGCTGTCATCGCTGGGTGCTGTCTTCGAGAACGGGATGCTTCTCGGTCTAGAGGGCTTGTACCTGCCACTTACGTAGTCGGCTGGAGGGTAGCTCCAGCAGACGATTCTCGAATACTATCCAGCTCTCGTTTCCTTCTCTTTTTCGCCCTGTTTCTGGCAATCCGCCATCAGCTACTCAGGATTAGCATGGTTTCTGTCTTGACAATTCTTCCCCGGGGTTCTGATTCAACACATTTTCTCGAGTAACGGCTGTATCTCAGTGGCGCTTTTGCTACGCTTCCACTAGGCATACGGCGGGCGGCTATAGTACTTTTGCATGGCATGTTAGACTGTTTCACTAGCATTGATAAAGGTCTGCTCGCAAGGGTAACACCTCCAGGCATACTCACTTTGAAAGCCGGGATCTAGGTCGTCTACTATTTACAATGCGGCGAGGTTCTATTTAATCGCGGTCCAGATTCTTACCTTACGTTCATTATTACATAAGAGGCAGAGAATCCAGATTTTGGAGCTGTTGATGTGAAAAGTCTCCAGTTCTTTGAGGGACAGCTCTTGACGCCTCACCCTTCGGAAGTTTTACATCGGCTAAGGACAATAACTATACAATCATTCACAATGGTAAGAGTTCCATGAATGGCAACTGGAAACGAGTTTCTTAAGCGCACGGATACTAAACTCTGCTCAAGTGAAATGCTAGCTTCAGAACCTACAAGTACCGGTCTTCCCCTCCACATATCAACCTGCAGACTCAGTCAACCTTAGAGACGACATTCCTTTTGCTTGACATTGAATCTTTGCATACATATCATGCCTGCACCTAAAGGACCAAAAAGGACCCGGGAGGAGATTGTACTCATTGCCGCCCTTGGTTACGACTACACAGCCCACGAGATTTCGGAACGCTTCAACAAGCACTTCGAGGCAGACAAGGTAACGGAGAATCAAGCCCGATATCTCCGACGCGCATACTGCAAGGTGGAATTCGACAGACAAGGTGTTGGAGCCGGAGAGTATGAACAAGACAAGGTCGGTCTCAACCGGGAAATTCTAGCAGTCTTGGCTTGAAGAGCTAACAACGTCAAATAGGTCAAAGGGCAAGAAGGCCCAATCCATTTCCTTTTTGTCTCAGGGCACAAGCATAGTGACCAGCCCACAGTCAACGAGCCAGCTACCCAGCTGGATCCCTTGCTGCTGGTACACGACTACCAAGCTGAGTGGCATCTGGGCATGCACGACGTCTGTGCCATCTTTGGACAGCACCAGCACACGGCCGATGGCGGTATTAGGATCCCTTCGCTAGCAACAGTCCACGCCATGCGACGCCAAAACCAGCTCTTTCTCGTGGGCCCAACTGATGCCGACGTACGGGACATGAAGAACCAGATGGACGACATCGTCAGGAAGACAGATCGGAAGACAGATCAGGCTATCCAGCAGCGCGCTTCGGTACCGCACTCTGTCACTCGGTCTGTCTGAGGCCCGCAGGGTCAGGGCCAGCAAGGATGAGACCATCTTGGAAGGGTTGATATGAGAGCGTGGCCATCCTCAGGGCTTATGCACTTGGCTCCGGAATAAGAGAAGCTGTCTTGGTTCACACATGGTCGATGGACTCGAGTTGAGCGTATTCATGAGGTTTTAGTAGTTCTGCTGAACTGGACTACTGAACAATGTAGCAGCATCGCATCCCTCAGAACTACTTTGTCTGTTATGTGCTACGGCAACACGTCTGTCGGTAGCGGATACAGCCATGCTGGCACCGTGTTGTTCGCCTTTCGCTAGTCTTGACACATCAGTGGTACGCAGAGGAAGAATCCTTGACCGGTGAATAGTACCTAGACTAATGGGCTATGCATCACAGCCTCTAACGATGGAAGGTTTCATTTCTATATAGAACCGAATCTGGGGAGTTCTCTTTGGCTTCATGAAGGATAGACATCTTTTGGTGTCATATCCAATCTCCTCCCATAGCCCCACGACTCCGGGGGAATCACGTCGTCTTCTCTCTTCGTCTTCTCTCTTCGTCTTCTCTCTTCGTCTTCTCTCTTCGTCTTCTCTCTTCGTCTCTCTACTCAGACAAGCCTCCCCATGCACCTTGCCGCGGGGCACCGGGTATCCTTGATGAGTGTTGCTGAGGGATTGGCTGCCAGCGCCACGGTCTCAGCCTTGTGCGGATCTATCCGGCTCGAGTCTCGCCATGACATCGGCTATCTGCCAAGCGAAATGCAGGGCCGTAGGTTATCAACCAAGGCCTGGCGCGAAGGGAAATATATAGCCCCGTCGTTCTCATGACGGTGGTCGCCAACCAGATCGCAGTCACCATGCGGTCCGCTATACCAGACGCCTTTCATATCTTGCCGAGCTTGAGATGTGTACTGGGAAACACCGTTGCAGTTGTTTGATGATGTCTTGGCAGCTGTCGCTATGCGCGCCGGCATTGCAGCGTCATCATTGGTGTTGTCGTTCTCAATCTAGGTTGATCTTGTCAGTCATTTGTACAGAGAACGAACGAGTCGTTCCCATTGGTAGAGGGCTATATTACTTCAACCTTGTTGCTTGGCATGCTCAGCATTTGTGTTCCTCCTGGTATCCGAGGTCTTCCAAGAGTCTGAACCGAAGCAGACACGGCTACAGTGTCAGCCCTAGCAGGAGAACTGCTTAACTGTTCACATCCGGCAGCTGGGCTACTGCTGCCTTCTGCGTCAATCGTATCTCGAGCTTGCATTGTATCGCTATTCAGGTACTGTTAGCCTCTGTCAATCAGGAGTCCAAATTACTAAGGTATGGCAAGATTACAGACGGATAGGAGAAGTTGGCCGGGCGGTTGCGGTAGCCAAAAGCCCCGGAAGAAGGTGAACAGAATGCAAGAAGGTGAACGAAATAGGTCGAGTCACGGTCGAGTCGGTTGACCACTAGAAGGGGCAGAGTGAATTCCTTGCCGGCACCAGTGAACGGACCATGACTTTCTCGAATCAGAGAATGGGCTACTGTCGTCACCTGCCCGCTCTACCTTTCAAACTTCCTCAACGCTGGCAAGGACGCACACAGAAGACCACAGTCTACCATCTCATTCATCACGTCCTACCTCCTATCACCTTGCTGTCTTTGCTCAAGTAATCGGCTAGTTGAGAGGATGCCTCCTCATATCTCATGGACGCCTGACCAGATCCATTTCGTTCTAGATATGGGAAAAGGCCCTACTGCGAGAGAGATCTCCGAGTTATTCAACGTCCAGTTTGCAGGTGTAGCTACTATGTCCGAAGGACAAGTAAAGTATGTGAGGCACCGGTACCAAGATAATTCACGATTCCAGTATGTTATCACCCGGATCTTCTTGTGTGATGGTAGCATTACACCTTCAGATCCTTTCTAACTGTATCCCCAGTAGTCAAAAAGCACCGGCCAACATGAGTGGTGGCACTGATACTCCCACACCAGAGGCCCTGACGACATATACCTCATCTGCCTCGACTTCACAGCAGAACTTTCAGCCAGTCGTCAACCAAGTCACCCACTCCGTCTTAAGGCCTCAAACGCAGGCGGCCATGGACACAGACAACGAAACCATCGGAAACCCGACGTTACAGCCAGTAGCTATGGACAGATGGCCTAGGCAGCCTTTCACAGCCATCTCCGCGCCCATAGCGCCCCCGAGCGCGGGACCTTACATCCATGGCCAGGTATTTCTTTCACGATCAACGCATGGTGTCATCCTGTTGATTATAACTAACACCTTCGAGAAGTACATTGAGCGCCATAGCGAAAGCACCTTACCACCCCCTTGGCGTCGTCCTAAACACGACTATTACAACGAGGAAGATGACGACCTCGACTATAAGGAACAGTCTCAGAGCCAAGCAGCGACCTGTATCAACGGACCGCACGGCACGTGTCCTATACCTGCACCCCACGGCCACGACCAAAATGGCATCGTCTCCTTTGCTTCCATGGATACTGTCGTCGATATGTTGAGGAGAGCGAAGGGAAATACCATGGACTCGTGGAAGCGGAACAGCACCGCCAGGGATGCGGCTATGGCAACGTGTCCACCTTTCCGGCCTATTGGCCGCTAGTACCAGGCAAACTGGGAATATTACTCAAACCAGGCTGGTTCCTCTGTTGGCATGGGGTCATCTTCTCAATCTGCTCCATATTCTCTGGTCGGCTCTCATCTCCAGAGCTATTCCTTTATTCAGGCTAGTCCATCGGTCCAGGGTGGCGGCTTTGTTCACACAGCTCCGGAGGCTCAACCCGGCTACTCCGTTGCGACTGGGCCCCATTTTCAGCCGCATTTTGCTCGTAATGCTCCTCTCTCGCAGCTGAGGAACCCTCATGGGTCTGGCTACTCTGACGAGCACGGGTATGCGGGTCACAAAGGCTACTGAGACCTGGTTGAGGCTACTGGCAACGGCAGCGACAAGGACGACAATGACGACCTCTTTTGTTGACATAAAAGCAAATAGGCAAACTACCCCTGATGAGTAGTACCTGGGAAGCCCTTTGTAGTCGACTACACGTATTACCACACCTGGTGACACCAACAGTAGTACTAAAGAAAGGTGCTTCTTCTTGCTTAGGGACCGCCCCGTGCTTGGTGTAAATATGTTGCTCGCTTGAACTATCGAGAAGATCCTGAAGTCTATGTCTGTTGGTTTCGTAAAAACTCTATTGTTGCGAAGTACACACTCAGGACGACCGATGCTTGACTCCTAACAGACATCTGCCTTCAGCGAAGCAGCCTTGGTATTCCGCATGGCGTACCATAGCAGCCCCTGATAGTCTTCATACTTCGGCAGATTCTAGCACTACCAAGCCGACAATACAACTTCCCACAATCACTGCCGTAAGACATTTACCCCGGCAAAACCCTCATTTACTACTAGTTCTCTTAGTCAACGTCGTTGACCTAACTCAGCGGCCAGGCACTTCTGGGCCTCCTCCATTCGGTCCTTAGTAGAGACAGCGACAGGACCTGAGTACCCATATGGGCAGGCCTCAGCGCTGGCGCCCTCAAAACTGGCGTGTTGAGAGCTAGACTGTCGACGACAGCTTTGCTGGGCGACAGTATGTAGGAGAGCGACTGCCTGAAATAGTGGTCTGTCGGAACGCATGTCCTGAGAAGAAAGTGCTCTCCGTGGAGCTGCTTGGCTTGGCCGGAAGCACGCCTCCCCAGGACGTCGTTGCTGGAGGGCATGGTGCTGAACCCATTCTACTCAAAGCCTCCTAAGCCATGCTCCTGCATCCCGGCGGACTGTCCGACAGAGAGCCGTGCTCGCTCTAACATGTCCATCACTGCCTCGGTCGACGGGAAGTCTATTCTTCCCCCAGCCGCATGACGGTGAAGGGCACCTATGGGACATCCATCGTGAAAAGGGGGGTACCAAGGCCCAGATTTGCCGTAGACTGATTCGAGCGAGGCAGTCTGATGACCATGGTTACCGGTTTGATGGCCGTTGTCGTAGGTGGTATATGTCGGCGGATTCGGATAAAGGCGCTGGGGTGTAGTGGCGAGATGGGCCAGAGGATGAGGAATCAAGGGTCTAAGGGCTCGTGTGCAAGGTTGAACCGCCATAGCAGGAGGATCTGAAGCCTGTACCACTCTCCCTTGATTGTTGCTGACAGACACCACTGCATGTGACTGACCTGATCTGGCATCACCATACGCCGATGTGATGGTACGTGGGCTATGCTGATCATTTTGAACTGGCTCTCCATCATCGCCATCTAGCTCGGAGTCTTCCTCGTTGTCACTTGGGATACTATGTTAGATGCTGCCATGAAGCGGAGAATATTTGTCTCACTTACTGTAACTGCAAGTTCTGTCCGTGTTCTCTCTTAAAGTGTTCGACCGCACGGACACTCATCTTCGCCTTTGGGTTGAAGTGAGCATTGTACGCCGCAGCAACTTCAGCCGAGCTCCCGCTCCCCTGAAGGATGAACTCCACTTGCTCGTCCGTGTATTGACATGGCAATGGCATACCAGGTCCATATCGTTCCCTGATGCTACGAACACCTCGAACGGTGATCTTGCGAATGGGGTCGAACCTGGCGTTGTACCTCTCAGCGATTTTCTCCCATTTCACCCTCTCTGCAATGCCGTCGTACTGCGCTTCCTCACAGGCGTCCAGAACGAACTTGATCTGGTCCCTCGTCCATCTGCCGGTGGCTTTGTCTGGCAACGGCTGGCCAGGTCCATACCGATTCCTGATGTGGTTGATACTACTTCGAGTAATCTCAACATTGAACCTAGCCTTATACGCCGTTGCGACCTGATCAATTGATCCCTGAGCATCCAGAACAAATGTCATCTGCTCTAGGGTCCACTTGTGGTTTCCTCGATACCGTCCCCATTTGGCTTTCAGGCTGCGAACACCCCTCTCGGTGATATTCCGGTTGAATGTAGCATTGAATGCCTTGGATATCTGCTTGTGCTTGCCGTCCGCATTCACGACGAAATCGATCTGCTCCTGGGTAAATCGAGGACCATGACCATCTTGCTTTGTTTGGGACGACATGTTGGTAGATAGATATTGAAAGGACTTGGTAGCTGTGACAGTAATGGCGATGAAGATGGTGGATCGACAAGAGGAGGAATACAATACTGTAAGAAGAACGAGTGCCGAAAGTTCTCAAGTCTCTGTCTTTGACGCGTCTTAGGCGTGTAGACATAGACTTTTTCTCGAAGTGGCGTCTTTGGTGAGTGAACGTCAAGTGAATTATCAAAGTCTTAAGATGGATTTGTACAAACTGAGTTGTGACGTTGAAGCACGACAGCCGCACATTATGCTGAGGGGACATTTTGTATGTTGTTTGATTTGGCTTTTTCCGAACTATAGACCATGTCCTAATTAAGCTACCTCGGAACAAATCATATTCATAACCCAAGAGAACCTGTCGACCAGATCCCAGCTAAAGCGACGACCATGACCAAGACTATATCCAAGACCACATCTAAGACTATATCCAAGACCAAGGCCACAGCCAAGACGACGGCAGGCGTCAAGTCCCAGAAGAAGTATGCGAGTAGACGGCCGACCTAGGAGACACATTGCCCATCCGGACATACTAACAAAGACAGAGAAGAATACCAATTGCTGGTAGAATTCCCGGCAAGGAGGATAGATACCCTGATTATCCTTGCCTTCTGCTTCACGTCTAAGCCTCCTTAGAGCAAGGCCTAGTAATCTTCACCAGAGACGACTGTCCAGCCATTTTCATCCGTGGCGCCAACCACATTGTCAACATCTCGGGAGGAGACCTCCTTGATTGCCTTGGCCGCCTATATAAAATTTTTAGCTGTTATGTCCGCATGGCAAGTCTGATGATTAGACATACCTTGTTGTTGACGGCACTGGTCCTGGTCATAGAAGTACCATGGCTGGTAGTCCAGAGCTGGTGGGATGGGAGTCGAGGCCCTGTGGACTGTAGGAGCCTCATTGTGAGTAGAAGCTCGACGGATGACCGAGACTTCGCGGATTCTTGACCCACCGGCCTCTGATTGTGGACGAGAGTCTGGCACTCGACCCGGCTTCTTTCGCCTGTGGTACTATTATTATCGACAGCGTAGTCGTAGCTGATATGTCAATCACATTAGAAGGGAGCATTATAGTGGCAGAAGTGAGGAATGGTCGCTTACGTTTTCCAGATATTCTCTCTCATGTATCTGGCTTGCTGCTCGTTTAACGATGATTCGAGAATGTGGCCGAACGTGTGGTTGAACATCTCCACCAGCTGCTGCGCGGTGAGGTGCTGGCAGTGCCATTGTAGGAAAGGGATGAACCCCTTGTCCCAGACGCAATGCTTTCCCTGGGAGGACGGCATCTTGATCGATCACTTGAGTTGCACGGCGTGGAGGTGTGTGCTCGTGTGTCTGTGTGTGTGGTTTTAGGAAGGGAGGAAGATCCTGCTGTGTCCAGATGTATATACATGCCAGTACCAGTGGCTCTGAGTGACTGCACGAGTACCGTAGTTTCCTTGTAGCTCGACGAGTCGGCCTCGCCTGATAATAAGAACGTAGTCTGGACAATGGCTGGCTAACCTGCACTTGGCACAGACCATGAATGACAGTCCTTGCCAGTGCCATGTCGTCAGGTCACTCCTGTCGTGGTTGCCTGTAGTCCGCCATGATGTCTAAGCCACGATGCTCGACCACCACGATGTATTGCTATGTAGGGGAGCATAACAATATCGACCTTGCGCCAGCGGTCCGGCTCAGGTAATGGTTGGCTTGTTATCTTCGCTGCTTGTGGAATGTTCTCGTCGAAGAAGATGGTAGGAATGTCAGAGAGGGTGACAGGAGCGGCAAGGAACACAGTCGAGATACTGAAGGTAAGGTGCTTAAGTTGATCGGTATTGCTGCGTGGCGTTCTAGCCATGGTGAACTGGGACCGTGCCGAAACCAAGCGAATCACGACTTTCAACAGTGAGAGGGTAAGCTTGATTGGGTCGAACAATAGGCGCCGCTTTGTCGGAAGCTGTGTTGCTTTGTCCTGGGCGTGAAGTCCGCCGAGGAGGGTGAGCAATAGGCGCGAGTCTGTTGAGTGACGAGTTACCTCGTAGGTCACAAACCCTCGTCCCCTTCGTTCAGTCAATCTTTACTACCACTTTGGCCGCCAGTAAATGGTATCGAGAGTCTCAGTTAGAAGTTCCACCTCTTCTACCTTTTCCCACACCTTAATGCTCATCACCCAAGGGTAAAAGGCGTCCTCTTGCACATAGCATCCCTTCTCTTGAAGCACGTGTTCCCATCAGAGCTATCATCAGCAACAAGCCAGAGAAGTCGCCGGACGCATAAGTCTTGTTCTCATCATACATCTCTCCCCACCTTCAATCTTATCAAATCAACATCGGCACAATGTCGTCCGAGCCCTTCTAGTCATTCCAGCCGAGCTTTGAGGACGAGCAGATCCGATTACTCGTCGCCAGCCAGCATCTGCTTAACGAGAGCGCACAGATGCTCGCAGACGCCCACAACACCAAGCTCCCTTACTGTCCGCAAGTTACCGCCGAGCAGGCTAGGTCCATCGTTCGTCATCGGAGCAATGACCCGCGCTTCCGGTGAGTATTTGGCTCGAAGACTTGATGTGCCGCCTCGAAAAATATTCTGACATATATAATCTAGCTCGCAGGATAATGGTGCTGGTGCTGGATTGGCCGTATCTGCCAGCATCAGTGGCCAGATGCGATATGTCGACCACAACATCGATGACGATGACGGCAATACCTCGTTCGGAGGCCTGTCGGTCCCTGGTCCCGCCAATACCTGCCGACAGACAATGGGCGGTTCGGGCTACCTCGGTCCTGCCACAAATCCGGGTGGTTCCTCAAGTTACTATTCCGCCATGGCCCATATGCCCGGTATGGCACCGACTCTGCCTCACGGCCAAGGCGACCAAGGCTTCGCTCCTGGTGCTGGAGCAGGCCAGCCATTCAGCCCGAATGCACCAACAGGCCACCTCTCCGCTCCCCACCCACTCGCTCCTGGTTACCAGTACCAGCACCAGCAGTCGTTGGGTGGAGGGCCCATGTACGAGATCAACGGCAACTGGTACCACCGAGGCCGCCACTGGGGATGCGACATCGAAGGCACGCACCGCCACACCGACAACGGCGAGGTTGTCTTCCCCTCTACCGCGGCGTATGAAGAGGTACGCAACGCCGCCGTAGCTACCGGGTACCTCTCTGCCCGGGCGGACATCCAGCAGGCAGTCCGTCAGCACCGTCAGCCCGGTCAGCGACCGGCTCATCAGCATACTCCTCTGGCTAGACTAGTGGACCGCCGCCCTCCCATAGACAACCCCGTCCTGCGCAGACGGCCCGGCACCCTTCAGATCAAGCGTCTCGTCCCCAGGAGCACCGCCATCGCTCCCTGGCTATTCGACAGCGTGTGGAATCAGCTCCCAACGATGGTCGGCGTCGTTCTTCCAGCCCGAAGCCGTAGGAATAGGCGGCGGAGGCGACAAATGAAACAATTGAAACTGAGAAAAACAAGCGGTCGTATGATGGGCTCGAAAGAGTCTGTTTCCCCGAATGGCGGATCAGCCCAGAGGAGTGGAAGTTCAACCAAGAGAGCCTTGATTACGAAGTGTGATCGCACTTGTCGTTATAGAGGAGGAGGAGGACAGGATCGACATGAAGGAGCTGTTGCGGCCCAGGTCAGGAGGTTGCTTGTCGCTTTTGCCGTAGTGGTAGACCTTGCTGTTGAGAGATAATGACGACTTTAGAAAATATCTACTATGATAAATGTGACTGAGGAGTCTCCATGTGTTCGGTGACTCTGTTTAAGGGAAAATATATAGTGATACCGCATGGCAATATATTTCGCTATCGCTGGAGATCATTGGCTCTACGCCGGAGAATGGCTCTTGGTATATCTCCGTAGAGGTCAC
>Ga0209127_100781_pt1 | contig 10811 bp, 5 predicted proteins | sample LakSupMetagenome_FD_187469 | JGI IMG/M metagenome (GOLD analysis project Ga0209127, IMG submission 187469) | Freshwater microbial communities from Lake Superior, Canada - Sta WM archaea (SPAdes) (version 2) | ecosystem: Environmental > Aquatic > Freshwater > Lake | place: Lake Superior, Canada...
GGTTGGGTAGGATATGACATGTCAAGTATGTAAGTGCGTAGCGTTTTCGTTTATACAAAGACGAGCTCTACCCTGCGGAATTCCATCTCTCAAACCGAGCCACACAAACTGGATTGTTCCATCCATCCGCTGCAACTAAATCCCTTGCCATTTTCATCACAAGCCCATCTTGTTACCCTATCTCTCCAACTGTGCGCGGTTCTCTGCTTCTGAAAGAATGTGTTTCCTAGACCTCGCTGCAAACAGGACAAGGCAGCCGAAAGGAAGATCCAGGAGAAATGCAAAAATCCGAGCCTCTTCCTTCTCTAGACACCGTTTCCATGCAGCATACATCAGTAATATAGCTGGATGACAGCACCTCTAATGACCCCATCGTTGGTCACGAGAGATACGGCCCAGCCCTGCAATCATCGCTTCTCCTCATGTTCCACCCCCTCAACAACAAATAACCCATTGAAACGGCCCATCAAAGGTTGACGGCATTCTCTTTGACGCAGAAGGGTCCTGTCATGACCTCGGACGTCTAATCGAACAGTTTCACCGTACCGAATGGGTAATTCGGCCAGGTGTACCCAGTCTGATAAGTTCCAGGGGCCTGGCCCTTCGACACAGGATGACCAGTCGCAGGAGGCTGACCATTCGGAGCAGGCTGACCAGTTGGAGCCGGTTGGCCAGTATGACGGCCGTCGATCTGGCGGTCCAGCACCGAAGCGGAGATCTCCTCGAGTCGGACCTGGAAGTCTGACTTCTCCCCTGTGACGGGAACCGTGTGACGGCCGACCGCCTGCGCCATCTTCTGCTCTTCTGCCACCCGGTATGCCGTCTTCCCCTGCGCAGCTTTGGGGACCGGCTCTCCAATGGCACCAAAGGCGGACTTGCCCTCAGGATATGACCCCTTTGGCAAGGGGGTGCTCGTCTCGATTAACTCATACCACATGATCCTCAGCGTGAGATCGCCAACAAACGAAATCATATCCTCGACAGTCCACCAGCCGGACGCAATTGACTGGCCCTGCTTCTCCATCTCGACCAGAGCACAAAACTCGTAGTACCCCAAAAAGTCGCCAGTCGCGACGTAGTAGGCGTGGAAGGGGCAGAGCGAGTCGCAGTTCAGCACCTTGGTAGGGATGCCGCAGTGGTTGCAGGTGTTCAGGCTGGACTGGCCCACAGCCGGATAGGGCTTCTGTGCCCGACGACCGCCATCCGCCGTCTCCCTGAAGAAAGAGTCGTACGCAGGCAGGTTATACCCGTCCTGGCCGCCATTGTTCTTAGGAGCGAAGGGGTTCTGTGGGATGCAGGCGTAGAGTCCGTCGGTCTGCGGATGCTTGCGGAGAACGTGCTCGACGGGGCGGCCCTGATGAACGGGAACAAGGAGAGTCATCAGGGGAACATCCTGCACGGTCTTGGTCTGCTCGTCCAGCTTTTGGAACAAAAACTCCATGTCCTGAGGGCTGAGCAGCTTCTTGCCGGTAGAGCTCTTGCTTGCCGATGCAGCAGTTAGCTCGCGGTGGCCCTGGTTCGATGTGCCAATGGACGCATAGTGGCCTGGGGTCGTCGACGTCGGGGCGAGAGAACGATTACCGGACTGCGCATAGCTTGGGCGAATGGGGCTCTGTCCCGCTGTATCAACTGGCTTGCCTCGAGTACCCAACTGCGGGACTTGCAGCTGGGGTTGGCCGGCAGAAGCCCACTGGCACTTGGTTAGATGGGCTGACGTACAAGTAAGCTTTCTCTGGAGGACGGGGCTTACTTGGTGCATGCGGGCGTGCTCAGGCGGGACGCTGGTCTCGTACGGACCTTGGTCCTGTGAAAGCTTCGCCTTGACAGCCACGTTCCGGACGTCCAAGGACAACGGCTTCGGAGCAGGGCTTGTACCGCGGTCCATCTTCCAACTGATGAGAGGGTTATCCTGGACAATCCTTGTGGCTGCGACCCCGTGCGAAGGGCTTCCAAGCTCCATGGAGTTGGCGAAGACCCGGCCGATGACACCTCCTGTCGGTGAGTCGGTAAGACGCATCTCCGGCTCAACAGCGATACAGAAGCCTGTGATAGGACTGGCGTCCTTCTCTTCGGGAATGAAGTAGGTGGTCACCGTGTACTTTGCTACGTCGCTGACGAACTGGTGGGTCAGACCCTTTGACTTCAAGAACTTGGCGTTCGAGGAAGCCATTTTGCAGGTCGAGATGGTGGCTACCGAGGGAGTGAAGGTGGTGGCGGTCGAGGAATTAATAAACTGGAAATACTTTTAGTGATTCCCTCGGTGACAATGCCATTGAGCAATGGGTGTTGACGTGAATCACATAGCAGTGTTCAGAAAACAAAGGGTCTGACGGCTTTTGTTGTTTTGTGACAGAGGCAAAGGAGCAAGGATAGATGGCGATTGAAGGTCAAGGAAGAGGAAGAGGATATAGAAAAGGAAGGCTATGATGGGGGAGTACATACGCTATATCTGAAGATGACGACAATGTCTGCTTGATGGTGGCCTTCTAGTTGATGTGGATAATGAAGGCGTTGCTAGACGAAGGGGTCTTCTTGGGAGACCGTCTGTAGGTCCGTCTCGAGGATCTACCAATACACTGGCGAAGTCTCCTCCAGGAATGAAGTAATCATCAAACAACGAGAAAATGGTGGAATAACCTGACAGTATTTCCAAGACAGAGAGCGGACTGGGGAGATGATATCGCTCCGGATGGGTCGTTGCTCGGTAGAAAAGCTGCAGATGTAGTCTTGATGCAGAGAAAATGGGAGTGCCTGGCTGCGAGAAGTCCTCGTTCTGCGAGCTCAACAACGAAACAGGAAAGTCGAAGACGTAGAGTCGAGTTTTCGGTGACCAGGTTGAGGAAAGTTGCCGGGTCCTCAGGGTATGAGGAAGCTGTCGACCGAGAGGAGGTGCGAGGTAGGTAAGAGATGGCGGCCACTCAAAGTTGAATCCAGTTTGGGAAGTCAACAAGTGACCGAAACTGGAAGGGAAAGAGCCGCTTCTACTATGATAGAGCGGTGAATTGGCCTACCCGGCGACAATAAGCCAGTCACTCCGTTGTGCAAGCTTCATTCACAACTGGAGTCAAAGTTTGGTTCTCCTGTCACCAGTAGCACACCGTCCACCACGATAGAGCAAAAGCTTGCACCACACCTGCCTTCCTTTCTAGTGAATCGTCCTAGCCTTAGTCAGGCACAGATAAAACTTGGGAGACCGAGGTGAATCTTGACATATTCCAGTACCATCTGCCTGCTGTCTCTTGATGTGAAGGCGCTACCGACTCTACCTGGCTTCAAGGCTTCATTTCATCTCTCAACTTCTGACAGAACTTTAGGGTGCGGGTTCCAGCGTTCCCTTCTATTCTCTGAGAAAGGCGTTGAGAGTGTACTGTTGACAACGCCTCCTTGGCCGTTGCCCAGACCAGACATCTTATCAAAGACCAGTCGGCAGCAACACTAATATCAAATTTTAATACTACGGGAGCATCCCTGTCAGCAGAGCTCTTCGGTTCCGCACGTTGCTTGTTCCAGGCCCTCCGTGCCAGTGCCGATATCTGAACTATTTTCCCGCCTCATGCATGTATACCCTCGACTACTACCAAGGATTGTGCTCAAAAGTCACTACGCCTTTGCTACTAGGCAGGTCCTAACGCAAGCACGCTGAGTTGATAGGCTTCGAATGCGTCACAAAGGTGTTTTGGCCTAGCGTTGCTTAGCAAGGCCTACCTACAAGGGCAGGACGCCAAAACGGATTGACCTCAACACCAAGTGGTCCGTGACCGTTTTAGGCCAACGACATGATAATGCCCGTAAACATGGGCGACCCTTCCATTCAACGGATTAGGTTCTCCCCGCGGAGAGGACCAAATCCAGCCACCTAGGAATGGAGCGCAATGCCACCGCGATCGGACCGGCGTGACGAGCGAACCTCGACCGAGTCCACGGAGCCCGCCACCGTCGAGATGGAGAGGGCTGTCTACACACGCGCATTAGCCACCGATTAGAAGAGCCACAGATGCTTTTATAATGGAATGGTCTGTGGAAGGGGATGCACCGCGGTGCAGCTCCCAGGGAAGGCTCCCCCGGCTACGAGAGGACCAAGGCATTTAACCTCTATGCAGATGTATGGCGATAAGGGAGTTCGAAAGACACACTCCCTCCGGGCTTGTCGTTCCCAGACAGACAGACGGCAAATGCTAGACTTAAGGTACTGATGCCGAGCCACCCTACCAAGTCTCCTGAAACTTTACTGCAGGACGAAGCCAGAGACGTCATCGATGAGAAGCGCCCGAACAGATTCTCGTGATTCCACTATATGGCAGCGCCGGAGGGAACAGCAGCGCTTCACAGCGGTATTGCCTGATCTCAAAAGTAACCTCCGGATCTGGAAGTTTGATGAACTGGACGACCTAATGTTTCAGGCGTTGCCCAGAACTGGTCATGTTTTGCGGGTGTTTTTGTTTACTTCCAGGTTAGCATTGCTTGTGTTGAGTGTAAGGCTCGGATAAACCCGCAACCCCTGTACACTTGGGAATACTCGACCGGGGGCTAAGGTAGCTTCCTCCAAGCCTCCACCAGCGACTCCAGCCACGGTAGCCTCCTTACTGAGCATTGATAATATGATTGTTTGCATGTTCTATGTGGGAGCGACTGGTCTTCATGTTCCTCAAAATCGCACTGTTGATGTCCTCGTTCTTTGGCAGAAGGAATCTTTGCCCGGGGGGAAGACGCAAGGATCTCCATCAGGCAAGTTCAATTGCCTCTGAGGCGGGGCGGGAGACCATGCAGTCGATCACGGCGCATTACAGTCTTCTTGATTGGCTAGTAAGCTTTCGAGGAGTCTCCACGTTAGAATGGCAGTGCCCCTGGCGGCCGGCCCGCTCCCTGTTCCTTCAGCCTTGCTGGCGTTGGCGGCACTCCGCCTTTTTGGTGATGGGACGTCGCTCCAGGAAATGAAGCCATTCAATCATGAATAGCATTTAGAGGCGCCCACGCTCAATGGCCTCAGAAGAACTACTGAGGTACTCGGCAGAACGCATAAGCCTGGCGACACAGAAGGATGTGTTTAAGTGGAGCTCAGACTGCCCATGAAATACTGTGTAACAGCTCTTCCTTCTTCCCGATCTCCAGCAGGTTACAATGACGCCACCAACAGCAGCGGGCTGTCACCTCGGGTCGCCGTCTTGGACCTGGCATCACCGCTCTTTTCGGTCTGCCGGTGACACGGGCACCACCCCGACCGTGTGACGGCCACGATCTCGCAGAATGTTGTCTGGACAGCTCAGCAGGGAGGGCCAAATGCTGCCAGACCTTCTGCGGTTGTGGCCGCAAGGCTGTCCTGTCTGTTAGCAGCTGGGCGATGCGACCGGGAGATAGGCGACATGGTTGATTGCCCGATGCAGCAGCAGGGCGGAGCAGGTGTCTTGTTGTGTGCGTCGCAAAGCTTGAGTTGGGCGTCGGTTTCAAACCTGTGTCAACATTACATATGAGACTTACTCGGTTCAAGTGTGATATCACTGTCGCTCGACAACGCAGACATCGAGCTTTTGTGACGGAAGCCTCGAGGCACTTGAGCCTAAGGTTGAAGGTAGGTCATGCCATGTTCCCGGTTGTTGGATCGAAGTTGCAGGTGATGCACGCGACTCTTAGCAGTCGGCCCAACGATAAACTTCGCTACCGAGGATCACAACCGGCAGATATCCATCTGCTGGAGCAATCCCGCTAGGCTCTTGATCGAGCCAAATATCATTGGCATCATTCTTTGAAAAGGCACAATGTCCTTTTCGTCGAGGGCCGCCGAGGATGTTTCGACCAGGGCATCCGGACCCTTCAACGCCTGCCGAGCAAGTTTGTCACAGAAGGTGCACGCCATGTCCAATCAGGCTACCTTAGCTTCGGTTTCGCTGGTTTGTTGTTAAAATTGAGGACATCGTCGTGCTAACGCCACTGAAAAGCGCCTAGAAACCGGTCTTTACCGGAAGCAGGAGATCTGTGACTGGGAAGCGAGCCCGCCGATTCTGGCGGCGGCGATCAGACACAGGTGTTGTATCAAATTGTTCCTTTGCCGGACGTCTCGAAGGATGGATGGCGATACGGAACCTTTACTCGATTGCCTTGCTCTGAAAGCAGTATTTCACTCCTTGTTGGCGGGTTGTCAAACCCAATTCGTATCCGTGCATGGGCACTAGCTTCGGCAGTGCTAAAGAAGTTGGCGTGCTGTTGATAGCGTCCGCTGTCATTTTTTCCAGGGCTCACCCCAGTCATTTCGCACAGGTGGGAGATTCCGTGACTCCGCATGCTCTCAGGCAAAGCTTGTTGACTGATTGCACGCGACAACCTGCTACGATCTTGCCAACAGTAGCTGAGTCCGGCCTCGTCCACCAGCCTCGTGCTGAATATATTCGCCGAGCGGCAACATCTCCCTACGATCATTGAACAAACCGGGGAGTGACGAGAGATCTCGCGAAGATCGCAATGAGGGGAGACGCAAGCCACCGCCGACGGTACCTGCAGCCACGGCTGAATTTGGCCGCGATGCGTGCATCGTTGGATGTCTCTTCTCGCACGCGTCCAGCAATCAGAACAGGCGAGACAACATAGGCGAGAGAACGGCTGCCCAGGTTCCAGGTCGAGGGCTGGGAATAGAGCTGCACCTTCGTTCGTTCAGTCCCAGGCGTGGTTCGCAGCTCCGAGGGAGAGAGGACAGCAGGCTAAATACCAAGTGTAACACCATGACCCTTCTGCTGCGCTTGTCGTTTCCTGTTCCTCTACCAAGTACGATATCAAGCTGATGCTATAAGCTGTCTCCCGTAGGGGCTGCGCGGCCGGTTCACGAAAAACCTGGGCCATTGGCCTCAAAGAGACTTGATTCATTTCTTGGGTCTTCCCGCATCCCGCCTTCTCCAACTTTAGCAAGAATAGCAGGCGTCTTCTCAATTAGGGTCGCGGAGGAGGATTCTTCTTGCGTCGGGGAGGGTAATCAATCTCGACGAGGGATTGCAGACCGTGGGGAAGCGATGTGGATTGGCCCAACACTGCGTGTGCCTTAACTTTGACCTTACCACAGTACACACGCGCACATATACATCATCCTCATTTTGGTTCCATCACCATGTGGGGCCCTGCAAGAGATACAAGAAGCTATCTCAGCGGTAATATTACCTTTGCCCACTCTTCGCGCTTCAATTGTCCTCGACTCAAAGGTGCACTGTGCTCAGGTCTCGAGGAGAATGCGTCAATAGATGAGAAGTCGACTTTCTGCCTCTTGTCCTGGTGCCATCGTTCGTTGGTCAGCCAGTGCGAGGCGGACGAACCTTGGCTGGAGGACAAGCCGGCCAGTCACCAGACATATTCAGCAAAGGGCCAGGGGGGGCGCATGTGGGCGCAAACAAGGTCGCAGAGCGGACCGCGGTACTTGGAGGGTACTTTGGGGGCGACCCCGGTACCTGCTAGCAAAAGTGACCCCCTGCACGACGGCGCCCTCTGCAACCAGTGACGATCAGTCACGCAGGACTGGCGTCAGACCCTGGCAGAGCTGGGTGTTGGCAGGGTTCCTTGGCTTGCACATTTGGGATCATATTTCGTACTTCGTACAGTGTACAGACTTGCAGATTCGCATTTCTGCTTCACTACCTTATTTAACCTTCAGCTACTACCACCGCTGGCGACAAGCCTTCTAAGGCCTCAGGGTTCGTCCAGTGCGAGATGGGTGGGTAGGAAGCCGAATTGATGCAGCTGATGAGCGTCGGGCCTTCTCATGAGCCTCAACGTTCCAGAAGCAATGAAGGGAGCGGCCCAGTGCCAATGTGCGGGAGCATGCCACTGTCTACTAGAGCTGAGCTTGACAAGCGACAACGAAAAACGGAACTCTACCAAATCGTGACGTGTAGGACACGGGCTGGCCGCCCTTTGCAGTGCTTTTTAACTGACCTCACTGCCCGAAACAATGAATGCGGGTACCCAAGCTTAATGAACTTGTTGACCTTCGAGGTGGAGCAGGATTTGCGCAGAGTCCCATCCCGCCATTTTCCAGGCCATTGGATGACGATCGATCGTTGACCGCCTAAGGTATCCATAACATACATCCATACCTACTGAAGGCCAGACTACTATTCTATCTTGTTGCTACTTCTTGACAGTCCTGGGACGTCGTCATGGCTACTGACGGTTTGGGCAAGCAAAAAAGGCCCAGGATTAAGGCACCTTGAAATGCGTGCATCGGGAAGGGAGGTGATTATCGCGACTCCACGCTACTCTCCGCCAATAGGTCCATATCATATGTGCAGGGATAGCCTGGCTATTTTTCTCATGGTGGTTGTTAAAGAGCCAGCGTCCTCCTCCGATAGCAAAAGCCTTCAAATCTTCCCCTGCTCTTCTAGCGTTACATATACGTTCGAGCAAAAGATGCGAGTGAGAATGGCATGCTTATGGGCCATTCCCTAGTCTAGACATAATCCTTCATCAGTACGTGGGACAACACGTATGGCAGGACCAGCAGTGGCTGGGACAGCAGTGGCTGGACGCGGACCACCGGGGCTACTCGAAGGGTGTTACACGGTTTCCCGTACGAGGAGATACTGTTCTCAGTAACGAGATAGACATATGAGCGCAGCTTGAGGCGGGTGGCCACGCGTGGGTGTCATTTACCTTAGCTACCTTACCTGGTAATCTTGGAAAGGGTGTCGGCCAGTGACTCAACCCTGTGCTGCTGGACTCTAGACTAGCAGTCTAGAACCAGAGGCTGGGGGTGAGCACTCAGCTTCTGATGGTAAACATATATATTATAAGGTAGAGAAGACAGTCGTCGAGCTTGATAGAGTGACTCAGTTTCCGCAATGTTTGGTGCCTTGTTGCTGTTGTTGTGGTTGTTGTGGTTGTTGTTGTTCGTGGTCTGTAGCCTTCGGTTTCGAGGTTGAATCACCCTTGTGGAGTTCCAATTTTGGCAGCGGAGAGGTTACTGTGCAACCCCACCGCAGCTCAATCTTCCCTCATGCACGATCCCCATTGTCATTAGGCACTTCTCCTCATTCCTGGTACAAATCGAAGATTTCCTCGAAGCGTGGGAAGAGAAGCCCAAGAAAGGCAGTTCAGAGCGATGGAAAACGTCAACAGGGGGACATTACGATACCACGCGGCTGGCGGGTACTGTGCGATTGCATGTAGAGAGATCTCTGAACGGTCAGCGACAGCCCTACCGCATCGATAAGAACCACCCCGCTGGTGATCCCAAGAACCCACTACGTGCAAGCTTGCATCGACGAATACCTACCCTCTAGCCCAAGACGGAACCATCTTACCTGTCCATCACTTTCATATCTAAGGTAAGCCTTGAAAGACAAGGGGGTCCTAGTGGTTAGGTGCGATGGATCAAGCAGTGGTAAAGTAGTTTCTGGTATTGTTCATCCGGTTCAAAAGTCACCTGGAGCCCTGCTTCTGCCTCAGTCTTGGCGGGCACTGATGTCCGACGAACAGGCCTTGAAGCCGGTTGGTGCTATGGTCGGGCCTACCTAGGGCCATGAACGCTACGCCGTGGCGCTGTGGTAAGGAGGAATTCGAGATTCGGTGAGTCCACTGTTAGCAAAAGATTGTAAGTATCATCAGACAAAATGGCGTGGTTGGATATATGACATGACAGAAAGCACTCTTGTTCTTCGGTCTGTACAGTATCTCGTCGTGAGATGGCTCGCAAAGTGATGAGGCACTGGAAACAAAGAAGACATGTTCCACGTCCTTTGCGGTTACACCGTGTTTGGACACAGGTATATTGGAGGTATCTCGGCCGCCAAATAACGAAGACCAGTACTACGAGGTACTGTTATGCCCAAGATCCTAGCGGCGTGTAGTGAGTGGAGCCAGCCTGAGGTACCGCCTTTGTACTTGTGCGCTACGAGATACGTACCCAGGCCGGGCGCATGCTCCATGTCACCCTTCCACCGCTCCAGGGACAGCGAGCACTCTCCACCATCCATCCACCTCTCTCTTCCCTTTTCCCTCCATCCCGTCTTCCTCGTTCCCCTTGCACACCCACCGTCGCAAACCACAACCCTCTCCAGGACTTGGGTTTCCACGAGCTTTGCCAAAGTGCGCCCTTTTAGTTGCTGTCATCGCTCATTGTTAGGGTCTCAGGGTTTTTTTTTTTTTGGCAGTAGTTATTGCTTTCTTGTCGTTGAACCTGTCAGCAACGGTACCACATTTTCTCAGAGTAGTTGCGGCGCATTCTTTGGGGTTCCTCTAACAGCCAAACCCAGGTCTCACCTCCGCCTCGCCTGCCCCCCGATTGCGACGCCTTTCTCTCGTTTCAGCTACGACGTCGCCTTCTCTCCATGCCCGAATCTCCGACAGAATGCAATAAGCTCTCAAACATCAGCACCTCCGAACTCAAATCTGGATTAAGCTTTACGGCGGACGCATACTAGACATACGTCTTTCCCGCTCTTCAACCCGCTTGGAACCTCTCTCCGGCTTCTCCTCGATTCTCTCTCCAACACCCTCAGGAAACAACTCGTCGACGGTTGATCAACCCATCGTGCCGAGACACAAGTTCTTCGAAAAGACGCGGGAGAGCTTCACACGCGCGATACACCCCTTCCTCCCTTCATGCCCAACGATCCTCCACCATCGCACCACGGAGCTCGTCACGCTTCGTTTGGGGAACCTCGACGGATGTTGTCATACTACAGTGCTGCCCTATCGACACTGGTGCTGCCTCTTTAAAAGCTCGCTCCACGCAAAGCGGTACAGAACGAAGAAGCGCAATTATCATCGAGAAGGCCGTGTAGCGGTCCAAGCTATCCCACGTCATCGAACGCCTCCGATCGAACTACTTGCTGTCT
>Ga0209127_100782_pt1 | contig 10811 bp, 14 predicted proteins | sample LakSupMetagenome_FD_187469 | JGI IMG/M metagenome (GOLD analysis project Ga0209127, IMG submission 187469) | Freshwater microbial communities from Lake Superior, Canada - Sta WM archaea (SPAdes) (version 2) | ecosystem: Environmental > Aquatic > Freshwater > Lake | place: Lake Superior, Canada...
TCACACTTGCTGTTGCTGATGCGGCCCACCACAGTGCCTTAAACGCAGACATAGCAACCAATGTTACCGGCAACATTGGAAGGGAACTCGGTGACATTCCCACCGAACGAGACCCTCGGGTTGCCACTGCAGCTTGGGCTCACAAACGCAACGCAGCCGCATGCCTGGGACTGGCCGTTGATGGTCTCCCCAGCATTCAGCACAACGGCGCTCGTGTCAGTCTTGAACAGCGGGCTGTGTTCTGTATTGTCTTAGCTGGTTTGCTATCCCGTGCTAGTGAAGCAGAATGGCGGACGTACCCCGAGACGAGATGAGTTGGTCGCCTTGGTCGAGGAGTGTTACAGCGAATGTCCCGCCGGGTCCATTGACCTGGAGCGCCACATCCGCGTTGATCTGGGACAGGGGTCAGTCTTCTTTCAGAGCAACCTGAGCGGGGCCTGGAAGACTAATCGCTTGAGCAGGATGCTTGCAGCAAAGGAAACAAAGGCACTGGTCTTCATACTGAAGTATTCGATGCTGCTGGTTGTATTCCCACGGTCATGGATTGTATATCGAAGGGTGGATGATGCATCTCACAACGCCTTGTGAACCATCTCGTTCGACGGTATTCATGTACCTTGTGGCGGAAGCGATACTCGGCTTCGGAGCAACCAAGGAGTCGACCGGATGAAAGATAGTGAAGTTGTGAAACCCTAGCTGACCTGACGTGGGAGCGCCGAGTAAAGTGCTACGTTGGCGGATTGAAATCCATGTGTTAGACCGCATATGCGACTGCTATCGGCCTGTCACCCTTGGTATATATAAAATCATGTGTCACGGCTTGCTCAGCAGGACGTAACTCGGCGTTCAGCTGGACAACACGATCAAAGAACCAGTTTAACCCGGAACCAAGGTACGCTTCTCAAGGTCGGAGCAGCATCTCACTCATGAGGCTCACCGTACACCTTTATCCAGCTGCAACGTCTTGATCCGGGCGGTAGCGGATATGAGACGAGTACGGCTCCGCGTCGACCTCTTCATCGGCCCGCGACGCTTATGGCAGGCAAGGAACTTGTGTGTGACGATGAATAAAGATTGACTGATCATTGGTATGCACTCCAGATGTCAGCTTCTATTCCTTCCGGTGCCTTGAGATGCACAATTACGACACCCCGGTCTTGCTACAGCCAGTTTCGCCCGCATGTTTACGCCAGCCAAGTACTAGCCATCAGAGGTGTGGCGTCTAGCTCGTGTTCTAGGAGGAGCGTACATCGAGGCCAAAACCCCCGAAACACGAACATCGACCTCAACAGACCGCAAGGCGAAAACCACTGTCTCCTCAAGACGTCGTCCGACTTGCACAGTAGAATCGGCTACCCCTGCTTGGCAGCCTTGGCAGGGTCCAAAGGACCGCGACGGGTACGATAGGGTTAGGGGTACATAACCCCACCAGGCCGGACAGGCCGAGGCAACGACGCCGACCACAACGGACCACCATGACACCGCATGAACAAGTTCAATCTCGCGGAGATTTGGCGTCCAGCGCACGTGTAGACGCTCGTTGGCCATGTTCATCTGTGCAGAATGATCTACGTGTATATGAAGAAGCATTCGAGAAACACTATTACCCCAGTGCCAAGTCCTTGTCCCCCTTTTGATTCGTAGAACAATCGCCGAGGTCCGGCAATTGATATCCTCCTCGATCTGATTTACGCGTCTCTTCCACCAGCCCGAACTTCCATCAACGACATCAACGACAATCAGCCACTTCCTTATCGTACCTCCATCACGCTCAGACGCCAACACACCTTCAAGATGTCCTCCGAAAAGGCTGCTGCCCCGACAAATCCGATCGCCGACCTGCCGAGCGGCGAGCCCATCCCGCATTCCACGCCCACACCCTCGTCCTCATCCTCCCCTTCCCCAGCGAAGTCCTCCCACCAGCTCGGCGCCCTCCTCTCCGTCACGCCGCGCAACATAGACGCCTTCCTCACCCACCTAAACAAGTGCATGTCCACTCCCTCGGGCATCGACACCGTCCTCCAGTTCATCTGCTACACCTCCCGCCTCTCCTCCTCGCTCCTCACCGCCCTCGCCTCCCGCGCCCTCTCCCGCAGCGCGGCCGACTGGATCGCCCTCGTCTCCGCCTCGCGCACCACCGTGGTGGCCGTGACCGACAGCTCCAAACTCCCCTCCACCGCCGCCACGGCCTCCTCCCTCCTCCTCGCCAAGCGCCTGGGGAACCTCTCCTCCCTCCTGTCCGAGGCGCGCATCATCCTCCGCCTGTGGGGCTTGCTGGGCATGTACTTCTGGGCCAAGCGCCTGCTCTCCCAGACATTCTCCTCCGCCAACAAGTCATCCGAGAAGGATACCGCCGGTCCGCGACCGACGACCCTCGACACCGCGATCGCCTACTCCCAGCTGGTGACCTGCGTCGCCTTCCAGGCCCTCGAGAACGGCGCCTACCTCTCCTCCAAGGGCGTCATGGGCTGGACGCCCGCCAAGCAGGGGTGGGCCATGAAGTGGTCCGCCCGGCTCTGGGGCTTGTACGTCGGCGTCGAGCTGGGCAAGCTGGCGGCCGAGCGGGTCGCCCGAGGCGGCGCACAGAAGGGGGACGTCAAGGCCGCGGCGCAGTGGAGGAGCGCCATGGTCAGGAACCTGGCGTGGGCGCCGCTCACGGTGCACTGGGGCAGCGACAAGGGGTTCGTGCAGGACTGGATGGTGGGCGCGCTGGCCAGCGTGCCGGGGGTTATTCAGATGGTTGAGTTGTGGAGGGAGACTGCTTGAAAAAGAATGGGTGGGAAGTGGAGATACTCTGTGGTATAAGGATGTGAGATGAAATGAAGTGTGGTATCAATTTTTATGTATGTGTCCCAAAAATGGCGTTATCTATGATTACTACTTAGGTAGCTTGCGCCGAAGCAATGAAGGTGTGGTGAATCCCCTATCCCACGGCCAAGCGAGCCAATGCTCGTCGGAATAGCCAAATGCTACCCGATGTCTCGCGCCGTCTCCAGGCTACCTCAGAAGCAAAAATACAAATGCATTGGCGAATAGGAGACCCTCCAGCAACCCAGTCGAAAGCCGCTGCGACCCCGAGGTCACGGCCGCAATATCGAACGGACTTCCTCCCCCCAGCGTATTATCGGACGCGGTCTGCGGCGGACTCTTGGTCTGCTGCGCACTCGTCGTCTGCGTCGGTCTGCTCGCGCTGCTCGTCACCACCGGTGCTGGCGCGACCTGCGTCGTCTCTGCTGTCTCTGTCGTTTGCGGCTCCGCTTCGGCGCTGGATGTAGACGTCGGCGTCTCAGTCTCGGCGTCTCCCTCATCATCGGTAGAGGACGATGACGACGATGACGACGACGACGATGTTGTCTTTGACGTCTTTAGCGTAGTAGGCGTCGGTATCGGCGAGAACGTGCCGATCTGCCTCGTAGTCTGCGTTATGACCACCGCCGCCGTCGACGACGGCCCGACGTTCTGCGCCGACGCGGTAGTCGCCTTGCCCGACGGACACAGCAGCTCGACGAGACCGTGGGACAAGGCACGTCCCAGGACCGAAGTGGACGGTACGTTTGCGTTCCCGCATACGGTGGTGAGGGCGTCCTCGACACTCTGGAGCGCCCTCTTGCACCCGGCCGAACAGACGTTTCCCTGCGCTCCCTGCGTGAAGTCACTGGCGCTCGAGCAGCCTAGTATTGGGGCGTTGTAGGCGAGTATGCAGCCTAGCGATACTTGTGATGATGTGATGAGTTGGAAGTTGGAGAGCGACAAGGCCGAGGCGGTGGAGGCCATGGCCAGGATGTTGGCCATCCGAATTTGGCGGCGTGATCTCGATTGCCTTGTCATGGTATTGTGTTTCTTTCCCAGCTTGCTTGACTTGCCTATGGTTGATGTCGGTCTCCCCCAGCGCGTGTGAGACCAATTGACTCGACGGCGATGGTGGTATGTCGCCTTGAAGTTATCACCTGGTTGAAGGTTGAATCGAGAAGTATGTCTTGGCCAGAGATTTGCGAGATCTCCGGAGCTGAAGGAACGTAGTAGGGCAGTGTAGATGGTGCCGATTAACCAGTTGGGAGCGGGCGAAACTCAATGTGTGTCAGATGGTTGATCAACCTCACAATTGAATCCTAGGGTCAATGCGGCTGCCCTCTCCGACAGCGCATATATCTGTGGCTCGGATCGCTTCAATTCCTCTTAATGACGGTGCCCAGCCGATCTTGTTTATGCGATGAGCACTGAGAAGCGGTGGCGCATGAGAGATCCGGCTCGAGTGGAAGTGAAGATCGCCTGTTCTCCTCGTGTCCCCTTTTTTCCCGTCAACTGGACGGCTTTAAATCAACAACCGGCGGAACGCTCACTGAAACGACTGTGCCCGGCACCTGTCGTACCAGACGAGCAAACGGAAGAGAAGAGAAGTCGTTGGTAGGAGAAGCAGCCGGGTAGAAGCAGCCGGCAATGCTCGAGGTGAGGCAAGAAATGGCAAACGGACTATCTCGTGCGCCCGGCAAGAATCGAAGACAACGAAGAAGAGAATGAAGCACAGCTTCTGTACGGTTGGAAAAGTCCCGAATGGGAGAACAAGACAGGTTGGACAAGAACCGAAGAGAGAAGAGACACGCCTCTACAAGCCGCGTTGGGCGCGCACCACAGGATCCAAAACCTACCTCGACATTAAATGGGATCATCACCCTCAATGAGTAAGGAGAATCCCAGTAAAAAAGGATCCAGACCACTTACGGTCCAGTATTGGCCTTCTCGCTCCACGACTCGACTTTTGTTTCAACGTGATCCCACGGTTCTCCTCTGTCTCAAAGAGGAATAAGAAGGACTCGTCAGGCAAGGGGTAGCCAATGATGTGGGAGAGTCCATCGAGGAAGGCGATTTGAAACGAAACAACTCCTGGACGGTGCGTTTGGGAAGTCCCGGTGTAACCTCCTTGAGGCGGGTTTTTATTGGCCACTGACCTGATGCTCGCAACTGACGGACTTCCTTGGCTGACTCAGCCTGTCACTATCGCTCGGGGGCTGGAAGACAAAACACTCGAACGCGAGACCATCACCATCTGCTTGGTCATTCCTAGCCGTAACCTGATGATGGGTCTTTGGACAATACTTATTCTACGACTGCTGGGAGAGGTCTTCAGTTCAGGGCAAGTCACATGGAGAGGCATTGAAGACTAAGGAATAACCGTCTCGAATTCGAGGAGCAAAGCTTCTAAGACGCAATGAGTGTCCCTCACGCTGCAGACCTATATGTATATGCTGATGTCCGATGCCGTATCCCTGCCCTTAGCGAGGCTCCAAAACCATGATCAGCCACCACTCACTGATGATCACTTGTGGCGCTTCCTGTCATGATGCTTGTGCTTGTGGTGGCGGCGGTCAGAAGACCCGTCGACAACGACGGGCTTCGGCCCCTCCGTCTCCGCAGCCGCGTCCCTATGCGACGCGGTGGTAGGTCCCGCGTGGCCGGAGGACGAACCCTCCTCGCCTGCGCCCCCACGGCTCGAGGAGCCCGAGGCGTCTCCGCGCGCAGCAGCCCTAGCCTGCTGAAAACCCATACCGCCACCCTCAAACATCTTGCGGATTTCTCGCCCCTTCTCCTTGCGGGTGCGCGGATCGCGGCGCTCGGCCCGCGGGCCCTTCGGGGCATTCTTTGGGGGGTCGTCGTCGGCCGGATCGCTCTGCTCCTCTGGTTCCGGCGGATCGTCGGAAGCATCCTGGACTACGTGCATCCCTTGGAGGTATAACTTATCCAACATGCCCTGGCGGGCCATGGCGCACCTCGTCGCGTCTTCGAAGACGATCAGCGCTGTGTCGTGCGGCTGTGGTGTCTTTGTGCGCGGCTTGAGAATGTCGACGCGTAAGATGGCCTTACGCGCAGCCGGGGCGAATACCTGGACAAATTCCTTGGCCATCTCCTCGTTTATTACGCCTTCGTTGACCTTGACACGGAGCTTGAAGTCGGCGCCGGTCACTAGGTCGCCCGTGTTGGTGCGCTGCAGCGACATCGAGCCCATGGTCTCTGTCACGTCGCGGCTGGTGGCGGCGTACATCTGGGCGCCCTCGTAGCCGGTCCTCTCCACCGGATCAGCGTCGTGGAACCGTGTCGGGTGGGCGTTGTGATACTCCAAGTTCCTCTCGTCGCGGCCGGTGGCGAAGTTATATTCCAGGGCTGGTGCGGTCACGTATAGACCGGAAACTCCGTGAGAAGGCATTTTGTACGACAGGGCGTCATCTTGCGGCATATAGCCCTTGAGGAGTGGTATATTAATTACGAGTAGCTGCTGGACGGAGATACTGGACTTACACGCGACTTGCTCATGTCGAGGGGCGGAATTTGAGACGAGAAAGCATCGCTTAGCGGGCCTGTCGGTGCCGTGGGCTGTGGCTTCACGGACTCGAAGGCCCTGATAAACACTCTGCAGTGTTCGTTCATGCCGTCGGCGACGATAGGATTGCCGTTGCTGTGGGCAGACCGGAAGAGGGCTGTATGGTCGTCAGTGTCAAGTAAAACACGGTAATGGATTCATCGACGTACACATAGCTTTGTCGAAGTCCGGCTTGCCAAAAACCCTGACCCAGCCAGTCCGATCACGGAAGACATGGACATTGTCCACGTTCTGCACATCCTTGTCGTCGCGCAAGAAGTCCTTGATGTGTTTCCAAGTGGTGCGCTTCTCCAGCTGTTTTTCTTTATCAATACAAGGGCACAGCTTCGAGGGGACGGTTTGCAACATACCGCAGAAAGGAGGATGTAGTAGCAGCCCGTTACCGAACCCGGTTCGACTATCTGACCAGCGGGCTCCTCCCGAACCGCCCGAGCGGTACCAGGGCCCGCTCGATGGGACATTGTAGGCAGTGAGCACGTAGTGGAAGTGTAACAGGACGCAAGTATCTGTCGGCCGCTGGAGTTAGTGACCAGTAGCCTGAGAGATGAGGTACTGTTGTGGGTTGTGTCGGATCGTTGATGTGCACACGCAGGACAAGGTCAGGGGAAGACCTTGTACGTTGATACTCTGGATGTACGTTCGAGGTTGAGGGTGTTCAGGGATGGGGGAAGAAGTGCCACTCTGCAGGTCCTTTTATATACGACGCCCTTCCTGCCCTCTGTCCAGCTGGAATCTTGATGCCATAAATCCATGGTCGATTCAGCACATCCCAACTCAATGTATTGCCGAATGTCCAGCAGCCGTTCAAGGCGCTTGTAGCAGCTCCAGTTATAACACTGTCTAGAGTCGATGGCACAGTAAAATCCTCAGGAAAGCTCCCTTGGATTCATCCCGATTGGATATGCCAGGCTGCGCGTACCGCTTCGCAAGATGCAATATCGTCTGTGAATAATAAACCGCTGTATAAGAATCGAACCCAGTGTCCAGCTGTAACAGACGTTGCACAAAAAGCCTGAAGAGAGGCAGCGGATGATCCATCTGGTTCCTGAATCAGAGCCTAACCCGACTATGTGTCCGAAGTGCAGAGATCGACCGAATGAAGCTGGAGCCATGACAGATAGGAGGTCTAGCGTTGGCCAATGCTAGAGCTTGCAGACGCAAAGGAACATCTCTATCCTGCAAGAGATATGTGATAGACTCGGCGTGGAAATGCGGTTGCTCGTACCTAGGGGTTACGACTGAGTAGTATGGCCAACTACGTCAACCGTATAAGTTGCCATGACAGTAACCGGGTCCTTGGAACCACTAGTCTAGACTGCTAGCCAAAAGAGGGTCGACCCGAACCCGGTTCCCATCCGTCAGTCAGCCAATGGACCTTTTCACAATGTCGGGAATGCTGGCAGAGACTGGTGTGGTGCCACAGTAAATCTGCAGCAAGGGGCTCTAGTCCGGGTCGATGAGTTGGCGCAAGCCACCCGAGGTGCTCGATGCGCCCAAGTACCCTGTGGTCATGGACAAGGCTACAACGACCACTTGTCCCAGACCTGAGGATTTGTCGCCCCCGCAGATGAACTGAGACTTAGGCAGCGCTTTGCATGGACTGCTCAACTGTTATCAGGGTCGAACACGATACCAAATTCGTGCTTAATGCAACCACGAATGAAGTGAAAGTTGTGTGACCTGAAGACGCGACAACCTTTGATCATTGACAGGTCGTTGACAGGTTTATGGGTTCGGATTCGCGGGATGGTTGTGAAGCAAGGTAAGCTCGCACCTGGTCCGTAGGGGTATAGGTTTGAGGACGCAAGCGTTTGAGTTCCCTTCCATTTTCCCTCACAGGTGGCTTAATGAAGGGACTGGTCCCGTCACTCTCGAACGTTGACCCGTTGCCGGACTTCTCGTCAGGCCCCTCTCTTCGTAGCGATTTCCGAATTGGGCCAGGGCTGCAGCCGGTTACGCAAGCTCTAGTGTTGCTTGACGTATGGGATGCATTCCGTGACATGCTAACATGGCAGATGTTCTCTCGGGACCGACGCAAGAAAGAAGGGGGGGTTTGTATTTCCCAGGTGGAGGGATCGGAAGAGCGAGTTTGAGTGCTTGGTAGAAGTGCTAGTGCTTGTGTAGAAACGTATCCTCCAGCTCGCTCACGTCGTCGTCGTCGTCCTCCTCTTCGTTCAGGTAGGGGTCTGCAGAGCCAGCAGCAGCTGGGACTAGCTCGAGCGGTGACTCCTCCCTGTGCGGCTTGACACCACTGCGGCCCTCCCAATAATGTACCCCTTGATCTGATTGGCCCACAGAGGCCAGGACGTAATTTTGTTCATCTGAGAAGAAGAGGGAGGGTGTCTCGGACTCGTCGACATGCAACCACATGGCTTGGGACCTGCCCACGACCTTCTGCCCGGGGAGATGGGACGTGAAATCGATTGTCCTTGGACCTTCGGAGAGCGGATCCCAGACGAAGACAACGCCGTCGTACAGACCGCCATCACACCTCACCAGCAGAGTCTCCCGTAGAGTAGGATGCCACGACGCACTCTGCACTCCAGAGTGGAATAGTAGGACCGCTCGTAGCTCGGAAGCTTGGATGTCCCATATCCACACCGTACTGGGAGCATCGTCAAGCCTCGTTGCGACAAGGTCTGAAGATCCATCGAAGCTCATGGATGCAATGCCCGTCTTCAGGTCAGAGTCATCCTTCGACGTCTGCCCCTGGGGAGAGATGGTCTGGCCAGCTCTGATGAATGTGTGGATGGAAGGTCCCGTGTGCACGACACTGACTTGTTCCTGCCAGATCTTCTCGGTGCCTGTCAGTAAACAGAACCCCCGTCAGGATGGAAAGAGGCACAAACCTGTACGGTTTCACGAGGCACGACGGTGGTCGGGTGTAGCAGCCGCATTGTTTCGTTGATAGACGTCATGTCCAGGATGCATACACCACGGCTGTGGTCACCAATAGCGAGATGGCGGGCGTCTGCAGAGAACTGTATGAGCTTGACGCCCGCCCCCAATGGGTAGTCTTTGTACTCGGGCGGGGGATTGGCAGGCCCGTTCCAGATCTTGAAGGTGTTGCCGTCAGCGGTGTAGAATATCACCTTGTGGCCCTGGCCGTCAGACTCCCAGACAACCAGCCATCGCCCATCCGGGCTCCACCTCAGGCCCTGAGCATCGACGGTGTCCGGGTACCAGGATCGCTGTACCTGCCTTGTCGCAGGTTCATGGATGCTGATCATGTCTTTCCCTGCAGTCCGGGTCATGATGGCCAGGTGGTTCGTCACAGGTCGAAGAGAGAAGCCATTGGATGCAGTCCCTGACGTGAAGAACTTTGGGTTGCTGATCTCCACACCCTTGCACGTCTTCAGATTGAAGACGGTCAGCTTCAGCCCAAGCGACGAGCACACCCACACTTCGGCGTCTGATGCAGCAAACCCAATCGACGAGGGCTTTGCTGTCGGCGGGACTGCGTTCCGGATGGTGGCTTCAAAAGTCCCGTCATCTGCAGATACGACTTGTATCTGGTCACCGACAGCCACTAGGATAAGTCGCGACGACGGCGACCACTGAAACCCGTAGACAGGCCCACTCAAATCAGCAGCCAGCCTGATAATCTTGACGACATCGAGCGTCTTGACTTCTCGGATGTTGATTACAGAGGGGAATAAGGTAGCAATGAATCGTCCATTGGGACTGGGCAAACAATGCCTCGAGGCTACATCGTGTCAGTGACCCGAAAACGGAGGAGGCCATCTCATCAGTGTGCTTACATCTCACGCTCCTCGAGAAGCGCATCGTGTGTCAAGACTCTTGCTAAATAATGCAAGCAGCTGCAGAGAAGTCGGCGGTGGTGGCTGGAGTACCAAGCTGGGTAAAGAGGCCAACACCTTGACCGGTTAAAGACGTCTGCACTCCGCAGCCTTCTGTTGCTTCTTTCCCTCACAGCAGTTGTCCTGGTCTTGTCCTTTTCGGGTGGCGCATGAGATCGTCAGCGTCAATTCAAGGACCTCAAGTTCATGGAGCAGATGCGAGTTGATGTTTACGTTGGCGATCCCCGGTTGCTCTGATTGGTCGCTGCCGGGCCGGGCCGAGCTCTGAGGCGGGTTTAAAATCCCCCGTACACTACGGTCGCCAGATTCAAAATTTCTACAAAATCGAACGTATACAAGCCCGATATAGAAATCATTGTTACATTCTTATCTCCTTTTCGAGAGAGCTTTGCTATACTCATACGTCTATCAATGGTTATTTTACTGGAAGACGTGACGCCGAAGTCGAGCACTCGTATCAGGAGCGACCTGCTAACGGAGTCGTCACCTGCCGGACTCCGGCGGGTGGACGCTAGAGTACAGACGGGCATCGCCACTTGACTAAGTCTGCCTTACCTTAGTGGTAGATTACTCATGACGTTAGGTTCACTTCATCCGTGCAGCTCACTCAGCGTAAA
>Ga0209127_100783_pt1 | contig 10809 bp, 6 predicted proteins | sample LakSupMetagenome_FD_187469 | JGI IMG/M metagenome (GOLD analysis project Ga0209127, IMG submission 187469) | Freshwater microbial communities from Lake Superior, Canada - Sta WM archaea (SPAdes) (version 2) | ecosystem: Environmental > Aquatic > Freshwater > Lake | place: Lake Superior, Canada...
TCCATTCCACATCACATATCCAAGGGTATCGATAAGAAGAGATCCATGGAACCAATTCCTGGAGGTGCCATGATGAATCTAATCCGGCGCTCCCTCACTTTTCGTGTCCCGGACCTGTCCTTCCACTGGCACTGTACTGGCTGCCAGACTCCGACCGCAGGTCGTGCTCGATCTCGTGCAGAACGCTCCATGCAGTCTATATGTGGAATAAGGTCTGGACTGACAAAGAAGCCCCAGACAATCGCAAATTGTCTATATGAGACGCTGAGCAGCCGCAAAACCACGACGGGCAAGTGCAGAATCGAGGACGCCAACGCCATAATGCTAACGGCCTCCGCCGGTCGCCGCCTGGCTGCATGTAGGCCGCTAGGCTGAGAAGATCCGAATGATGGAGAGGTGTCAGACTCAGAGAGTAACATCAAGAACCAGACTGACATCCTGGACTTGGGAGCCGGCCAGGTCCTCGAGAACAGGTATGAGGTCCAGCAGCTCGTTGTCGTGAGCGTCGGAAAACCAACTGCTGATGGGAACGGCATGTTGAGGGTGGAATATGTATGACGTCGGTGAGTTGTCGATGATGATGGTCTCCTTCAAGTCACGGCCGACTTGGGACAGATCCTTGACGTAGTTGCCCTGGTGGTTGTAGCAGCTCTCCCGGAAAAGTCTATGGTGGACTACGTTGTGGATATCGAGCTGGTCTAACAGAGGATCTCCGTACTGCGGCGAGTTAGCGGGACAGATCCAGATACTCGCTCCATAGAGTCACAAGAGGAAATCATACCTTTGACACTGACGCAGTGAACACAACTACCTCATAAAGCTCGCCCACCCGCTTCATGAACTGGTCGACGCCTGGTCGTTTTATCACATAGACATTATGATAGTTGCCCTCAATCTCGACTGGGATAGTAAAGTCGGCTTGGTGCAGGATCTATCACGGCGTCAGTGGAGTGTCTTCCTGGCGCAGTCAAACTCTGTCTCACCTTAAACGAGCTGTGGACAAGGGTCTCGTCCAAATCCAGTACGAGACACTTCTTGCCCTTGAACTCTGGAGCTTGGGGAGGGAGGAGGAACTTTTGAGGCTGCTCCGGGGCGAACACAGGCACGGCCTCATTGAGATGACTTGTGGGGGGGTTTGGCACAGCTGGAACAGGACCTGGTGGCGGAGGTGGAAGCGAGCTATACGGCTGCTCGGCGCTTCGTGTGGCCGTCTCTGTGCTTGCTTGCTGTGCTGGTGCATCCGCATCTGGCATGGGGACATCCCCTTCGGCGTCGACATCAGATTGCGGTTCCTCGGCTTCGATAACAGTTGTAGTGATAGGTTCGGCCGCTTCGCTGCTAGCCGCGTTTGGAGGGTCCACTGTCACCGTTGGAGCAGTGCTGTTGCCCACAAGCGTGGTCTGCTTCGATTCCGCATCACGATCGCCAACGGTTGAATGGTCATGGGAGCTTGTACCGGACTCCCTTTTGTCCCTCTTCGCGTGCTCTGTGGTCGCCTGAGCCGTCTGCTGCTGGGTTTCCTTCTCCTGCAGTTGTGTCTTGCTGCCCGAGGCTTGGTCCTGTGGAGTGATCGTTCTTCGGCTCGCCGTTGTTGGACGCGGCCCAAGTTTTTCAATCTTGTGCGGGTGTTCCTCGGTCGCATCCAGGCCGTTTGCGTGACTCGGTACACCGCAGCAGTTAAACAACGCCAGAAGACCTCCCTTCTTCTTCTTGCCGTGTGTCGCGGCTGCGGGAGAGCTGGGTAAGGAATTACCTGGCGTGTTGGTCGGTCCTGTTCCGACACCTGACTGGTTACTAGATGCGCTGCCATTTCGACCTCGGCCTAACCTACTCGCTTTGGAGCCCTTTGACTGTCCGCTGATACTGTCTCGTTCACTAGCAGTCGCTCCGCTTAGCCCGGACGTCGGTGATGGCTGGATTCTTTGGGATGAAGACCTTGATGGTACGGGGAGCAGATTCTGGCCCCTGTCCTTCTTTGAGGAAGCAGCCATCTCGGGAGCTAGCAAGTCCTTCTCCTTTGAGCTCTCTGCTACCGCTTGCGGCTTTTCGTCGATATCGCGAGACATGGTATTGAGGGTGAAGCAGGGTTACGCTTCTCGAAGCCAGAGGAACTGCAGATGAGAATGTTCGTGTTAGCCGTCAAGCATGTCAAAAGCGGTGGAATATCCTCGATATTGTAGATCTCCTCATGATATGAGACGTCTGCGACTATTTCTGTGCAACGAGAATGCCAGGCTGGGCAATCTCAAGGCGTCATGCGTTGTCGATCGTTGATCGAGCGAAAAGCAGCTTTGTGCAGAGGTCCGCTGCGACACAAAAGCATGCGTCGTGAAAGCCGCTGAGATAGGAGCCCCATCTTCCCCAGACTGTCTGTCGCGCAGAACCAAGCAAAATCGTACGCACCAAGTTGAAGCGGTCCAGGATGTCAGGAGCCTTCCCAAGCGCTGCCCGACGCCTATAGCGGGTGTTCGCGGGGCCTTCAGAGGCCGATTCGCTGCTCTTTTCGCTGCCTATCAACAAAGCTTCGATCGGCAATGGGGTACTCTTGGGCTTTTCGTTGTCTCGAGGTATGTCGCGACTGAACAGCTGTTTGCGAGCTGAGAAGTTGGTTGTCCAGGGGTGGAGACTGTGAAATGAGGCCCGGCGCGTGAAATAAGGTAGCTGGGGATCGTCTCGCCGTAAAATAGCCGGGGTAGTTCTGGGCAGCGGATCGATAGACGGCGGCCTTTGTCCTCAACCTCTATCGCAAACGACTTGCGAGTCTTCAGGTTGAGATGCCTGCTGACTCTGCAGAGGGAAGAAAGCAGGACATGTGCTGGGGAGGAAGTCTGAATAGGGCAAGCGAGATGACTTGAGTTCGGCGAGGTGTTGAGGAGCGATTGGCAGATTGAACGTGAAGGCACAAGGGGGAAAGAGACATGGGACTGGACCGTTCAGCGGATGGCTTGGGTTGGGAGCGTGGATTTCCCGAAGAGATTAGCCAGTTTCCGAGGGGCAGCTGCGACGCTCCAGGTCGATCTGATATGTCCTGTTAAGAGCGCGGTGAGGACCAAACGCCCAATCATAACAGAGTGCATCTCAGGGACAACAGCTGGAGCGGGTAGCTAATCTGAGAGCTCCTAGATCGTTTTAGCGCGGCCACGTTAAAATCCATGGGCTCTCCACGCGCAGATCAAGACCAAAGCATTCATTCAGTGTTCTCAATGTACCGGCATCGTGAGACCCCGAAGGCTGTTCTCGATTTTTCTGTATTCTGTATGAAGCCCCAAGATGTGCGGAGGTCCTTCTACGATGGCCTCTTCAAGGCACTGCTTTCCTCAACATGTACACTGCCTGGTACACGTGTGCATCTATTGCGGTGGTGATGCGGTGGTGATGCGGTGGTGACCATTAGTGGTGATTGGCGGCACGGCCCTGTAGAGGTCTCGCCATTGAGAGCCACCCACCCACACCACCACCCCCCGAGAGCTTTCCGTTCCTACACTACCGTTACCCTTTCAATACGGCATAGCAGCGCATTTAAGCATCTTTGGTCTCCGTGTCTCGGCCCTGGACCGCCAAAGGGACCAGGCCGACCCTGCCTATCCAGGTCAGCTCCACGCAGCCGACCAACCAACGGCTCCAGGAGGGTGAGGAGCAGTGCCACGGAACGTCGCTGGTGCAGAACCGCTGCAGATTCCGTGGGGTCAAAAGGCTACGGCGGGTACGCAGTCCTGCAGTCTAGACCTAGCATAGGCATCCCGGCCCAGGTAGTCACGCACAATGGCCCGGCGAGACTGACAGACTGAAGTGCACGAAGCAATCGGTCTGATGAGTCGCCTTTGCATGAGGCTGCAGTCGCCCGCTTGCCTGTGAAGCTGCACCAGTTGCAGCTTCACAGCCAGTGTGGCCGACATGGCCTGGGCCTCTGGGCTGTGGATATTTGCCGGAACGATGTCTGATTGGATGCGCAAATCGGTTAAGCGCCCGCTCTCAGTGACTGGCTTCGACATTGGCCACTCACACCAGGGCAGCTACAGACGTGCCAATTATTCTATATCGTGAGCAAGCATCTCCCTAATGCTGATGTCAGGGACGCAAGCGACAGCCGTACGATGGCTCAGGGGAAATACGAAGTTTGCAGTGGCCCAGTGGCCAGTAACCGCCGAGTTCGCTAGATGGCGTGCCGTCCTCGTCGCAATTCTCCTCGTAGCATCTAGGTTGATGAGACGAAATAAGATGCAAGCTTGCACCTTGAATGCCGACCCGGCTCGACGCTCCGTCCAGTCTCGTTCGACTCCGCTGGTGGAGATAGCCATGATGGACTCTCTTGCTTTCCCGTGGAAGTGTGCAATGCAAGCCATACCACAGTATCGTGTTCAATGCCAGTTGCCATGGTTGAGCCTCAAGACCATGTGACCGTCGATGAATGACGTTCTGCTTGGGGATTAGTGGAGACTTCCCCGGATTCGACGCATTTGGAGCCTCGGGAAGGCTTTCACATGCCCGTCGCTACCACCACGTTTACCAATCCCACGAACACAGAACGTCACGAAGCAATCTATGTCTGGACGAAATCAACAAACGACTGTCTGAAGCCTGGGACACTATCTAGTCTACTCTCCATCGATTGATCGCATACGTCGCCCCTTTGCTCTATCCCCCCTTGCCACACGTCATTCCTCGATGGAACTGCGCACTTGAGCCCGTTCGAACGACCGGGCATTTTCGAAGCTCTGAAATCCGCCGTCGGCTGACCAGAATGGGAGTGCAGTCGACCCTTCGGCGCTCAGCGGCCGAAGAGGCGATCAACGTGTTTGTCGAGAAGTACCTGGAACTTACACGCTCGCGGTTACGGCGGACATCGCGCACGACTCGTCTCCTCGCGACCCTCGCGTTCGCGACTACAATATTACTGGGAGCCGAAGGTACCCGACGATGGTGGAAGAAGAGACGCGTAGAGAAAGAGACGGGACTGAAGCTTGTGCGGACCAACTCGTGGCTGCATAACAAGGACGGGTCGCGCACAATATACGTCCCCTACAAGGATGGCACTTCCAAGGTCGTTATACATGGTACCAAGCCGCTCACCTTCGAGGCCCATCGCCGCCTTTTCCTTAACCCGCCGAGGGTATCCGGTCTTGGGGCCAATGTACCCTCGGCGCAGACCAAGCCGGGCCTTAACCTTGCTTTCCTTCATCAGTTTCTCAGCCTCATGAGCATCATGATACCAAGGTGGACAAGTAAGGAAGCCGGTCTGCTTCTCAGCCACGGCGCCTTTCTGATGCTGCGCACCTATCTCTCGCTCGTTGTTGCTCGATTGGACGGTGAGATTGTCCGAGACCTCGTGGCCGGAAACGGGAAGCAGTTCCTCTGGGGCTTGCTGAAATGGTGCGGCCTTGGCGGCTTCGCGTCATATACCAACGCCATGATCAAGTTCCTCGAGTCCAAGGTGTCAATCGCCTTCCGGACGCGGCTCACGCGGTATATCCACGATCTGTACCTGAACGACAACCTGAACTACTACAAGCTATCCAACCTTGACGGCGGTGTGGGACAGGGCGCGGACCAGTTCATTACCCAGGATCTGACGCTCTTCTGCGCTTCAGCTGCGAACCTCTACTCGTCGCTCGGAAAACCGCTTGTCGACCTTTGCGTCTTCAACTTCCAACTCTACAGGTCGCTTGGTCCCCTGGCCCTCACGGGCCTGCTGAGCAACTACTTCCTCACAGCCAGCATTCTCAGGAGACTTTCGCCTCCCTTTGGCAAGCTCAAGGCAGTCGAGGGTCGCAAAGAAGGTGACTTCCGCAGCCTGCACGCGCGCCTGATAGCGAACGCCGAGGAGATCGCGTTTTACGGCGGCGCCGAGATGGAGAAGACCTTCCTCAACCGCGAGTTCAAGTCGCTCAAGAACTGGATGGAGGGCATCTACATGCTCAAGATCCGGTACAACATCCTCGAGGACTTCATTCTCAAGTACAGCTGGAGCGCCTACGGCTACTTGCTCTCCTCGCTACCCACATTCCTCCCTGCATGGGGCGGCATGGGCGGGATGACCGAACTCGCCGAGGGCCTGGCAAAGGAAGGCCGCGAGCGCAGCCGTATGAAGGATTTCATCACGAACAAGCGCCTCATGCTGTCCTTAGCCGACGCTGGTGGGCGCATGATGTACTCAATCAAGGATCTGTCGGAGCTGGCGGGTTACACGAGCCGGGTTTACACACTGATATCGACCCTTCACCGTGTGCATGCCAATGCCTACTATGTACGAGGACGTGAGAATGAGCTGTACTCTCTGTCAGATGTGCAAGGTACGATCCAGAAAGGGTTCGACGGCGTCAGGCTCGAAAATGTGCCCATTGTTGCGCCTGCGCTTTGGCCACAGGGCGGAGAAGAACTCATCGAGTCGCTCTCACTTATTGTCAGGAGGGGCGAGCATTTACTCATCTCAGGCCCCAATGGCGTCGGTAAGAGTGCGATCGCCAGGATCATCGCCGGGCTGTGGCCCGTTTACCGCGGCCTCGTCAGCCGTCCCAAGGAGACCGGCACCGATGGCATCATGTTCCTTCCCCAGCGGCCGTATCTCAGCATCGGTACTCTGAGAGATCAGGTCATCTACCCTGACGGAGAGGTCGACATGCGGGACAAGCGGAAGAACGAGTACGACCTCAAGCGCGCCCTAGACCAGGCCCGACTCGGGTATCTTCCCGAGCGCGAGGGAGGTTGGGACACGCGGAAGGAGTGGAAGGATGTCCTCAGCGGCGGCGAGAAGCAGAGGTTGGCCATCGCGCGCTTGCTCTATCACGAGCCTGAGTATGCGTTCATCGACGAGGGTACCAGTGCTGTGTCGAGCGACGTCGAGGGTCTCCTGTACGAGACCTGCAAGGAGAAGGGCATAAGTGAGTATTTCTGATGCTTCACATCCCACAGATACCGCCATGTCTTGGATTCTCATGTGCTGACAAACCACAGCGTTGATCACCATCTCGACCAGGGCGTCGCTGAAGAAGTACCACACGTACAACCTCGTGCTGGGAATGGGCGAGAGAGGCGACGAGTGGGTCTTTGAGCGGATCGGCACGGAGCGGGAGAAGATGGTCGTCGAGAAGGAACTGCAAGATCTGCGGGAGAGGCTGTCCCAGGTCGAGGAGTGGAAGGCACGTCACGAAGCGATCGAGAAGGAACTTGCCAAGGTCTGGGTTGAGGGCGGCGACGATCTTGACCCTCCTCCCTATGTCCAGCATGGGGGGAGCGATATCAAGTCAGGGACCGCGGGAGAAGAGGTCGAGGCTTCGGAGCCTGTGTCCCGGCTTTAAGTCTGTAGTCGCGTTTACTCGCTTCGTCTTCCTCGTCTTACTTCCTGAAGTTGTCCCTGTATACATATCGATATCATCAGCATCAGCATCGCCTTTATCCATCGCCCCAGCCTCACCGGCTTCCATGGACACCTTCCGTGGTACGCCGCTGCTGTCTGTCGTGTATGCCGAGAAGATATGGGCCGGATAAGGCTAGCTCAAGAAAGGAGAGGCTAGACCCCGGATCCAGAACTCAATAGCGTCAAATGCATGGTTCCTTTCTTGGCTGAAGATTGGCTTTTACAGCAAGCCACAGCCGCGGTGGCCCAATGACCCCCAGACCGGTGGAAATTATTTTGCTTGCGCAACCAAGTTTCCGCCATCATTTTCGAGGCGCTACGCCAGCTGACGCAGGACGGTTTGAGCGGTCGCAGCGGTTACGAATCGAATCGTTTCGGTCCGCCCACGAGAGTCGAGATTTCTTCCGTGGACTGCGTGGGATCCTCCAGTGAGGACTGGAATGTCGATGTCTCAGTTGACAACTCGGGGCACAAAGAACGGGAGATCGGCACTCCGTGGGCAGCGCATCTTAGCGTCCCTGGCGTTGCATCCTCGAGCCCGCGCTGAAAGCACATCCCCAATCAACGATGGCGAGATGGTCACAAGCGTGACGTAGATATCAGTTATGACCGCCGCTTAACCAAGTTCAAAGCCCAGGTGGTGGCAAGGGTGGTCTGGAGCTAGAGCTTGAGGCTGAGCTATCTTCATCGCATTTCCCTATCTCAATGGGTTGTTGGGCGTTCCAGGCCGAGAGCTCATCGCCCATGCGTCTTTTGGGGTCATCTCTAGGAAGAGTGACGGCGAGGCTTGGATGATCGATTTCTGCCATCTCCTGACTGTATCCTGTTGTTTACTCTTTACAGTCTCAAATACCATCCCTAGTGGTCTTCTCCCTATAACCCTCCGAGGCATACATTTCCACCATCGCGGTCCAGACGCTATGGAAGACGCCTAGATAGCTCCACAGGATCCCCAAGGCTCCGCTTCCCAAGTATCAAGCTGCTTACATCCCGAGAGTTCGAGTTGGAGCCTCCGCCGGGGCAGCTTCTCTACCTCCTGGCCGCACCGAGAACACTGGGCGGCAACTCACCGGGGGCTGCCGCTGAGGCTCTTCATTCACCCCAATGGCGCCCGGGAGTGCCGCGCGGAACCGGGCTTCTCTGGTGGCAGCCCAAGCGATGCCCATTATCGCCGAAGACGACTCCGTTGCTCCCGCCGTACCCAAGAGATCGAGCAGCAGACGGATAGCCAAGCCCATCACTCCCCCACCAATCTACACCTACAACTATACACCCTTCTCCAGCCGGTCACCGACAAACTCAACAATACCAACAACAGACAGCAGCAACGGCACCTTGCCCGACCGCAAGCCGGAGAACAACAATGCAGCCATCCATCGGCAAGAATGGCTCGCCCGGCGCGGCGGGTGGTACCGCATCCTGGTCATCGCCTTTCTCCTCATCGCCCTCATAGTGGGATTATCAGTAGGCCTAACTCTCGGCCTTCGCAAGAAAAGGTGTGTCCTTCCCCTTTCTCCTCGCATACGCCGCCCCTACTAACCCGCTCCAGCACATCCTCAATCACAACGCCCGAAGAACTCTCCTCCCTCTTCCCAGCAGGCAACTACACCCTGACGATTGCCCTCTCTTCTATCAGCACATCCTGCTCATCATCCCCGAAAACCTGGCGCTGCTACCCTTACACCCTCTACTCCCCCTCTTCCCCCTCCTCCAACTCATCCTCCGCCACCTTCTTTTGGACCATCAGCCCCAAAACCAGCTATTCATACGCCATCTCCTCGACCCCGAACCCCTTCGCCCCGAACTTCTCGGATTTACCCTTAACCATCGTCGACGCGAACCAGTACACCGAGCACTTCACCTTCAACTTCTCCCTGTCCCACTCGTCGATAGTCGACGGGGCCTTGGGCCCCAGCGAACCCACCACGACCACCTGCTGGTTCAACTCCACCGTCGTGGCCGTCACGCTGTGGACGCGCATCAAGGCCGACTACCCGGACGGGATCGGGGGCGTGAGCGTGCCGCTGAACGGGACGGCGGGTGACGGGGCCTTTGCGACGTGGCCTTATAGGGTGGAGGTGCTGGAGACGCAAGAGGCGGGGCGGGGGGTGCCGGATTGTAGGAATCCGAGGGGACAACAGGTGGGAGGGGAAGGGTTGGGAGGGAGCGGGGAGTGTGGGTGTTTTTATAGGAATTTCGGGTTGGATGGGGGAGGGGGAAATGAGACGTCGGTTGCGAGTGGGAGTGGGAACGGGACAGTGAACGCGACGGGGAGTCCAAGTTCGAGCGGGATAGCGACGGGAACCGCGGCGTCTACGAGAGTGTCTAGCACGGCGGCCGCAAGAGTAACGGGTAGAGCATCTGGGCGGGTGAGCCGGACGGCAAGGGTCGATGAATGAGGTTATACTCATCGACTTACAGCATTGTCGCCCCTCGGACATATAGAGGCATCGATGGGGCGCGCATAGTGGCCTGCCGGCGTGGCCGGTTCAGGACCGCCGATTTCAGGGACTGGATGGTATGGCAGGTGTTGGCACTGCAGAGGCATACTGGGCATCACGGCTGTAATAGACACACTCCGAATGCCGAGTGACTGTACGACACAGGTCTGGAGATAACGAACCGACTGTCACGAGAGGACAGCCCGTCCAGCGGTACTGAATGAGATGGGCAACACCTGCAGAGAAAGGGCCCTGCAAACAAGACAATCGTTTAAAGCATAATGTAATTCATCATATTGTTACAGGCCCCGGCGTTAATGGGAAGTGGGTGATACCTGCTTGAACGTTGACATGTCATCGAATCCAGGATCACGAACAATGGGTCGCAGAAGCAAGTAAAAAAGGCACACTCGGTATCGAAAGCACAGTGGTTGTTCTGCATCTTCCGGCGGAGGTCCCAAGCTCTGGGATTGAAAGGGTAAGGATTGCAGGGGCGGATCTTCCCCCGACATGGAGGGTCCAGCAAAACGTCGAGCCATGCATCTCTTCAAGCTGCCGGTTCAGTCCAGGAGCCTAAGCATCCTGAGAGAGAACTTGACGACCTTGACTGGGTGATGATCGGCTACCGTTCCCAAGCAGGGGTCGAACCCAACAACGGCTTGGATGGAGATTCGGCCTGGGGTGACCGTAACCGTGACCGTGAGCTTGATCCTGTCCTTCGATGCCCCATTGAGCCACATCCAACATCCATCAAGTCGGGACCATGGAAGTATCTTGCCGAGATCCAGGGCCTAGCACAAGAAATCCGTACAGTCGTGCATGAATCACTTGATAGGACGGACGGAGCTGCTGTCAAATAGTTATTCTGGTCGCTTGGTCGTATCGTCGGTTGGTCTCCAACACCATGCCATTGTCGGAGCGTCAGTTCGAACCCCCTTTTCAGAAGATCACTTTCACCACTTGGTAGAAAGGTGGACGTGGAGATTACGGCTTCTCGAGAGTTGACGACGGTTT
>Ga0209127_100784_pt1 | contig 10805 bp, 10 predicted proteins | sample LakSupMetagenome_FD_187469 | JGI IMG/M metagenome (GOLD analysis project Ga0209127, IMG submission 187469) | Freshwater microbial communities from Lake Superior, Canada - Sta WM archaea (SPAdes) (version 2) | ecosystem: Environmental > Aquatic > Freshwater > Lake | place: Lake Superior, Canada...
TCCCCACGGTGGCGGACGGCAGCATCGGCGTAAACAAGAAGTAATTCTGAGGCGATATGAGCGTAACGTGGTAGTCGTCGGGGTTCAGCTCCTTCAGCAGCGCGACGCTGCCCCAGCCACCGCCGAGGATGACCAGCTTGGGCTTCTCCTTCTGCGCCCTCTTCTCCGGCGAGTCGTCGTCGTCGATAAGAACGTCGCAAACGGGCAGGTTCTTGGGACCGCCGCGCCGCGGGTTAAGCGCCAGTTCGGACACGTTGATGTCGGATTGCGTCCCGTGCTCGGCATAGGTACTCGCATCGTAAAGGAAGAAAAGGATGACACTGATGCCGACGAAGGCAACCGAGCTGCCAAACCAGGCCGCAGTCCTGTAGGCAAAGTTTGCAAGCCTCGACCTGCTCCGAGGCAAGGGCTTCCCCGACAGCCAGCGGGAGGTCACCTTGGAGGTGAAGAATATTGGCCGCCATGATCGGACTCTCGAGGCATTTAGGCTCGAGGTGCTCTCTGGTATTGGTTTTGGAGCAGTACTTCGGGCCTTTGTCACTAGCGGTCGCGTTTGTGTTAAGCAATACTGTGCTCGACGTATGGCAGAAGCTCTCTGGGAGCTGAGGCCCCCGTTAGCTTGACGTGCTAGGCGGGTGCCAAGCATCGTGAAGCGTGGACGACTCGGATTGTGCGGATAAGTTGCGCGAAATCGGGGGAAAGAAGGACGCAGGACAAGAGTATATCGACTGTTATAAAGCCGCACCATGCATCATCAGCGAACTCCTCTGCAGAAGAACCGAAATGTTATCTCAATTGCCTCCGAGAGTTGAGCAAATCCTCAATCTGCCCGAGATGCAATACGTTCGTTCTAACTTTGCTCCAAGGTTGGCGATAAACTAAAGTCAACAATGACAAGCCCCGACGTCATTGCACTCCATCGCACTCCACCGCAAAAATTGAAACCTCTCAGGGGCGCATCACGTGCAGAGGAGAGCTTGTCTTTGTCTGACTGAGCTATGAGTAGTAGTCAGCCAAGTTCAGCCAAGACCCAGAGGGCAGTTGGAGAAGGCTCCGCAGCGGAGTGGGAGCTGCCGTCCCACGAAAGGGTAAACTTCGGTTGAGAACCGACTTCGAATCCAGATCTGGATCATAGCTACAAAGTGAAAAGGGTACACATAGTTTTGTTGTCTGCGTCAAGCACTTGTAAGTCGCATTTCCCCAGGTTTCCGAGACTGGCACGCAGTTGTCTGAAATCGAGCCAAGAATCGGCTCGCTAATCGTCCCTCGCGAGCTCCCGTAAGCCGGTTGTTGGACCACAAGTTCGTTGCTCGTCTCTGCAGTCGCTACCACCAAGATGCGTTCCCGTGCTGCCTTGGTTTTGTAGGCTCTCTACGAGAATCAGGCAAGACACGTCAAGCTCTATCATTGCATAGATCAAACGGGCGACGTGCACCTTGGAAACCCCGGGAAGGAGCCAAGATCAGCTTTCCTTAGGTCGGGGACGCCGTCTATAGCCTCGCGGATAGCGGGCAAAAAGCGCATGGAAGTTCATTGTCATTCCATAATCTTTTATGCCGAGGACCGTCACCGAGTGCCCGCTTTATATCCCCGTCCGCGTGTTCGAGTAGACGAGTCCATTGCGAGCGGCATGTACGGCACCGCGTCAGCTCTCTAGGTTCTTGGGACTTTCCAGCGGCAGGCACTGGATAGGTGCAGTGAGATTTCAGGGGCCGTCGATCCTGCGACCGCACCGATGATGATCTGGCTTCGTCCGAACTCCTACCCCGCAAAATGCTGTGGCTGCGGAGAAGCTCCATTGACGGGTGAAGATCCTCATGCATTCATTTATCGGGTCTGACATATGCGGTTACTGAAGTTCTGGTTCGCAGTTGCGGTATGGCAGTACACAGTATTGTGAAGCATGTTCAAGGGGTCAACCAGCGTCTACATGTGAATATAGATCTCAGTCACGAGTGAGTTTATATCTGGGTATAAGACAAGGAGAGACAATGTTGTCAGGCGCAGGTTGTGAGATATCTGCCTGGAATCACCATCGTACAACATAGTAATACACACAAGTTTTGGGGAGAAGTGAAGACACCGAAAGAGAATCGTCAGAGCAAGAAGACATTGCGCGTGTTGTATGGCCTGTCTCTCAATCGACATGCGATCCCAGTTCATTTCAGTCATTCAGAAAAGGCCTTCCAGAAGCCCTGTCAAAGCAAGCCACGTAATCCAACCGTCCTTTCCCTCCATAGCGTCTGTATATGTGGTTCTGAGATCTGATTCCATCGGCATTCCAACGTATCTGGTTGACGGCGACCAGCTCTAAAAACACTGTCGTCCACCCGTATCGATGGAGGTGGCAGTTGAAATAGCCAAAATCCATGCGCGATGGCGAACAAACAAGATAATGATGGACGTCTCGCGAGACAAGTATCATGTGACGACAAGCAATTGCAGAATTGCTTGCGCCTGCTCGCCCCGGTCCAAGGGGTCTCTGGATGATTTGTGAACGATCTGAGATAGAGAGGTGTAATTCCTCGAGGGTGGGGGATATCCGGAATTGCGGCCCGTAACTCCTGGAATCCCTCCAACCAGAAAAGCGGACAGACCAGAGGTGCAGTGATGTGTGCAACCCCAGGAACGCAGACCCATCCCTCTCATTGCAGGCTTCGTACTTGTCAGTCTTGCGGTGTTGCTTTCTCAAAATTCGTGGCTGCCCGGGATGTCGTCGGTTAGCTTAGCAAGCAAAACGCTGCAGCGAGTTTGCCGGTCCGGCCATATCCCACCACCACAATTTCTTGTGACAAGTCCGACGGGATGAATTCGTGGCATGCCGGAGATTGTTCGTCGTCATCGAGAAGGCCATGTACCCGTCAATATTGCCCTACTCTTTTCGTCCGACTTGCGTGGTTAGTTTGGGGTGTCGCATATGTTCAGAAATGCGGGCTGCTCAGGCCGCGCCGCGCCGGAGTTGACGCCTTCCTTCTGCAAGCTGATATTGCCAAAAGTTCCCGGTGGCAGAGTGACCCGTCGACCCTATAAATGCAATGCAAATATGCGTTGCATATAGACTGTCAACGTTGCGCGAAATATTTCAGCCAACGGTAGGCCCAAGAGACGGAAGAATTGAAATAAAGGTTTGTTGATGAGGGCAACGTGTGTGGCGTCTGATCCAGCAGTGGCGGTCGAGTCGGTGTGACCGGTGACTTCGATTGTCCAAATGCATCAAGCGGGGAGCTGTTGTTGTTCTAATGCACCTAGATCCGAGTGCAGCCAGTCAACCCACGATGCCGGGAACGCGGGTTAGGCGAGCATGAGCCGTCAAGTCAGGTCCAAAGTCGTTCCTCGTTAAAATCGGCGGGGGCTGTTGAGTTGCTGCAGTAGACTGTGGGGGATAGCCTGTCAACTGCAGCTGGGCTCCTCAACCGCTCAGAAACGTCCTCCTCCTGATCTCGGCCTCTTTGATGATCTCCGCGCCGAGGCTCAAGCTCGGGGCCAGGACGGCATAACGTTCGATCTCAGTGACGACCTCGTTGATCATCTGGTCGATGCTCTCGCGGTGAGGCACGAGCGTCAGCAAGATGCTCATAAGCGAAGGCGACATGGTAGCTCCCATCACCAGTAACGTCTGTGACACGATGGAGAGAGCACCTTGCCAGAGGTACGGCATGTGGCCGGCGTGACTGCGGCGGAATGGTTAGATTGGGCTGAATATGCAACGTCCGAGATCGTTGTAACAAGATCTCGTAAAAGTGACCGGGGGCGGGACAAGGTGCGGGAAGCCAATAAGGACCGAGAAAAAAGACTTACTGTGCAGCGATGTGCTCCAATTGCCGGATCGAGGCTTCGAGGCATTTGTGACAGCTTTCCCGCACGGCGGGGTCCAGCAAGGCCTGTTCATTGTCCAGCACCGCCAGAATGTATGGCCGGTAGATGATTGTCCGACACGCGAAGAAGCGGAGACGAAGCACGGTCTGCACCGGGTCCGGGAGCATGCCGCGTGTAAAGGGGAACTGTAGCGGTCCTGGGAGACTCTCGTACCACTGGGTCAACTGGAAGTCGAGCTCGGCCACCACTGGCTCCAGACTGGTCGTCGACGCCATCGAGTCCTTGGAGTAGATGAGCTGGCTCACTCGGTTCAGAAGCCTCCGTAGCGCGATCTCGGCCAAGAAGTACCAAAGGTCGTCGCGGCCCACAGCCTCATGCTCTTCCCCTTCGAAGCCTCCCGGCAGTCCAACGTTCTCTTCGAATGCGACAACGCCCGAGTGCGGCAGGTCCAGCTCAGCCAGTAAGTCGCTCTCGAAAAGCAGGGCGTTCCAGTAGATGCGTTCACTCAGCTCCCTCTGCTCTTGTGGGACTCTGTTTGGCGCCATGAGGAGCAGCTGCAGCTTCGTGCTGGTCGTGCAAAGCAGATTCCACGCCTCCAGCGGCCGCACCAGGTAGAACAGATATGCGGCAGCTAGCAGGTGGCACTGCGCAGCGAGAACGCTGTTCGAAGTCATCATCCCCGGCAGCAGCGCCCAAGCAGCCGTGAAGTACTGCAGGCCTGGAGGATCCTCCTGCGGCACGATCCTCGATATGCTCCCGCGCAGGCTGGCCTGCCCGAGGGCTAGAACGAGCAAAACAATGCAGCTTTCCGGCCCTTCCCTGAAACCGTTGGACAAGGCGATCCGGTAATGGCTACGCCAGGTGTACGGGTTGACACAGGCATACCAGACGTTGACACGCTCGAAATACGCCTCGATATAGGCGGCCGTGTTGGAAAGATCCACGCATGGCGTCTTTGTGAGCGAGTGTAGCGGCTCTCGTGCCATTTCCAATTGTAGCAGGATTTGGGGGTCGTAAGGGCGCGAGACGAGGTCGCGGATCAGCGGCCACTGGAGCAGGTGAAGAGCGGCGTTGGTGTGCACTTTGGGCATGATGGAGATGTTGGTGCCGGGGGCCGACCAAGTGCCGAGACCTCCACTGGGAATCACAGAGACGTAGCCGGGGTCGGTAGGCAGCAGTATGTTCTCTCCGCTCAGCGCGGTTCCGTTGCTCAGGTTTGGCGAGTTGTGCGACATTCCAAGGCCGTTGTTCGCCGCCGCAGGATTGACCATGTTCATCTGCAGCAAGCTCTCGATGCGGCTCAGCCGCTCGAGAATGAGCTTGTCTCCGGCATCCAGCTTGATTCCTGGCTCTCGGTAGATGCACTCAGCACCCAGCTCAGTACAAAGCTTGCACTTGGGTTTAGTTCCGTCGCACCGCGACTTGCGCGAGCGGCATACTTCACACTACAAAGGCAGACAGTCAGCACACACCGCTCCAGCAGCACAGCACCAGACACATTCCAGGTGAACCGGTCGACACGTACAGCAATTGTCGCCCTTCGCCGCGGGTAGTCAACTTCAGCCGAAGTGTTCCTCCTCTTCAAGGGATTGATGCCTCCGTCGTCGCTCTGCTGCCCGTTTTGCATGCCGTTTGCGAGTGTTTCTGGTCGGTTATCCGACGACTGTGACAGGTTCCGGGCCTTCTGGGCAGAACCGAGGATCCCTTCTCTGCTGAAGCTCGCTGCTCTGGCGGATTTGAGAGATGTGGGCGACTTCAGCGCGTTTCCCCCATTCGTCGCGTTGACCTGCGGTGACGGTATCTCAATGGAAAATCCTTCTCGGCTCTGCAGCGGATACCGGACAGTCGGCTGCGATGTCGCTGTCATTCCTCCAGCGCCTGAATGGGGCGAGTCGCCCGTCGAAGCCGGTGACATCTTGAGCGTGTGAATACTGCGGAGGGCGGTGGCCGACGTGATGGGCAATTTCGCTCCCGGAAGAGACTTTCCCACAGCTCATGCACCAGATAGATTAGGGGAGGGCTGTAACGGATCTGGTCGTTCCAGCGGCACCACAGCAATACTTGGTGCTATGCGGAGGATGGTGGCTGGGAAGATATATTTGGCATGAAGCAGCGGCTTGTAGATCGCGATTAATGCTTCACATGGTACGATGTTCGAATGGGTAGGCCAAGCGTCAGAATCAAGTAGTCCGAATAAGTAACTAAACAGTCGCGGAGACAGGCAACAGCAGTCGGAGTGAGGTCTCGACGACGCGAAGATGGTCTCAAGAGTATCGGTGACACGAGTCAATATGATGATTGAGGAGAAAGAAGAGCCAGAGTCGACACACCCAGCCGGAGGGTAGCGGTGGAATACATATTACCTCGTCATTTTGGTAGGAAGGGTCGCCCTGCAAACCCTCACTAAATACATGAGATTATGGGGGCGGCCCCAGCGACGGACCAGATGGAAATGGCAAGGTGCCAGAGCACGTCCGGGGGAGGGTGTGGACTTTGGTGGGGAATGAAGGAGGGGGAGAGGTGGGGCAAGATGGAGAAAATCTGGAGTTGCACACTGCCTGCAGCACTTGAAATGCGGGCGGCACCACTGCACTGCAAGGCCGTGCTTTGTGTGTGGAGTGCCCTTGGTGAAATGTGCTTTCCCATTGTTCGTCCATCCTGGATCCAAACTCTCGAAAATTGTCTGTTGTAAAAGAGATTTATTCACGCATGGCTATTCCGGACCAGAACCGACTACCCAGGTGTCTCTTACTCGCTACTGCCTCACTTCATCTCGCATCTGCCCGCCCCCCGTACGTAAGGTACCAAAGGATGACCGACGTCCTGAGCGTGCTCGACGGCCCCCTGGTCCACGCCGTCCCTTCTAGCATTGGAAAACTTCACCATCTTTCTTTCCCCAGGACACCCCGAGCAGCTTGCTTCTGTCCCCGAATAAGGGAGGGGTGGGTGAGCGGATGAAGGGAAGGAAGGTTCTTGAGATGGTGACCACCCTGTTTTCTCTGCCTCATGTTAGCTGCGTGCCTGCAATTGCGCTGGGCGACGTATCTCCTATTATTGCTGTTATATTCTCGTACATGGCTGCTATAGCCGTGGTCTCTGATGAAATCACGTCCTCACAGTGGCTGCCACAGGGGTTGAAGGTCCCTTGATCTACCTGCGCCGCAACGATGCCGACGCTCTGAGCAAGCCTTGCACCCAACCACGCTCTGAAAGCTATCCTAGCGGGGTAGTCTGACTTCTGATGCGAGTGCGCGAGGTGTCGATGTACTCCCCCATTTTAGCATAGATTCATCCGACGTCTGGACGTTCGAGAAGCCTGATTAGCGCCCCGCGGCGACGCGATCTGGGAAGCACGATGTCGTCTTCCAAGCCAGCACCGCCGACGGCAGCCTGCGTGCATCTCTCTCGATGCTAGCCTGCCGATCACGAGACTGTCAGTCTCTAATAAGTCATTGACAACAGTACAGTACCATCAGCTGTCCTCAAGCTTATTCCGGTACCACAACCGAGAGGACAAGATTGATGGCATATTGGCGGCATCTGCAACTACCTATACGGATTTTGTTCTATTCTGGGGCGAATCCCACCTGACCTCTCGCCAAACCCTAGAGCCTTCCTTCACAGCGTCTGTCCCACTTTAAGAAGCTGCACCCAGAGACAGCCGAGGATAATAATACACGTCGGCAGCGGTCCGAACCAGCACTATGGGAATCGCCAAAGCATCGCCAAAGCAACACGAATGCTGCTGCTGCTTGTGACAGTCATCAGCTGGGCTTTTGCAAGGGGCTCGACGAACAAGCGCACTCTGCAAATTCGAGATTTTGCGCTGAGGCAGACCACGGCAGCCAGTCACAAAGCGAGCGCAGGAGCTCTCGGTCCGAATGCATGCATCAAAACCGTTGGAGCTCGTGGCCTGGCTGCGTCTTTGGGCATGCTATATCTGCTATCTGCAATGTTCGGATTTCTGCATATGCACTTTAACGCCCAGTCTCACATGAAAATATCCGTGGTTACTTGTTGCCCCTGCGTCCCCACGGTCAACGGCCCCGGACGCGGAGACGGTGGAGCCGGTTCAGAGCCGAGCAGGGTCATGAGGGTCCGGACAGCCACCACAGATATTAATCGACCCAGGTCTGGAACTCTACGTAACAACTTGTTCGCAGTGTTTTTGAAGACTGGAGAAAAATGAGGGGCTATTCTATCTATCCAGCAGTTTCCGGCTCGTGGTTTACGTTGAACAAAGAAGGATGCTATGCAAGTCAACATGCGCCCGGCAGAGATGAGGCTTCGGGCGCCACAAGATAGCGCTCCCTGTTACGCATAGACACATGGACTGGCGACGATGCGGTTCGTCATCACGCTCTTGGACCTTCTATGGTTCGTCAACAAGAGAGAGAGAGAGAGAGAGAGAGAGAGAAGAGAGGCAAGCCTGGCTGGGTCCCATTTTTTATTCCACGGTTGCTTGATATCACGTACACAGCGTGGACTGTTCGTCCGGTCCAAAAGAACCATGTCACATTGGATGGACCGCTCAATCTAACAACTAGCCTTGGCAATCTACTGTTGTACCTGGGTAGAACTTGTGGCCGGCTCACAAGGCCGAGGGCCTCTCTGGTTCCGGTGCCGTGCGTCCCAGCGGCCGCTCGCGGACGACCGCCGGTACCATATTGGGAGCCTCCCTCGGACCCCGTGACGCTCGTCACCCTTGGTCGCTGCGCGTCTAACCCTTTTGCGGCGGATTACTCGCTACAATGGACCGACCAGATCAAGGAAGTTGCATCACTTATCCACGGCGGCAGGAAGTCCAAGCAGTCATGATCGCGACTTCAGAATCCTGATCAGACGCCGTCCGGCTAGTCACCTGTCTGCAATATGTTCTTCGCTTTTGTTGACGTTGGGGCCTGCAGAAAGGACCTGTGAAGCGCCTGCGGAGCCAACCCTGTCCTCGGTTACCCCTCACCGACATTGGACATTTGCTCTGAGCCGGACTTACACGTTTTCTGGTTCACCACTGATCCTACACCCGTCATTTCTCAACAGCGGAGATGAGAGAGATGCTTGCTGTCGGTCAGCCAGAGGGCCTCGAATCTCGTACACCCCTCGTCCCCTTGTCCCCGCTACTAGCTGCCACTCTGCCGACAACGGGTGCACAACCCGACCATTGCTACCGCAGTACCACTTGCCTTGCATTGCCGTCCGTGAACGGAGCTTGGCAGGACCTCGAGAGATGCCTTTCGAAGTACATGCATAGGGATGTGATCTGCTGCGAAGGCTCACTATCACGCTCTCCGTTCCACTCGGGAGTCGGTACGTACGACAAGATGTGAAGGGTCCTGCACTTAAGTCTCGCTGCCTCGCAAGTGTATCACATTTCCTCTGGCTTGGCTCAGTTCGTTGCTATGTCACCGATTCGTTCGGCTGTATGTAAGGGCATTACTCTCACGATATCAGGGCCGAGGGTGAAGCAACTCCCCAAATGTACTCCACGACACGAGTTCTTCTTGCCTACTGGACTTACAATGTGATTGCTTGCTGCTTCCCCTCGACGCCTCTGTTGTTGCTCACGCTGGGTTTTGGACAGGGCATTTGGGGGGGGAACCCCGATCTTAGTCGCAGATCCTATCTGCAACACCAGGCGGACTGGCTTCCGCTCGGCTCTTGGGTCATGTGTATGATCGACCTGTGGGGTCCCCGTCCACACATCCTAACGTGTACATATTCTGCCTGTCCTTAATCAACGCCATGATGATCTTGCCATGGAAGTTCTTCGAGATTCAAACCTCTCTTAGTGAAGAACATCATGCTCGCAACGACGCAACACCAACCAGCATCACCGAAGTGGTTCTATTTCCATCCCTCCTCGATAGACATTCCATCTCCTTCCCGCCCTTCAGCCTCACCAACCCCACCGATCACGAGCCCTCGCCAGATATCGATATTGCCTTCCACCCCCCTTCCCCGTCTCCGCCGACCCCTCGTGGCCATTCTCGGGACGAAGCGAGAGCAGCCGACGAAGTGACTTCTCCACTACTATCGTATCGTTAGCCTCTAATATTCAAACTCGCTTGAGGCTCTTTGCTTGCCACCTACCCACAACTTCCCACCATAAGCAAGGACCTACGAAGACATAACGCAAGAAAGTCCAAACAAAGTGCTCCGACTGTGGGAAAGCCGGCAATGTAAGTCGCCCGATCTGGGAAGAGGTGGGGGAGGAATCCTGTCTCGCTACCACATCTTTAGAGAGACGGGTTTCTTCTCGCTTCCCGTTCTTTGAGAAGCCACATGCACAGAAAAGTATTTCTCGCTGGTGACGAAGGGGGTGTCGAGACAACTCCCACTACGCGAGCCCCCAACAAAGTTGTCTTCTTGCGTCGGTGCGCAGTTATGAATTCGGGGGCCACATTAGCAAGTCATGCAGTGCATGAGACCGAATGCAGTAAGGGACGATGAATATGATGCATATGTGGGATTTTCCTTACTACCTGCAGTATTGACAGGGAAAGGTCAATGTAGGAAGATCATTCGACCTACTGTACCAAACGTACGTACCCAGGTCTCCCAACTTTACTTATCCGCATATATGCATGTCCCCCCTTGCAGCCACTCAGGCCATTTGCTCCACAACGATAACATCCTGGCTAGCAACCGCACCTATCTACTCATCAAAGGCGACACAAGTAACCTGGCCCCCCTCGATCGCCACACCCGCAACCGGGCCCGTCAACAAGCCCGTCTCCGCGTCCCTCGCAAACACGTTGACCTTGCCGTCCCCCTGGGTCCCGACAGCGACTAACGTCCCGGCCCGGTTGATGACGAACTGCCGCGGCACCAGCCCGCCCGTACCGATGGTCTGCACGTGGGCGAGCGCGCCGGTTCGGCTGTCGACGGCGAAGGTGATCAGCGGGTCGCCGGGGTCGGAGAGGTTGGTCTCGCCGCGGGAGGTGACGAGGAGGAATCTGTTGTCGGGCTTTTTTTTTTTTTTTTTTTAA
>Ga0209127_100785_pt1 | contig 10781 bp, 4 predicted proteins | sample LakSupMetagenome_FD_187469 | JGI IMG/M metagenome (GOLD analysis project Ga0209127, IMG submission 187469) | Freshwater microbial communities from Lake Superior, Canada - Sta WM archaea (SPAdes) (version 2) | ecosystem: Environmental > Aquatic > Freshwater > Lake | place: Lake Superior, Canada...
TATCACCTTACCAGGGGTCATGTTTTTCCCGCCGGAACATCTGTGCCCTCCTTGCGCTGACCAGACAAACTTGTTTTAAGGTTGAGCTAAATGCGGCCTCTGGTTCGCTGGAGCCGCAGATTGCAGCCTGCAGCCCTGCCAGATGGGAAAGATCCGAACACATCTCGATTCAGGGGGCGCCGACGTCGGCAAAGCATTCCGAATGGTCTCTACCCAACGGTCCTCTAGACTAGAAGCTCGCGTTAGAGCTCGGGGCGCCTCTCAAATGTCTCGGAAATCCCTCCACTGTTCCCAACGTCTCTGCAGAGACACAATGCTACCATCATTGCCCCTGAAGCTTGCTCGTAACATGCTCCCTCCTCTACCCCGGATTCCTCCCTTCAAACCCCGTCGCCCGCGGATCCCTTCTCACACTCATCATTTCGGATAGGCAGTGTCCAGATACCTCAGGGCCCCGCGCTTGCCTTGCCAAGCTGTCATCTCATGACATGTTGAGAGGAAACAGATATACACTGTCAGCAGGGCGGAGCCAAATGCCAGTATGTACAGTACATCGCAGGAATAGACGGCAAGACACTAGGAGCAGCAACCCTAAACGCAACTAAGCATGACCCTCCCGGCCTTTGCGACCCAACCTTATCCAAACCCCCCAATGTAGCAGTTCCGGGAAAGGGTATACGGAGGGGTGAACGGACCACCGAGCCCAGAGACGCGCCCTCTCTGCCGCTGAAGCGGAGAATCCTCTCGGACACAGACGACAGACGCATATGCCACGCATATCCATAAAAACACGTTATCCTTGGCGGCAGCGGCCTCTCTGCCTATCTTCCCTTATACCCATCTATCATCTGCAGGCAACGCTTCGTCAGACGCCAAGCCTAGACCGTTATCAAGAGGCCAACTCTGGAAGCTCTCAGTCAGACGCCAAGCAAGGAAACAAGCTGTCGGCCCAGGAAGGTTGACAGTAAGGGAGAAGGAGGACTGGGCTTTCGGCTTCTGATCATACGCCGTCCTCGCCTGCCCGGTACAAAATACCCCGAGCTGTTTCGATCTCATCGGGCCTCTTGCCCAGTTCTGACCAGATCTGGCGAGGTAAACTTGCCTCCTCCCCTCTTCGTAGCACGTAAGCAGCGCAAGGCGCAAACCATAGTTGAACCTGATCTTGATATCGAAGGACGATCGGTGTTTGTTGTCGACGTGTTTCATCCCGTTCGTAAAAGGTCAAAACAAGAGTGGCCGGCCCGGGCATAGAGTACAGAGCAGCCGTGCGGCTGATGCTTCTTGATCCTGGAGGATCACGAGCCTTGTCGAACCCCCTCGCTTTCCGTCCCAAAGAAATCCCCTGCCACTCTTTCGTCCATCAGAATTCGGAGTTGGACTCACCCAATCCGCTGACTCAGTGGAGGATACCTACCTGGTCTTGGTCAGTGTTCACTTCTTACACTCTCGGTGCCCAGTAGTTGCACCCGATCATCAATCCAGCAGAGATACTACCTTGATTTGCCCAATTGCTCGTAACGCAACCTTGAAAGGGGCTAATAATTTATTTGCCCATTATTACCGACCAGTCTCGGCTCCCGCCGGGCGCGGCCTCTTCTCTTCCCCTACCTTATTGCATCTTTTAGCTCGTGACGTAGGATTATGCGCTTTTCGATCCAATGAGCCAGCGCCATGCCAAGACGCCGGCCGGCATTGCCCTTACGCCGCAAATCCGGGGGCAACAACCAGCAAAGCTGGAACAACATCGGCCGCACAACCCGCAATACCCATAGCGGATTTCAGCGGATGCCGCGGGCGGCCGCTGCGCGACACTGGCGGCCGTGCGAAAGCAAGGTACCTTAATCATAAGCCTTTTTTTCTTACGTCCTTCACGTAATAAAGCGGCTCCAAATATGGAAAGGGCAGCTCCGCCACTGGGACGCTCCCCGGCATGCATCCGGTAGACGAAGATTCCGGGGTCGATCGTGAACTGCGCGGTGTGTCTCCTATCGCTGGTGTTGCCTCACTGCGCCTCACTCGACGGACGGGTGCCAGAGATACCGTATGATCCAACAGCTACAGTCCCATTGGTCAAAGAGGGAGTAAACTTCCTGCATTACCTACGTTATGGAAGGCTTAGAGGTATGCGGCAGCGGTGACAGTCTGGGACTATGGAGGATGATTACACGTGATACGGGTCACTAACATCCTGAATAACCACTTTAAGAACAATTCAAGGTCAAGCATTGAGAAGTTGCCTTGTACCTTCATTCTCCCACATGGGCTAAATCAACTTTTTGCAACTCCGGAGAGATATCCATCCCTTTGCGGGCGCGACCTTCGCGAGAAAAACACCCGTAGAGCTTCCCAGCCGAGTTCTTCACAGTGTCTCCCAGCGGGTGCAAACTAAACGTAGAACTCAAGGCCAAAAGAGCAAAGCAAAGACCTCGTGATCATCATCAGCGACCCCGGTCCGCACGCACCACAAACTACCACTCCAGCGGCTCCTTCTTCTCCTCGCCGCGATTCGTCGTCGGCACGGGGACGGCCTTGACGGCCAGCTTGCCGTTCTTAGTCCTCTTCAGGTACCCGCTGCCGTCCAGCCACGGCGTCTCCCTCGACATCTTCCTCTCGAACTCGGCGATCTTGTCCTCCATCTGCATCGTGAGGCCGATGTCGTCCAGCCCGTTGACCAGGCAGTGCTTGCGGAACTCCTCTACCTCGAACTTGCAGATGGTCTTGCCCTCGGCCGTCTTGATCTCCTGGTTGGGCAGGTCGATCTCGATCTCCCTCCCCGCCTGCGCCTCGGCGTGGATGGCGTCGAGGTCCGCCTTGTTGCTGATGGCGATGGGCAGCATGCCGTTCTTGAACGAGTTGTTGAAGAAGATGTCGGCGAATGACGGCGCGATCACGCTCTTGACGCCGAAGTCGTTGAGGGCCCAGGGGGCGTGCTCGCGCGAGCTGCCGCAGCCGAAGTTCTCGCCCGTGCACACGATGATCTTGGAGCGGCGGTAGGGCTCCTTGTTGAGCACGAAGTTGGGGTTCTCCGTGCCGTCGGGGTTGAAGCGCATCTCGTAAAAGAGAGCCTGTCCCAGACCCGTGCGCTTGATGGTCTTGAGGAACTGCTTGGGGATGATGGCGTCCGTGTCGATATTTGCCTTCTCCATGGGCGCGGCGATGCCCTTAAGGATGGTGAACTTGGGCAGGCCGGCGGGGCTGCCGTGTCCGGGAGTGTGGATGTTCACGTGGGCAGAGATGTCTTCTGGCTGATCCGTCAAGAGGTCCTTCTCATGGTCGTCCTCGTCGATCCTCTCATCGACACGAGCTTTTGCTGGCGTTGGGGCGGCAGCGGCCTCGATATGCGGGCTCGACTTGTACTCGGCGATCTTGCGCACGTCCGCGAGCTTGCCAGCAATTGCGGCAGCAGCAGCCATCACGGGCGACATCAGATGTGTCCTGCCCTGGGCTCCCTGGCGACCCTCGAAATTTCGGTTGCTGGTGCTGGCACAACGCTCCTTGGGCGACAGGATATCCGGGTTCATGCCGAGACACATACTGCAGCCGGCCTCGCGCCACTCAAACCCGGCCTCCTCGAATATCTTGTCCAGGCCCTCCTCCTCAGCCTGCTGCTTGACCAATCCGGAGCCAGGAACAACCATGGCGCGCTTGATGTTTGAAGCGACCTTCTTGCCCTTGACGACGTGCGCCGCAGCGCGCAGATCCTCGATCCTCGAGTTGGTGCACGATCCGATGAAAACCTTGTCGACGTCAATATCCTGCATAGGTGTTCCCGGTGTGAGTCCCATGTACTCGAGCATGCGACGTCCTGCGGCCTTCTTGCCCTCGGTGGCAAAGGTCTCGGGGTCGGGGACCACTCCGGTGATAGGAACGACGTCCTCGGGGCTGGTGCCCCAGGTGACGGTGGGAACAATGTCTTTGGCATCAATGAAGACATCGACGTCGTACTTGGCGTCGGGATCCGATGCCAGGGACTTCCAGTATGCGACGGCCCGGTCCCACGTCTCGGATCCATACTTGGGGGCCAACGGCCTGCCCTTCAGATACTCGAAGGTTATCTCGTCCGGAGCGACCATGCCGGCACGGGCACCACCCTCGATGGACATGTTGCAGATGGACATACGCGCCTCCATGCTGAGGCTGCGGATGACGGAGCCGCAGAACTCAATGACAGCACCCGTGCCACCAGCAGTACCTATCTTGCCGATGGCATGCAGGATGATGTCCTTGGAGCTGACACCAGGTGCCAACTCACCGTCGACCTGTATCCTCATGTTCTTGCTCCTCTTGGTGATCAGGCACTGGGTGGCCAAGACATGCTCGACCTCGCTGGTGCCGATGCCGAATGCAAGAGCACCGAAAGCGCCATGGGTGGAGGTATGGCTGTCGCCGCACACGACGGTGGTACCGGGCAGAGTAAATCCTTGCTCGGGCCCGATGACATGGACGATGCCCTGCCGCTTATCGCTGAGGCCGAAGTAGGTGACACCAAACTTCTTGACGTTCTCCTCGAGGGTCACACATTGTGTCCGGGAATCGTCCTCCTTGATGAAACTGCCAATGTCCTTTAATGATTTCCTGGACGAAGTGGGGACGTTCTGTTGTGCGCCAATACGTCAGCTACAAGTAACTTGAAACAGTGAAATGGACGGATGCAGGCACAAAGATGCACTGAACTTACGTGGTCGGTAGTCGCAAGGGTGCAGTCCGGTCTCCGGACTTTGCGTCCAGCATTCTCGAGGCCCTCAAAAGCTTGCTACAAAGAATTGTTAGGACCTTGAACCTCCAGATGATATATGCATGTGTTGAGTACTTACTGGTGAGGTGACTTCGTGAACGAGATGTCTGTCGATGTAGAGCAAGACTGTGCCATCGAGCTTCTCATCTACGATATGGGCCTGCAGGACCTTATCGTAGAGAGTCTGCGGGGTACGTTCTGCGCTGGGCATCTTGCTTGTGCTGTTTGTGCTCCCTTGTCGCTGATGGGATTTGTTTGTACGGCGATGTCTATTTTCCTCGAGAATCCGTGATACTACCCTGTGTCCCAGGTAGAGATTGAATGTGCGTGGTTGTGGAGAGTCTTGAAGAGGGAGTGGTCACAAGAAATGGAAAAAGATCAAGTGTAAGATGGGATGGGAAGCAGGAGAGGATGGGGATGGTCCTCTTTTGTAAGATGCCGAAAGGTCTAGAGCTTCAACTCCTCAAATCTCGGCGCTACAGTGCTATTTGAAGCTGTAGAGCAGATGTCGGCGGAAAGCACAACCAGTTCACAAACCGATTCCGGGGGTTTTGTTCACGGTCATCCGGCTGTGAATCGTCACTCAGGTCCCGCAGCGGCGACTGTCCGATGATCGGAGAGCTTGGTCGAGGTCCGGTTCACGGAATGCGGGGTGGAACGAATGAATTTGAAAAGCTTGGGCTGCCATTGGCTCCAAGGGCGATCCCGCTGAGGGGCCTTGGCAAAGCCCTTGCAAGGGTTCACCACTCGAGGTGGGGTCCAAATCCGAGACTCCCTATCGCCTAATCTAAGCTTCTTCTCAGGGATCTTCTATCGCTATCCCTAGCTTGATCAGAAGTGGTGAAGGCCAACTTTGTCCCTAGGCCATCAAGCGGTAAGATTCCACCTTGGATAAAGTGGCATTGCGCTAGAAGCAAGTCACTGTCCTATCTATGTAACGCTCGAGTAACCGAAGAAGAGGAGGAGCACAACGAGATCGGCACGATCGTGACAGGCATCTAGCAGTCTAGACTAAACCTAAGCCTAAACCTAGACTTCCTCTGAATGACCAAGTCAATCTGCAAATGCTACCTTACCTACGCTACACACATTCGTCCTTGTCGGCATGAACATCCGGCCCTTTGGTCGGCCATTGGCAAGTACGGATTAGGAATACATCCCACTATCTTTGTGTTCTCCTGCATATGTACACAGACACCATCTTGGCAGGAGTGCCGATAGCGGTATTGAGTTAGGTTAGTAGCAGTGGTCTGACCCCAAGTGTCTCCAAACCCCTTCCCCGCGCCATGAGCAGCCAGCATCAGTATACCAATTTCCGGCAGGTAGATAGATGTCGGACGGAGACTTAGGGACCGGTTATGCGGAGAAGCTAACCGAGGCCCAGATGCCTGTCTTCTTCAACCTTAAAAGGGAAGGTAAGTCGCCATGTAAGGTGCTCTGGTTGATAGCATTCATTGTGAGGTTAGCCTTATCACTAGACTTGGTCTAGCATGTAAGGTACTATAGTATGCCTCCTATCCATCATGGAACGCGGATAACCGCATAACGAAAGATGTAAAAGGGCCTCGAGACGCCGATGCTCGCATGCCGAACCGACCCAAGTCCTAATAATACCCAAGCGTGACAAAACAAAAGGGTATCCGTAAGTCCGGCGCTATGGCCGGGCATTGCATTCCAGAGAAGCAGAAGCGGAAATCATCAGAGTCTCCCATAGACGACCTCTTTCTTAAAGATGGTGACATCCCAAACGTCGTAAAACCTGACGCCAGACACCCTTTCAACCGTCCTTATCGCCTCCTCTTCGCCGTCTTCGTCGCTGTCGCTGCCGGCGTCCCAAGTATCCAGCGGAGGGAACACAGGGAAGCTCGAGCTGCCGCCAACGACGGGAAAGCTCGTGGCCTGCTGCTTTCCCTTGTCCTTCTTCGCCTTCTTTCTGTGTTTCGCGTCGGCCAGCAGTTCCGAGGGCATGAGGATGCGGTCGACCCTGTCGTCCTCGTCGATAGAGACCCACTCGAGCTTCATTTCCGGGTGGTGCGAGAGGTTGTCCAGCAGAAACTCCTTGGTCTCGCGCATAACCCAGACACAAGTATCGTCGTTCCGCAGAGAGACAATGTGTAGAGCCCGGAGGCTGACGAGGTTAGCCATCTTGCGCATGAATATGTGCTGCGAAAGTGTTAGCGGAGAACGGTACCAGGACGGGATACTGAGAATGAGGCCAGAACAACGTACCATGGCTTTGATAGTGGTACTGCACGCGAGCTCCTGCAGCTGCTCTCCTCGGCTGCAGACGAGAGAGAACGTCTTCTCGTCAAAGTCCCACGACTGATCCAGCTGGTTCTTCACCATAAGCCTCCGGAGGTGACCCATGTGCTTCTTCAGAACCAGCCGTCGGATGTGGGTGATCGTCGCCTTCGTTCTGGGCGCGAGGCTCTCAGGCTTGTACTTGCTGTCGCGCTCGAGCATAAACAGGTCATGTACCTCCTCCAGCGACGCGACAAAGTTGAGAAACGCCGTTGACACGTTGTCGGTGAAGATCTTGCGCAGTGCAAGCGGTGATTCCTTGTTCTCCTTGTGGAAGAGCGTCCAGATGGCGCCCTGCGGCCCAACATTGAGCAACGTGATCCGCCGGAGAGCACGGATATCAATCGCCTTGTGCAAGACCGATGCCTTGACAGGGACCAGATAGATGTCGAGCGTCTGCAGAGCGAGACCTCTCGTCGAGCGCAAGTAGTCGGCCATCCGTTGCTGCTGCACAGCTTCGGCGCTCTGGGGGTTGTGTGATGCGGCCATCTGCTTTTCAGCATCGTCGATCTCGGCTTCAACGACGCGCATCTCCTCGTGGATGTCATGTATATTCCTGCTGAAGCTCTGCATCTGCTTCTCAGCCTCGGCAAGACGATCAAACACCGTCGGCCCGTCCCTTTCGCGAAGGCCCTGGATCTCCTTGTTCAGCTTCTTCGCCTGGTTCTCGAAGCTCTCTAACTTCTCGGCCAGCGTCTTGAAGTTGGTCTTTTGGGCCTCCAGGTTATTGACTGCCTTTTCGACTCCCGGCGAACCCGAAGTGCGGTTCCGAGGTGAAGCGTTCGGCAACGAAGCACTATTCGTAGAAGTGGCCTTGTTAGGAGTCACTACCTCGAACGGTGGAGTCGGGCTCCTCGCTGGTTCCGGAAAGTCAAGAGTGAGCTGCTCTAAGGGCTCTTCGATGTTGATGTCGTCTGGACTGGCATCTTTGCTCGAGTCTATGGGCTTGGGTGCTGCAGCATCGAACAAGCTGGTGCCGGAAGCTTGGTCTCCCGCCTCACCGCCTTCGTTCTCGGGCTTCGGATTCGTGTTCGAGGTTGAACTTCCTTCGCCAGCTGTTTTTGCATGCTGTCTGCTCTCCTCTCCATCATCAGAGTTGACATATTTCCGGGCTGCTTCTTCTATCAAACTGAGCAGATCCTGGCGCGCTGCCGGTGACCTATCGGTGCCCTCCATGAAGTCCCGCGTTAGGTCTTTGAAGGATTTGACAAATCGCTCTCCAAGACTAGAAGCTGGGTCGTCCTTGGCGCCATTCTCCTTCTCTGCTGATGTTTTTTGCGCAGGCCTTTTGACAAGGTAGGGCTCGACATCAAAGATCCTGCCGAGCACGGCCTCTTGACTTTTCAGCTCTTCCTGGGCACGGAACACCCGAGCAGGCCCACTGGCGTCGTCATGGAGGCCTGATACCGGAGGGTTAGGAACGACCTGAAACTCATCATCTGGGTCTGACTCGTCCGGGTCAACGTCTGGTGGCGGTTTCCTAGCTTGAGAACCGAGGTAGTGGGAGAAGGAGAGTTGTAGCTTGGTGAGGGTGCTGGCTGAGTTTCTGACGCAAGACTTGAGCTCTGTGATGATATCTAGTGAATCGATATCCAGAATGGACAAGCTCTTCAGGTTCTTGAATCCCGATAGCGTAGGGGGGCCTTTACAGAAACTGGTCTTCCTGAGGGGTCTGGTTCTCGCAACTGGCTTTGTCGGAGCCGGGAGCGGAGGGGGTGCACCCGTTGGCGCAACGTAGAAGACCTGTGCACCAACCGGAATGTTGAAAGACGTGGGGAATACTGGCGGGGGTGGAGGAGGAGGCAGCGGGTCCGGGAGATGGAGAACGGACGACGCGGCGCTACTCGGCCCAGAGAAGGGCAGCGGTGGCGGCTCCTCGTACAGGGACGGACCCGCCTGCAGCCGCAGATGCAGAACCTTGAGGGTATCGATCTGGTGTAGTGTTTTGTAGACGGGGCGACTGAGCTCGACGCGGATGTTCCAACTGGGAAGCAAGGCTTTCTTAGCATTGTATGGCTGGACACGAGAATGGAGAGGAGACGTACCTGAAGGCCTCCAATGACTTCGCTTTCTTGAGGGTCAAGTGAATAAGTGTGTTCATGAACTTCCCGCAGCTGACACTGTACAGATAGGGCTTATAGGCCGTCTCAGCCTTGTCGCCGGCGCTCAGAGTATCGAGCGAGATATCGCGAAGGTGTTTGGCATAGTCATAGTCGCTCGTCACGAACGTGTCGAGACCTCCCGCCAGTCCGTCAATCGGCGAGTCATAGCTTGGGTCATCCTCGTCGGGGAAGACGATGTGGAAGTTGCGGTAGAGTTGTGCGGCGGCAAGCTCGCGGAAAGCCTTGGAGACCAGCGACGAGCATATCAAATCGGCTTGGGAGCAATGGCTGAAGATCTCCTTTTGAACTTCTCTAGGTAAGCCAAAGAATCCAGGGCGCCGTGCTGTTGGTGCCGGGGTTGCGTCGGGCGCCGCGGTCGAAGACATGGTGCCCAGGTTTTATGTTTCCGCCGTCCTGGCGATCTGGTAGCCAAACGGGGATTCTTGGCTTGGAGTATGCCCGTTACCAGCCGTGTTTCTCCGCTTATCATAGATCTGCTAAGAGGTGGTGCACCTGTTCGCAACGAGTCTGCGATCCCAGAGCACGTTATGAACTTGTCGTCGACCAGGTTGTGGGAACATTGAAAGAAGGCGAGGTCGTTCTAAAAGCAATGCGAGACGGCAGATCTGCGACACAGCGCGAAAGTCGGAGGTCGATCAATCGCAGGCACCCCCAAATGGCACGCCAAGAGCTGAAGTCGCTAAGGTAGTCTGGTTGCCGTTTAGTGTAGATTAGTGGGCCCCTGGCTCCTACCTTAAAGGTTGGGCCAGGGCCCAGGGGAGGCTGAAGTGGGGGAATGGGTGGCCCTTGCTCGAAACAAAATGTTGGCCAGTGAGGTGTCCATCTGATTGCCTCTGGGTTCAGTCGGGAGGTGCTTTACACGCCTGGTCAAGTGGAAATAGTCTCTGTCGACAACCGGTACTACGTGCAAGGTAGGTAAGGTAAGGTAGTTCCGGAATTGACTACCTTACTGTTTTGGCGCGCCGGCCTACTTTCTGGACATATGTCTGCGCTGGATGGCTCGCCGAGATAGGTGAGGTAAAGCTGGTACGAGTGTCTGAGTCCGAGGTTCGTGCTTGACTTCAGACCTAGTCTAGAGGAAGACCCAAATACCCGAGCTGAGGTTCATAAGGCGCCCCATCCTTTGCCGAAGGATATTGGCGTCTTTGGTATGCTGATGCTGCCAAGCCTGCTGTCACTGAGTTCACGACATGCTCGATCCCGTCGACGTCTACTCTGTCGTCCGAGTATATTCCTTGAGTACTTACTCTCGCGGGACTTTGCATTGTTACTGTCTATCTACGGAGTACCTACCGAGTTTCACCAATAATAGTGATTTGAAATTCAAAACGTACGTCGGCAAGCCAACCGTTGTTCAGGCCGTCTGATCGCCTGAGAGTTTCGTCCTCGAGTCGTCGTCGGGTTGCTGATTGCCCAATCGTCTGAGCTTGTGTAGAGATGAGTTAGACTCAGATTGGGATATCAATCTCTACCGAGCGCTGAGCATATCCCCTACTTCACGCATCTACGTATTTACCTTATGAAGCAATCAAGCTACTGAGAGAACCCAGAAGGCCAACCAAAGACACAGAGCGGGGGCCCGAAGTCGTAGCTCTTCTGTGGTGCAGCGTTGCATTGCACAT
>Ga0209127_100786_pt1 | contig 10780 bp, 11 predicted proteins | sample LakSupMetagenome_FD_187469 | JGI IMG/M metagenome (GOLD analysis project Ga0209127, IMG submission 187469) | Freshwater microbial communities from Lake Superior, Canada - Sta WM archaea (SPAdes) (version 2) | ecosystem: Environmental > Aquatic > Freshwater > Lake | place: Lake Superior, Canada...
CAAGCTGCGGTCTGTGTTCCCATACGGGTAACCGACACGAACTCTGCGATGGAGGAAGATAAGCCATGGACTGAGCTCTCCAATGCTCTGAGCAAGCATGTCGTCTGCTTTAAATCCGCGAATATGTTGACACGAAAGCTAACGTGACTGTTACCAGCCTCTACAAAGATGGAAAATACTCGGATCTGACGGTGGTCTGTGGCGAAGACACATACCGAGCCCATAAAGCCCTGCTCTGCACGCGGTCCCAGTTCTTCGCCAAGGCCTGCGATGGTGGTTTCCAGGTAAGCTATTTCACCCTTTCAGCGATCATACTTTGATGGCTGGTGACTGACGAGCCCTGGATCCCCAGGAAGCTAGCACAGGTGTGATCGATCTGTCTCAAGACGACCCGCAGGCAGTCAAGATGATGATGCATTACTTTTACCATCTCGATTACCCGCATGTCCCCTTGCACGAATCTGAAGATGGCACGGGATCATCTACTACGAAGGCAGGAGGCGACGTACCGCGGCCTTCACTTTCCAGTCCATTCATGGATCAGCCGGAACCCGCCTATTACTCCGGCGCGTCACCGGCCCTCGTAGCTGCTTCGCGCAAGATGGCCAATCCGAACCGCGCTCGCGGCGGCAGGAAGAAGATGGGATTCATGGGCGGGCCCGCATGGTCGGTCGACATCTCCACCGAGATCCGGGATCCGAACCTCATCATCCACGCCAAAGTCTACGCCCTGGCCGAGCAGTACGCCGTCGAGGGGCTGAAGGCCACCGCCCTCGAGAAGTTCGTGTCGGAGGCCAGGGTGCACTGGGCCACCGAGGACTTCCTCCAGGCCGTCGAGCAGGTCTACAGCCTGACGCCGGAGCATGACCGCGGGTTGAGGGACGTGGTCAGGAATACTTTCTACGAGCGCCGGAAGGAGCTGATGGACCGCGAGAACGTCAAGCGGTACCTGCGCGACGTGCCGGACTTGGCGTACGATGTGCTGATGCACCTGTACAAGGAGGGGGTTTAGGATGCTCCTGCTTCTGTCGGGTTTGGGTTGTTTGACTGACCAGAAAAAGAATCATCCAGATGAAGGATGTTGCTTGGAGGTCAAGCCCAGTACATGTATTTTGTACTTCTCTTGATTACTGACTTGTAGGACAGAATGATGCAGGTGCGTCCGTGCGATGTTAATCTTTATCTCTAGGTCTAGAGTCTGGACGATATCAGGCGCTTTGGGGAAGGTAACGCGGGGTATTACTCGGCCATTCGGGCTTCGGCCCCCAAGGGGATCGATCCAATCAGGAACTATCCCTCCTCACTTCGCTGCGCGGCCGTTCACGCCCTGCCATCATGCCATCAGGGGATGTCGCCAATCTTATATCATGGACCTGATGCCCGCACTCGACACACTCCGCCTGCCATTGAACTCTAAGCCTTTGACTTGAGATGGCTTCAGAAACCGCCGCAGCACCTAGCGTCACCCTGTTCCGAGGCTGGCGCGACCCAGGTAAACATGTCTGGTCTCCCTTTGTGGTGAAAGTCGAGGCGCGGCTGCGCTTCGCGGGGGTCAAATATGTCACCGACGCTGGATCTCCATTGCAGGCACCCAAGGGCAAGATCCCGTATCTCGAGTATCGCGGCCACCTCGTCTCGGACGCTGTAGAGGCTGCAAACATCCGCACCGACGAGAACGGCAATCCGGTAGTCAGCCTCGCCGACTCGACTCTCATCATCAAGCATCTAACCGAGTTTGGGGTGCTGCCTGATCTCAATGCCGACCTATCGGCCAGGGACAAGGCGCTAGACTTTGGTCTGCGGAGTATGCTCGAGGATAAACTCTACTTCTATCACGTACGCGGTCCTCACAGCTGATCGATTGCTGCATCGCGCTAACACCGCGCAGACGAGAGAGAGGTGGCTGGACAACTACTATACCATGCGCGACCACAGCCTATGGAGCATTCCGTACCCTGTGCGGGTTGTCGTCGGTCTCCTGGCTCACAGAAAGCACTCGGCCATGCTGCACGGGCAGGGGACTCTGCGGTTCACGAACGAGGAGCTCACCGCGTTCAAGCACGATATCTGGGGCACCGTTGCTGGGCTGCTGCAGGTTTCAAAGACGGACGCTGCGTCCAGGGGACGGGAAGGGGACGATCCGTTCTGGGCTCTTGGGGGTGACCAGCCCACCGAGGCGGACGCGACCTTGATTGGGTTCATCATCTCGGTCCTCATCTCTACTGCGTACGTTTGCTGTCTCATGCAGAAGTGCATCATGTGGTCCTGTGCTAACGTGGTCGCAGAGGTCCCGAGTCTCAGAAGGTGGTGAAGGGGTATCCCATCCTGGTCGAGTACGCCAGGAGGATCCATGACCGGTACTTTCCGGACTACGAAAAGGGGACCATGTTCGATCCAGCATAAGGCTAGACTCAATGACAATAATCCATGGACTAATACACAGTATACACTGGCTTGGGCATCGCCTATTCTACTTCTCGTCTCTCCACTACCCCCGGCATCTCTATCAGAAAGAACCCCCGCAGGCAATATCTACAATGAAGCTTTCTACGCAGACTCGCCAACACCATTCAATTCCCTCCACCTCCTCTCGATAACACCCCAATACTGCTCCGGATGCAGCCTCATATGACCCACATGCGGCGACCCTTCAAACACCTCGCAAGCAACATCATACCCCTTGCTCCTCGCATCAGCAGCCTGCTCCTCAATATCCACCCACGAGATGATGTCGTCCTCCTTGGAATACAAATACAGCTTCCCGGCCGACTTGACCGACAGGCTCTCGTCATTCACCCCGTTGACGCTAAACTCCGCCGCGCTCTGGTTACCCGTCACCCACCCGAGCCCGTGCACGGCCGCGAGGAACACCATGGCCAACCCCTGCGTGACCACGAACGGCCAGGGGAAGAAGCCCGCGGTCCCAAGGGCCATGGCGCGCGACCACGGCGCGAAGTTGCGCCGGAAGCTGTGGCTGCCCGGGCACGAGTCGCAGACCATCAGGTGGTAGGGCATCGGCTTCCCGAACCGCTCCTTGTAGGCGTGCAGCGTCGAGGCCGCGTTGATGCCGCCCGTGTTGCTCATCGCGATGACCATGACGCGCTCCCGGGCGTGGGCGGCCGGGTCGTCGCCGGTGCCGCCGAAGATGGCGTCGATGGCGGGCGCCATGGTCGCGGCGCGCTGCGGGAGGGTCTGCGTTATGGCGCGCAGGATGGGGCCGAAGACGACTACCATGCGCGCCAGGGGGTAGAGGGCCCGGTAGCCGGCGGCGTATTTTGCTACGTGCTTGGGGTTGCTGTCGCCCCAGCAGTAGAGGACTATGATTGTTGGGGACGAGGCGGGGATGGAAGACGGGGAGTCGCTGGGCCGGACGTAGATTTGGCTATTGATCGCTTCGTAGTCTGCGAAGGCCGGGTGTGGTGCGATGGGCTTTTCGGTCGCCATTGTGAAGGGTGTTGGAGAGGTGAACGCGGTGTAGGGTATCTGTTGGCGCCGGTGATAGGGGGATCCAGATTTAATGCTTCGACTCCTTTAAGTCTAAGTCTAGGGATTACTGAACTTGAGCTACGACCGAGGGTCCAGTTTCTCGGCGTAAGATGCTGCGATTTGCCTAAACGAGGTCTCGGTCCGCGGCAGACATGCAACTTTAGTACGGTCAGAAATTAGGATGCTTATGCTTGATGGCGGGAAGCTGACGATATATGACTGTGAGGGTATCTCGAGATCTCAAGCTGTGTCGCGAGCCTCAACAAATTTAGGCGCTTTGACTACAACTGCCCCAAATCTGCTTTAACGTACCCCTGGTCAGTAGCACGTGAAGTGCCGAAGCTCCGTCCCTCGTCAATGGTCATGATAAGCCACGACTCGTGGGGGCCGCCGGGCGGGACGGAAGGATCTTCAGTCCGGGGCGGCCGGGTTCTTTGTAGTTGCGCCGGTTCCCGTGGGCCAAACGGGCGGTACTAACATTGGACGCTGCTTTGCCAGTTTGCATAACAATGCCTATCTCCGGCTCTCTTCTTGTATTGTGTGTACGTACAGTGGCCTGGTTGGCAGGGTGGTAACATTGAACTGGTCTGGTGGCCGTCCCTGGTGCTAACGCACAAGGGGTCACAAACCTGCGCACCAATCGTGTAATATCGAGTGGAGAAGCCGAGGTTCCTCTAATCACGACTCCACTTTCTGGGCTGAACACGCCTGGGCGGGGGATGTCGTCAAGGGATCACTTACACCAGCAGGTCCAGTGACAACAAGGCTCTGTGCACTGCGGTAAGGGTTCATAATGTGAATGCAATGGACATAAAGTGAGATTGTTCGTCCCAACAACTTATCAAGAACTCGAGAAGTCGTACAATATCAAGGACAGGACACCCAGATGGCATCCTCCAAGAACAAGGACTCGGCTCCCATGCCCCTGGCCAAGGCAATAGAGGCAACTCCCCTCGACTCGCACACCTACGCAGTCAACCTCCAGCAATGCTTCTGCATCGGTACGGTCCCCAACGGCGGATATTCAGCCACCACGCTGCTGCAGGCCGCTCACCTACACCTCTCTCCGCGCAAGCAACCAGACACAGTAACAGTCCACTTCGAGTTCGTCAACCCAACCGAAGTCGGCCCCGCCATCATCGTCGTCGAGGAGGTGAAGCTCGGCCGCACCCTCTCGGTGCTACACGTCACCCTCTACCAGCGCGGCCTCCTCTCCCACTCCCCCTGGATCACACCCGGCACCTCCCGCAAGGAGATCGTAGCCTACGTCACAAACGGCAACATCGCCTCGGAGCAGGGCGTCTCCGTGCCCACCTCCTTCCTGCCCCTCACTCCTCCCACCTCCCCCGTAGTAAACCTATCCCTCCTCCCCGCCGGCAAGGACCCCGTCTGGCACCGCATGCCCTTACCCGAGGGCCCCTTCGGCAAGATCCGCTCCCTCGAGAACATGGAGTACTTCGTTCCCCGCGCGGGGCAGCCGCAACCCGACCGCATCGATCTGTGGATGCGCCTCGCCTCGGGAGGGCGGTTTACTAATGCGGCGCTCGCGTATGTGGTCGACGCGTGGCCATATATCATCGAGCAGTACCGCCCCAAGAACCCGGGGGAGAAGGAGCCGTACGGGTACGACCAGGCGTTCTGGTATCCGACCGTCGCGCTGAACATCGAGGTGAAGAAGGCGCTGCCTCCCGGGGGTGTGGAGTGGTTGTTCATCCGGGAGAGGGCGAAGATGGTTAGGAATGGGAGGTTCGACATCGAGGTAGTGGTCCTGGATGCGGAGGGGGAGCTGGTGGCGCTGGCGAGCCATGTGGCTATGATTGTGGACTCGGCGAGGAATCTGGGGAGGGCGAAGGGGGGAGGGAAGGGGAAGGAGAAGGGGAAGTTGTGATCATGCCGGAATAACATCACGACTGCCACGTCCACCTCAAGACTGGGACGTACGGCGTGGTTTACTGAGCACACGGTCTCGTCATGTATGAGTGAGTAATGCAACATTTCATGTGCAAAAAGCGAACGTCGACCTAGTAATACAGGCAAAGTTATGGAAGCACCAGCGCTACTGCTGGTCAACGTCTGAATATATATGTGCGTGCTTTTATATACAGCCGAACGCTTACGAAAGATCATATAGTAGAAGCTTAGTACGGCTTTTGTCCGACCCTGTGAGGTGCGAGGTGTTAGTCGTGCTTTTCGAAAATTCCTTCTGCATTGATGGACAACTTACACATTGCCAGCAGGGTCGTAGTGAGCGACGACGTAGGTCCAGCCGTTGGATCCCTTGGCGATGGCCATGCCGACCTTCTGGGTGCTCTTCCACATGGATTGGGCTGTGACTTGTCAGCATTGACCACTTGGGAGGGTGGCTTTTGGAGGGTAAGCACTCACTGTAGTGACCGTAGGCGGAGAAGTCGCCCTGGGGAATCACCTCGCCGTGGTAGGAGGGCGCCTCGTTCATCCAGGCCTGGGCAGCAGCGGCCAATGGCGGCGCGGTGCTACCGTACTGGGCGTAGAGGTTCTCGGCGGACTGGCAGTGGGCGAAATTTCCCGTCGAGGCGATCTTGTTGGCGCACTGCTGAGCCGAGGCGACCAGCTTGGTGTCCCACGTCAGGTACGGGAGGCCCTTAGCCTGGCGTCCCTTGTTCTGGATATCGATGCCCTGCTGCTGGTCGGCCAAGAGTCTGGCGGAGGCCGAGACGATGCAGAGAGCGGCTGTCAGAGCCGAGGCAACGGAGAAACGCATAATGACGGGATTGTATGTTTGTAGGAGGCTGGGGATAAGGAGTGTCCTTAGTCTTGTAGAAGCAGATAAAAGAGTGTGTGCTCGGGTTGGGCTCAAGTGATCGACTGTTGATGTAAGGGATGGCTCAGCTTCGAGACAGTATCTCCAAGGAGAGGACCAGCCCTCTTATAGACGACAACGCGGCGTCCATACCGACCGACTGAGTAGCTCCAAAACTTCATGTCTGGCCACATTCCCACACTCGCCGCTGCAGTGGAGTGGGCCATACCAGGTAAAGACAACCACATAGTGATGACATGCGAGAGCCTAGTGGTCGGTGCAGCCACCACAAATAACGTTGACACCCTTGAGTTCACGAAAAATCGGTTCATCCAGGGACAGGTGGCGACGCCTGAACGACTGTTGTACCTGTCTCTGCTTGTCAGTCAAATCGGATCAGTGGATCTCGACAGGAGATCTTGGATGGTGGTCGTGTGGGGAAGGGAGCACAACTGAGTCAATTGCCCATACATTCTCGTCCAGCCCGCTCCGAATGCCAGGATGGACCATGAATTTAAGTTTAGCCTAGACCAGTCTAATGCAAGGCACATCGAACTGTCTGAACTCTCCATCGCGGCACCGTTCGAACTTTGAAATTGTGCATTGCCGGAGCTTTGCCCGCGAGAACTCCGAGGGAAATATCACACAGATGTTGCAACACGACTTGGCTCGACTCGACACCACATCTCACAGTCAATTTGGTTGGAGCGTTGCCCCATGCAAATTCTACTGGGTTAGCCAGGAACCTCAAAAGACTTGGAGAAGAGGGTATTTACAGGGTTCTTCCCGCTAACAAGAATGCGGATGTCTCAACAGCTGGAATGGATGAGACACATATATTGACGTCCAGCCTCGGACACTCCGAGCCGTAGCGGTGCGTAGCCGTGCCCGATACCGACGGGAGCACATTCCAGTGAGCGATTTTGATGAGACAACTACCATGTCAGTGCGTCATGTAGACATCGGCATGCCGTCCGGGTCGTCGCGCAAGCAAGGAGTCTGGGGGAGCTGCACAGCCAAATGTCTCTGCCCGGAAACTGTGGCGTCAGACGCAAGAATGAGAGGAGCGAGCTGTCGATATACTCTTCTGTAGCTTCTGTCGCTATGCACTCCTCCGTCGGAGCAACAAACAAACACAGGCCCGGCTACACCTTGTCTGTGGTACGGGCCTGGTCACCTGCCTTGACGGGCAAGGATGGGTGGATCTCCGCAATAGGTAACACAGTGTAGCTGAGGTTGTAAATCATGGAAGTCCCACGGCCCGTTCCTAAGCTTTGTCACCCTTCAGCCTCCATTGGTGGTTGCCGCCCCTGAACAGTGTTCCCTTTCCAGCGCTGACAAGCACCGCGTTCCGGTAGGTAAACGTCAAGAGCACGGAAGAAGCTCAACCTGTGCATTGTGCTTCTTCAGAATGCCGACCGGCAACTAAAGCTCGTCTAGAGATGGTGTCAGCGCATCTGCCGTGCTCTTTTCTCTATCCCGAACGGCGGCGGGTAGTTGCTGCGACGTCCCGTGCCCGACGACGATATGATGTTCATGGCGGCTGCCATATGAACAACTCTCTGTCTGACGGTAACGTTAGACTCTAACGGATGGGTGCCTTGGCTCTGTGACTGTAGAGAGGCTGACCGCCGTGCCTAGTCTGGCATTCAGCGCATCATGTGTCGACTCGAGCTATCTATCTGTTGGACAGTGCGCTTGCGAGGATGATGACACTGCTGCTCGCAGCTGCTTCCGCTCTTCTCGTTGCCTACCCGCCTAAGGAGGCGTAGTATCGGCGTTTCAAACTGAAGGTCGTCCTCCCCCAACTGAAGCCACCGCTAGTGTGGAGTCACATGAAGGCCATGTACGAGGTCAGCCTCCGCGGATTCCCAGGACAGCATTTCGGTAAAAGATCCTTCGTCACACTTTGCTCCCATGGCGGTGTTGGGCGAATTTCCACAATCGCTGACTAAGTGATTAAGATAGCACATGCATGGACATCTGTGAGTCTCGACCGTTACTAGCCACTAGGCCACAGAACAGTCTCCGACAATAGATGACCGCCGCAGATGCTTCGAAGACCAAGTCCGCACCACGAGGGACACCGGGGAACCAGCTGTCTGCCAGCGCGTGGAGACAGTCTCAGAGAGGGGCAGAAACTGCATCGGGCAGGATTTAGTCACCCTCGACGCGAAAGTCATTCCGGCCATCGCGGCCGTCGCTGCGAGAGATAGCGAGAGATATGCCTCACCAAGATCGGTCTTGAGGAGCTCGCGCTGGATGCAAACGGAAAGCCCACAAAACTGCCGAAGCGGGAATATGAGGTCAAGTCCAAGGTCTAAAAGTCTAAAGTGTCAACTGTCAGTGGCGAGAAGACAGGGTTTCGCTCATCCCGTTTGGTGCGGGCAAGCTAACGGCGGATGGCGGATACAGATGAGACAAGTGACGGCGCGGCGGATCGACAGGATGAGTGGTGAGGGTCCAACTCAACGTAAAGGCCATCTGTTGGACATTTAGGTTAGAGTATAGATGGCGGCCCATCGTCGTATCCATATTTGTAACGCCATATAGAGATGCCCAAGGTGTTGTGATTGTAAACTGTAGAACAGAAGAGGATGTGGAAAAAAGAAAAAAAAGAAAGAAAAAGGAAAAAAAAAAAAAAAAAAAAAAAAAAAAAAAAAAAAAAAAAAAAAAAAGACACAGGTACCAAGGCGAGAGGACATTCTTTGCCTTTGATCGAGAACAAGAGTCGGGAGGTCTTTGTCGAGCTAACACCGAGCAATGAGCGTGTCGATGATAAACGTGAGTCGCATAACCATAGACACGGTGCGCAGATCGGTTATCCAGGAGCTTTGCAATCCTGTGTTCAACAAGGGGCTCTTCCCTGAGCTTCGCATGCACTGGCCCTCTAGCAACACCAGATTGGATTTCCTTGTTCATTCCCGCGCTCCTTCGAGACTGGTCTCGCACGGATATGTGGCTGTGACACTGGGCGGCATCTGAGGGCGCTTTTGAAGGTAAGGTATTATACAAAGTTACAGGTCGGTTTTATACAAATGGAGCGCCCCGATCATACGAGCAATCTCCTGAGGATCTTCTCCCGCGCAACCCTCCCGGCGACCTCTCCTCCGTGTTGTAGTGATATGGCTCCCAGGATAGCGAAGAGCGACGTATTCAGGACAACGTTGATGCCAGATCCCTCGAGGTTCTCGGGCTAGAGGATGGACGAGTCAGCGTATGCCTAGTCTCCATATAGTTTGCAGAATGCGTGCTTACCATCCGCGGCTTCCACCGCATCACCTCGCCCAGGCCGACATCAAGGCCTAGCCTGGCCAGCTTCTCGACCTGTATTATCTGCTGCGGCTGCCGGTAGCTGAGCTTGTCCACGTCGGTCAGGTCCGGGTGCTCAAAGGGTTGCCTGTCAAACTCGTCCACTTCGTTTGCCTGCTCGACGATCTTGGATGTGAGGATGGACTTTGTTGCTTCCAGAGCGAGGATCTGGCGGCCTGGAACTATGTCAGCCTTGGAACCTCCTGTCTGCATTGCCATGGCGAGAGATTGTCGTAGCCTTACCGAAATAAGCCAGCTTCGTGTTGAACCCTCTCCTCCCGTAGTCGAAGCTCTTGTGCGTCACGGCCAACCACTTGATCTCCTCTGGCAGCATCTTCTCGCCGTCGCGCCCGAGCAGCCGGTTGTACATGGCGTCCAGCCTCTTTGGGTCCTCGTTGACCTTCCAAATCTTCCTCCGCGGGTCCTTGACGACGTTGATCGAGAAGCCGGGGCCCTTTAACCTCTCCGGCGTGTATGACCACCTCGGCCGTGGACTTTGCTCTGAGTCGACATTCGTGGCTTGTTCTGTTCGGGAGCATGTCGTCGAGGAGAACGGCCGGAGCGTGGAAGATGTGCATCTACATTGCCGTAGTGCCCTTGAGGAAGTGGCGAGAGCCGATCTGGACGTGTTCATAGCCATTATCTGTTTTCTGTCCGGGCGAGGTTGAAGAGGAGCCGGCACGGAGCTATTCAATTTCAACCGTCGAACCGTCGATGGAGCTTCAATGGATTTTTCGCGACTGGCAGGGCCGGATAAACCTCGGGCTGGAGAGACGGGAGTGCTTGGGCCGCCACAGTGCGCTAGCGTCTCGGCTTCTGTCCAACGTAATCATCGTGCTTCTTGCTGATTGGTCAATGCTTGCACTGCGATTTCTTGGCGGGAGCAAGGGAGAACCTGGGGATGGGAAACACTCTAGGACACCACGAAGCTCAGGGCTGTTGGCCGTCTCCCTTGAAACTGCACGCACCAAAAGTAGGGGATTACCGCATGTCATGGCTTCCAGTATTCTCTGCACGGCACCATGACGTCCACAAAATTCGCCTTGAGTGCGAAAGGCGACACCAACACCAAGTCAAGCAACACGCTGGTGGAGAAGCTGGCGCCGCTCCTCCCCAAGGGCTTTAAATTCGGCATCTACCACCTCTCAACTCCTCCAACGCGAACCGAGGCCCTGTACTCGGCTCCCCCAGGCGAGCGGCCCG
>Ga0209127_100787_pt1 | contig 10764 bp, 16 predicted proteins | sample LakSupMetagenome_FD_187469 | JGI IMG/M metagenome (GOLD analysis project Ga0209127, IMG submission 187469) | Freshwater microbial communities from Lake Superior, Canada - Sta WM archaea (SPAdes) (version 2) | ecosystem: Environmental > Aquatic > Freshwater > Lake | place: Lake Superior, Canada...
TGGCGCTCGACGTTGTTGACGTCCTCGGACAGGGTGCCGATGTACATGGGCATCGTGTGGTCGTACTCCTCGAACTTCTCCGTGAGCGCGTTGAAAGCGGGGAAGAAGGTGTCGTCGTCGCACGTGACGACCCATTTGCGACCGGGCCTGTCGGGATGGTTATAGAGCGTGGGCACCAGCGTCAGATACCTCACGGCCATCTCCATGCGGCTGTCTGACTGGTAGACGTCGACATCAATGCCCACAGCGTCCAACCGAGTCCAGGCGTCGACCAACTCCTCCTCGCTCGCGTCAAGAAGTAGAAGAACAAGCTTCCCGCCGTTGGACTTGCCCTTGCCGTCGGTCAGCCAGTAGGTCCACTCGTGGATGGAGCTGGTCTGGGGGTCCTTGAAGCGCTTGTACGTCGTGGACACGCCGAAGATGAAGTCGGATGCGTTGGCGGTGTTGGGGTATGGAGACTGCGTGACGGGAACGACGAGTGGCTCCTCGCAGGTGTGTGGCTGGTGCTGCGGGGACTGCTTGGTCACGTCCACGACCTGTGGCTGCTCGGCCATGAACCTCTGGTTCAGCTTGGTGATCGATTTCCGCTTGATGTTTTGGCGGCTGATCTTGACGTAACGCTTGGTGTACTGCGAGGATGTTAGGAGCGGTAGCGTGGTTGAGTATGATTTGGGAACTGACCTCGAACTTCGTGTTGAGGCCGTACTTGTCTTGCAATATGAGCAGCTTCTCCATGTCGCGGTCACAGGTCATCGAGATGGACGAATTGCTGTAGACCGACGTCGCCGGGTCTGGCTCGGGTTGGGCCTCCTCGACGTCGTCCTCCTCGGCTGGCGCCCGGAATATCTCCGGACCTTGACGGTCCAAAGGTTCCTGCGTCATGGCTGCCTTTGCGGCATTTGCAGACTTCACTATGGCGTGCTTAACGTCCATGGAATCTGACCTGAGCATGGCGCACAGGAGCAAGAGGAGCACTACCGAGAGCACCACGGCTTTCGCGAACGGGTTGCGCATGTTGAAACACCGGTGCACCGGGGCGGGCATCTTCGCGCCCATGGTGTCGGACACAGCGCTGGGATAGAGATAAGGGGCAACAAGCGTGCTCGCCCGCCGTGCCAGGACCTGCCGCGCAACAAGTGTGGGCCCTTATTTCGCGGCGCTGAAGGGTTGCTACGGGTGCTAACAGCTAACAGTTGAAGCAATCTGTCGTGGGGGGTTGGCCCGGGAGCTGCCAATGGCGCTATCACGTCTTTCGGTCGGTGATCTAGGTCGGATTTAAACGAGTGTGGTGATATATCACTGACTGTGAGTGACTTCGAGAGCGATGGCGGCTAAGACATCGACAATGCTGATTGATGCGCCGGTAGTACTGAACGCAAACAAAAGCTTCAACTGAGGTAATGAGAGGAACGAGAGACGATAACGCGGGAGGGGGAGCGCAGGACGAAAGAGGCGAGGTGCATCGAGGAGGAAAAGAGTGTCGAGATGCCAGTAATTAGCCAATAACCTGGTGCGGGCAAACGTGCAAGGTTCCTGGCAGATGGGAGAAAAGGAGATGGCCAGGTATTGGAGGGGTGGGATCGGCTTGACCAAAACAGGCAAGACTCTCCCAGACAGGCGTGGCACTGGAGAACTCTTCAACCGGACTCCCTGTCAAATGCCTCTTGTCTCCTTTCCAGGCCGCGACATCAGTGGATCACTGGATACCCGCAGACTGGACCCTTTTGTCTCACATTCTTCGGGAACGAGTACGTGTACACAGTACCTCTCGAGCGTCGTGAAATGCCACGAAATACCTTACTCCGTGAGCTCGAAGATAGGGGCGAGCACTTGGAGGGTGCTTGTGATACGGCACATGTCTCTGGGCTTCCATCGAAATCATCCTCCAATCAGGCACCTCCATAGATTGAGTCTACTGTGTTAAACATCCAACCAAACAACGGCACCACTGATGGACTGGAAAGGGACGCGGCTTGCACGTGGGGCGTCGCCAAGCGTGGAAGATTGGCCAGACCAGCCACTAGCGCATAAGCTAAAAGGCCTGCAACAGGTACCGGAACGTGGCTAACGAAATTGCGTCATCTTGTTGAAGCCATCTCGACGTCGCAAGCCGCATCAAAGTTCTGACACCGATGAAGATAAGGTACCGAGATATGCATCGACGCGAAGTTCCTACACATGTACAGTCCTGTGTCCGGATGGCGAGTCCATTGCAAAGTTAAGCAAACGTTACACAGTAGTTTACTGCACGACGCGCGGCGACATATCGCACGACAGCAAGACCCAAGACGATCCATGGATGCGGACCGATGGGTCTCATCGATCATGTTTCCCAACCTTTTTCTCACAGACTTTCACCAACTCCTGAAAATCCTAACCCACACGGCCTGTCGATTCAAACTTTGCTCACGAAGATCGTGTCTGCATTCTGTCGCACACAGTTACGGACATTGCCAGAATCGCCAATCGCATGGCGACTGACTCTTGACTGCTTCTATTTCCGACGACTGTGGTGGAGAAAGTTTTCCGCCCGCCCCTGAGGCTGTGAAGCCAAGTTTTAGACATGGCACTCCCGACCCCATATAAGATCTTCGATGGAGCATCTTCCCAACCTTTGAAACTTGAGAATGATGCGGGCCTTTTCCGCCTTCGATATTCAAGGTCATCAGTCGTCCGCTCTTGTCTTGACAACGAACGTGGGGGCGGTTGAAACACGAGCAGCGACCACCTGTGGATTACGGATCATCATCCACTCCCAGTTTTCATCTCGACAGAAACCCGGTACATTTTCAGATGACGTGCCATCCGTCGGGACTTGTTCGGCAGTTGGGGACGTGATCGCAGCCTTGACATGGCGCGACGCGGCTTGCAACCCAGGGAGCTTCTTCCTCTACAGCTGTCATTGAACAGTACTTCGCGGCTCTGGTGAGACACACCTCGTCCCCCGGGAAGACATGCCGAGCTTGCGTGCCTGGCATGCCCGGCCCTCGTGGAACCCTGGACATTCCAGTTCAGGAGTCTTTCAACGAATGGACTTGCGTGGTAAAGAGCGAAATGCAAACACGGCTAGGTACCTACTGTGTACGGCCATGCCTGAAGACATATGGAATCACACAAGATTCGATGCTGCTCGGGGTCACAGCTGTGTCACACTTTCATCAAGCAGGGACAGCCAGATCCTGCAGCGTACGGAAAAGCATGGCGCAAACGAGCTTGCCGACTGCCTCTTCCAGCCTCCGTGAGCTCCGGTAAACCCGACTTTCCGTACCGCCGAATAGCCAACAAAGTGTTGCACTCGTCTTAATCCGACTGTTGACTGAAAGCTCCTGGTCGCCATGAACAGCATGCATCAAAACGAAGAGCAGCAAAAACGTACAACATCAGGGATTCCCCGGTGGTCACCCACCCGAGTACTAGTCTGACGATCGCCGGCTTATCGATGGGAGAGCGGACGGGATCCCGAGTTTTCCGGCGTCTGTGGTCGTACGTGGCAATTGTACGGTTAGTAGTGATTATATGTTAGAGCGAGCATCTACAGCATCCGAATGTTTTGTTTCCGCCCTAGCTAAGTGGAGGATCCATGCTTGATAGAGCCTTGGGTTGCGCATAACCATGTTCGCCTCTGATAAAACTTCGTAAACCCCCAATATCAGCAATGGAGTGTTCGGTCCCCCGTTTTCAGACCTCTTCGTCCCTCTTGTTTGTAGGATAGACCCCTTGTGCTGCGCCAGTCGCCAAGCGCTGCCAGACCCCGCGGTCATCAGAGCCATCCGGCGTCATCTCCTCCTGGATCTAGATCTCGCGGCGGGGCGATGCAGAGAGCACAAAGGTCTGTGAACAAAGGCAACGGCTGTACAACGCAAACACATGTTGGCGGCCGCGTGTCTGCATCCCACTGTGCTACTACTCCCTTCAGGCGGGTGATACGATTCCAACATGCCGCTGGGCGCATCGTATTTCTGATGGGTCTCAGACTACCCGTCCATCTATGGCTGGTCATACGGCGCTACCAATCCTGCCCGACATGACCAGTGATCGTGTTGAGCACCATATCCGTCTGGCACCGGTCAATGATGGAGAGTTGGAGACTGTATCGTGTTGATATGGCGAAGACTAACTGGAGCCAAATCTACCCACCGCTGCCAAGCCTGTCGCGGCATCTCGCCTGAGTTCAGGATGTATGTATAAGTGAACTCGGAACCTATGCTCAGCAGGTCATCACTCAAGCAGCCAGTCCCTCCTCCCTCTCGATCTCCTCTTTGCTCGGGCACCATTTGTCCTGGAGATCCTTGTCGAGACTATGCTCAAATACCTTCTTGCTCCACCACTCACCCCAGCTCGTCAAGAAGATCATGTCCGGGTCATCCGGGAAGTCCTCCACGGTGAGAGCGCGGAGGATGTTCGAAGCACCTGTTGTGCAACCAAAGGAGCGTCAGCAAACAAACACCCTCGGCAATGGGGAACTCTGACCGGTCTCTTACCCTCGGGGATTGGCTTGGCATCAGGCATACCCGTCGGGAGGTTCATGCCGGACCCCCGGGCGAGTCCTGTCCCCGGAATGAGACCCGGGGAGACCGCCAGGACCTTGCACGAGCCGGCGAGCTGGCGCCTCCACCAGTGGGCGCCAAGCAGCTGGACGAACTTCGTCTGGCTGTAGAGCGTCCGTGCCTCGGCGCCTGAGTTGGCTCGGAGGTCCTTGTCCAGGGCGTCTGGCGGGAATCGAGCGTCAGTCACGGCATGTGCTTGTTTCCCAGTGTTCACTTACCGGGCTGGGCTTGGCGTATTGCGCCGGAGGACACTACGATGACGCGTGATTTCGACGCCACCAGTCTGTCCTTCAGCAGGTGAGTAAGGTAGTGCTGAGCTACAGTATAATGTCAGTACAGCAATAAGCAAGGCACGAGGATCGAAGAGAAGGGTAAGACGTACACAGGTGGTTGACGACATAAGTCTCGCACCACTTTCCTTGGCGCTGTCCTTCCTCTTTCGCTTGCGTCGCTCCGGCATTGAGCAGCAGGTAGTCGATCTTGTCCTGGCCGAGCTTGTCGAGCGTCTGCTGAGCGAACGACTTGACTGTCTTCAGATCCGAGAGCTCAAGCGGCAAGATGGCCAGGCTGTGCTTTGCGCGGTCGTAGGCTATCTCGTCGTATGCCTTCTGTGTCCTACCCGTGTCTCTGGCGCCGAGAATGACCTTGTACGCCTGCGCCTGGCCTAAGAGCTGCTTGATTGCTTCGAAGCCCTTTGTGCTGTCAGCACGGTGCCGTAAACGAAAGGGGCCTTGGGTGCTTGCTTACCAAACCGGAGGAGACTCCGGTGGCCACGATTGTCTTCGCTGCGAGAGCCATGGCCGAGGTCGCGATGACTTCTTCCAAGCTTGAACTGATTGGAGTGTTGATGTCTTTCTATTGAACTGATTGCGATGGCAACCTGGCGCGACCGTTAAAGTTATAGAACGGCGGCGGATCGACGTGACGTCGAAGCTGCGAGCTGAAACCTCCATGCACACCAGGAGTTAAGCAAGCAAACCCCGAGCGCAAGCTAATTCCAGCCAGATGGAATTCCGCCAAATGCAGCTTACGAAGCAACGAATCCTCTGATAATGAATCACCGCGTCTCGGGAATCCCATAACCCACATTCGGCGGCATTGGGATGGGGAACCGGATGATTGGTTCACTTGGCCAACATGAAGCGAGTGACTCTTGACCTAGACACTGAACTCCAGAAGAAGCATGAGCATAATGCAGTAGTATCACCACAAAATACCGAATGACGTACACCAATCATATATCAAATAAGCTCTCCTGGGTATCTTTTGTGCTATGTAACTGAAAACAAACGAAAGAACATATCGCCATCGTCGCCGACGATGTACCGACGTGGGCATCAAACACGTCAGGTCAACAAATCGTGTACCAGCTCAATCCCAACCACTTCAAAATGCAGCCTTCGCCTTGCCTTTATTCCCCTGCATCAGGGCAAGGTACTCAGACCTCTTCCTAATCAAAAAGGCCAAACCCAGCATATAATCCGTCGTATACGTCCGCGCAGAGGTATGCATCAAAGGCTGCACCACTCGCCCCGCCAGCCTCTCGGCCGTCATCCCGTTATGGTCCGCCGCCTCAGCCACATCAGCCCAGAGATTCAACAGCAACTTCAGCAAATTCCTCGCCGGTCCGCGCACCCCTAGCAGCGCCTCCTCCCAGAAATCGAGACACTGGTCCGTCCGCGACCCGTTGCTCACCGTCGCCTGCCGCGAGAGCGAGATCCACCGCTTGGCGACGGACTCGGGCACGAGCGGTTTGGGGAGCTCGGAGAGGAACAGCAGGATCAGGTCCGCCGCCTCGTACACCGTGAACCACTCCCAGTCGACGTCGTCGCCGTAGTTGGGCCCTTCGGAGAACATCCGGCGCAGCACGGCCAGTCGCGAGGCGTCGCCGGGTTCGCCGAAGATGTCCGGGACGGCGACGCCGAAGTCTGTGCCGGTTGTGATGAACTGCACGCACTTGTGCACGCAGAGCGGGAAGTCGCGGTGCGAGGTGTTGCTCTTGCTCCTCATCCCGGCGGCTGGACCCGAGGAGGCGGTGTGGCGCGTCCGGGCGGAGCCGTGGGCGACTTGGATGCTTTTTTGGAGGGATACGCCGAACACGGCGTTGGGCTCGTTGTCTGGCGCTGCTGTCGCTTCCTCGGCGACGACTTTGAACATGGGGAGGGATCTGAGCGACATGCGTCTGCTGCTGGAGCGGCGGACTAGGCCTGGTCTGCTCTCGGTGGTGGTCGGCGGGGTGGCGGCGGTGGCGGTGGGGGGCGCCATGCTGGCTGATGTAGAGGGGCGGGAGTCGACTGTGCGGATGGAGGCGCCCGAGGAGGAGGACGCGGAGCGCTTCTTGGTGGTGCCGAACATGCGGCCTAGCAGGCTGCGCTTGATGGGGGGTGGGGGCGAGGCTACGTCGTCTCTCCCTGCGGTGATGGTGGTTACCATGGTGAACTCGTTTTGCCGGGGTACCAGGACGGGACGGTCCAGTGACATGGGGGGCGGCGCCACGCTGCTGACGGAGAGGGAGCGGCGCAGGTTGCGGGGCGGCGGGGTGGGCGGCCGGTTGCTGGGCATCTCCTTCAGCTCGTCGAGAAGCTCTTCTATCTCCTCGATGGGGAGGGCCAGATCCGGGGACTGCGGTGCGCTCTTGAACGGTGGGTCGTCGTCGCCCATCTCGATGGCGCTGTCGGGCGCGTCGCTGACGGATTTCATGGATGAGGAAGCGAGCTCCGGCTCGAGGTTTATGCCGGTCGATTCGGCGTAGAGCTGCAGCGCGTCTAGGTAGCTCCGGAGTGCGGCGTTCTTCTGGAAATCGCCCTGGAGCTTGGTCGACAGCCGGCCCATCTCCTCCACCGTCTTGGATATGTTTCTGCTCGCGTTCGATGCTTCGGTAGGGCTGTCTCTTCCCGACTCCTTCTCTGCCGCGGAGGTGAAGGCGACCAGATCCAGGGCCAGGCCTAACGTCGACTTGTAACCATCCAGCGTCAACCGCAGCTTGGCCATATGTGACCTGGTCGCCGCCCATCGGAGCTTCTTCGCCTGCGACGAGAGCTCGCTGCTGTTGAGTACCATCACATATCCCTCCAACTCGTTGATGACGGCGGTGCAGTGCTGCAGGACCGTCGGGGTCCGCGCCGCCAGGGCGGGCGGAAAGGAAGAGGCGTCATCTTTCAGGAGGTCCAGTACGCCGTCTAGCGAGTGCAGTTCCCCGGAGAGCGCATCTAGTTCGACCCGGGACTCGCGCACGTCGCGGACAAAGGCGTTGAGGGACACCGACGTCTTTCCGATGGCGGTGCTGAGAGCGAAGCAGCCGGTGGTGATTGATCTGTCCATGACTGCTATCAACGACGTCGAACTTGACTTATGCGGCCCACATTGACAGTCTCCAACACAGAATGTCGAGGGCAAGTTTTGCGAAAGGGTCGGAAGAGGCGACGAGCTTACATCCAGTCCATTGCTGACCGGTCTTTGAAGACACCGGGTCGTGTGTCACCGTAAGCCAGTTACGGGGAAGCCAATAGTCTCTTCGCGCCGTCTCGGCGTTGTGGTTCCAGAACCAACACAACTCGAAGCTGCAGTAACTATGAAGTCGTGCTATCGATATTATACCCTTTGTGAAGAAGTGCGGAAGCTGAGCAGCCACCACGTTTTCCGTGGCAAACAAAGGAATCCATTGGCAATGGGGCGCCATGGTCTGTCTATCTATCCTTAATAGATTCAATAGCTCCATCGCAAGTGCAACACCCTGACCTCCTAATGACCTCCATGACCTCCTCCTTACCCCGGTCTACAGCCCCTCTCGGGTTTTTTTCTCAAGCATTACCAGGATCGGCTTGACGACCGCCCCGCAGACTAGGCGAGTCTAGAGGCAGACCTTCCAGGGCCCCCCCAAGCTTTTGTACTGCAGGTGTGTGTCCAACGAGCGTGACGCTGTTGGCGAGCACGACAAGCATGCAGCTAGCTACCCGTCGCATGTGGACTATTTGCGGTCGCATGCAATTTCTCAACAGGCCCTTGCCCCGGTGTCCCCGTGAGTCGTAGTATTTATGGTGGACTCTAGAGAGTTTCACCGCCCAGGAAAGAGCTTGATTCACCGAAATTCTTCTCCCCTTTCTCCGCTACCCCATCGTTCAACGGCTTTCTTCAGCGTTTTCCGTTGCAACTTTGCAAGTAAGGGATGTGATGGTGATGTTGTTCGTCAATCTGGAATTTCACATTCATGTCGATCTGCCGAGGCGAAACAGCAACCAGACTGAAGAACTGAAGGGTAACGAGAGGGGAGGGGAGATCCGCGAAACACACATGTGGCAGGGTTGCCGAAACCAAGTTTAACTGTTTCCCCCGAGACATGATTGGCCTGGCAGCCAGTTGCTGTTGGGTGGGATCGCTGGAAAGTCCAAAACACCACGGGCGATCATGCCACTTGTAAGGTCCAGCAAGCTTCCGTTCCCGAGCAACCCCTGTCCACCTTGTGAAAGTGAGGGGTGAAGAGGGCCCGTGCTTCGTTGTCGAGGAATTCTTTTGGCGGCGCTTTTTGTGATGGTCGAAAGAAAAGCTTCTTTTGCACAAAGCGCCGGTGCCTCCCCACGTCCGTGATGAGGTCGTTGCCGGATTCGGGGTTGCCTTGACGGGTCAGTTCGCCCGGCACTCGGACCTCTTGTGGCTCGGCTTCCAGTGTTCTGCTGACATCTTGAGTGACCACCGAGCCTGTCAAGTTGGGAAGGTGAGGCTCGTCGGAGCTATAGCCAGGCTGCTATAGGGGTCAATGCAGTTGTTTCAGCCAGCATACAACTGGGTTTCTGCGCCAATGTGGCGTCTGGCGTGATAGTGTGATAGTTGGGCCTGAACCCGTTTTACGCCTCGCCGTATGAGCCCTCTTTCGGTGTCAGTTCCGGCTTTGTGTCTTCGACGCAGAAAGTGGCTGATAACGGTATGCACGATGCTTTGTTGCAGCACAAATGTGCGTCTCAAAATAGCACCTTCAAATTGACCTGGGAAGCTGCTGTTCGAAAGCGGATTTTACAAGAAACTCGAAGGCACATCAATGTCCGAGTTGTCTACCTTCACACGGCGCGAGTCGAGAGTACTGGACTCGGGGTTATCACTGATCGGTGTAGTGCGAGAGAGAAGAACAAGCAAACAGGCACAGCAACGATTCAAGCATACGCAAGACCAAGAAAATCAGCATAGCATTGTATACCTGATGAAGCAAGCCAAAAACCGTGACCGAACACCAATAGAACCAATCTCGAGATACATCTAAACTCCAGTCCAAATCCACAATCCTACATTATGGATTTCATCTGACCATTCGCCACCAGTTTCCTCCTCATAGCCAGAGCCGCCAGCGTGGAAGGCTCCGGACCGGGCAACGCCACCGTCGGGTCAACGCCAATGAACACCAGGAACGGCCCATCACCGCAAGGCTCGACAGCGACGCACACACCGCGCGCCTCCCAGCACATCGGGTGGCCGAACCTGGAGTGGATGAGCCACCTCAGCCTCCGAACGGGCACATCCCTCAGCTCCTCGAGCGACCCGTACCCTTGGTCCGCGAACGCGCGGAAGACGCGCCAGTGGTCCCTCTGCTGCTCGGGAGTCTTCGTCGCCGCCCCGCCGTGCCCGTAGAACTCGCGATCGCACTTGTAGCAGCCGTCGGCCTGCAGGCTGCGGATGAACCGGCACCGCTCGACGGTGCCCTCCCACAGGAGGGACCCTTCGTCGCGGCGGTAGGGGCCGAGCTCGTGCGCGTTCCAGAGGCGGACGATGCGGTTGCAGACTTCGACGGCGTCCTGGCGCGCGAGCTCGGTCGCGAGCCACTCGGCCTCGTCGTTGGATAGGGTGGCGCCGGCGGCGGAGGCGGAGAGGGCCTGGTCGAACTGCTGGGGGCCCGCCGGCAGGGCGAGATGGGGCTCGCCGACGATGCGGGCGAAGGAGGCGAGGAGGGTGCGCTTGAAGTCCGAGTCGTCGACTTGCATCTGGGCGCGGCGGAGGGGGAGGAAGTAGGCGTTGCAGTCTTTCTCGAGGCAGTCGTCGCAGTAGAGGGCTCCCCGGGGGATGAAGAAGCGGTAGGCGTTGTCTTCTTCTGCGATATCGGAGGAGGAGCCGCCGCTGGAAGAGGCGTCGCTGGAGTCATCGTCGCTGGAGCCGGGGAATGACGGCTCCTCGTCCGTGGTGGAGTGGTAGGGGAGCACGGAGTCAGGATCAATCTCTTCCGAGTCCTCTCCGG
>Ga0209127_100788_pt1 | contig 10759 bp, 11 predicted proteins | sample LakSupMetagenome_FD_187469 | JGI IMG/M metagenome (GOLD analysis project Ga0209127, IMG submission 187469) | Freshwater microbial communities from Lake Superior, Canada - Sta WM archaea (SPAdes) (version 2) | ecosystem: Environmental > Aquatic > Freshwater > Lake | place: Lake Superior, Canada...
TCACATTCAGTCCATTCAATATGTCATCACTTACTACCGCCCCGCGCTGGGCAGCACTCGCGCGCGACACCAATGAGACCAAGATCCAGCTAGCGATCAACCTCGACGGCGGCTCCTTCCCGCCCGACACCGACGCCCGCCTCCTCGACAGCCTCAAGGCCGAGGGCCACGCCCACCAGTCCAGCAAGTCCCAGACCATCAGCATCAGCACGGGCATCGGCTTCCTTGACCACATGTTGCACGCTCTCTCCAAGCACGCCGGCTGGAGCCTCGCGATCGCTTGCAAGGGCGACCTGCACATCGACGACCACCACACGGCCGAGGACGTCTGCATCGCCCTGGGCTACGCCTTCGCCAAGGCCCTGGGCACGCCCACGGGCCTCGCGCGCTTTGGCTCCGCCTACGCCCCGCTCGACGAGGCCCTCAGCCGCGCCGTGGTGGACCTGAGCAACCGGCCCTTCAGCGTCGTCGAGCTGGGCCTGAGGCGCGAGAAGATCGGCGACCTGAGCTGCGAGATGATACCGCATTGCCTGCAGAGCTTCGCGCAGGGGGCGCGGGTGACGATGCACGTCGACTGCATCCGGGGGTTCAACGACCACCACCGCGCCGAGAGCGCGTTCAAGGCGCTGGCCGTGGCGATACGGCAGGCCACGAGCAGGGTCGCGGGCCGGGAGGGCGAGGTGCCCAGCACGAAGGGGACGCTCTCTGCTTAGGCGGCGGGGGCGGGGGGAGTGAAGAGGCCCGCGCGGGGTTTGGCGAGCGCGTCCAAGCGGCTTGCGCAGGATACGGGGCGTGGGGATTTAGGGGGGTTCCAAGACGCGGGAACAGGCGCAGGCGGGGTGCAGGAGGAACTACGGACAGGAGAGGGCGAGGTGGGAGATGAGCAGGTAGCAGCAGAGCGGTCTACTCAAGGGGTTCCGCAATCTATGGGAAAGAGCACAGGGTTAATCCTGGGGGAGAAAGACAATTGGGCCAAGATGAAGATGCTGGAGATTAAGAAAACGATAAGGGCGGGCAAACTGCCGCAGCATGATCACGGGAATTCAGAGAGCCCGCCAGAGGTACAGCCAGGCGGAGGGAGTGATGCGGAACTTTGCAAGGAGAAAGCATCCACGACGGCAGCTACCCAGTCTTTGAGGATAAGTAGGCTGTTGCAGTCGGTTAACCTGTTGAACCAGAGCCTCAACCTTCTGCCGACCCCATTGGACGGTGGGCCTCTCGCTGCTGGAGGACGAGCGGGAGGACCAGCCGGAGGACCAGCCGGAGGACCAGCCGGAGGACCAGCCGGAGGACCAGCCAAAGATGAACCGGAGAACAAACCGCTGGAGAACGATCCAAAGACCAGCCGGGGGAGAAGCCGGAGGACCGGACGGAGGGCCAGCCAAGGACGACGCGGAGCCCGAGCCGCCGGAGGACGATCCCAAGACCAGCCGGAGGGCGAGCCGGAGGACAAGCTGGAGGCAGATGACGTTGCTAGCCGCCGAGAAGAAGGACAAGAGCGACGGGGACTAGAAGCCGCATCAGAGAGCGACGAAAGCGAAAGCGTAATTGATGCTTGTAACACTTCCTGAGGTGTCCAAGTCTAGCATTACTTAGACTTATGTCTAGTGGCAGCTCCATGGTTCCTCATGGGAATTGGCTGCGGTTAGCGATGTTTGCAGATTACCACCACATTGCATAGCGTTTGAAACGAAAAAATGTATTAGAATAGACGTGAGTGGCACTGTCACCAGCGGACCTTTACTGCTCCCTACCTTATCAATTATTGTCATAATACATGGGTGCTATCACACTCAGCGAGCCGATCACAGTGTCTGCTGGTGTCTACTGTGGCAGTGTGGCATACCAATGGACTGACTCCACGATGGTGGGGCCGATCTCAAACTCGTATTGAGCCATCATGTCCATCGGATGATCGCATTCCAACCTACCTCTACCACTAACTCAGGCCCCTGCTCAACAGCGTGCGACGGGTTTGAACTTCTGGGAAGGCTACCTCACGTCGCCTGTGTCTCATCTACATTCAGACATCAACTCGGCTCAACCCTTACCACCCTAACATGTAGCGCCGCGGGACCTACATCACCCAACATGAAGTCCCACAATGCGATGAAGGACGCCGAGGCCGTCGACGCCGGCTGGGAAGCAACCCGGGGCGCCATCTACGGAGCGATCAAGTGGGGAGCCGTCACCGCCGTCCTAGGAGGCATCGGATATGCCGTCTCGCCACTATATCGAGGCTTGACCGTCCAATTCAAAGTGTACGTGTTTCTTTCCCTAGTCCGAAACCAGCTGCTGCTTCCCACCGTGCTTGAGTTCACTCATCCTGAACGGGGCACACGGCAACAGTTACATCCAGATGTCCGGCATGGTCTTTGGCAGCATGATAGAAGCCGACCACCGGCTGCGCGAGTACGAGGCGCGAGTGAGGATACAGAAACGACTCCAGAGGGACAGGGCGATGTGGCAGAAATTCGAAGACGAGTATGGCAAGGACGATGATGAGTGAGGGATGAGACTCTTCTCAGTGGACTCTGTAAATGCTCATTCGATGATGAAGACGGCGAGCAAACTGCAAATAGCCGAGCTTTTATACCCAGCTCACTCTTATGTACATACATACAAAACAACCCCGTTACCAGCCGGTTACCGTTCCAGAACCAACAACGCCAGGGCCATGCTAACTTCCAGCCATAACAAATCAATTTTCCTACGACAGCAGTAACATGTCTCCATCACCTCTTCGGAGGCTGGAACCTCTTCGGATCCATGTTCAGCTTGCACAACCGCACCACACACCCGCTCAGCTGCAAGAGCGTCTGCACGCCCTCCAGGATCTTCATATGCGTGAAGCCGATCTCCTTGATGAACTCGAGCTTGGCGTGCTCGCTGAGCGACGGTATCGTCTTGGTGACCTTGAACATGGTGCTGATGATGTCGTGGCTCGAGTACCCCAGGTCCCAGAGCTCCCGCAGCGAGTCGAGGGCGGAGTCGACGTTGCCCTCGTAGCACGCCTTGAGCATGGCCTGCACCTTGATCGGGTGCGGCGAGTCGACGACCTTGAAGACGTTGTCACCCGACACGAACCCGAACCCGGCGTAGGTGCTCTGCAGGTTGTTGATGGCCTGCCGCATGTCGCCCTCGGCCGAGAAGACGAGCGCCGCCAGCCCGTCGTCGCTGTAGCCGACGCCTTCGGCCTCGATGATCTGCAGCAGCCGCTTGACCACCTGCGCGTCCGTCAGCCGCGCGTACCGCAGGATCGCGCACCGCGACTGCAGCGGCTCGATGATCTTGTTGGACTGGTTGCACGCGAACGCGAACCGCGTCGTGTTGCTGTAGATCTCCATCGTCCGCCGGAGCGCCTGCTGCGCGCCCGACGTCATGCTGTCCGCCTCGTCCAGTATCACGATCTTGTGCCGTCCGGGCGGGAGGGTGACCTTCTTCTGCGCGAAGCCCTTGATGCGGTTGCGCACCACGTCGATGCCGCGCTCGTCGCTGGCGTTGAGCTCCAGCACCGCCTCCTTGTAGGCGTCCCCGAGCAGCTGCCGCGCGAGACAGAGCACGCTGGTCGTCTTGCCGATGCCCGGCATGCCCGAGATGATGACGTGGGGCATGTTGCCCTCCTTGGCGATGATCTTGAGGCGCTCTATCGTTTCCGTGTTGCCGACGATGTCGTCTAGAAAGACGGGGCGGTATTTCTCGACCCTGTATGATCAATCGTTAGCATCAAATATGGCCGGATTGAGAGTGTAGGTACCTGGACACTCACCAGGGCAGCTCGTAGGTGGCTGATCCATTCGAGGTCGCTGCCAGCGCTTTCTTGGCTGCAGAGGTCGAGGACTCGCCTATCTCCTCCAATTGCTTTGCAGGCATCTTGACAGAGTACCAAATAAACTCTTTTGGTTGTCGGAGGAAGATGCGTGGCAATGGGCTTTCGTTTTGGGAGGAAGATGTGTGACAATGGACTACCACTCCGAAAGCTGAGGTTGACGCGACGCGAGAGACGCGATCCACGAAGTGTTAAAGTGGTTTTGAGCACGGACCATGTCAGATGTACCAACTCCAAGTCTACAGTCTGCCCCCCATCTACTCCTATCATGGTATAAACTTTGACACGCGCCCAATACTTCATCTTAAATCTTAGTCTTGACTGTCTTACTATTGACCTTCTATCTCTCTTGGAAGAGGTAGTTCACCAGACGCCTTTGCTCAACGCCCAACGCATGAGATACAGTGAAAGCATCAGGGCAATGCCTTTCCCCTCCACGGATACCACCGGCGTTGAACCCGGGACCACTTTCCTTCAGATAAGGTATCCTATGTCCTGTAGTCGCCATTGATGGTACTGGTCCAGTTAGCAGAGCTTGGGGATAGCATGAGGGCGAGCAAATGACTCACATGTACTCGTGGCTGTAGTCGCACGTCCAATAGGTGGCCTGCTTGTCTCCCGTCCCCAACCGCACGAGTATCTCCAGGTCCTCAAACTCCAGGATCTCTGCCGCCCGGGCCTCGTCGACCATCTCCGGCTCGCCGTTTACCAGGAGCTTGAGCTCGGTTGAGCCGTCGGCAGGAATAAAGGACACGTTCGTCTTCTCCGGCACGATCTCGGGCACCTCGTTGATTGCCTCGCCCGGCTCGGAGATCAGGGAATAGCCCGTAGCGCACAGGATCCGGCCCCAGTTGGCGTCCTTGCCGTACAGCGCCGTCTTGACCAGCGGTGACCGGGCGATAGTGCTCGCGATCTTGCGAGCCGCCGCCTCGCTTGCCGAGTCGACTACTCGGATGGTGACGAACTTTGTGGCGCCCTCGCCGTCGCGGACGATTAGTTGCGCTAGCTCGGCCGAGAAATCTGCGAGGACGGTCTGGAAGGCTTCGTAGTCGGGTGATGAGGTGCTGCTGATCTCCTGGCCGCCAGCAGCGCCGTTTGCCAGCAGTGCAACGGTGTCGTTTGTCGAAGTATCGCCATCAATGGTGATGCTGTTGAAGGAGCGGTCGACGGCGTACTTGAGGGCCGAAGGCAGGACGTCGGGCGAGATAGGGGCATCGGTGGCTATGATACCGAGCAGAGTAGCCATGTTAGGGTGGATCATGCCGGCTCCTTTGGTCATACCGGCTATCCTGTACTCAACAGAGGGCGACGAGGGTAGCGAGAAGGTCTTGGAGATCAGCTTGGGAAAGGTGTCGGTCGTGCATATCGCCCTGGCGCAGGTGAGCCAGTGGTCATGAGACGAACCCAGCGCCTTGTGTGCGTTGGAGATGTTGGTCGTAATCTTGTCGATAGGTAGCCTGCACCGGTGTCAGTCTCATATAGGATGCTTGGAGCTGGTAGAAACATGCGCCTCATACCTCTGGCCGATGACTCCAGTGCTCATGACAATCGTGGCCCCTTCGTTGCCGACGCACTTGTCTGCCTCCTGAGCCATCTTGGCGGCATCCTCCAGGCCGCCTTTGCCCGTCACAGCATTTGCACATCCCGAGTTAACGATAACATTCTGTATCCCCCGATTCTTCTTGGCCCTCAGCAAGTCTCGACTGAAGGTGACGGGAGCTGCTTGGAACTTGTTCTTGGTGAAGACTGCAGCGGCAGCACACGGTTGCTCCGACGTAACAAAGGCTACATCAGGCTTCGACGTGTTGCCCGGCTTCACGCCGACGTTGATGCCGGACACCTTGAAGCCCCTGGGATACGTGCCCGACTTTGGCACATACTTCTTTTTGGCTGCCGGAATGGAGCCTTGGGCCGGAGCCGAATAATTCCTCGCTTGTTTGAGCTGGTTGGTCAATTGGACGCGAGACTGCCTTAGGGGCTGCCATAAGCTGCCTGAAGCCATGGCGATAGCCCTTTAAATAGTTACAGATATATGTTCAGAAGTTCGAAAAGGTCAACTGAGCCCTTTAAAGCAAGCCGTCAGTGAGTCAACAGACCAGTGGCTCGGCCAGGCGGTACCGGAGTCGGGGTCTTGACAGGGGTCCTTATCGTGGTTATCAGCGTCCCCGAGACTCGCTATAAATCTGCTCGTCAACATTTTCAAGTTCAATTCCTCCATTTCACCTCGGAGCTCACAGCCCTCGGCACAGCACTTTCCTTCGTCGCACAACCAGTCACCTACATTGTGAGGCGAAGCCAGAGTCATCCTAGGTCCAGGATACAGATGGTTCACCTTTTCAATCAGCTTATTGCTGCACCACAATCGCAAACTCCGGAACGAATGGCAGTGCCCTTCAGGGCTTCCAGGGCTCAAAAAGCTCACAGAGCTTGTGTGGGTCCCACGTGACCCCCACGCTTCTAGGATCTGTTCGGTTCCGATGGCTTTGTCACTCGACTTTCCATTTTCTTCCAACTGGACACGGTTGAACCCAGAAATGGCCAACTTCAATGCGCTCCCCGTCGTTGCCTCTCCTTAACAACTTGCCGCTCGTGAACAGAGCAAGTGCTCTTGATGGGTGACGCTTTTACATTCTCCCAAGAGTAAACTTGTCGTATCTTCCCATCTTTTACGCCCACAACCATCTCACAATGTCGGAGATGATCATGGATGCCTACTGGCAGGCGCCGGCCATGGCCAGGTTAGTCCCCATCCCCTCGAGCTCTGCCCACTGATGGCTTTTACTGACTTTCTGACTGTGCATAGGACGCTCACAACCGCCATCGTGGTGACCTCGATCGGCTGCTACATGGGCTTACTGCCTTTCGGGTGGTTCTACTTTGCGCCGTCGACGCTGTTCAGGTTCCCGCCTGGAATATGGCGGCCCTTCACAGCCTTCTTCCTCTCGACTCCCAAGCTCGGCATCATCCTCGACCCCTACTTCGTATATCAGTACATGACTCAGCTTGAGGTGGGCAGTCCGAGGTTCCCCAGGAAGGAAGATCTGCTGTGGTACCTGCTCACTGTTGGCACAATGATTATTGTAAGCATCTGCTGTCCACCTCTCTTTGGCGTTCCATTTTCCCCCCCACTCCATCCGTCTGTTCATGCCCCTTGCCTTTCCTGCTTCACGTTACTGCACCTCAGCATATCTGCCCGCATAGTGCTCAATTGCTCTCAACTATCGCGGTTCCTGGAACTGAGGAAGATCACCCCTGCACTTCGGCCTGTCCATCATTCGCAAACAAAGGGCAGGCTGCGGTGTGGGCATGGTGGGATGTCATAATGGATGACTCGGGCGACAGATTCTCTACTTTGCTCGGGTGGTTTTACTTGCTCCCTACATTTCAACATCGGGGACACACACACACTCTCTCTCTCTATCGAGATTGATTCGGCCTGGGTCTGGCAACATAGCTAACTCGTACCCCAGGGTCTCAGCGTCTACTTCACCGGAGACGTCTTCTTCCTCCAGGGGCTTACGCTTGCCCTCTGCTACACGGCCATGCAGGACCAGCGCGGGCAGAAGGCTGGCTTCTACTTCTTCACCGTCCCCGCTCAACTGGTACCCTTCTGCATGCTCGGCGCGACACTGCTCATGAACCCGTCTTTCTTCCCACTTCAGGTCGCCGGTCTTGTCGCAGCGCATGCGTACGACTTCTTGACTCGCATTTACCCCGAGTTCGGCGGTGGGCCAAATCTTCTCCCGACACCTGCGTTCTTGTCCCGGTTCGTCCAGACTCCGAGAGTCCTGCGGCGTGATTTTGGCACGGCCTTTAGAGCACAAGCACCCAACCAACCTGCTGCAGGGAGGAGTACCGGAACGGCAGGCTCTGTGCTTCCCGATTCTTGGAGGAGTCGGGGTTCTGGTCATCGCTTGGGAGGCGATTAGGCCTCGAAGTAGTTCTCGTTAAATAGGCTCAATCATAGCTCACGTGTTTGGGCATTGTATGATACCAAAATAAATCCTCGATTGACCATGCTCGTGTTTGTCGAAACCCTAAGTCTTGAACTGAATATCTAGCCCCCGAGTCTGTCGAATATGAACCAATCCAGACCATGCTCGAGAAACAAACAGACTCCCAAGCCGAAAACATGGTCCTTTAGAACTCCTGGGCGTGCGTCTGTGTGCCTTCCAGTTTGTCCGATACAAGTGTAGAATACAAAGCACACATTGTCCTAACCACTGTCAAGAAGCAGCCCGTTGCCCCGTTGACTTCCCAGCGCCAAAGATCCCTCAAACACACTCGCGCCATGAACATCTACCGCTCCCCACATCAAACAGACATAGGGCTCAAAATATCCGGCCTAACAAGCCTACCCAGCGGCACCCTCGCCACCCCGCGCTCCGACCGCGACGACACCGACGACCCCTGCCGCCTCTTGGAACCAGCGGCGGCAGCAGCCCACACGGCGTCGATACCGACCGCCTGCGGCTCGACGGCCGAGTATACCACGTCTTGAGACGTCTGCCTCTGCGCAGCAGCGGCCCACATGCTGTCTATGCTCGCCGCGGGTTCGACGGCCGAGTAGATCATGTCCTGGTAGGCCTTGTGCACGGGCAGCGCCGGGGAGGGGAGGTAGTTGGTCGGGTCGCGGTGGAAGGTTGAGGCGCTCTTGCTTCGCTTTAGTTTGTCTCGGTTGGAGGAGGAGGAGGTGGTGGTGGAAGAGCGTCTGGCGGGATGATGGTGATGGTGGTGTTGGTGGTGGTTGTTGCTGCCCTCCTCTTCTTCTCTGGCGGAGGGGCCGGAGCGGGGGAAGGTCTCGGAGCGCTGGAACTCGGTCTTGAAGACGCTGGGGCTGGCGGCTATGGTTATCGAGTTCCAGGGGAAGGCGGAGGAGGAGTCGCGGAGGCCGAGGGAGGACTGGGTTGTTGGGGCGGGGAGTTTGGTGGTGGGAGGCTGCGGTGGTGGGACTGGCGGTCTCGCAGTGGAGAGTTCGGGCTGTTTGGTTCTCAGCCTCGGCGCGTTCCGCTCAGGAGCGGGCGTGGGCCGTCGGTCGGGGACGGGACCCCTTGCGCGGCTCGAGTTGCGGGACTTGGAGGCGTGTCGCGAGAGGACGCCCTGGTCGTTGTTGCGATTGTGTCGTCGGTCGTCCAGGTCCGAGAGCCTCACCTCCTGCGTCCGGCTGGCGGGTCTCGTGGGCACGGCCCGCGGTGGCGCGTAGATGTTTCCGAGCGACGGACGCCTGCTGCCGGGTAGCTGGCCTACGCCTTCTGTTCCCTTCACAGTGTCAGGCCACTCGGGCTCTTCGGGTGTGTACATAAAGGTTGAATTGGGTATCCAGTGTTGCTGGATGAAAGGTTGGGGTTCATCGTCGAACGGGGTCTCTGGGGGCGTGCAGAGGTCACGACTCGAGAAGAAGTTGCCCGGTTGCACGCCGCGTGGTGGTTCGCGCTTCGGCATGGGGGGTAGTGTCTCTGGGCCGGTCGATATCGCCAGCTTCGGTCGCACGGAAAGCGGGGTGGGTTCCGGGAAGGACGGGCTCGCCAGATCCCTTAGCCCCTCGTCGTCCCCGGCCCGGACTGTAATGGGTGCCTCCACATAGTTAGATGAGACAGCTTTCGATGCGGCTGCAACGCCATACCACTCTTCCGGGGACGGTTCTCCAGAGTCATCTTGGTCTGGTAAAGCCCGGACTGCGGCGCCAGTTCCCCTTGTGTGCGACGCGAAGCCGGGAGGAGAATAACCATCTCTGGACGATCTGAGTTCCGGAGAGTACTGATCCCGACGAGACGCCGGTCTAGGCGCACATTCTTCCCGAGGGGAGGGAAACCTAGGGGAATAGCCGTCCCGAGTGGAGGCCGCCCGCCGAAATCCCGGAGACGCCCGTGGAGAGTAACCTTCCCGCGGGGAGGCAGTTCTCCCATAGCTTCTAGTTTCCTCAACAGACGGTTGATGGGAATGCTGGTAATCGTCCCGTGCTGACGCCTTCTTCACCGATGCTCGCGTATGACGTGGCGAAACGGGTTCTCGAGGGCCCGCAACGTTGTGTGCATCGGAGTAGTCTGGAGCGTTGAAGTAGCCAGCGTCCGTGTGCTCATCGTACGCATGGTCACGGCTGCGAGTAATCGTATCATTATCCCGTCGGGAAGAGGGGATGTTCCGACCGGGCGACTTCTGGCCAGACGGCCCGATCCCTCCCTGTGCAGCCGCAAAGGCTGATTCGCTCGCACCATCGCTGACACTCAGCTCATCGTCGGCATCGCGAGGACGGTCGGGACGGCTGACAAGCTTGGCAAAGGGTGGCATCTCGGTGTTGACCACCAACAACTCCTTTGCTCCACGACCCAGCAGGCCATAGACAGACACCTCGCCGTTCTGCACTCCGAGGACCGCGCTCGTTCCGGCGTAGACAGCATCCCCTTCAACGCCGCACCGGTTCGCAAAGACAACAATAATCTCGTCTTCCCCTTCGGCGCGGATAATGGGTTCCAGGCGCTGAACCCAGTAGGTCAGCGTTTCCATATCTGGTTCCTGAGGTAGCTGTGTGTAAGTTCGCGCGTCCTGCAATGTGAGCCATGCCATGGACACAATGACCAGGTTGGCCTTGACCGTAAGGACGTGGAAGCCGAACTCAAAAGCCGACCAAGGGGTCTGGAATTTGTAGGGGTTGATATCCATGCATATCCCCATGGCGACTGTGCCAAGGTCTTGGATCTCGCCTTGGTAGAAGCCTCCTCCCTCCTTTGCCCAGGTCTCGTCGGTGTAATAGAGGAAGCTCTTCCGGTAATTGGCGACTGTCTCGCCGTCGCCGTTGACCACGATCAGAGAGTTGTAGTGGTCTTCTCCGCTGGGTTCCTTCCTGGCTCGTTCCGGATACCCAACAGCGACGATGCAGTCGTACTTGAGGGCCGTCGTCCTGGCCCATAGTGAGCTGATACCAGACCCAGG
>Ga0209127_100789_pt1 | contig 10754 bp, 8 predicted proteins | sample LakSupMetagenome_FD_187469 | JGI IMG/M metagenome (GOLD analysis project Ga0209127, IMG submission 187469) | Freshwater microbial communities from Lake Superior, Canada - Sta WM archaea (SPAdes) (version 2) | ecosystem: Environmental > Aquatic > Freshwater > Lake | place: Lake Superior, Canada...
ATACTATGATCTTCTTTCGGCAGAAGATCATGTTGGGGACTCAAAGGCAAAAGGCATCGGTCTTTGAATGCCTTATCTCGGGGGAGTCACGACGAACCGGAGCAGAGATACGGCTGACGCTCTTGCTTTGGAGGTCCGGGAACATGCAAAATTGTCAAGAGATTGGATATTTCACTTCAGGATTAGTAGCAATGTCAGTAGGTATTCGCAGCAAATTGATACCTTTCTCGTCTTGGGTAGCACGCCGCTCAAAACGACTCAAAGAGACACAGGTTCCTCGTGTCCGTCATGATGCCAGATGCCGACAGCAGCTATCCAGTGCTTCAGGATTGTCGGTAATGCGTCTGGTTCGGAATGTGAGATCAACATTGCTGCAGGAATAAGGATCAACAGCTACACTAATGCATCCCAAGTGCCAAGACCGCACCAGCGCGGGTCCCTATTGGGATGTGCTCCTGGGTGGCTGCATATTGTCTCAGACTTGAGGTCCGAAGCACTCAAGTGAATAGTCTAGCAGGTTCTGGACGACCATGAACGCTCCGAGCCTGTGAACTTGATGAGTTGAGGAATGAAGGCCCGACTGTCTATCTTCGAAGCTTTCTCGACTCAACAATTGCTGCACTTCACAGATGCGCACGGTTGCGAGCAATGTCTACACCAATCCCACGTCCCAAAGGCGTCCCATTTCTGGGAAACATCTTTGACGTTAATCCGGACAACAGGTGTGCCCCATTCCTGTCCAGTCTAAGTCTACCTCTAACCCCGCTACGGTTGGGCATCACTGAAGAAGCTCCCTGAGACGTACGGAGAAATATTCCAGATCAATGTACTCGGGAACAGAGTCGTCTTCGTCGCGAGGGCAAGACTCGCAGAAGAGTCTTTGCGACAAGAAGCGCTTCCGCAAGTACATCGGCGGTCCAATCGTCGAGATCCGACAGGCAATCCACGACGCCCTTTTTACAGCCTTCGATCACAAAGAGAGCTGGGCAATTTCCCATCGCATCATAGCTCCCAAGCTGTTGCAACAGGCAGTTACACAATGGTTTGACGAGATGCGGGACATCGCCTCCGAGCTTATTGAGAAGTGGAATGGCCTCGGTGCCGACAACACGATCTCCCCAATGGCGGAGCTCAACAGACTCAATCTGGAGGTGACAACCATGACACTTTATGGCAAGCGGCTCAACTGCCTCAGCGGACCAGAACACCCCATGTTTCAAGGTATGAGCTCCAACTCTGTAAGTTGAGGGTGTAAGACCGAAACTGAAATCGTGAAGCCATGGAAGTTGCAACTTCAGAGGCCATGAGACGGCCTACGCGCCCGGGCATCCTGAATTGGCTGGTATACGGGAGCAAGTCTAAGAATGCCAACGCCACAATGCGCAGATACGGCGCTGAGCTCATCGACAACCGCAAAGCACATCCCACAACTCGTCAGGGCGTCATGGCTGCCTTATTTGAGGGCAAGTATCCTGAGACGGGCAAGTCTCTGACCGACTCGCAGGTCATCGACGAGATAGTGTCGATGCCAATCGGCTCAAGCACCGCACCGTGCCTTGTCAGCTCAGCCATTTACTTCCTGCTCAAGCAGCTTCATATCATGGCGCTCGCGCGTGAGGAAATCGACACGGACGTTGGAAGCGGCGAGTTCAAGCAGGAGCATCTCTCCCAGCTCAAGTATCTCGAAGCAAGTGTCCGTGAGTCCCTCCGTCTGTCGTTTGCCGCCCCGGGATTCAACATCGAGCCCATTCCAAGCAATGACAAGCGGCCCATAATGCTGGCAGGAGGGACATACCAGGTCGCTCACGATCAAGCAATGATCGTTGTGCTGGCAGGAGTGAACAGAGATCCTGCTGTCTTTAGCGAGCCCCTGAAGTTCAGGCCGGAGCGCATGTTGGGAGATGCATTCGACAGCCTCCCTCCTGGGGTCAAGAAATAGTTCGGAAACGGCGAGAGGGAGTGTATAGGGAAGCACTGGGCCTGGCAGTTCAGCGTGGTCGTTCTGGCGAAACTTCTCAGGGACGTTGCCTTGGAGGAGGTCGATCCTGGGTGTACACTTGTCCAGTATGGCTGGTTCAACCTTAGACCAGTGGATTTCTTCGTCAAGGTCGAGCCGCGATCTCCCTAGAAGGTCTGGTCTTGCCCTTAGCCATCTCTATCTTTTGTGAGCGGGTCAAGGTTTTCGCCTTTCTCTCCGGTAGGAATGCCGTAACATCAAGGGGATCAGGATGCGGAAGCAAATCCTGAACAAGTTTGGTGCAGACTCACCGACCTGGTTCATCCCTGTCATCTCTAGCTGATATGGAGTCGGATTTGGGTGGCGGGAAGAGTGGGGCCGCTCCGCGGTACCTGCTACCTTAAGGTATCCACAGAAAGTACCCACATTGCGGGATGACCGCAAGTGGTCTGGGCTTCCAAGACTACCTTACCCCTGAAGAACGCCGCTACACTATACCTTGGGTCTCCTCCCTGAAACAAGCAAGTTGTCCAGAAAACACACACTATATAAACAACGTTATCAACGCACTGTTCCAGCGTCGCTCAATGAATATAAATCGCTGCAGTCGTCCACTTGGGCACACGCTTCTACGGCGCAATTGCACAGCAAAATCCTTCAAAACCCAGTCAATATTCTACACAACAACAACTCACCTGGCCAAGAAAAGAGAAAGCCCACTTCTATCAACGAGTTACAAGCAATCTCCACGGCCCAACTGCTCCCACTCATTCCAGCCTAACTCCGTCAAAATGTCAACCTCCTTGCCCCCAACCCAATCAGTCCCCCTATCCTCCTCACTAACCAATATCCTCGCCGACCTCGAGCACTTCAACCAGACCAAATGGGGCTGGGTCATATACCGCTGCGCCTACGGCACCGCCGGCTCGGACGAAGCCTGGGCGCGCTTCCGCCACATCGTCGAGGCCCGGTCCGCAAGACGCATGGCGCGCCCGGACGTCCCGCCGGAAGCCGCCGACGCCCTGGAGTGGAACTTCGTGTCGGACCGCGACGCGCTGGAGGGCGCGTCGCGCGACCAGCTGCGCCGGCGGTTCCGCACCTGGGCGGACGAGGCAGCCGTGCGCGAACGGCGGCGGGCGCAACCAACGGGCCAGGAGGATGGCGGGGGAGGAAAAGGGGACGTGGCTGGTGGGCTGAAGAGCCAGCGGTACGCGTACTTCGTGCAGGTCGATGAGGAGGCGCTGCGAAGCGTGGTGGATACTGACCCGGGTGATCGGAGGGATGTGGGCTGGGTGAATCTCGTGCGGGCGGACGAGGAGCAGGACTTTGGACGTGGCGGCGGGGGTGGTGATGGTGAAGGCGATGGTATGGCCGCCTCGGAAGTTGCGGTGGATGAGGGTTGGATGATGATTGCTTCCGACATGCTGGGGCCAGACTTCTACGATGCCATCGGGCAGATGCCGGAGTATTGGTACAGTTTCTACGCGCCGCCTCCAGCGGTGGTGGCCTGGTAAGCTTGGACTCGTCACCCGAAGCATGGGAAGCATATGGCATATTCTGTACAGACAAATTAGACAATAGCTGCGGGTACATCCATTCATCCAAGCACCCTGTATCCAAGCACCCTGTTTCACTCAGTCTTCAAACGCGTATTTCAGGTCATCAATCTTGCCCTCCAATTCTTTCAGCTCCTTCATGACGCTCTCCCTGAACGGTGCCTCTTCCGCCGAGAATGCGTTCCGCGCGTACCTGATTGAATCACCCATCCAGGTACGCGCAAATTGTGAGACTTGCCGGAAGTAATGAGGATCTGTATCGGAGATGGAATTAGTTAGCTGCTTCCGATTGCACTCGGAGAAGTGGTAAGGAAAAAGGGGGCTGGAAGACTTACAGGCCTCGTTCCAGTGAGCGGACAATCTGTTTGATGGCGCATTAGCTCTTGATTGCCAGGGCGGTAACAATCAGGATATCGTGGATTTGACTTACCCCTGTGCCTGTGGAATGGCCCTCTCGATACGCTGCAGAGCCAGCTGGACCCTAGCAACCCCGGCGTCCTGCTCGGTGATAACCGTAGCGTCATTGAGGTACTCAAAGACAGCCACAGTCTATTGTTGCGAGGTTAGAGACCGACCAATAGTGAGCATCGGCAGTACGGGCTTGCTCACCTCTCGAAGTGGGGCCAAGAACGACTCGACAGACTCCTCGTCCCCAGCCGCAGCAGCATCCACAAAGCCTTCGAAACGGTCAGGGGACATGGGGCGGTTGAAGATCTCCAACCTTCCCTTTGCAGCATTTACCGCGTCTCGCAAAATCACGAATGGAGTTGGGTTTGTCATTGAGCCTATCTGCTCGTTGACATACTGGTCAGGCTGACGTATCTCGAAGTCTGACGGCAAGGCGTTTGCAGACCGCCAGACGTTCAGCCAAAAGTCGTCGGCAATGGCCGCGGTCCGCGTAGGGTCTCCGGCAGGTATCGGGTTACGTGCCGTCACGGGAGCACTGTTAAAGTGATGGGCGTGGTTGGCTATGGCCGGAAATCGACCTAGGACGAAAGCCAACTGCACCAGAGAAGTGTACTGTCAGTCAACCCATTTCCCACAACACTTGATCAAGGCATATTCCAGAAGTTACTTACAGGGATAATGTGCTCGACTTGTCCACCGGTTGGAGGCGTGTCGAGATTCTCAAAATCCGTCGGACGCACGGCCGGGTCGTTGCAAGACCTTGACCGCATCTGGTACCACTGTCTAGCGAGACCCCGCAAGTTGTTGCGTAGGTTTCGCATGTAGTTGGGCGGCGTCGGGTACGTCAAGGACCACTGGAGAACTATCGCGCCCGCAGTGGTAACCCACTTGAACTGTCTCGGGGGCCCGCGCTTCTCGAGCTCATGCAGACTTTCTCCGTCGCGCTTCTTGTTGCCCCAGGCATCCCCGGCAATGGCACAGGCCGACGGGTCAATGTCGCAGATTGTCACAGTGCACTCGAGCGGCTCAGGCGGAGGCTTGCTGACTTTGCAGCAGCCTGTACGCTGTCTTCCCCCTACTCTTCGTCAGCATTTCAGGCGTCCACACATATGCATATGGGAAAGAGTAAGGAGAGTTCCCAGACTTACAATGGCAAGCAAACCATCCAGGCTCTCCGTTAGGATCGTTGACCACGGCCACTTCATCTATCTCGCACTTAGCGTTGGGGCAGTCGGGCCAGTTCCCTCTCCACTCGCAATCGTGCAGGGGCGTATCCAGAGGACAGCAGTATTTCTCTGTGATCTCAAGAGTTAGCAGCGGCATCTTTGAAGATTCGGGGTTCCACTTTCGAACCTACGGGCTTTGATGAGAGTGCAACCCCTGGCTGCTTCTATGACCTCCTTCTTGTTGGACGGACAGTCGCCGCCACTGGTTGATCGGTAAGCACATGAACTAGAAGAAAGGACGGCAGAGCAATAGTTATGAGAAACTCACCAGGAACTCCATTCACAGCCATCAATGACACCTTTCCAGTCGCCTGCTTCACAGCAGAAAGCTTTGACACCTCGGCTGCACTGGTTCGTACCGCTTTCGCCATCGAAGCCGGCTCCCTTGCCACCCCTATTATCGATAACGTCAATAACCGAACACACATAGGTTGTGAAAGGAATGAACCCGACCATGAAGATTTAGTAATAGTCGCTTCTCCAGCATGACATTGGCCGTTGCAATCGCCGCCGCTCCCACGCCCTAAGATTATTAGAGCAGAGTCAGCAAGGGCCTCTTGGAAATCAGACAGTCTAGAGCTCAGGTATACGTACACATGCACTTCTTGGGTGCCGTAGCCTGTGGGCAGCAGATGGGCTTGCCTTCGTCACCTTTCTATAAGGCCGTGTGTCAGTATCATCACCGAGTGTTCGTCGGTCAATAGGTGCACGACTGGCGCTCAAGAAACGGCGTCACTTACGTCGCATCCATCCCTATCCCATCCCACCAAGGTGAAGCCCTTGTCACACCTCAGGTCTCTAGCAGCCTTACAGTCGTAGTCCTTGAGAACCTTGCAGTCCTGGCCATTCTCACCGATCAAGCTCTGCGCAATGCTCGTCTCGGTCACCGCGAACTGCTTCTGCGCGAGATTCACGTGCGCCACCTCCTTGCCCATGAACCCGCTCATGGCCGAGTACTTGTCATCGTCCGTGTCGACGGCCCAGATGAGACTGCCGCCGAAGCCGATAGCGTTGGCCCACGCGATCTTGGCGTCGAACGTCTCGCCGTCGTCGTACGAGACCCACTGGTTCTTGTCGAACACGAGGTACTTGACCGCGGCCTCCTCGTCGAAGACCGGCTTGAGGCCCGAGACCTGCTTGAGGACGGCCTGGATCTCGTAGTACATGAGGATACCGGCCGTGTCGGAACAAGGGCCGGCGCGGGCGCCGCCGGTGAACGGGCAGCCGGGCTTGGAGCACGAGGGGTCGGCGAGCTCGAAAGAACGGCCGTAGAAGCCAAACCCGAGGCTCACCTTTGAGGGCTGGACGCCAACCCGCCAGAGGAGCTCCGCCGCGAGCTTGATCTCGGTCAGGTTGGTGTGGGCCTGGGCTATGGCGCCGATGGGGTTGTTGCGATCCCTATTTTCCCGCGTGTAAGCTGGCTTGTACTGTGGACTGCGACGAATGGAATAACACTTACCATGTACCATGGAGATCATAACTCATCAGGTTCGTCCAATCGGCGTATTTCAATAAGCCAGGAACGTCGAACCAGCGAAGATACCAAAACGATGAGGGGATTGTGAAGGTGATGCCGAGCTGCCGCGGGGACGCGTTGAATGTCTGGCGTAATGTCTTCATCAGAAGGGTGAAGTTCTCCGTGTCCTCCGGCTTTCCACCGCGGTCAGGCGCGCCAGGATACTCCCAGTCGATATCGATGCTTTCGAATCGGAATGTCAGCTAATCAACCAATGACGACAACGCGTAACCCGAACCCTAACCCTGCTTACCCATCAAAGCCATAGCGGTTCATGAAGTTCACGCAGTTGTCCGCGAACTTCTGGCGGTTAGTTTCTGAGGAGGCAATCTCGCTGAAGAGCGGCTGAGTCACGGAGCCGATGTCATTAAAGGTCCACCCTCCAACAGAGATGAAGACCTTCAGGTTGGGATTGAACTGCTTCGTGTCTGTGGTTGTTCTGAAAAGGCTCTCAGGGGTGTCTGCGTCCATGGTGACCAGCTCGTAAGAGCCCGGTGAAATGAAGGCGAATGCATAGTTGAGATGTGTCAGCTCGCTGAGCGGCATGTCGCTGGGCTTCTTGTTATTGCATTGGGAGCGGTAGCTCCAAGACTCGTAGTAGCCAATGACTTTTTGGCGGGCAGTAACGTTAGATTTGCATGGTGGGCTCATATATCTGAGGTTAAAAGACACGACGCACCTCTGCTTAGGACTTGGTTCGGTGGTGAGCCTCCAGGCGGCTTAGGGTTCATGACACAGTTAGACTGGCAGTTTCCAGTACAGAAATCCTAGCAACAGGTCAGTATCGTACAAAGACGAGCAACATAGTGTGCTCACATGTGTAGTCCCGCAGAAGCCAAACTCGCTGCAGCACGTATTCAGAGGGCAGGTCTTCCCTGAGTCCAGAGCATATTGGCCACATTCCGCATGGGCTCCGCAGTTAGAGACGCAACCAGCGCCGCAATAGGTAGGGCCATAGCCACAGAAGCCGCTCCCGCCACAGCACGCCCCGTTTGCACAGGGGCGGCCAGGACCACAGCTATAGTCATCGCGCCGGGCGAGATACGATACATTGCTTGGAGGAGCCGTTGATGCAGACTCGAGTTCTTCCAAGCCACCCCGGAAGGCGCGACTTTGGATTACAGGAGACTTGGCTGGTGATGGAGAGTCATGGGCAGCTCGGCCGAGGTAGAAGCCGAGGGAAACGACCGACAGAAGTGCAAAGAACGGCAGCCAGGCTCGGAGACCCCGTAGCCCTGGAGAGGATTTCATCGTCCCAAGTTACAAAAGATTGTGGGGCAGGACTGGTAAGACCACCTGGATAACGAGAGACGGAGACGAGGATGAGGTGGAAGGATGAGTCTTTAGCTACCGGAGCATATGGGCTCCTTATCTTACTTGTCTATTGTGATGCTCCCAACCGTGTGACCATTACAGGGTCGAACCACGACCCCCTAATCGGCCAAAGTTCTCGACCAGAACCTCCTATTACAGAGTGGTACCCGAGGTCCGGACTATCGGACGCTGCGGCAGAGGACGATCTAACGGCAGCACGTCTTATGTGCTTAATCTCCGTGTCCCCTTGGTGGCGCATAGGATCGCTCCGTTCCGTCAATTAATGGGGTACTTTTGAGCCTTCGTTATCCCCATTTGGCGGGATGCCGGCTAGAGGATATGCTGCAGCCGCGCATCGTTAGCTCTACGCGCCGCTATAACAATGGAGCCGCGCCACAGGTGTCATCGTTCGTCTTGGCCTGTACATTTGCCAATCTACTATGCACGGCCTCAGGGGTTTTGCGTTAAAAATGGTGTTTTCTATGTAACCTAAGACACGCGCGACTGCCGACCCACGCAACAACCGGTTTTTGCCCGCTGTGTGACAGCAATTAAGATTATACGTGGAAAGTACCGCAACCATGAGGAGGTGATTCACAGTCAGCCCATAAGGCAATATTGTGTGACATCGTTGGATACAGGGCTCCTATGCTCCGAGATCTAATCAAAGACCGACATGGAGGAAGCCTGGCAACTCTGGACCGCGGTTCTCCTGGCGAACAAGCCGGCACCTCTTCAAGATACATGATCCCCTGCCTCAACCCCATCGTGTTTTCTATCCCTCGAAGTGATACTCAAGTGTCCGAGTCTCCAGAGACATCCAAGTCAGCAGAATGGCATTCACTCGTTTTATTTCCCCCCTTCTGCTGCTGCTCTTGACAGCGGTTGGCTCCCAAGCTCAACAATTTCAAGACATCCAACTGGGACTGGACTATCCAGACGTCAGTGAGCAATGTCTTGATGCACTCAACACGACCGTTGCCAATTGTCCCAGTTTCCTGATCGGTGCCTCGGTTGACAACCCGCGGCTCGATTCTGATCACCTCGTTGCGCTATGTACTCCATCATGTCGTACGGGCTTGACAAGCACCCGGAGCACCATTGCTTCGGGTTGCAACACAGCCTCCGATACTATAACGATCGACGGAGTCGTGTTCCCTGGTATGATGACTCTATCTTCCCTTTAGAGGATGAAGCACCTTTGTCTAACCATTGGCTCGGCGTGTCGTACAGCTACCTATGTGATTGACCGTTTTCTATACACATACGATCTATCTTGCAGGAAGGATGCGTAAGTTACTTCTCATACCTAAAACCTGATTGGGTGCGTCAATTAATCATCTCACTCCTCCGACTATAAGAGCTACGGGCCAGTTTTGTGACGAGATCTTGACCTCGTGGCTGGGAAGCAGTGTGCTTACCACTGCTCAAAACTGCTCGGATTGCATGCTCGGTATCATCCAAACGCAGTTGAATTCCCCCTTTGGCTACCACGCTGAGTTCGCGGCCGACTTCAGCTCCATGACAGCTAGCTGCGGCGCCGCCAACTACGCCTTCACATCCCCTACGGCGTATGCCGTTAGCACCATCGCACCCATAACGACTCCCGAGGCCACATGTTCGACTCCCTACGTCGTGCAGTCCGGCGAGAGCTGCGACTCCATCGCCACATCCAAGGGCGTGCCAACCTATGCCATCATCAAAGCCGGCGCGCTCAACGGGGCATGCACGAACCTGCTCGCTGGCGCCTCGCTCTGCCTGCCCCAGCCGTGTACCTTGTACCGCGTGCAGTACGACGAGACTTGCGACACCATCATGGCAGCGAACCCAGGCCTATCGGCAGTCCACCTGCTGGCATGGAACCCCAACATCAATGCGTTGTGCTCAAACGTGGCCGACCTTGCCGAGACGCTCATCTGCGTCTCCCCGCCCGGCGGCGCGCCCGGAGAAGGTACCACCACGGACACCCAGCCTACTCCGACATCACCTGCCGCCACTGCCGTGCCGAAGCCGACGAACGCCAAGGCCGAGTCGAACGCCCAATGTGCGGCCTGGTACACCATCCAGGACGGCGACTACTGCCAGAGCGTCTCGATCCGCCAGCAGATCGCTCTACGGGACTTCTACTTCCTTAACCCATCCATTGACGAGAATTGCACGAGCTTGTGGCTAGACACGGCATACTGCGTGCAAGCAGTAGGTGACATCAACACGTATACGGGATATCCATACTCGGCCACTCAAGTCTACACGCTGACGTCGGCGACCTACGCGACCACGACTAACACGCTTTCAACGGTAGCGCCAGTCGTGACGCCCATTGTGCAGCTGCCGATTGCATCTGGGAGTCTGACTAACTGCGCCAACTATGTCGACGGCGTCCAAGTGCCCACAGTGCAAGATCAGAACGTACAGCCTGACCACCCCACGATCACGAGCAACATCAACTCTTGCGACTACGCCACCACAGCACACGGAGTGTTGCTTGCCGACTTTTTGGCCTGGAACCCGAGCCTAGCATCTGTAACTCCATGCATGCTTCAACCGGGGTACCGGTACTGCGCTCTGAACAGCACCTCATCGGCGCCGCGTAAGTAAAACGCAACTCTCAATCTCGGATGGTCACGGACCCATGATAGACTAACCAATTACTGGACAACTTAGCCCAAAACGCAACCAACGGTCTCTGCTTGGAGGATACAGGCACGCCTTACCCAGGGACAGTATCGACCTGCTCCTGCTTCACTCGTGTCTACGGGCGGGATGCTGGAGGTAAG
>Ga0209127_100790_pt1 | contig 10734 bp, 12 predicted proteins | sample LakSupMetagenome_FD_187469 | JGI IMG/M metagenome (GOLD analysis project Ga0209127, IMG submission 187469) | Freshwater microbial communities from Lake Superior, Canada - Sta WM archaea (SPAdes) (version 2) | ecosystem: Environmental > Aquatic > Freshwater > Lake | place: Lake Superior, Canada...
CACGAGCCCGAGGCAGAACAGTCCGATCAGGAACGCCTTGCGGTGCGCTGGGATCCGGCTCTGGATGATGATCGGTATCGGGTACATCACGAGCAGGATGTCGGTGAGGATGTTGCAGATGGCCATTGTCAGGAGATTGGCGTAGCCCTGGCGACACTTGGGCCCCGGATCAGGGGAGACCTGCCAGTAATGCGGAAACGGCTGGCATTCCGCCAATGTGCTGATCACGACGGCGAGGAAGGTGACCACGAGCGTGCCTCGCATTATCATCATGGCACGCGCCGATGACTTCTCCCGCGTGATGCCCTTAAGCCGCCTGAAGAACTCCAGTGTCGCGGCCTTGAGCGTCCATAATCTGGCCGAACATTGTCAGATTCCGTCGATGCAGTCAGGAAAGCGTGGGCAACTCACGTCGCCGCGTCGAATATCCGGCTGAGCAACACCAGTCTGCTGCCGATCGACCGCCTGTGCAGCTCGCCTTCACTGAAGGCTATACCATCTATGCCGTTGAGGTTCACGTTGTTCGTACCGTAGAGAAGGACAACATGTACAAGAGCCATGCGAACGAACAGAGGGAACAGCGCTGCCGCCGCGATCGTGTCTTCGCGGAACAGTCTCTCGACCCGGATGAGACGCCCTGTTACCCGGAGGAGAATAAACGTCGCGCAAAAGACCGTGATCCACCAACACACCAGCAACGTTGGTTTGTCCTCGCTGAAGGGCCTCGTCGGCGGGGCTGCGCTGTAGAGAGGCATGATGGCGACTTGTTCAGTTGCGTTCGCTGCTGTCCTCGACGAGCCGCAACATCGGAAGGTCGAACGAACTGTTGAGTAGTAGAGCGAGGTCGGGATGCACCCGCTGCGTACACCTGGAACACTTCAACTTTGATTCACTTTCGCAAAGTCGTCGATCAGTCTGGGATCATAACTGGCGGCGCCGCGAACCTAGAAGGGCCTCCTGCTGGACCCTGAACCATGACGCCAAGCGAGATAGATACGACACCTGGTTGCCAACCATGTGGCGTTCAGGGGTAACAGTTCATCGAGCCCCTGTTCCTCCCCCTGTCGTTGGGCGATGGTCACCTGCAAGGGGTAGTAGTAGGCAACCTTGCCGGGGCCTGCTATAACCAGCCCCGGCAAATCACTTGCAGCGGTTGCGTGATTTTGCACCCAGCCCTCCAATCCGGGGACCGCATTGGACATCGGCGGGCTCATCCCAACGGCGTATAGCTTGACCGAAGCTGGTGCAGTAGCGAGGTTATAGCGCCGTCTTTGTCGGCTGATTCTCTCTTATCTCCCAGCGAAGCCTATGTCGACCCTCAGGGTCACATTCTAATTCCCAAGCGTTTCGTCGATGTAACGCGTTTCCACTAGCCTCTGTAGGGCTAAGTTGGGGCATCCCAGAGCTATCTGTGTCCAAGGTGCGGCGATAGCCCCTTCTTCGGCGTAAGCTGACCGGCGAGCAATGGCACTATCGCAGCTTATCACGGTCGCAGTCGCGAAACCCCACACAATCGGTTAGAGCCATTGGAACGCTGAAGTGGACCGGTGTATCGGCTGAGACTGATTGGCAACCAACAAGCGCTACACGTAGCGGATCGCGCAAGAAAAAGGTCGGTTCGAACACCACCACCACCACCACCACCACCGCCGTCGTTCAAACATGCCATGAAACGCACACAATGGACTGGTCGCTTGATGGCCAAATCCCGGTTATCTCCATCTCTTTCTGGAAGCGTGCATACTGCAAGGTACGTACTGCACTGCAGCAAACCAGAACCGTTGAGAACTTGGCAATTCTTTCCGCCAGAAGAAAGGGGTCAGTCCTTTTTCGACCGGTCGCGATTCTGGCATCAGAACCTCCTCCGTGGGTGAGCCTTGAACATCAGTGGATTCTCCGAGTTGGACAAGTGGACAAGCTTTTTAGTTTTTGCAGTGATCGTCAGGTCGTGGATACGGCGTCACCGATTTCGGGGCAGCAGATCTAGTGTACACGTGTACATGACGGCGATTGTACGAATATGTGCACGTGTAGATCGATACATGATGGCCTTGGGAAACGAAAAACGTGATCCTCGTCATCGGGAAGCGTCGCCGGCACAACGCACTGCTTCGAGCGACTCGGCCCGACATGCGTCGTCGTCCCTGCAGCTACTGCAAGCCACACAGACGCCTCGTCGCGGATTACCTGGTACGGTACTGTGATAGCTGGCAGGTGATAAGCCGAGGTAGAACTTGCGACTTCCCAGACTTCAGACTTCCAGACAATGGCCATGAGGCCAAAGGTATCGCACAAGAACAGCCAGCCACATCGTTGTCTTCCGTAGCAGCGAGGCATTGCCGTGTTCCGGTGTCGTGCAAATAGCGTCGGGATCCTCGTGATAATCCGGCCCACGGACATCGGCTGTTGCTGTTGTGGAGAAAGCCGACCGGAGAGACGGACGCATTGACCCTCGGGACTCAAAAAGTGATCCGATTCTGGCGATGATCTTTGGGTCGCTCATCAACCTTCGCTGATGCGACAGATTGACATTGCACGACACCGCACGACTCAGCTGCTGATGGGACGGATCGACAGCGCACGACTCAGCTGCTGCTCTTCCGTATGCCATCGCCCAGCCAACCACCCTGCAGATCATCCCATGCAGCGGTGACCAGCCTTCCTGGTAGGTATAGGGACGGCATCGAGATCTACCTACACGCATACTACCAGGTACCTTGACAGGTGATCATCCCAGTCAGCCAAGAATGCAAATGCAAAAGAAGATCACGATTTTCCAGTCTATCCTGCCCATCTACTACTGTCTGTATCGCAAGCTACCAGGTATACCTACAGAAACCCCCTCAAACTCTCCGCAACCCCCTTCACATCCTCATACACATGCCAATGTCCAACCCCCTCCAGCACCACTCTTCTCGCATCCCCCATCCTCCCCACATACCCCTCGCAGAGCGCCGGAGGGCTGACCTTATCCTCGTCGCCCGTAACAATAACCGTCGGCATCCCCAACCCCTCCACCTCGAGCTCCCTGCCCCCACTCCCCGCCAGCGCCTGGCACGCCTTCGCGTACGCCTCCGGGTCCTGGCCTAGCAGGCTAAGCCGCACAGCCGCCACGGCGACCGGGTTCTCCCTCTTCGTGCGCTCCGACGTGCCCGCCCCCACCACCGCGTCGACGACGGCCGCCATGCCTTTCGTCCGCGCCAGCGCCGCGCGCGCGTAAGACCCCTCGCTCGCGGGTTTGGGGAGCGGGGATGGTGGGGGTCCGACGAGGACGAGTTTCCCCACGAGGGAAGGGTTGTCGAGGGCGAAGCGCATGGCGACGAGGCAGCCCATCGAGTGGGCGACGAGGGTGGCAGGCTTGGACGCCGATACCCCGGCCAGCTGGAAGACGCCGGCGAGGTCGCAGGCGAGGGACTCGATGCTCAGCGCGGAGAGGGGATGGGTTGGGCTGAGGCCGTGGCCTTCGAAGTCGAAGAGGTGCAGGGTCGCTTTCTCTGTCAGGGATAAGGCGGAGATGAGCGGGGACCAGTAGTCCTTGGTTCCGCCGAGCCCGTGGACGAAGACGATGGAGTCGTCGCCCGATCCGAGGCGCTGGTAGTGCAGCGGCTTGGAGTTGATCTGCGTCAGGTCGGCCCTTCCTCCGATGGTCTTCGCCGCGTTCGTTAGGGTGAAAGCGGAGTGCGACGAGACTTGATCGACGGTTGCGTTGGCGGCGGAGGGAGACGCTATCCTGTTGCGGAGAGTTCCGAGGCCGTCTACCGTGACCGAGATCTCGTCGCCGGGCTGGAGGAAGACGGGGGGCTTCTTGCCGATACCGACGCCGGCGGGGGTTCCCGTCGCTATGACGTCGCCCGGCTGCAGGGTCTGGCCGGCCGAAAGGGTGGCAATCAGCGTAGGGATAGAGAAGATAAGTTCTTTAGTCGTCGCGTCCTGTCGTGCCGCCCCGTTGACGTGCGTCTGGACGCGGAGCGTGGAGGGCAGGTCTTCCTTGGGGACTGCAATCGGGCCCTGGACGCGGTAAGTGTAAGGCCAACGATTGTGCGACCGAGCAGAAGGCGCTTCTTACCATTGGGCAGAACGTGTCTGCCGATTTGCCGATGTAGAACTGCTTGTGGTCCCGCTGCCTCTCCCGAGCAGTCACATCGTTAACGATGGTATACCCCCAGACGTGCTCCCACGCATCCTGCTCGCTGATCCTGAAGCCCGCCTTGCCGACGATGACCCCGATCTCGCCCTCGTAGTCGAGGCTCTCCGTGAAGCCAGCGTGGGGGTAGATGTCCTCGCCGTCCGCTATGATGGAAGTGGCCCGCTTGGTGAAGATCACCGGATGGCTGGGCCTGTCGACCTTGTCGGAGCTGTCGTACCCGGAGTTGTTGAACTCGCGGGCGTGCTCCATGTAGTTCTTCCCCACGGCGAGGACATCGCGTCCGGAGATGGGGGGCAACTTCTTGACGCTGGATGCCGGGATTAGGCTCCCGGCAGCATTGATGTTGCGCGTTCCGGCCTCGATGACTTGGTAGAGATCCTGGACTGGCGTACCGGATAGGAAGCTCAGAGGCTGGAGGTTTCCGCTCTCCAAATCTAGGTGGCCGACGCGGGGGAGGGCCGTGTCAGGGTCGATGTACGCGGCATAGTTGGTCATGTGCTGTGTTTGGGATCCCATGTTGCTAGCTCTGTGTTGGGAGGTTGTGAAGGCTTGTGTCTTGCGGGTGAAGGAGGCTGGACTTTTTGCTTCGCGACATGTTTTAAGACTACGGGAGCAAATTGTGAGAACCTTGAAGGGCAGCTTGTCCGTCAGGTAGCATCCCCGCCTCGGCGATCGCCAGGCGATGAGGGAATGCCGTCTGGCCAGTGGAAGCCGACCCCGCGCCGCTAAGTTGGTGACGTGGGGTCGGCGTTGAGGGGAGGCCGGAGAAGCGCGGTGATGCGCTGTGATGCGTGGTGATGCGCGGTGATGCGCGGACATGGCGGACTTGGCGGGCGAGGCGGAGGATCATGCCACAGTGGGAATGGGAGATGCCGTACCCCAGATTCTCTGTGCATTAGCCCCGAATAGCTTGTCTTGCCAAGGGCGGATCCGAGCTCTTGCAGAGTTCGTTATGCCGCTGGAACTAGAGGCGGACAAGCGACTGGCAGGCGGCGTGGTCGACTAGGATGGCAGATGCAATGAAGCTTGGGTGCGGCTCCGGTAGACCGTGACCCTTGGCAGAGGAACTATTGGAATGAGCGGTACGGTGTCCAGGGAGCTGTTTGGTCAGTAGGAGGCATTGTGCACAGGCGCTGCTGATATATGAGCAGCATGCATCAGCCTGTAAGCCGTTTCAGCCTCTCTAGACGGACTTTCAGCCAGACACGTGTTTACTCCTCCTGCCGATTGCTCCAAGATGTCTTCCACAAACTTCAAAGAGACCTCCAGCCATGAAGATCACTTGGAAAGGGCGCGGACGGCAGGTGGGCATATCGAGGACCGCAGCCAGCCTGCCCTCCCCGTCACCCACCGACGCCTGGCAAATCCGGCGCCGCTGGGCCTTCTGTCTTTCGCTACCGGTAGGATAACCACTTGATGTGTGGCCTCCCGAAGAACAGCGAGCTGATACACAGCCCGCAGGCATGTTTCTCATCTGCTGCTTCGGCGTCCAAGCTCGCGGTATCCAAACGCCCAACGTGATGATCTCGGTCCTGATCTTCTTCGGCGGCATAGGCCAATATCTCGTCGGCATCATGGAGTTCGTGTCCGGAAATACCTTTGGCGCCACGGTGTTCACGTCCTACGGCGCTTTCAATCTCTCCTATAGCTTGATCTACCTCCCCGGATCCGGCATCATCGCGGCATACACCGACCCAGAGACCGGGGCGTTGAGCCCCGACTTCGCCCAGTCCATCTCCCTCTATCTCTGGGCTTGGTTTATCCTGACCGTTGTTTATACGATTGCCGCTGTGCGCAGTTCCTGGGTGCTCCTCCTGGATCTTGCCGTGCTGGACGTGAGCTTGCTGCTGCTTGCTGTGGGCAATATGGTCGGAAGCCAGAGCGTGTTGACGGCCGGGTACAGTGTCGGGTTCGTCGTCGCCTTTCTCAGCTGTAAGTGTCTATATCCTCTTCGCACCAAGCGCTCGACACTGTTTCTAACTGGGTACCTCTGTCTACAGACTGGGCCGGCTGCGCTGGGCTGTATGCCGGGGGCACCACGCCTTTTACCGTTCCCGTTTTCCCTCTCACCAAGGAAGATTAAGGGGCCGAAACACCAGCTTTGTAAATGTCATTGTCGTGTATGGAATGGACTTTTGTGATGGGTTGCAAGGTGCTTGTTCTTGAGGTGTTCTGCAAGCAAGTCTTCGGAAGGCCAAGCTATTTCCTTGATGCGTTATTCGGCGTGGTGTTTGGGTAGCTAGCGATTAAACACGCTTTGTAGCACCGAGCTCAGCCGGTTTGGCTGGGTGAAAGAACAGCACCAGATTTCAGGCCCTTCATTCCGGTCGAGCATCCTTCAAGTGTCCTTGTTCGCGTTGAGAGTCTTCCTTTGAGCAGATCTGCCACGTCATTTCATGAGTTCAGGGGTACTGTGTTGTGGTTGGAATTGGGACCCGAAAGTTTCATGCTGCAGCGTCTGGACCCCGCAATGCTGAAATGATCAGGAGAAATTTAGGAAAATTAGCGGAAATCCGGGGGATCTGCAACCGCACAGTGGGCGCATCAGCGCACATTTGCGGGGAAGTGGACGGCACCGACTGCCACCGGGCATCCTGGGGAACAGGGGAAGGTCATATAACTCCACACTGCGCATCTCCGCTCCCTCCGCATCCTCCGTGGGCTTTGCAACAGCCAAGTAATGGTTGATCAACACCGCGACAGTGGAACAGAATGCCTGCACAACCGAACAGGCGGATGCCGCTGAGCTGCGAACCGTGTCGGGTGAGAAAGATCCGCTGTCCGCAGACTACGAGCAGTCCTGGAGGCCCATGCGGGACGTGCCTAAGACGCGGCGTCCCAGCCGACCAGTGCGTGTTCCTCCGCGACATCTACGGTCGGCGACCATCGCATCCCCGGACTCCAGGAGCTGCTGCGGGGGTCGACGAGAGCCGGGAAGCGACCAACAGCGAGCTTCTGGAGCGGATCCGGAAGCTGGAGAGCCTAGTCGTCGGCAACACCCATAGCGGCACACCTGGGACCAGGCCAGAGGGATCGACAACATCATCACCACTAGTTGGTAATTTGGAAGGGGCACAGCATGGCACATCTGCACCCAGTCGCGCTTGTCGAGGGTCACTGGTCAAGACGTCGTCCGGTCACGAGCGCTATGAGCCGCTGTGCTCCAAGTGGTCGTCGGTGCTAACGAGCAGCCCAATGGGTGACGGAGTCAGCGTGGATGCTATGGCAACAGACTTCGAGTTTCCCTTCACGACAGGAAGGTTCCAGGTAGATGACATCTTGTCAGCTCTGCCTGCCATGTCTCACTGTGATGAGCTCAAGGACGTCTACATGAGTGTTTTTGCGCCAGTAAGTGTTCCCCGCCCCTGCGGAACGGAGCTGGCTGACTGTCTTATCGCTCTTCCACATCTTGCATGATCCGACATTCCTCGCCGACTACGAGCGGTTCCGCACCGCACCGGAGAGCACGCCCCTCTCTTGGCTAGCTCTTCTCTTTGCAGTCCTGAGCATTGCCGTCACGTCACTTGACGAGAGTAGTCCTCTCCTCCGTGATCTCGGGAAGAGCTCCCTGGCGTCGAGAAGCATCTCCACGCTCACGTCACGGTACCGCGCAGCTGCTTTCCGTTGCTTGGAGGCCGATCACTATCTGTGGCGGCAGAGCCTGCGGACCTTGCAGGCTCTCATACTCCTGATATATGGCATCAACCACAGCCATGGCCAGTCTTGGTCACTGCTTGGTCTTACGAGGAACGTTGCCCTCTCGCTAGGATGCCACGTCGATCCGGAACACTTCAACCTCGACACTGTCGAGGCAGAGCAACGTCGGCGTTGCTGGGCTGGCCTGACGATGCTGTATCTGATCCAGAACACGTGCTTGGGAAGCATAGACCCGGCACCTATCCAGAGCAGCGTCAGATTGCCACTTGATGTGGATGATGACGAGCTCACAGCAAGCTCAACGACGGTCAACTTGCAGATGGCGCGCAACAGAAACACGCCGTCGCAGATGTCGTACCTACTTTACAAGTTCAGACTATATGACGTCTGCTCCCGAATATGTAGCCAGCTGTTCTCCGAGAACGGACTGCCGAGCTACGATGCAATAACAGCTTTTGACAACGAGATCTCCGCGCAGCAAGACGAGTGGAACATCAAGTACGTCAGCGATACTCGGCACTCGAGCCTTCCGACACACCACGCTGTACACCTGAACATCCTCTTCGGCTACTCCCATCAGCTCTTTCTCCTTCTTCACAGACCAGTCCTGGTGCAGGCACGCACAGCAAGCGGCAGCAACCACAGATACCCATCTAGCCAGCTTCTGTCGTCTCGAAGTCGCTGCCTCCAGAGCGCCTCAGCTCTGCTCGGCATACACCGGCTCCTGCACGAAAACGACGACTTCCGTCCCTACCAGTGGTACAATCGCGGTTTGGGAAGCTTCCATGCCTTCCACGCCGCGGTCTTCATCGCATACATATGCGGGACCACCACGGACCTAGATGCAGACTATGTGGCGTCCCTCCGGCGAGAGCTCGAGTCGTCCGTGACCACATTCGACGCAATGGCCTCTACCGGCATGAGTCGCATATGCGAGAAGGCCGCCCCTATTCTGAGGCATTTGTGGTAGGTTTCTTTCGTCCCTTGACCATCGTTGGCGAGTTCCTCCCCCTGACGTCTATGCCGTAACAGCGCGAACTCCAACCTGTTTAGCCTGAAAAACCTGCAGCCAGTACAGGAAATTCCTCAGACTCTGCACCCACTCACCCCACCTCTCTCAGGTAACGGCTGCTCTGAAGGACAGGCGTACTCCCCAACAATGCTACACACGACGTCACAGCAGCTCGAGGCATTCTTGGAGACGTTGCAGCCCAGTCAGTGGCTGTCGCCGGCAGCAATAACCTGGAATGACTGGGACATGATCATGGATGGCTATCCAAACTCGGCGGGTCTGTTGAGTACTTAGACAACCGCAGGATGCTTTCAATATACTCAGACCATAAGATGAGGCTGCACGGCGACGCATGCTATTCAGAGGTGGTAGACTGTTACCGAAACAGGCGGAGGGCCATCGGCTTGTCCTGCGAAGCGGAATAAACGACGGTGACGAATATCTCACTCCGGTCCATGTCCGTTGCCGATGAGGATCATGTTAGAAGGTCATTACGGAGCAGGTCAAGGATTGTAGTATGTAAGAGCAGTTCCAGCTATATCTGCTTGCGATGTGGTATACCCAGATCTGACGCGCGTTGTTACAGCTACACGATCCTCACAGATAATCCGCACCCCAAGGCCTCAACCCAACGAACCTAGGCCGTTCTTTGAACTTGTTCTTCACGCCGGCTGTCCTCCCAACTCGCAGTTCTTTTGCCTGTGCCATCTCCTGCTTGCCGTGGAACCTCCAGAACTGCCAACTGCAGTCGTACCCCTGGAACGGCTTCAACACCTCTTGCCCGCCAGGGTGCTCGGTGATGAAGTTTGTGCAGTCGTAGACGATGTCATCGATGACGATCCAATGCCTGCCGGACGTTGCTGATGCCATTACTGTGGAGGCGGTTATAAAGGGCAATTCTTCCTTTGAGAGTGACGCTGGGACCGGGCGGTAGAACTCTGGATTGTTGGCGCCTGGTGTGTTGGCATCTTCGATGTGTGAGACGGTAACTTCAAGAGATGTCTTGCAGAGGACTTCGGCCAGTTTTTCGGTCGGATTCAGGGCTCTCGCCTCGGTGCTTTGCTGTAGTTGCATCCAGCCCATGGGGGTAGGGGCTGGAGAGGTGTGTGCTAAAAAGCTTCAATAGGTTACTTGAGGTGTGTTGAGGTCCGCGGACTTGCTTAAAGCCAACGAGATATCCTCTCAAGTCTCCAATGCTCTCTCTAACACACCTGCGCTTAATCGCGATCGGCATGTTCTTGATGTTCGAACATCTGCAGAGTTGAGCTTGGCATCACCTACCGCTGCTTCCAGGTCCGCCCCATTTCCGTCTGTGCCGCGTCTGGGAAGCGGTGTTCTCACAATTGCCTTCGCGGAGAAGCGCGGAGAAGGACTCGGATCGACAGACTTACCCCAGATACCCCAGTTCCGAGTTGCCGGGTCATGCACTAAGTGTACGACTAGGACATTATCCTCGCATAATGTTTCCCCGCATTTCCTCCCCATGGGGAACGCAGCTGACCCCCATCAGGACCTCTGCGTAGGAGAAGCGGACTTGCAGCAGGGACATATCATGGTCGACAGGAAATCATGATGACTTAAAAGTCTTCTGGGGATAGCCGGTGACAGAGGGTCGCCATCTCACGGCAAGACACACGCTACATACCAACCTTCACGCGTGCCACAGATACACACTTACAGTCATGGGTTCAACAGCCATAATGCCGGGTACCGTATCATGGCAGCCCTGGACTATCAACGACATCAAGTCCGATATCAAACAGGCTGACAAAGCCTTCCCGCGGAACGTCGCTTACATCGAGAACCTCAGGCTCGACCCAGAGCTGCAGCCGGCCAAGTATGAGCTCGCCGGGACGCATCCGGAGTCGAAGATATTGATCACCGATGTCAAGATCCTTGACTCTACCGGTAGAGAGCC
>Ga0209127_100791_pt1 | contig 10734 bp, 19 predicted proteins | sample LakSupMetagenome_FD_187469 | JGI IMG/M metagenome (GOLD analysis project Ga0209127, IMG submission 187469) | Freshwater microbial communities from Lake Superior, Canada - Sta WM archaea (SPAdes) (version 2) | ecosystem: Environmental > Aquatic > Freshwater > Lake | place: Lake Superior, Canada...
TTTCAGAGCACGCCCGGATGATCTGCGAGGTTCTGGTCTCAGGCGCATTACCCCCAAATTCCAACAGATACGTCCCAACCAACAATCGGGAATCATCACGAACTGCTTGCCGAGGCCTTCCACCCCTTAGGACATTGAGCCTCGAAGATGCACAATGCCTGTTGTTGAAATGGCCAGCGCTGTCAGCATGCATTGACGTTGTTATCTGCATTAACGGCGGACAGGTGGTGGAGACAGTGCCTGAAATCCGCAGCATGGAATATCCGTGCGCCGAAGTGTTTGATGCTCGTCGAAATGCCATACCGTCTGAATGCCGACGATTGAAGGACATGACTGCCTCAACGCAACTCCACACCGTTGATTGAGTGTGCCCCTGGGACGACGGGCTATGAAAGGTGTTTATCGGCGTTTGGCCCCTGCCAGTCGTGACAGATTAGACCCAGGGAGAACCGCACGTTGTTGTGCCTCGCTATGCTTGATAGAACACCACGCTGAAGATCATATCCCATGGATCTTACTCATCCCGACTCTGCGGCTCCCAGCTATCGTGATGAAACCGGTTTCAAGTCATTTCGTGATCGTTCCGAGGAGGCTATTCCTTCCCTCCTCTTCCCGTGTGGGGGTAGCCCTTCGTCGGACAGGGACCATGTGGTCCTTAACAGGAGGCGATGTCCGGTGTACCTGCTCAGGAACATGTTGATGTCGTGTCGGTGACGTTAATCTTGGCACCTCGAGCTCAACATTGGTCAAGATGCGGCTCGGTACCTTCCTTGGCCTTCTAGCTACCCTGGCGGTAGCTGTCGAAGCCAAGCCGCTGAGGAGGGCTAGCAGGCACGTCGTCCACGAGGAAAAGCCGGTTGCCCGAAGGAACTGGTTCAAGACGAGTCGGCTCCAGCGTTCCAAGATCTTGCCAATGCGCATTGGCCTCACCCAAAGGAACCTCGACCGGGCGGAGGAGTTCATCTACGATGTGTCTCACCCCGGCTCCGCCTTGTACGGCAAGCACTGGTCGCCGGACGAGATCGTGGACATGTTCGCTCCAGAGCAAGAATCCATCGACCTGGTGATAGAATGGCTCGAATCTGAAGGCATCCAGCCAAGCAGGGTCAAGCTGTCGAGCGCCAAAACGTGGATTTCTCTGAACGCGACTGTTGCCGAGGTCGAGAGGCTTCTCAAAACGGAGTACCACATCTACAAGCACGACAATCTCGGCCATCACCACGTCGCGTGCGACAAATACCACGTACCGGATCATCTCGTGGACCACATCGACCTGATCACGCCAACCGTTCACTTCGACCAGCGACTCGGCCACGACAGGACCAACAAGAAGATCCCTCTGTCCGAGGACCAAGACAATGAACTAAAAAAGCGGATGCTCAAGCGGCGTCAGATTGAGGAGCACGGCATTCTTGGTAGTCCCAACAGCGGCTTTGGTCCCAAGCAGGGTGCCCAAATCAACAACGCCCTCGTAAGCCTCGCAGAATGTGACCAGATGGTCACGCCCGCCTGCCTCCGCGCTCTCTACGCCACGCCTCCCGGCTCCTTGGCCGCCTCAAACAACACCCTCGGCATCGTCGAGTACACGCCGCAAGCCTTCCTGCAAAAGGACCTCGACATCTTCTTCGAGCAGTTCGAGCCGGCCTTGGTCGGGCAGCCCCCGGTCATCAACCTGATCGACAACGGCGTCCTGCAGACCGAGAACCAGAGCTTCAACTTCAACGGCGAGTCTGCCCTCGACCTCGAGTTCGCCATGGCGCTCATCTACCCCCAGCGGGCGACGCTCTACCAGGTCGGCGACCTCATCAAGGGCGCCAGCTTCAACAACTTCCTCGACTCCATCGACGCCAGCTACTGCACCTTCGACGGCGGCAACAGCGACGACCCCAACGTCGACAGCCAGTACCCGGACTCGGTGGGCTGCGGCGGCTTCACGGCCACCAAGGTCATATCGACCTCGTACGGGTACAATGAGGCCGACCTCGGGCCGCGCTACGAGCAGCGCCAGTGCAACGAGTACATGAAACTCGGCTTAATGGGCGTGACGATCGTCTACTCCTCTGGCGACTACGGCGTGGCCGGCAACGGGGGCCAGTGCATCGACCCCCTGAGCCTGGCTTTCAACAACGGCACCGACGGCATCTTCAACCCGTCCTTCCCGGGCACGTGCCCCTACGTCACCTCGGTCGGCGCGACGCAGATCCTCAACGGGTCCTCGGTGCGCACCCCGGAGAGCGCGTGCCAGGACGTCATCTTCAGCGGCGGCGGCTTCTCCAACGTCTTCCCCCTGCCGGACTACCAGAGGGCCGCGGTGGGCGCGTACTTCGAGAAGAGCGCGCCGCCGTACGGGGCCGAGAGGTTCAATAATTCAAGGCTGGTGCGCGGGTTCCCGGACGTTTCGGCGAACGGCGCGAATTACCTGACCGCGGTCAACGATAAGTTTAGTCTGAGCTTTGGAACGTCGGCCAGCGCGCCCGTGTTTGCGAGTCTGATCAGCTTGATCAATGAGAAGAGGCTTGCCGCTGGGAAGGGACCGGTTGGGTTTGTTAGTAAGTTGCGATTCCCCTCCCTTTACGAGGGTCTGGCGCTAACAAAGCTTCTAGATCCGACATTGTATGCGAATCCTCAAGTGTTGAACGACGTTACGAACGGTAACAATCCCGGCTGTGGAACTGACGGGTTCTCTGCTGTCGAGGGTTGGGACCCGTTGACTGGCCTTGGGTGAGTCAAACTGCCGTGGCAATGATTTCAAGCGGTTATCTAACGTAACTTATGTTGCAGAACTCCTAACTATCCAGCAATGGAGGAACTCTTTCTATCGTTACCGTAAGCTAAATAGAAGGGACTGTAATCCATACAATGGTGTATGTGGTCATGTGCCAGGGAATTTGCGATGGAGTATTTGCTGCTGCGCAAGGCAAATGCTGAATGTCATATGTAAAGGTACCTCCTGCTGTGGTGTGGGTAACTAGCGGTGTCTAACGGCCTAAGAATTGTAACGCCATATTCTTCTTGCCCTCTATCGCAGTGATGACCGTCATCACTTTGCCACAACGCCGGATGTCCTTGATATCAATCACTCGAACTCAACCTCCTTGCCAGAAGCCCTCTTCTCCTCGACTCGTCCCGCAAACTGCCCCTTCTCCGCCCAGTCATCCGCGCCTGTAAGCCCACTAACATCGCTGCTCCCAGGCCAACTACTCGTTCCCCGATCCTCCACCTCTCCTCCTCCCTCCCCCTTCTTGACGGGATAAGGCGGATGGGCCCTAACCGCCTCCCTCGCCCTCCTCTTCTCCCCCTCGTCCCCTCCCTCAGGCAGCACGGCCGCCACCCGCCCGTTCATCCGATACCCCTTGGCGTGCGCGTTGCTCAGCGCCAGCAAACCCGCAGAGACGAGCAGCAATCCCATGAAGATCACGGCGCCGGCCTGCGTCATGTTCCCGCTCAGGCAGGCGACGAGGTACACGATCAGCTTGGCCGCCGCCTCGAGGTAGCCTTCCACGTGCGTCTTGGCGCGCAGCCAGGCCTGCGAGGTGATGGCCGCCAGGTCGTCGGGGGTTCCGCGGAGGCGGACCGTGGCTGGGAGGGAGGAGTCGAGGGAGATGAGGTACTCTGTTAGTCGGTGGGAGGGAGCGTGGGGGAAGTCTCTGGATGGAGATGGAGATGCGGATGATGGATGGTGGTGGTGAGGAGGTGATGGGTTGGAGCGCTGCTTGATCACCCATATGTTCAACAGGCGGGCGAGCATCAAGCCTACTAGGCTCGCGAGACTCCACCCTGGGGTAGGTACGTCAGCGAAGAAGTGCAAAAAGGGGGTAAAGGAGCGCACTGACAATCCCTCAACACCAAAATGAACGCAAACGCCACCAGCGTCAGCACCGGCGAAGCGAGATACAGGACATGGCTCACCCATCCCAAGTCAGGCATGTCGTCGTCGGCGTAGAGCGTGGCATGCTTCCCGCTCTCGCTCCTCTTGAGCCGAAACCTGCTCCGCGCATTCGGCAGACACCCCACATCCAGCGTGATCGTCTCTCCGGGGCGGGCGATGCGGCGGAGGTAGTTCGCCGTCGCGGCGTTGCGGACGGGAAACGTCACGCTCTGGCCGTCCTGCAGCGTCTCGACGGCGCTGAGGAGCGAGGCCGGGTGGCTGCTGCCCGGCGGGCCGGTGAGCTGGTCGGCGGCTTGGTTGTAGTGCAGGCCCGGCACGAGGACGATGGAGTCCAGCCAGCTGGAGCCGCCGGCTATGGCGGTCCGCTGGGCTATGGTGGAGAGGTCGGCGAGAGCGAGAAGGCCGCCGGCGCTGAGGGACACGCCGGGGATGGGCTCGGTCGTCCACCTTGGGAAACCCATTCTGAAACTGCTTGCAGACCTGCTGCAATGATTCGGTGTCGGGCAAGCTATCACCGCTTGGTGCAGCTGGCTATCGGGCTACTAACTTCTCCCTCCAAATCCTAGCCCTCGACGTTGCGATATTGTCAACAATTCCTCATGTTAGTAGGAGAGACAGAGAGACAGAGACAGAGAGAGAGAGAGAATATTGCACCGAATGTCAGGTTTTGCAGACGATACGCAAGCGTTGCAGCAAGCGTGTGACGTTTAGAAGGTACAGTGATGTTGGCGCATAGCACGCGAATAGGACGAATCAGCGTTTGCCAAAGCCAGGCACATGGCCATAGCAATATGCAGAGTCCTACCATATAAAGAAGGTCCATCAGGATCCTTCATGATCACTTCAAGGTAGCGCGTGCCAACTGACTGTGAGGCTGATAAAAGACAGTTGCAAAGGAGAAGGCCAAAATCTGAAGTCGAGATGCTCCCTCCATTATCAAGACATGCTGCACTGGCAGTCTCAGGTCGATAAAATGGTATAAAGCCTCCGACGGATGATGTCAGCACCGCAGCACGTCACCATCGCCTCTCTTGGCGATTGCGATTAAAACAATATCTACGCTCGCCCAGTCCTAATAAACCAACAAAATCTGAAGTCTGACGTCACAGGTTAGGTACTGTAACACATCCTTCGCTCTAGATAATCATCGAAATGTCAGAGGCCGTCCTCATCGTCGGAGCAACGCGCGGCCTCGGCGCTGCCCTCGCACGGCAGTATCGGGCTGCCGATCGGGACGCTCTGATCGTGGGAACTACTCGTGATACTAAAGCCCCTCCGGCCGACGAGACCCTGGACACGACCGACTGGCTCACCGGAATCGACCTCATGGATCCCAACGTCGGCGCAACGCTCGCCGACCAGCTCGCGTCCAGGATTTCTTCTAAAGGACTGAACAAAGACGGTGCCCGCTCACTAAAGACACTGGTACACACTAAATCACCAGATTCACGTCAACCAAGACTATACTAACCCACCACGTCAGATCATCACGGCCGGATACTTTGGCAAGGAGGAGTTCGGGTCCGAGGACCACCCCCCAGACTGGCAGAAGGAGCAGCGCATGTACACGACAAGCGCCATCGCTCCGGTGATCATCATCAACGAGCTCGTCAAGCGACGGTGCTTCGTGACGAGCAGCAGCATTCCCAAGATCGTGCTGGTGTCGAGCGAGTCCGGCAGCATCGGCCTCCGGCACCCGACCGAGGGCGGCGGCAACTACGGCCACCACGGGAGCAAGGCGGCGCTCAACATGGCCGGCAAGCTGCTCAGCATGGACCTGGAACGCCACGGCATCGTGGTCTCCATAGTGCATCCGGGCTTTATGCGGACCGACATGACGAAGAGCGTCGGGTTCGACCAGTTCTGGGACAGCGGGCACGCCGTCACGCCGGGCGAGGCGGCGGAGTCGCTGGTCAAGTGGATCGACGGACTGAAGACGGAGCACTCGGGGCAGTTCTGGGCTCCACGTGGCAGTCGTGATATAGGGACGGCGCCATATGTGCTGGGTGATAATAAGGTTGGGGAAGGACCCCTACAACTCCCTTGGTAGGGGATGTTCTCATTGGACGACGAGACTTTCTTAGCCGAGAGGGTTTTAGCAGTGGACGATTAGGAGTCTAGACTTAAACGCAAGTAACCGCCCGTATGACCCTACCACAGTAGTGTGGCCTTAACTCTCTCAGGCACACTCTTCTTCATCAGTTCATCCAGACCGCATCCGCCAAAGTTGACAAACTTCGGCTTTCCTGCAGGCGGGTCCAGGGGTCCGTCCACCCTTATTCTCACCGCCCCTCCGGAGGCATTTGCTCCTGATGAGTGACGTTTGGGAATTTGAAGATCCTTCGACTTCTAGTCTGTTGAAGGGGAACACTATCACACAATCAATCAATCATTCATTCAGCTACAAAATGTTGTCAAGGTGTTGGATGTGCTCCCAGGAGACATTCTTGCGGAACAAAACTGAAGGGTGTCCACTGTAGATGTGCCACTGTAGATGCGGAGCCCAAAGACCCCTAAACTGCAACCTGCAGCGACGGTTGACTCGGGTGCGGGGACGGATCTCAGCGGGGTAGCCGGGATCACTCGGGAGTTCAGGAGTAAAGTTCACAGACCTGACTGATGAGCACTCACTTCCACGTGTGTTGTCGAGCCCTCTTTCAACATTCTTGGGGGGGGAATTTAGATCGACCAGAAAAAGCATGAGTAGTGTAGCTGCAGATCAGGATGCAGGAAAGAGCGACAAGCGACTAGACTAGGATTGGGCCTCTCCAGTTAGTTTGCTTTCAGGCACGCCTTGACAATTACGAGGAAATTCCAACAGAGAAGATTGTGGCTGGCTAGCTCCGGGGTAATAAACTAATAAACAAAGTCGACTACACGTGTACGTACTATGCTTAGTTAGTATTATTATTAAAGTGCTATTTCCAGCTCTCCGGTGTCTTCCCTCTTCACCACCATCAATTCTTGGTCACAACATCGTCAGGCTCTCCTTCAACAAATCGTCGGATTGTCTACAGCAGCAGAACTTGCTCCCGCTTTTCCTGGGTGTCTCGCACCGCCTATCCACCTTGATCCTTTCCGGACCTTGTTCTCCTACTGCATAGCCTCGCACTAGGTTGCCACACCACATTCATCAGACGACTCACTTTTTGGGCTTCTCTCGTCCCTGAATCTGCGTAACTGGGTGGCTGTGGTCCCTGAACTTTAAAATCCAAGCTCAGGTGACCCGCCCACCTGAAGCAGCAGCCGGCGGTCGAGAAGGTGAATACACTCTAACGTCATCTCCACTCAAAGGGCCACTGACGCCCCATTCATGACCCCTTCTCCAGTGAGTACACGTATTTCTTCTCTCTCCTTATGACAGCTCCCCAAAACATCCCGCAACAACACTGCGACATTTAGGTTGTTATGCCACAAAGCCAAAATACCTAATCCCCCACCGACTCTGCCAATATTGATGACGCAACAGCTACTCTTGTACTCCCAATAACACCGATTAAGCCGACGCGTCCAAGCAGCAAGTCGTCGACCGGCTGGACGTGAAATAGCGTGTCGGCAAAATTGGCCGTCTGGGAACGATACAAATCAGACTGCGAAATCGCTTCCGAACCGCTAACAAGCGTCGCGCTATCTACAACTGGTTCCCCGGACACATCGATAACACGCGGCCAAGGCCAGGCCGTATTCTTCTCCTCCTTCAGGTGCCTGGTGGACCGCGGCATGCGGGTGTCCCTACCTTGAATATTCCGTATCGACCAACAAGATGGCTACCGAGGGTGCAGGTAAGAACATGATGACGATCGTCCACCCATCCCGCGTCCCTCGCCGCAACTTTTTCAGGTTTTCACCCCGTCCCAGCGATCTCCTTGATTTTCCACCCATGCACCAGTGGGCCTCTGTGTCATCTAAGGAGATTGTCGTTTCATGTACCCTCTGCAAGTCGTCATCAGCATGCACGCCGCCGTTTGGTCCTTGGACTGTGAACCTATTAAGTGTTGTTCGCTGACTGGTTGCTCCGGTTATCTACAGCAGCCCAGCCATCTGCCGGGTTGGCGCTCAACCTGTCGTCCAACAACCCCTTCCGCAACCGTGCTGTGTCACCCAGCCTGCAAAGTCCGGCCTCGCCTTTTGACGACCCTCCAGCTCGACCCGTGTCTCGAAACCCCTTCCTCGATCCAACTACAAACACCACTCGAAGTCTGCAAAACCTACGCTCTCCCGAAGCCAAGATGCCGCCTCCAGAGAAGAAGTCGCCTACCGCCGAGGACCTATTTGTACGTTGCCCACTCTCTGTGTGCATGCGCGATCCTAGAAAGTTGATGCTAACACTCGGGAAAAGGATGCCCTGACTATCGAAGACCAGTCAGCGCCGCTCATCAAAGGTCTAGACGCGCCACCGCGACCAGATGCCGCAAAGGCGCCGGCACGGCGGGGTCCTCCGCCGGGCAGAGAGAACATGCCTCCTGGTGCACGTAGAGGGCCACCTCCTGGCCATCGCCCTAGCAGATCGCAAGAGGAGGCGATGAGAGCCAGGCGCGCGCAAGGGACTGGGCAGCCTCAGGACGCTCGGTCGCCGCAGCGGCGGACAGACCGTCGCCCGCGGAGAAACTCCGATTCGTCGGCCATGGATGCAGACAAGAAGCCGATGACGGATGAGGAAAAGAAGGAACGCGAAGCTAGGCGCCGTGAGAGGGAGCGCCGGCATCGCGAAGCCAAAGATAAGAAGCCTGGTAGCCGCAAACTCGACGTTATTGACCAGCTCGACGCCACAAGCATCTTTGGCACTGGCCGTAAGTACTCTCGCATGGTTTCCATGGCTCTCATACTTGAGCTAACCGTCAATTTCTAGTGTTTCACCACGACGGTCCTTTCGACGCTGTCAACCCGCACCGAAATCGTCCTGGCAGCCGACGCGCTCCGATGCAGGCGTTTCCCAAGGACTCGCTTAACAATGTCATTGGAGGCTCGGGACCTCTGAACAAGCGACCTGACCACGCCACCTTCCTCGGGCAAAGCAACGACGATGCCTTCCTGGACTACTCCAACCAAGCGGCAACAAAAGGACGCAGCGGGTCCGCATCGTATACAGATGCGCCTATCCCTCGTCCCAAGGGCGAGGTGCCCGTCTTCGACCCGACCGCCAGAGGTAGCATCCTGCATGGTGATGAGTCGCTCGGACTGGGTACGTCGACTTTCCTGGAGGGAACGCCGGCGGCACGCACTGCCATCCAGAAACACCACGAGGAGCGCGCCGCAGACATCATGGATGGAGGCTTGCAGCGGAAGAAGTCCCTCGCACAGCGCATCCGCGGCATCAACCGACCACCCCGCGGTTTCGAGCCCTCCGGCAGGATGACGAACCCCGAGGGCGTCTACGGAAGCCGCCGCTCCCCGAGCGGAACGTTCATGCCCGCGTCGGCCCGCGTCGCCGACGAGCGCAACCCTTTCTTCCAGGAGTACGATGCTAGCAAAGGGGAGGAGACGATTTCGGTGCGTAGGACTGACGACAAGGCGGAGGCTACGTCTCCGCGATACAACCCCCTTGAGCGCAGATCAACCCACGATGCGCCCGGCAGCGACAAGGATGATGGTCAGGGGAAGCAGAGCAACGGACTGCTGGCGCGGGTCAAGAGCTTGAAGGGTGGCAAACGCAGCAGACCGACACCACGAGATACGACGGCGCAAGGACCTCCCGGGCAGGCGGTCTAGAAGCCCGTCTGGCCTCCGCTGCGCGTGAGGGCCTCGTCGATGGTCCTGCGCAAGAGGGTGGAGATGTGACCAGACCATGGCAGGCGCTCTCTGATTTACATACAACATATGGATTCGCGCAATCACCCAGACATCCAAGGAGTGCATCGCCATGTTGAATCTCGCAATGGGATGGCAAGCTGGCACAACCTCGAGTGTCGGGGAATTTTGGAGTAGGAGATACGGGTCATTGCTAAAAACAGCTCACCCTTGAGTTGGGCGCAAAGAAGGAATAGTTCTTATCCTTTCCTTTAACCTCTTTGTTGATCGTCTTCGGCCGCCTTTGATGTGCTAGGTAGCCTCGGGAAGGCGATGTGTTGGGGTGGACGATGACTTGGATTTATACCTAGCCTGCTCTACAGACTGAATGAAGCACGATGATGATACTCTGGACTTGATGGACTCAGGAATTGAATTACCGTGCGCAACGCTCCCAGGCAACATCCTAACTGGCTTCATCGGCGATCGAGTCACGTGATGAGTCACATATCTCCTCCTCGCTGACCTCGAGTTCAAGTACCTAATACTTGTGTCGACAGGGACACCGGAGAATGGAGAGAAGATACCCACACATAGGGTGTTTCTTCAATGTTGACTCCTGGCCCACCACCACCCTCTACCTTGTCTCGAAGGCTCTCTTGTAACAGTAGCACAGATGCACCACGTACTTCTCCCACCAGGCCGGCGATTTTTCCCATTACTCGTGCGCCAAGTGCCGCGGTAGTTGCCACTTCTCCTCCAGACCAACGGCTATCTCTCGACTAAAAGTCACTATAATGGATACTGGACTGAGTGACACGTCGTCCGAGGCGAGCTATTTCGAGCAGGAGCCGATATCTGGAGCTGTGCTTCTGGACCAGGAACTACTTCACCGAGAAGCGTGCGAGGCCTGGGGCAACATTCTGACTGGATGCTCTGAACTGGACAACTATGTGCTTCTCGGAGGTCTAGCGCGCGGTGGGATCGTAGGCTTAAGTTCGGAAGACGAGTCGTTCGGGCTGCTCGTGAGGACACCGTTTGGCTTTTTCTACGAACTCACAGGTTTCTAATACATATATAGCTCGGGTTTCAAACTATCGCCCGGCTTCTCGTCATGC
>Ga0209127_100792_pt1 | contig 10730 bp, 6 predicted proteins | sample LakSupMetagenome_FD_187469 | JGI IMG/M metagenome (GOLD analysis project Ga0209127, IMG submission 187469) | Freshwater microbial communities from Lake Superior, Canada - Sta WM archaea (SPAdes) (version 2) | ecosystem: Environmental > Aquatic > Freshwater > Lake | place: Lake Superior, Canada...
TCTCCGGTGCTGCGTTGAAATCAATGAAAAGAGTTGTCGAGCTCGTGAGCAAGGACTGCAACAAGTGGTCCGTGCTCATAGCTCTTATCGCGATAAGCAGCAGAACTTCCCGAGTCCAAGAAATTTGATAGCGGCCAGCATCGACGTCGCTGAGGATGCTACGGGAGGACAACCCTACATCTTAGCACGGTTGCCTGCCTGTATATCCAAAGACATGCTCTGATTACATACCCTTTCATTTCCATACAATAATAGCTTAATCTCTCTTTTTACACGCTCCGCCTTTTAGCCATGGCAGACACGAAGCCCCCGGCTTCAGATCCGGTATGTCTACTTCCGTGTATCACTGGGTGCATGTCCATATCTAACCTCCCCTTATCCAGCTCCCCGGATCTGCCTCTACCGCCGGCCCAACATCGTCAGCACCGAAACCCCGTAACCAGGCGCTGCGCATGCTCGGCCTACCCGCCCTCCCCAAAAAGCTCCCCTCGCGCAACTGGATGATCTTCTGGACCCTCTCGACCACCATCAGCGCCGCCATCATCTACGACAAGCGCGAGAAGAAGCGTGCGACCGCGCGGTGGGCCCGCGCGGTCGAGCACCTCGCCCACGAGCCCATCGCCGACCCCTCGGCCATGCCGCGGAAGCTGACCATCTACCTGTCCGCCCCGCCGGGTGACGGCCTGCGCACGGCGCAGGACCACTTCACCGAGTACGTCAAGCCCATACTGGCCAAGAGCGGGCTGGACTGGGAATTTGTCCAGGGGCGGCGCCAGGGGGACGTGCGCGCCGTGATTGCCGAGCGGTTGCGGAAGGTGCGCCGGGGGTGGGAGCGCGATCTGAACGGAGCAGAGGCAGGGTCGGACAAGAAGGAGGACGAGGTGCCCACTGCGGACGAGATAATCGAGCTTGTTCGGAAAGAACGGGGGATACCGCCGTATGAGGGCGTCAAGGGCGATATCGTGATCGGCAGACACACCTGGAAGGAATACATCCGCGGTCTGCACGAAGGCTGGCTGGGCCCGCTCACCCCGCCCCCAGAACATCAGCCCATACCCTCTCCCTCGACAGAGACAGCCACCCAGTCCGAAAGCCCCTCAACAGACGACAAGAAGGCAGAAGAAGGAGAGAAGAAGCCCGAGGACGAATCCAAGCCCAAACGCCCGCCCCAGCCCAAGCCCTACAACACGGTAGACGACTACGCGACCAGCAGCCTCCCCCTCCTCATGCCCGCCGAGCTCGCCCCCGCGGCGCCCATCCGCGAGCCGCACATCCTCGGCTTCCTCAACACGCCGACACGCATGCGCCGCTTCTTCAACCGCCGGGCCCTGGCCGACGAGATCGGCCGCGACGTCGCGGCCGTGTGCTTCAACACATACCGCGAGTTCCGCGAGGGCGGCGGCTCCGGCGGCGAGGGGCCCGAGTACGAGCAGGCCAAGGAGCTGGAGTGGGAGGAGAGGGACTGGGTCAAGAGCGTGTGGAAGGAGGACAAGAAGAAGAAGAAGGAGGGGGGTGGCGAGGAGGACGAAGGGGGTGAGCCGGCGCCGACGGAGAGGATCTGGGCGGAGCCGGTGGTGCTGGACTCGAGGATTGCGATGCGGATGAGGAGGTACGAGATCCAGCCTGAGGACGAGGCAAGGGCGAGGAATATTGTGGTCCCGGAGGAGGAGATTGAGGGATTTATGAAGGGCAGTGTGAGGGAGCTGTTGCGCTGGGGAGCGAAGAAGTGGAGGGGTGAGCCGAGGATGAATATCCCCACGGACGATGAGGATTGAGCTCGCGGGAGACGGGATATTTGAGAGAGATGGGACGGTTGCACATGTATTAGTATATAATTTGGAGGTATGTGCTGCGGACCTGCGTCCCGGAAAATGTTGCTCTTGCCCGCTTAGGCAGAGCTGTACTCTAGTTAGACTGAGCACACTTGTATGGTTTCGGTATTGGCGGCGGCGTGGTTCTGCTTTCTAGCATAATTTACTCCTCTTCAGCAGTCCTTGCAGCCTCTCTTGTCCATGTGCACCAAGCCAAGGTCTTGCCACGGCCGCGACATTGGTGCCGAATCCGGTGCGCCTGGACCCTGTCGTCTTTAGGGTGCGCCGAGTGAACTTGAGCCCTCCGTCCAGGCCACCTATCCAAAGCAGTTGGGCAGCACTTCTCTTCAGTCGTCATCATCCGAGTCGTAGCTCACCAACCCCATGGTCGGCTTTGCCGCAGGTGCTGCCGCCGGGGTCTTGTTCTCCCCTTCCACCTTCTTCTTCTCTTCAGCCTTTACCGGCTGCGGGTTCGTCTCTCCTTTCGCCCCCTCCTTCGCCTCTTCGCTACTCGTCTTCCCATCGCCCTCGCTCGTAGCCTTCCTCTTCAAGATCCCTACCACCCCCTTAGCCACCCTCTTCCTCTTCCTCCCCGCAACCCACTCCGTCCTCTCCTCCTCCGCGTCTTCTCCCCCCTCCCCATTACCATCAGCAGCCCTCTCCTTCTGTCTCTGAGCAGCCCGGAAGGCCTCCACCCTCTCCTCCGTCTCGCGCCTTACCCTATCCTCCTCCGCCCGCTGCCTGGCCTTGACCTCGTCCAGGAACTCGATCTCGTCGTCGTCCAGCGCCCGGAACTGGTTCTTGATCTTGTTCGCCTCCTCGAAGGCGGCTTGCTTGGCCTCTGCCCTCCCTACACATCAGCGTTCCGTTCAAGCGAACGAGAATCAGATAGAGAGAGAGAGAGAGACGTACCCTTGTTCGCCTGCAACACCTCAAAGAGACTCCGCTCCCCGCCAGACGAGGCGGCCTTCCTGCGCTCCTCTCGCCGGCGCCGCTCGGCCTCCAGTTCCTTCTCCACGGCGAGCCATTCGTCGTTGGGCTTCTGCGACTGCCGCCCGCCGTCTGAGGAGGACGTTGTTGTCGCTGTTGTACTAGTGGTTGGACGTTCAGTCGCGGCCGCAGCCTCGCCGGTGGTGGGGTCGATTGCACCCGCCGAGACGAAGCGGGACGACATTTTCAGTCCGTCGAGGGAGGGGAGGAGATATCAAGTCATGACATTGTCAAGTGATTACCGTTAATGCGTGGCTCCTCAAACCTGAAAGGACCTCATTACTTTGTAAGTGTTCAAGAAGTTGAAGTCCCTAAGCGTAAGGCTGAAGGAGGGGCGCAAAAACAACTGTGTGGTTCGCCAATCCCAAGCTCCTTTGGTTGCAGCCTTATCGAAAGACATTCTGCACAGAATCACATATGACCCTAGATATGTCACAAGAGTCTGTTAACTTTCAGAGTTTTTGAATTGCTAGTAATTATAGCATCATGGGCCGGCAATCGGTCCCAGTGTCAGACAGTCCAGCATTGGTATCACCCCCCTTGATCTCAACGCCCTCCGCTAAATCGCCCTACCCAGGACATGGACTGAACAACAACGTATTGTGTGCTTGAGGCATCCCGAAGCCGGACCTGGCTTTGCTCGGGCGCAGTGACAAACGGCCAGTTGGTCGTTGCACCACTTTTCTCTGTGTATCAACCCCCAAAACCCATCCCATGCCTCCCTTCCATGCGTCGTTATCATATGAGGATGGAGTTCTGCTTCCAAATTGTCCACCTCTTTGTCGATACCCGAAAATGAAACTGAACAAAACAGTAAAACCCCGCCGCCCGTATAAGCGCTGTTCTCTAGAAAATGCCGATTTCCCGCAGGATCAATGAAACCTCTAATCGCCAGTATGCATGAGAGAAACCAAGTGTCCAAGTCCACGTCCTATGGCCAGAACTGTCAACGCATTACCCTTTCCTCGCCACCCAGCTGGGGAGGGGAGGCACGGATCAAGACACGCGTCAAGCAATGGCCAGACGACGTTGCTTGGGAGAAAGTGAAGGAAAGAAAAGAGACAGAAACAGAACTCCAGTGAGCCAACCCCGGATTTTGATCCTTTGAAAAAGCAATGCGAAGGCCGAGATCCATCCCATTTTCCCCGCTAAACCCAAAGAAGTACGTGCCAGCCCCAAAATCGCGAGTATGTACCGGGATTCATGAACAAGAGAAACACAACTTTTCCCCATCAACAAAGGTCTCCAACACGATCCACCGTTTTAAGCTTTTTCTTTTTGTGTGTGTGAAGGCCAGCCGGTCAGTGGCGGCCAAAGAAACGCCTTGCCTAGATGCCGAAAAGACAGCAGGCGTCTCAAGACGATCTATCGTCTCGCTGGAAGTGAAGAATCGGAAGTCGTAACGTTGACGTGATTAGAATAAGTTAGGCAAACTTTCTTTTCGGACAAATCGTGGATCTGCGTCGCAGCGAGGACCGTCGGCGGCAACAAAGGTACCAAGCATCTCCTTCCCGGGACCTATAGGCGAAGGGAAGGAGGGAGGAAATTGCCGGAACCGCCCAGGCGGGGCGAGAGCAGGTGACGTGTCACCGATCCGATTATCGAATAACGAATGAAGCGTGCTCGAGTGAGTACTGAAAACCGAATGCGGAACGAAAATGGAATCTATTTGATTGGACGCCGAGTCCTTGTAGAGTCGTGGTATGGGACCGTCGAAACGCCGAAGGAAGGAGCAAAAGATGAGCCATATACCGAGAAGGCGACGCAGCAAAGCTCATCATTAGTTAGAGAGACCCAGGCGGTCAAAGCCGTGAGAACGGATTCAACCGACAACAGGTTGGCCGTACCCATGGGTCATGAAGTACGGGTGTTGCTTGTGGCCAAGGTGGCTGCTGCAGTTCATACAACTGCATTCGCCAACGTGCGGGGCTTCCCATATGTTCTGGCCGTAGTTGTAATAGCCCGGATGGGAAGCATGACCACGAGACGGCTGGTTGGCTGGGTGGTGGAAAGCAGTGTAGCTCGGGGGTTGCTGGAAGTGCCGTGCATCGGTTGCAACATTGGTGGTGACGGCATGGTCGAACCACTCGTTGTACTGCGAGTTGACCGACGCTGCGGAGTTGGCGTATTCCGGAGTACCGTAGCCCGAGTCGGGAGGGGTCAATGGAGCCGCCTGCCATGACTGATACGCCCAAGCCGGCTGCTCGTGGCGATATGCGGGCTGCGGTACCTGGCCATGCTTCAGACCTGAGAGCCGCTCGTACTCGGCCACCTGTTGCTGATGCCACGTCGAGTACACGTGCGGGTTGCGCGGCCGAGAGATTTCGGGTTCGACGGGTGAAGCGAGAGGAGCGTAACGGTCACGACTCTGAGCCAGGGCCCGCTTCTTGGTGTCAAGCCAGTCCTTCCAGTTCTTCAGCCATGCTTGATAGTCCTTGCTCTCATCCATGTTGACGTACAGTCCCCAGCTGATGGCACCAAGCCACTCGTATTCCAGAGTGTTGAGCTCCTGCACCGGTATGCCGCTGACCTCGGACCAGGACTTGTTCTGGAAGGTGTTGTCGTCCAAGAACTTGCTACCGAGTAGCAACGAAATGGTCAGCATACGCCAGGTCTGGCCCTCGGTGTGATTGGTGTGACCCGCAGCCTTCATCATGTTGACCCTCTTCGCCAGGTAGTTCAATCCCAGCAATATCGTGGTGCTGGGTAACCGTGTCGACGTCAGGATCTGGGAAACAAACTTGCGGAAGGGCGCGTTGACGCTTGACCGGGGCATGATTATACGCGTGGCCATCTCGGAGACGTACTCAGCCATGAGTTCGACCTCATAGTCTAGGACCTGGCACACGCCTCCAGGCATCGTGACAGATATTCAGACGGCGAACAGGCGAACAGCCGGGTGGACAATATGCTTCGAGGAAGACGATGTCAGGCTGTGCTGTGACCAACGTGAAGCCTGCAGCCAAACAACGGCCGATCCCTCGAGGGGCGGAAAAGAAACAGAGCCGATAGAGAGTCGTCAGATTGCCATAGAACTTGAGCGGCCCAAGACTCTCAGCAAGGTTCAGCTGTCTCGCGAAAGCGCACGAGGGATTTCGGACGATCTGGATCGAGGACACCCGATGCCGCCGAGCAATAGGAACCGTGGAATTATAAAATAAAAAAAAGTCGGATATCGCAAATCAAACCAGTTAACAGGGACCTGCTCGAAGGTTAGCATATAACGTCTGTCAAACAGTGGTAACAAACTAAACAAAGATGTCGCCAGGCAAAGCCATCGCCTCTAGTCCCATCGTTTCTTGAGGGCGAGGTGCGTGGTGTGGCAGAATGCGAACAAAAAGTTCCGGAATTGCAATCCCCCCCGTCTGTTTCTGGAATAAATGAAATGGAGCTTCCACTTTCAGGAAGGGGGGGGGAGCGAGTGCACAAATAACAATGCTGAGAGCAGGAAAGATGAAGCGCTCCAACTGACCTCTAGACGTTTCCTTTTCGATACAAAAGGCAAGCCAACAAAAACTTCGACCAACGAGAACTCGCTGTGCTCGTCGAGAGGTGACGGACGGTAACCGCGATGGTGAGGTGGAAGGAGGTCGGTTGATTGACTGTCAGAGGTGCAGCCGCGACTAGCAGGCTTCCAGGTTTGTTCCTGGTGACGAGATGTCGAGTTCTCGTTTCCTGCTTCAACGGGGTGCTTCCGTCGGCGATGTTGGGGGTGGGAGACGGGACCCGGATTCTTCCCTGGCGAGAGCGACACAAAAGTGAATTTGGCCGCTTCGATGGATGGTGACGAATTGTGTTGTATTTGGCACGTCCAAAGGGAGGGAGGGAATGAAGAAGTAAGAGGCAGGAGGAGGAGGAGGAGAGGAAGGGTCGAGGATGGCAAGTGTCGAGAATCGGGGTGGTGGAAAGGAAGACAACTTGATCCAAGCGGCAAGAAGGGGAGAGAGGGAAGGAGAGGATGAGGGATCGTACTCTACGGGGCTCACTGCTACATTTTACGCGGGACTTTTGGGTCGCTGGAGAGAACCGGGCCTAAAAAGTACTACACTAGTAAAACTGTGACGGTCACTGGTGGATCGCCAGGATTGCTAACGAAAAAAGAGGAGGTGTGGCCACTGGGGCCGCTGGACCACCTCCTGCCACTGAGCGATCCCAGTCAGACCAGTCAGTGACGACGCACTGGATGCAGCCAGTGGATGGCAAAAATGGAAAGAATTGGTCACTGGGGCGGCAGCCACTGCCTCGTACCGAAACAGGTCAAGTACAACTCGCTGCCTTCAGCAAGCAAAGCGCTCTGGCGCTCTGCAGAAATTGCATGCGACTCCGTCCGGCATAATCGGGTTTGAAGGGTCAGGTATATTGCGTATCCGTATCTGAGTTCACATTCGCCCAATGTTGACGTGTTTTTGTTCCAATGTTCACAAGTCCATCACGGACTGGGGAAACGAGGGCGTCTTCTCGGCCCTGTCTGGTGTGGTTCTAGCCAAGAAACGTTGCTGATGACAGTGGTTGGGACGAGATGGCCAATCAGCACGAAGCACAGGTCGTGACGGAAAACAGCGGCCACGGGGAAGGTCATTTACCACAGTATAACCAAACGCCCCACCGTACACTTGTGTACTCGCAACGCTTCGCAAGCAGAAATGAACTCGGCTTCAGTTGCCAATGGGAACCGTGGTATTTGAACCAGGATCGCAATCCCGAGTTCGCCGTCAGTGTGAAGGTGTGGCTATAGTGGATGCACACCCTTCTGACTGGCCGATGCTGCTGCTAGGACCCGCCACTTCTACGCGTACCTAACCCCGAGTCATCCACCTCACGCCTGGGCCTTTTTCAAACAGCAAATAAATGTACGGAGAAGGAAAAACATCGTTTACTCCACAGCTGCTCCTCGTTCTGTCCTGAAGGGCAATACATTCTCGGTTCGAGTTCTTCATCAATGACTTCTGTGGTCTTATCCTTGTGATCGGAAGCCGGTTCACTCTTCACATGAATGATGCGTCTGATCTCTCTTATTCACCTCTTTTGTTGCATTGCGAAGCATTCCAAAAGCTCGAAGGGTAGTCTCCGGCTTTGGACCCCTAAAAGATGTGACAACCGACAATTTGATGAGTTCGTAGTCCCTCACGAGACTACCTTAGGTTGGCTAGCCTCTACTAGAGTTATTAGTCCTGCCATAAATGAGCCCATTTGCTCCGCTCATCAGTGAGGCATTTCCAACACGGACTACAGCATCGCTGCACTTTAACCACTTGGGGGTTCTTGGCCTTGGGGAACAGGCTCTCCCGCTGGATGCATGGCCGTAGACAGAAGACATGACGGCAATCGGAGTTCCTGAATCTTTGTGTCCCTTGGCACCCGCGGCATCAAAATTTCATGACTTCCTTACAGCATTCTAGGGTTTGCTCCTGCAACTCCATGCCCGACCCACAAGTTGTATACGCTCGCGGTTGAGACTTCCAAAGGGTTTGATCCTGTCAGGATTCATGTTCAAAGCCCTTTTGATGTCGCTTGTTTGCAATGCAAATAATACGGATACACCCGGGAGTGAGGAACATTCCGCCAAGGCTTCAACCTTCCATGCTGCTGAACCGTGCGGAACGCTTCAAATGATCAAATTTCCTGGTTGTACTTCTGTACCTGTCTCGAAGGCGCGGGTACCTCAATCAAGTGTGTCAGAGGACGCGTGCAATACCAGGCGGCAATATAATATCAGGCTTCTCTGCGGGCTTCCAAATTTCCATTGGGAAACGCTTGTATCGGGACGGAGACTCAAGACAAGGCTCCAGATTACCCAGCGGGAGCCATTGGTCACGGCAGGCAGAGACACTCTGACACTCCAAAGCTAGCCTAGCCGCTCAGTGGCTAATACCAGCAGATGAGACAGGACCCCTCATCAAAACAACACGCCGCGGCAGCCTGTGACCGGATGACCAGGCTCTGGTCTGGTGGAGTGGATGTCTGTAGATGTGAAGTCGTATTTTTATTTATTTTTATTTTTTTAAGACTTTCGTGAGAACAGATCATCATCGTCCGTGCTTCATCCGGGGCCGGGCAGAGCCAAGATGCAAGATCGGATCCGGGTCCACTACAACTGGCGTTGCCTGTCAATGAGCAGTTATATGTGGCCGACGCCCTCCATGCCAGCAGTTTCCTCAACAACTGGACGACGCGCCTGCCAACCTGCCAGAGTGATGTACGTAGTAGCTAAAGTACATGCAATGTGCTGCCTCACTTAACGATGGCGTGGCCTAGGCGAAGCACTGGCAGCCATGCAGCAAGGGGGTCATCAATGAATGTGCCTTTGCCGAACTTATCTGGACCGGGGTCACCCACTGTGTTCCTCCAGAGCCCAAACTGGAGACTTGCATCAGACTTGCAGCAGTGCGCCTTCACCCTCCTGTCGTCGGTGCTGTCCTCGTGAGGGCCGAAATCCAAGCGTTGGACGAATGGACGGTGAGAGCCTCACAATTGCAGGGCGCCTCGTTCTCCCGTCATCATGAATCAGCTGAGCGCGCATATCTACACGTACTCTGCCCAGAACACCATGCTTAGGCTTTCCCGAATACGATGATCTAGCGGCATGAAAGCAGCTCTATACCTAGCAGCTTTAAACCCAGATAGAGATACTTATTAGGTTGATGAACTCTCGAACTCGATCGTTCAAGGATCTACTTGATAACCCTAACCCTTGGTGATCCCAATTCAAGACTACATGACTAAGCGGACCGGCCCTGACCATGCCCCTCCATTTCAGCTTGCGGGGAGTCATGTCACAATTCGAACAAGGCGACAAAAAACCAAGTCCAACATTGTCGCGTCCTTCCCGGCAGCAACGCAGATATGGAAGAGAGCGCCACAATCTCCAAGAAGGCGGCCAAGAAGGCTGAAGCAAAGGCGAAGAAGGAGGCTCTGAAGGAGCAGCGCGCCGCCGAACGGCTTGCTGCCTCTGTCGGCGCCGTCAAGCTCGACCACGACGACCCCGCCAAAGACCGCTACGGACGGGCAACACCGACCTCCCCCCCCGTCTTCTCATCTGACGCGCAAGAAGTCAACCTCCGGTCACTGGGCGAGGAGCACGACGGCAAGACCGTCATACTCCGAGCATGGCTTCAGAACTCGCGCGCGCAGAGTGCCAAGATGGCTTTTGTCGAGTTGCGCGAGGAGGGCAGCTGGTGTGTGCACGAGCTCTTCTTCTGTCCGACTCTGATATACTTCGCGTACTAACTCTTCACTCCTCCAAAAAAGGACCATCCAGGGCATCGTCGTGGCTACCGCCGAAACCTCCCCAGAGGCGCCACACGTCGTCAGTCGACCCATGGTCAAGTGGGTAGGAGGGATTACACCCGAGAGCTTCGTGGTAGTTGAAGCGAAGGTGCAGCGGCCGGTCGAACCTGTCAAGAGCTGCCGCGTCTCCATGTTCGAGCTCCTCGTCACCAGATGCTTCACCCTCGCCCCGGCACCGGCTCTGCTCGGCATGACCTTGGCCACCGCAAACCGTCCTATAGTGGACTTCAACGACGAGGAAACCAACGCACCGGGAGAGGGCGAGAAGGACGCTGATGATGGCGGCGTGCCAGCTGCGACAATGCTCACACACCTGGACAACATCGCCATGCACAAGCGCGCCCCGGTACAGCAGGCTATCGCGGATATCCGTGTCGAAATGAAGCATCTCTTCCGCTCGTACCTTAGAGACCGCGGTTTCAAGGAGTTTGAGCCGCCTTGCTTAATCGGCGCGGCTTCCGAAGGAGGCAGCAACGTTTTCCGCCTACCGTACTTCACCAAGGAGGCATTTCTCGCACAGTCTCCGCAATTCTACAAGCAAATCGAGATTGCGGGCGGCAGAAAGCGTGTCTTCAGCATCGGGCCTGTTTTCAGGGCCGAGAACTCGAACACACCGCGTCATATGACCGAGTTCACAGGCCT